>VSSQ01000516.1_pt1 | contig 24588 bp, 13 predicted proteins | sample 4763081 | NCBI WGS metagenome assembly VSSQ01 (sample SAMN12137344, study PRJNA551015) | bioreactor metagenome | isolation source: SDC9 anaerobic chlorinated ethene degrading culture | place: USA: Knoxville, Tennesee | collected 2015-01-01
GAACAAGAATCACTACTCTCAATATCACCCCGGAGGGGGCGCTTTTCATCCCCTCAAGGGGTGGGACGCGTCTCCTGCGGGGATTTTGTTATCTATAGGAGTTAAAATGCGTCCACCAGCAATCGAACGAATGGGGTATTACCCCACAGATGACCCGGTTGTCGAGATCATCTGCTCTTACCTGAAACCGCCTGCAGAAAAAGGGCGGTTATTTGATCCCTGCGCAGGAGAAGGCAAAGCTGCTTCTACATTGGGTATTGCGCTTAACTGCGAAACTTGGGGTGTCGAACTCTCCCCAGAACGAGCTGAGAAGGCGCAAAATGTGATGGATAAGGTTTACCAGGCACCCTGGCAGGTCTGTGTTCTGAGCGATGAAAGTGTTTCTTGGCTCTACCTAAATCCACCATACGAGTTTGACCGTTTCGATGGTCAAAAGAGGCTCGAATGGGATTTTCTCAAGACGACCACATCCAAGCTAATGCGCGGTGGGCTTCTGACCTATATCATTCCTCAGAAGATTTTAGGAATGATGGAAGTCGCTCGTCTTTTGGCAGGTCACTATGAAGCCATCACGGTCTATCGTTTTCCGGATAGCCTGTACGAAAAGTTCAAACAGGTAGTGGTGCTGGCTTACAAGCGCAAAGTCTTTCAAGCTCCCACCGACAAGGAGGTGCTTTCCCTGCAAAACCTGGCAACTTCAGAACTGGAACCCATCGAATCCGCAATTGAGCCAGTCTATGAGCTGCTGCCCGCGCCTTCACATGGTGCGAACGGCAAACCAATTGTGTTCAAGCGTACGGATTGGGAACCGGATGAAGTGGTTGAAGCCACAATTGAAGCAGGTGTTCAGAAGACCAGCGAATGGCTGGATCTGATCCACCCAATGCGGGGTTTGGCGCAGTTATCACAACCGGTTATGCCCTTGAAAAAAGGTCATATAGCCATGCTCATGGCCTCTGGCATGATGGGCACTGTACGCTTGACTGATGAAGCGGGTAAACCAATGCTCATAAAGGGACGGGTGATCAAGGTGGTTGAAAAGACAGAGCAGCCTGACTCCAAGGAAGCGGATACAGTAGTGGAAATTTACAAAGATCGCTTCGTTACTACGGTGGCTGTCCTACAACAGGACGGTATACAGGTGATCCAAGATGTGAAAGGTCTTTCAGAGTTTATGAAAGCTCATGGCGAGAAGATCGCTGCGCACGTACTGGATACTTACAAACCGCTCTACAATCTGGATCCGACGCAGAAGGAGGTCACAATCCTAGATGCTCTCGGGACGCGGCGTAAGCCGTTACCGGGACAGGAACGGGCTGGATTGTTACCTGCCCAACGGCATGCTGCAGCAGCGTTGGCACGCTCGATTCGTAAGAATGGCGTGGCGAACTGCCAGGCAGAAATGGGCACGGGAAAAACAACGATATCAACTGGTGTACTTGAATTGCTTGATGCCTATCCAGCAATTGTCCTTTGTCCACCACACCTTGTTCCCAAGTGGATCCGTGAGATTGAAGAAGTGGTCCCCGATGCACATGCACGAGAATTGCGGCGTATTGGTCGCAATAGTGACGAAGCTTATGACGTCAATGATGTCCGTGATTTTTTGGATCAATATCAACTAGCCAGCGAAATGGCTCAAAGAACAGGAGGGGCAAAACCTAAATGGGTGGCAATCGTTGCCCATACCTCTGCTAAATTTGGGGCAGGATGGCAGCCGGCGGTAATCACTCGAAAAACAAGGGATCCGCTAACCAGTAAATTCGTGGATGCTTGTGCCTGCCCTGGTTGTGGCAAAGTTGTTATGGTCGAGAAGGATGGTTTCTTTGTTCCCGTGACTGACACAGATGAATTGGCAGAAAAACGCCAATTCTGTCACAATTGTGTCCCTGGATGGGAGTTGGACGCAGATGGAAGGATAAAACTTGATGCCAACGGTGACTCAGTATGGGGTACACGTCCATGTGAAACACCCCTCTTCGAGTTCAATGGAGCACGGCGGCATAGCATTTCAGAGTACATTACCAAGCATGCCAAGGGCGCTTTCAAACTGCTAATTGCCGATGAGGTGCATCAATTCAAATCCAAGTCATCGGATCGTGGTGTGGCGTTTCACCAATTGGTAACATCAACTAAGTGGACGCTGACTCTCACCGGCACGTTCTTTGGTGGGAAAAGCACCTCAATCTTCTGGCTATTACACCGCTTGAACCATGGTGTCCGGCGTGATTTTGCCTTTCATGATGAAAAACGCTGGGCTCGACTCTATGGTGTACTCGAAACAACGCGTAGGAGAAGACGTAACGATGACGCGGATGAGGATGGTGTGTACACCGGCAACAGGCGCTACCGTAACCAAGCGAAAGAACAACCAGGTGTCAGCCCGGCCATCGTGAGCCGGTTATTGGACACGACAATCTTCCTGAGTTTGAAGGACCTGAACATGGCGATGCCGACTTACAAAGAAGAAGTGGTTGCTCTGGATATGCTCGAAGACCAGGGGCAGCAATACCACAACATGGATAGGAGTCTAAAGCAATTGGCGGTTCAATCCAGTCGATACCTTTCCACCTGGCTTCAATGGAGCCTGGCGCGACCTAACTCGGCTTTTCGGGATGAGGTTGTGTTAGTGGATGAGGTAGATGACGAGGATGGAAAATCAATCCGAAAAGTACCGCTGATGGAGTTACCGGCAATCAACCCGAATGGCCACAAATGGCTGCCAAAAGAAAACTGGCTGGCTGACTTCTGCAAAATCGAGAAGCAGCAAGGGCGCAAAGTGCTGATTTATGTTCGGCAGACTGGTACTCGCGATATTCAAGATCGGGTGATGATGCCTCTGCAAGCTAACGGACTGAGAGTGTCTATCCTGGGTGGTAATGTTGACCCGCGCAAGCGGGAAGAATGGATTGCCAAACGGGTGAATACCATCGATGCACTGATCTGTAACCCTCGGCTTGTGGAAACGGGTCTCGACCTAGTGCAATTCTCAACGGTTGTGTTTTTTGAGATCGAATATTCGCTATACACACTTTGGCAAAGTGTCCGACGTGTGTGGCGATTGGGGCAGACCCAACCGGTCAAGGCGATTTTCTCAGTTTACACATCAGCGATGGAAGCGACCGCTCTGGCACTTATGGGTCGGAAAATGAAGGCTGCACAACTTGTCTATGGAGATGAGGTCGGAGGAGCAATTGTCCCAGAAGAGGAAGGTGACTTCCTGACTCAACTGGCGCGTGATGTGCTGGATGGGGCGAAGCTCTCTGATTTGCAGACCTTATTTGCAGATGACCTGCAGGTCAGTCACAATCCAATGGGCAGCCTGACAACACCGAGTGCAGTGATTGTTCCAGGTCCGAAGGTGATGACTTGGGACGACTGGGTGTCCACCAAGACAGTGGTAGTTAGGAGAACACGAAGAAAGGAGGTTGTACCGGAGGGACAGATGGGATTTGGGATTTAATAAAACAGAGGTCCGGGTGTGGTGAAATTCACACCTTGGACCTTTGTTTTTTATTTCTCACCTTTGATTTCTTCTTATTAAAAACTCAACATCATTTCTTACTCTTTTTTTTCAAAAACCCACCCATGGTCAAAAAGGTAAAAATCCACGCGATTGGCTGGATTTTGGACCGTATATATTCTAAAATTATCAGAATCAGCTTTTTCAACAACATACAACCAATACTCTTCAGCTTTCTTTCTAGCAGTCTCAAATTCAGTTTTGGTGATTTCAGCTGGGTTTTGTCTGTCCCAAATGCCGGAAAGAGATTTCACCTCAATAAAACGCACTAGTCCATTTGAGTCGGTGGACTCGATATCATAGCCAGGATGATGGACTTGGATTTTTTCCATGTCTTTGGGTAATCGCCCATGGTCACGTTCGAACTGCATCACTTTTTCCACACCGTGTTCTGCTACGGCGGTTCTCTTTTCAACGAACCTAGGGTCTTCTTGTTTTGTTGATAAGGCATCTTCGGGGTATACATATGATCGCAATCTGGAACTCTTTCGTTTTTCCAAAGGAAGGTCAGGTGAGGTCGGGGTTGTTGTTGAGGTTGATGAATTAGTTCCCTCTACGGCTTTCTGCTCATCACCATTGCCTTGGGCTGGCGGATAGGAAGTCGCCTGCTTCCCTGCTTCTGGAAAGTCTATCCCAACCCGCAAACCTTGAAGGTCTTCTTCATCAACGCCAGGTTCCAGAGTCTTGCCATCTGCAATTCTTGTTTCAATTATCTCGACCATTGGATAGCCAAGTTCGTCCAATGTTTTTCTGGCTTCATCAAATGGCAGTGAGAGAATTTCTTTTAATTCCATGCCGAGGCTTCGCAATTCGCCGGTTGAATTAATAACATAGGATAATTCTCGGGCGATCCCTTTCCAGGGGTAATTCCCATTTTGCGACGTTATAAATAAACATCCATCCAACAAAATCGCATCGACGGATTCAAGGTCCGAAGTCTCTTGTTTACCAAAGCCATTAAATACTCGCACGATATCGATTTGGTCGGCTTCATAGTAAATTAATTTTTCTAATTCCTGAATGCTCAAGGATTTGATACCCTGTGTACGGTGTTCTTCTATCACTCGTTGAATGAGATTTTTACGTTCGTGTAATAAAATTAATAGGCTTTTGTTTTCTGTACGATTTTCGCAAGTGATCATTTCTGCATCGATGACCGTACTCAGCGGTCGAACTCCGGCAGCTTCCATGCCCAGCCAAACCCCCTCAATTCTTGGGGTTAAGTTATTTTTTACTACTTTAAATTTTTCTCCCCAACCTGGTCTGTCTTCAAAAAACATTAGTTCTGGTTTGGTTAATAATTTCCGGGCATCAGGGATAGTCTTTTGATTTCCCAACTTCTTTATAATTTCACTTTTCGAAATTATTTCACTTCCCAAAGCTTCACTGATTATTTTCCAACAGACAATCAAAATCTCTTCTTCGTCCGTACTATCAGTCATAGGAAGATTGGAGGCACCAAATTTGTTTGAGATTTCTAGTAGGACTTTTATTGCATCATGTACATCGGGTTTTTCTTTTACACCAATTTTGTCAAAAAGAGTCTTAAATCTTCCAAATTCTGGTGAGAGTCGATACCGGTACTTACCAAACGAATGTTGTTCCCAAAAAACCTGGTCAGGATTGAAAAATTCATCATCCCCCGTTGGATTTTTTAGACATAAACACTTTTGACCCTTTAAATACTCAATCGCTGGATCCTCTGTGTTTCGGCTGAGGTAGACATAAACTTCTTGTGTTATGGGTTTCCCATTCTGACTTGAATTCAGTAGGTGTCTGACAACTAGATCTGGTGTAGGTTCACTTTCGATACCTAAAAACTTAAACAACTCATTCGCATTTTGTTGAACTTTTCGTTCCACGTTTAGAAAGTTCCCCTGCGATTCAAAAAGGAAGCTTGAATAGATTGAATACACTTCATGTGCATTGAACCACTTTGATTCATCTTTGATTCCCGGGAGCCAGTTAAGATTCAATAGAGGGCTGAACTGTTCTTTTTCTTCATCAACCCAGAAAACCCATTTTGTTGCAATAAAATTGATCAACTTCCCGATCAGAGGAACATTTTCAGAATTTGGAAAACCTTCAACAATTTTCTTGATTCGTTTTACGATATCTTTGGGTTCTGGTTCGGGGGAAACGCCTATCCAAAGGTAAAATTCTCTTATCGCTTCGGACATTTCGATAGGTAGCTGCGCGATCTTAATCTCTGAACCTAAAACATCTCTTACCTCTTTGGAGTCAAACCATACAATTGAAGCAGGATAAAAATCTTCAGCACCACACCAGACTAAAGAAAGTTCAGAGAGTGTTGATCGGATATCTTGATGGTCGCGTAGTCTTCCAAGATTTTCAGCCAGAATTCTAATTAACTTGAATTTTTCTTCCAATTGCAATTCGCGATGTTGTAGGATTGATGGAACCCAATCCCTTACATAGGTAATAAAATCCAATTGGGTAACAGACAGAACCCGTTCGAGAAGATCCCTGCCGCCACCCAAAGAGTCTAGATCGACCAATTGCGCCAGACGAAGCGGATCGTCAAAATCTCCTGCAAGGTAAAGCTCAGATAATGGATTAAGTTCTCCATTTGCGGTAGGCCAAATGGAAAGCTCTCGAATCTTCTGCACTGAGTCATTATTGATTTCGTAGCGATGTTTTTCAAACCATTCGAGCATCTCATTAGGAGAAAAAAGTTCATTTTTCCATAATTCTGGAAGAGTATCTTCAGCGTCTTTAAGAAGATTAAGACCATCCCCGAGTGTAAATTGAGGGATTAGTTCATTCAGGAAAGACTGGTTATTTGATTTTTCCTGATACCAAACTACCGAAGAGATCTTGGAAAAGAAATCCCGTGAATGCTGATCAGCATTGAAAAGTTCGGTTGGTGGCCAAAGAGCCTCATCATCCCCAAAAGCGATAGATATTTTCTTGAGGAGTTCCTTACTCTGTTGTCTTTCAGAAGAGTAAGATCGATTCCAAAGGTTTTGTATTGCTTCCCAAAGGACTTCCCATCCTTCCAGAGATTTCAACCCCTCAGGCATTGATGACATCTCTTGTCTTTGGGTAAAGCCTTTTTCAATAAACGAATTACAAACATCGCTCAATCTTAGATTTTGAACCCCAGTTTCCAGAAGTAAATTTTGCCGGCTGCGCAGATCTGAGTGGACAATGTTCATCTCAAGATTTTCAAAAATCTTTTCACCATTTATCAATTCTTTGGTATCGAGAAAAATAGCATCCGAGGGTATGATAATCTGGTTTGAGCTTGTCAACACCGTTTTGTTGTTTCTAATTTCTGGTTTAAGCAACTCCCAAAATTGCGAGAACTCTGGTGAAAGCTCATCTTTGGTTGAGGCTTTTTTAACACGTTCTGCGAATTCCCAAAAATCTTGATTGTTGAAAATCCCCAGAACTTCATCACAATTATTCGCCAGTGTCTCTGTGGCGCATTTGATGGCGAGCTCATTCCATTCCGCTTTGAACCCATCCCCAAAGATGATTCGTTTGCGGTCAGGGGAAGGATAAAAATCTGCATTAATATGGAACGGCAAACCAGTCATCGTTTCAGATGGCAAAAAGGCGTAGAGCAAACCGCTAACTGTTGGATCGTCAGGGACTGCAATCTTCACCAACGACTGACGTTTAGTTTCGATTATGCCACCGTACCGCCTGCGCATCTCGATTGCAGAAGCATCAAATCTACCCTCAAATATTCGCCAGATCACTGTTTGGGACCCATCTGCGAGTAAAAGTTTGTCATTATCGCGGAAGGTTTCAATCTTTCGAATCAATTTACCGTTACGCTTTAATTCCAGCAGTGTAACTTGCTTCAAAAAAAGCGAGGCAGATTCGATGGAATGATTGATTTGTACCGTAAATGTACTCAAAGCATCCTTCTCGATCGGCAGGATCCCCAATTCCTTTCGAACTTCGGATTCCTCAAAAGCCCAGGGAAGGCGAAACTTGGTTTCCTCAGTGTCCATCAAGGATTCGCGGATTCGTTCATCCTCTTGACCGTTGGGTACAAATTGCCAGTGCCGGCCGCTCGAGAAGATTTCTGGTGAGTCAGTAACTTGGTAAACTGAAATAAACCCAAGCCCAAAAGCACCCGTTGTTCCTTCTTCCTCGCGTTTATTTCCCCAGGAGACTTTTTCCATGCGTTCGAAGTCAATATCACGAAAAACACCATCATTATAAACATAGAGGGCATCATCACAGACGTCAAATGTGATTTTAGACGCTCCGGGATTACCCGTTTCGTCCTTGACATCATCCGCGTTTTGGATCAATTCATAGCAGAGGGTCGGAATTCCTTGCAGACCATTCAATTGGCCACGTAAAAAACCGAGAAAATTCACGCTTTGCCGGCGGGTTTTGATTTCCGTCATCATTTGTCCCTCCCTTGAACCACAATTCTTCTTTTGTGACACAATCCCCTTGATTGGAAAATGCAAGGGGATTGTTCATTCATTCTTCTCCGTATGGCAGTCGTGGTTCGCGCAATGCTCGCATGTACTCTGGTTCGTACCAATCGTGAGTGGCATCAGTCACTACCCGGTAATCCAATCCGAGTGTGGAGAAGTGTTTCTTGGCGGCGTCGATCTTTCGTCCTTCGTTTGAGAAGCGCAGCAGGCTGGTGTCTTCACGTCCCTTAGTCTCACGAATTAATTTGAGTACAACTCTTCCTTCATCGTCAAAGCGCAGGATACCCCAATCTGGATTGTAGTTTCCGATCACTTTGGGCAGGTTAATCTTATAGCTCGGGGGAAATTTGAAGTAACCGATCACATTTGGATCATTCCCCGCCAGGTAATTCTCGACGAATTTGCGCTCAACATCCGAGTCAACCTGGACTAGATCGTATATGCCAGCATCACCTGCATCCACCAGTTCTTTTTGCGGGAAATTTTTGACTGGCGGGAACATCTCATCAATCTCGTAATTCGCGAATTCTCCCGGGTTGGAAGCAAACTCGAGGTGTTCAACAATGTGATCTGCAAAGACTTCTTTCAGGCTACTGATAAAAAGGTTGGCAAATCCTTCTGGATTCTTGAGGAAGAACTCCTTGTAATCCACAGTAATTCCTTTGAAGATTTGGTTGATCGTCGTGCGTGTAAGACCGGTTTCTTTGGCCGCGCGGTCAATCAAGTTGAAGATCGGATGTTTTACTGTGTTGGTTTCTTCGGTGCGCCGCATCGGTTTCTGCCCGGTTTCGCTTTCAAAGGTCGTTTCTTCGCCTTTATGCAGACGGATATCATTCTCGAAAACCACGGAAGAGTAATCACCAGATTCTTCAATTTCGATGATGCGGTAACCCCTCAGCCGATTGTCTTTTCTGAGGGAGGCTAAATCGTCATTGTCCCGTACCGGGAAGGTAAACTCGGTCGGGAATGTCTCTCCATCAGTGGTTTCTGTCTTGATCCGCAAGAGTGCTGTTCCACTGCGGACATCTTCAAGCTTGATTGTGAACCGGGTAATCACGAAACTGCCGGTTTCGATCACGATCTCGGGTTTGAGTTCCCGTTTATCGATTTTCTGAATTTTGGTAATACATTCCTGGACCAAAGAATCCGTATCCACATGGATCTTGTATTTTGACCTGCGGGTGAGTTGCCGCCAAAACTCGCGGAAGTTTTGGTCATCAAAGATGCGCTGGTTTCGCTTGGCAGTGCAATTATCGGCGCGAGTAACCTTGGGCGGGAGTTTGTCGTAGCCGGCTTCGCGATACTCGTTCTGCAGATTCGCCGCGTATGCTTCGTAACTCTCATTGGCCACCACGGTGAGGATGTTGATCGTTTCATCCATGATCCGCTCCCCGTTCTGGTCCACAGGCAGGCGCAGTCCGCGGCCAATTTCCTGGCGTTTTTTCATCTCGGAGACGGTCTGGTTTAAGGTGCAGATCTGGAAGACGTTGGGATTGTCCCAGCCTTCTTTGAGAGCGGAATGTGCGAAGATGAAACTGACCGGCTCGTCAAATGTAAGCAAACGTTCCTTTTCGCGCATAATGAGCTGGAAGGCTTCTTTTTCGGCCTGGCGTTCGGTATCATTGCGGCCTTCGGTATCCAGGGCTTGTCCTTCGCTCTGTCCTTTGACAGGCTTGGAACGGGCGAAGTAGCCTTTACGCACTTCACTGGCCTGCCATTGCGCGAAATACGGGTAGCGCTGCTTGATATTCTCAAAGGCTTCGTCGAAGAGGACCTTGATCAGACCGTCGGCATTGATGTAATTTGCCACCCGGTCGATGAAGAAGAGGGAAAGAACCTTGATCCCTTTGTCGTAAAGGTCGCGCTGAACGTGCATGTGACGCTCGATCGTGCGTTCGATTTGGATGCGGAAAATCTCGCGTTTAGAGGCGCCGAAAACGTCCTGGTCGGTGATGCGGTCATGTCCGTCGAAATCGACAAAGGTTTCCCTGGCTTTGGCGCTGATCTCGGTGACGCGGTAGCCGTGTTGGTGATCGGGCAAACGGGTCTTGTAAAAAAGGTTTTCCCCATTCTTAAGCTCCACCTCAACCGGACGGACCTGGCCGTTGATCATGGCAGTGGTCTGAACGATGGCGCGTAAAGGACTCGTTTTCACTTCACGCAGGATGACCGTGCCGGCTTCGAGGTTGTGCTGCTCGAAGACGCCATCCACCTGAATGCGTTTGACGAGACCTCTCTGGTAGGCGTCAAAAGGGGTAAGCCGATTGACAAGATTGAAAATCTCTTTGTGGGTGGCACTGTATCTCAAGGCGAAGAGAGGATGAAGCGTGGCAAGCGCAGCCTTGGAAAGATCACTGCCCATGTTTTGCGGCTCATCGAGGATGAGGATCGGACGCGTTTCCTGGATATACTGGTAGGGTTTACGTTCTCCGGGGAGTTGCTCAGAGGTTCGGTAGAGGGTGTTGGAATTGCGCCCTCTGGCGGTGTTGAAGCTCTGCATCGTCATCACCATGATTTCCACAAAGGAGGAAGTGGCGAAGGAGCGCAAGGTACTCAGTTTGCTTCCGTCGTAGCGAATGAGGTTGACGGTTTCGTTGCTGTAAAGCGAGGAGAAATGGCGTTTCATCACCTCGAAGCTCTTGATCACGCCTTCGTAGATGGCAATGCTCGGTACCACTATGATGAACTTGCGGAAGCCGTACTGCTTACGCAGCTCGTAGATCGTGCGCAGGTAAACGTAAGTCTTGCCGGTGCCAGTTTCCATCTCAACGGTAAAGCTCGGATAGCGCCAGTTTTCGTAACCTGCTCCTTCGAGTACGGTAACGTCATCCACAGCCAGGTCGGGAGCAGGATCAATGCCGCTTTGCTTCTGCACGGCCTGGACGTTGCCAAGAAGCCAGTACTCGCTCAACATCTCCCCTTCCGGTAGGTTGGGGACGGTGCCATCACCGAGGGTGAAAGCCGAATCGTGACGCGGCAGCTCCTGGAAAACATCCACCACCGATTGGATGGCGGCGAGTTGGAAATCGAGGTTGTGATCGAACTTCAGCTCAAGTTTGGTTTTTATCAATTTCAACCTCACCTAAATCACGTGCACGTTAAATTTATCTTGCACGCGGGCTTTAAGCTCGTCGCTCAAGGCACTGTCGAGGCAAATGAAGATGTCCTCTTTTTCCATCGTAAGGAGGTCAATCGTTACCGGTTGGATGGTCTCGTCGAGGCAGACAAAGAGATCATGGGCGCAGAAATCAGATGCGCTTACCTGGTAAACCTGGTTTTTGAGGAGTTCTTCAAGGAAGTTGATCTGGCTCGTGAGCGGAAAGCCTTCAAGCAGGAGGACCTCACTCAGTAGGTCTTCTTTCTTCCAGCCTTGGACGAGAGGGTCGCTCAGATTGTCAAAAAGGGGGGTTAAAGCCTCAGTGCTTTCTTCCTGCAGGGGTTTCCACTGTTTATAATTGGAGCGGGAGTATTTGAAAACCTTGAAACCAAGATCAAGTTGAGTTTGCTCATTCTGTAATAAAGGTGCTTTACTTGCTTCCTCTGAATTTTTTGTTTCAATACTCGTAATAACCCGGCGGATTCTTTCTTTGCCAATATATGAAATACTTGAGTAATTAGGTAAATCCAATTTTTCGGGCATCTGTACCATTATGAATTTACGATTTTTCCCATCAACTTTATTTAAATCAAGAACTGATTGTGCGGTTGTAGCAGAACCAGAGAAGAAATCTAAAACTAAATCATTTTCATCTGTAATTAATTGAACAAATTTTGCGATATAACTAGAAGGTTTTGGAAAAGAAAAAATTCTTGCATCTCCAAAAATACGGATTATTTCATTTGTTCCATGTTGGGTAAAAACATCATCAACAATCGAGAAGAATTTTCCCTCTCTTATCTCTCCTTTTTCATCCTTTAAATACTGTTTTGAATTTACAGACCATTCTCCATTGGCATTTTTAACAAATTCTATTTCATTCTTTTCTAAAGCCTTTTCAACTCTTTCTTTAGACCATAACCATTGGCGCTTGGGATTGACCTTAGATCCATCTGGAGCGGTAATCGGGAAAATAAGGTTGGGACGATCTCCCATACTTTTAGTTGCTTCCAGAGGGTGTGTACGATATGGACCACGTATCGCATAATTATTATCCTGACTTGTATAATACCTTTCAATATTTTCTTCGCTAAGTGGAACTAGAATATCATCTAATGAATAAATCGACTTTGCAAAGAATAGACAATATTCATGTAAAGTTACAAGGAATTTTTCTTTCGCACCGCCGCCATACCTTTTTTTCCAAATAATACAGTCAATAAAATTCTCTTCGCCAAAAATCTCGTTCATCATTTGTCGTAAATGATGGACTTCATTATCATCAATTGATATAAAGATAACACCATCCTCACGCAGCAATTGGCGCGCCAAGATCAGGCGAGGGTACATCATATTGAGCCATTTGCTGTGAAAGCGTCCGTCGGCCCGGGTGTTGGTCGTCAGCAGTTCTCCGCTCTCGCCCCTGGCACCGGTGTAATCCAGGTAAGCTTCTAGCGGGTCAGTGAAATTGTCATTGTAGATAAAATCGTTGCCGGTGTTGTAAGGCGGGTCAATGTAAATCATCTTGATCTTGCCAGCGTAGCTCTTTTGCAGCAGCTTGAGCACTTCCAGGTTGTCGCCCTCGATAAAGAGATTCTCAGTGGTGCCCTCGTTCACACCTTCCCCGGGTGCGGGCACGAGTGTTGCCCGGCTAGGGGTGGCGGCACGTTTGCGTGCCTCTCGCTTGCCCGGCCAGTTGAGTCCAAAGTATTCATCTCGGACTTCGTCTTCAAGGCTTTCTCCCAGCACTTCGCGCAGCGTGTCCCAATTGACTTTGCCGTCAGCAAATGCTTCAGGCACAGCTTGCTCGAGCGCTTTGAGGCGTTCCTCAAGGTAAGGGTAGTTGTTTTCAGGGGTGAGTTTGGTGATGGGCATGTTAAAACCTTTCGGAAAAATTGCTTAAGAAATGAAAAATGGTTTTCATGACAAAATGTGCTTCAACTTCAAGAAGAGAATATGGCGATTCGTTCTCGGTAATAGCTATGAATTCAATAGTATCTTCATCTCCAGGATTTCGGAAGTGTAAAATTTTATTTCGATATTCCCGCACTTTTTCTAGATGATCGTATTCATTTTTATTAATCCAACCCTTACTCAATGATTCTTTCATAAGACTCGAAATACTTGCGCGTTCTAAATCATCACGACCAGTTGCATAATGGATACTTGCCATTGTATGTTCGAGGAATGATAACCCTAAAGTAATTGTAGCTAGGTACTGTCCATAGACAAAACAATATCTCGCTTCTTCAAAAAGAGACTTCGTTACGAAACCTCCATGAAAGATCCAGAAGTCATTTGATGGAGTCTGGTCAACTAGCCAAAGAAGGCGTTTGATTCGATCTTTCTGGTTCAGAGAATCTTCTCGGAGAACCCATTCTTCAGCGTTCATCATTAAGAGTAAATTCCAGTGAGCATTCGAACCATGTTTTCAGGAATATCCTTTTCGTCAAGGGATTGAAAATGCTTTAATGCGGCAAGCCCTTTCCCTAATTTACTTCCTTGATTTCTTGAAATCGAGTAACATCCTTCGAAATCAGGTGAGAGCATCATCGAATAACCAAATTTCTTGTCAATTGCTTTCTCAATTACTTTATTGAATTCATAAGCATATCTATCGGATTTCTCTTTTTCAGGGTCATCATATTCTGGTTTAATTGGATCTTCATCAAAGATTACGAGGTATGGAATTTCAAAATTATTTAAAAGATTCTCATATAAAGGCAAGTTAAATTTTGACCCACAATCAATAACTGAAACATCGGGTTTAAAGAGGTTCAGTCTTTCAGCAAGATACGGAAACACAACTTTTTCACTCTCTCCTTCAACAAGGATCACTTTTCGAGCAAAAAACATATCACCGTTATCAGGATTGATGTAGTGAATTAACTTATAATGTTGTTTTTCTTCGGATTCTGGATCAAAAATATCACTACAGCATTGATTCCTACTAGTACCATTTTCCTTATTGGATTTGCGAATTACTGCCAAGTGTTTGTAATCATCCATACGCACAAAATGTGAAGAATGGGTGGATAGAATGACCTGAGAGTTTTCGTCTTCAGAAATCTTTTTCAAGGCGTTATAGAATTCTCTTTGTTTGTGAGGGTGGAGATATAATTCTGCCTCTTCAATCGCATATATCTGACTCTCAGAACTAGCTCTTGCTGTGACTTCGCTATCACTTGATTTATTATGATTTGCAATCACTTTCAATAAGCTAAAGATTATTGCTCGTTGAAGGCCATTTCCTTTTGATTCAGCACCTGTTATCACACCATCATCAACATTTAGAGCTGTGCCTAATTCAAAGAGTTTTGTTATATTGGGAGGTGTAACATCGATAGAAGTACTGACTCCCCAGCTTGAAAGTTCATCAGATAATTCAGTCTCTAGCTTTCCGATAGGAGACGTAACAGCATTTTTATCGTTAAGTCTCTCAATTGATGCTTCAACTTCTGCAACCAGCTTTTGAAAATCAGCATCATTTTTAGCCATTGCATCAATGACGTTCAAAAGTAATTTACCAAGTAGAGTTTTCGAATTGACTTTTGTTTCATCAGAAAGCTCTCTGATAGCAGGAATAAAAATAATCTCGGGTAAAGTACCAGAAGCAACACTCTGGCGTCCAAGCAGGGGAGATTCTTCGTATTTTCCAAAATATTTAATCTCTGCCTGATGCTCTGTTATATATTGCATCTGAAAATCAGATAAAGCTTCTTTGGTGAATCTCCCTTCAATGGAAAGAAGAGGAGCTAATTCTGTACATGCAGCAATTTCTAATTCTCTTTTTTCTTTTGAGCTCAAGCGTTCGAATGCATTTTCTTGTAAATACCATTTATCTGGTTCTTCGATCCAACCGTTATAAATCAGGGACAAACAGGCAAGTTTATTGCTCCCATCCTTAGTAATATGGCAAGCTCTTTTAATAACAATTGCCCCGTCATGTAATAAATATTTCTTAAAAGTATTTTTTTCTTGTGCACTGAGAGAATCAAATTCAATAATTACTGATACATCTGTTTCTTGTCCTTCAAAAAAGGAAAATACATCTTCTGGGGTTATTTTCACCGAACCGTCAAAGAAGAAAAGAAGAGCTCGAAGGATGTTTGACTTCCCCGAATTATTTGCGCCGATTAAAACTAAAAAATTCGAAAAATCGAACTCCAATTTCTTGATACTTCGAAAATTCTCTATCAATATGTGCCTAATCTTCATATCGTCTCCTCCCCTTTCTTGGTTTTTCTATAATATTTTTGGTATATGTGGAAAATGTCAAACATGATCTTTTGAAAAACATATATTTACACCAGGTTGTTCAAATCTACCTCAAAACCAGCCGCTCTTATTTCTTTTGCTACTCTAAATTCCCATCCTTCCCTGTAAGGTTCGAAAAGCACACCCTGGAAATCACTTAGCATCTCGAAATCATTTACTTCACGGTGCAATACCACAACATTTTGGCGACCAAGTCTCCCGATGAAAAAACCAAGTTCAAAGACCACGTTCTGCCTAGGACGTTTGTGCGATATATCTTCCTCAATTGATTTTCCTTCATCATCTGGAGAAAAGAGTACTAAGGCAAAATCTACATCTGAAAAGTCTTCAAATTTTTCAATAATCGTTCTACCTTGATTTGGTTGTTCTCTCAAAATTATCGGTTCGAACCCAAGTTTAATGATAGATCGAGCAACAGTTTCCACCATTTCATTGTCATGACCATGAACAACGAAAATTCTTTGACCATTTTTGTTATCTTTACTTTTTGGTTCAGGCAAGGTCTTACTTGAAGAAAATGATTGAATTTCTTCAATCATTGTTTCTATTAAATTGCACCACTTTTGTTTTCCCTCTTCCCATGTTTCACGATCTTCTCTTGACAAATCTTGACCCGCAAACCAAATTAATGGATGGTAATAAAATTCTGTTTCCAATAAATCATTTAAATAATGGGAGTCATTACCGAACTTATTGCGAATTAACATTTCCAAACGCTTTTTTATCTTGTCCTTTTCGGACTTGTTGTCATAAGATAGGCTTTCAGTATTAACTTTTAACTCATGGAATTTTTCTATCAGCTCATTATTATTCATATCATTTCCTCGACATCGCTCATCGAATCTAAGCCAGCGGTGCGCCATTCTTCGAGAGGTTCACCGATCTCAAGATCAGAGTAGTACTGCTCAAAAGCCTGGTCAGCCCGTCCTCTTCCTTGCCGCATGTAGACCCGGTATGCCGCGCAGGAGAAACGCGCGTCACAGTTGCGGCAGACATGAGTGCCAAAGCGCACATTGGCGCGGTCTGCGAAAGGCTGCAAGAGTTTTTCCACCGGAGGAGGAGCGAACTGGTGATCCTCGATCTGATCCACGACCCTACCAAATGACCGAATCGTGTCCTTGACTTTTCGAGTGTTAAAGTCAACCTCAACTAGAGGATCCCAACGTTCTACCGCCCTGGCCAACTGCTCATCGGTGCCGTTCTTAAGCGCGTCCTTCACCTCGTCCGGGAACTCGGTGCAGATCACAGCGGTGCCATCCAGCGGCTGCTTTTGCAGTTCCTTCCAGATGTGGGCGTAGACATTGAGCTGGTCTTCGTAGAGTTCAATGTGGCTGCGCACGTAATCAGCATCGTGGGTTTTGATATCATAAATGATCGTCTTGCCACCTTCGCGCACGATATCCACCACACCCTCAATCCCGAAGATGCGTTCCTTGGGAGATTCGTTCCCCGGCAGGCTCAAGCGCACCTCCGTTTCGGAGACGTTGAGCGCAACATCGCGCATCTTCTGCCAGTAAAAGAGCACCTGCTGCATACCAGCCTGTTTAACCTCAGGCGACAATGCTATACCAGACTCTAAGCGTAGGAGATCATAATTCTGGTAATACGACTGCTGGAGAAATTCCTGCAATTCTTGTTCATCCCAATCAGCTGCCATTTTTTATCTCCCCTCTGCGTCGAATTATCTCATGGTGAAGGTCCTCAAGGGTTCGGTGCACGAGACTCCCGAAGAACATTGTCTGTGCGCGCGAAGGTACAAATCCGTATTTGCGAAAAACCATGTACTGGCGTGGACATTTTTTGTAACTTAAGTAATCGGCTGTATACGAATACATCCTCGGAAGGTCATTCTCCTGCGATGTATATTTTGGGACCGTGTCCAAATTAAGCTGGGGGATACGTGGAAAGCGGTCATCTAAAAGCGTTTTAAAAGGTTCGTTGGTAGATTGCCCGCTCCCCTTAAAATGAGCGATCACCATCAGGTTCTGCGCCCGTGAAAGCGCGACGTAGAACATGCGCATGGCATCAAAACCCGCTTGGCGGGAAAGCGGCTCACTATTTTCATTTTCACTGAAAGGAAAGATCGCCTTTTCAACAAAGCCAGCTTCACGAAGTTGGCGACGGGGGTTGCCTAATACGACTACAGGAAATTCTAATCCTTTGGATTGGTGGACTGTTAAGAAGGGAATACGTCCCTTTGGGAAGGGGTCTTCGGCATCCTCGTATTCTGATTCTCCCAAGCGGTAAATTGAAAACAGAAACGAAAAATAGAACACGCGGTGGAAAATTCCGTCAACAAGAAGGTCAGCGGTGAGCATGGGAATGAACTCGTCCACAAAACGCGCCAGGTATTGGGTGATGAGACTCAGATTGCAAACCGGTCCTTCATCTTCTCCGCTTTCAGCCAAGTCAAACATGGCCTTAAAATGTGCAAAGCCGGTCAGGCGATAGAAGAGATCGAGAAGGCTCCAATCCAGTGAAGTGACGCGCTTGAGAATATACTCGAGGGAAAACGGTTTCCCTTCCATCAATCTTCGTTTAACAGTGCGATCAAGATAATCACTGCTAATCTGGTTTTTTCCTGTTTTTGAAAGACCTGGTGTATTACTGAGTTTCCGTTTCATGCTTGAAAGATCATAGGGATCTTTGAGGGACCACTTCTCTTGTTCGGTTACCCGAATTAGTGCCTGAAAATCCCGGCATGCTGTGTTTACTTCCTCACGTTTGTCAATTACAAATTGTTTCAAGGCTGGATCTTCCTTGGTCAATTGTTTGGCATTGTGTTCGATTTGGAGTAACCAATCTCCAAATTCTCCATAATCTCCTCCCCAGCCACCCTGAATTTCAGGTAATCCTAAAATGAGAGCAAACAACCCGAAGACATCATAGGATTCATCTACTTCCAAAAACCGGCCGGCACGTGGGGCATAAACTTTCAAGTCGAGCTCTTCGAGTGCTTTCCGCATTGCATCTACAGCGGTCGATTTAAGACTTGGATAAAGAAAAGCGATTTGGTTCGGATCTTCGACCTTACCTTGATCGATCAGATCTTTTACTAATTTTGCAATCTCAGACGAAACGGTTACTGGAGATCCAGGCGTACTTGCCACGATGGAGAGATTTCCATCGGAACTATTAGCTTGAATATCTTTGTCCATGACGCGAAAAAATCCGCCTTCTTGCGAACTTCTACGCCAGTCAGTATGTTCCATGAAAGTGGTATAAAACTCAACGATTTTAGTTCTGGAACGGTAATTGGTTGAAAGAGAGATACGCTGTGGTTCTACATTGAGATACTTTTGACAACGAGCTGGGAAATCCACAAAGTTTTCGACGGTCGCACCACGAAAACGATACAGTGCTTGATCGTCATCCCCTACAACACATATATTCTTAGTACCTTGAGCCAACCGAAAGAAAATTTTTTCCTGGATCGTGTTGGTATCCTGGTATTCATCAATAATGATGTGTTTAAAAATTTGTCCTGTTTCTTCCCGCTCAAGAAGTACTCTGTAGGCCTCTTGTTGGAGTAAGGAGAAATCGGTACTTCGCAATTTTTCACTTCGGATGAGCGAGTCTCGATAAGCCTGGTAGAGGTCAAAAGCTTGTATGAGTTGGCTTTTTTCCAAAGAACATGACTGTAGAAACGCCATTAGTTCATTATCTGATTTTGACAGCTTTTCAATTGCCTTTAGTGGATCAATGCATTCTTCCGAGCAACGGTTAAAAAAGGCAATGCAATTTGTTACCGCGGAATGTTTTGATAATTGGTTCGAATTAAAAACATGGTTGATGACCTTATTTTGATCTGCTTCTTCATCCAATCTTAATGTGTTTTTATATTGCCGCCAGTTACGCGTTTTTGAAACATGGAAATATTGGCTCAATTCATCCATCAAACTGGGGGTTGGGTGGGCATGAAAATCCTGCAGGAATTTACGGCGGTCATTTAACATTCGCCGGCATAGCGAATGCACTGTCCCGATATACATTTTGGACAAATCGTAAGGCTGACCGTTAATATTGGTCGCGTAACCAAGTAATCCACGTAAGCCTTCTTGGAGTTGGTGGGCAGCTTTTTCGGTAAAAGTTGAGAGAAAGATTTCTTCTGGTTTCACGCCATGAAAAACAATCAGGTTAACTGCACGCCATAAAAGCACTCTTGTCTTTCCAGAACCAGGACCTGCTGTGATATAAAGTGGTCCATCAACATGCAATATTGCTTCTCGTTGCTGGTCATTTGGCTTGAACTTATTCAATTTCCAAAGAGTCTCTAGATTAAGCATGCTGTTGACCATGATCGAGAGATGAGAGTTAAAATCAACCATTATTTTGTCCCCCTAAGGTTCGCCTAGCAAACACATCCAAGACTCTTCCTCCTGGCTCAAAACTGATTGCAGTAAAGCTGTGGGCAAGGGCGATGGGTACCACGGCATTTTTATAAAGATCACTCTCAAGTTTATTAATCAATGCAATCGCGCGTGGAAGGTTCTCATAATTTTCGATCTTGGTCTTTTCTTCTGAAAAGTCCGCATGCGTCATATCCTTTGAAGCGTATGGATATGGAATTAAGAAATCAAAAGTTTTTCCAGTTGATGTTTTGTAAATGAAGTCTTGGCCATAATAAGTCTCATAACCGAATGTTTTCCCCGCAGGTTCACGATTACCAAGCATATACTTATATCGAAACTCGTCGTCAAGGCAATAGATTTTACTATTCGGCAAGAAACGATCCACAAAATTGATATAGTCAACTATTTGACCAGTTTTTTGCAAACCGATCATCAAAATTGGTTTTGCATTGAAACGTGACAATTTTCGTTTCGCGTTTTCAAGGAATGTCATCAATGAACGATGAATCCATGCGGCATTACCAAATACTGCCAATGGACCATCGACAAAAAAAGCCATATTTGTAAGCAAGAGAGGAGATTCTTTCAAGAAAAAGCGAATGTAATGTGCTGGAATAATATGCTCGAGAATCATCATCATTCTTGAGATAACAATTTGATTGGATTGAAAATCGTTGACTTCTTCCCAAAGGCGCAGACAATCTGTTGGATAAACTTCTTTATGGCAATGTGGGCAGTACTGTTGATTGGGGGTATCTTCAACCGTGATTGGACCTTCTCCACAATTTGGGCATTTGTGAATTTTTAGTTTTTCCTCATCCCCAGTTCCCATGGCACCTGGTCGTAAGGAGGCAAGCGAAAAAAGAGTCGAGCGCAGACTTGTTCGAGGGTCGCCAGCATTAAACCTTGTCCGCGCATCGTAAAGTTGCTGATCGAATAAAGCACGAAAACTATCACGAACATTACCTTGATCTTGCCAGTTGATATTCGCGCTAGGAATAAAAAAGGAGAGCGAAGTGTTTTTGTTTTTTAGAGCGGCCACGCGAAACGGATCTACAAATTTTCCTACTTTAAGATCGCCAAATTCTTTGAGGGAAATCAGAACCACCCCGACTTTGATAAAACCAAATTTTGTACTCGGCAGTTTGTCATCAATACTCACTTCATGGTTCGAGCCATCGATTGCTATGACAAATTCAGGCAATTGTTCGTCAACCAATACAGGGGGATCAACAAATTGATCTGCTAAATGACTGGCTTCCTCATCGGAGGGTGGTTTTAAATATGTGCATTCCTCAAGCATCCTTTTAATATCAGGATTATTAAGGATATCAACATGTGCTGTTTTATTGGCAATCTCATCTTGATATGGCATAAAACCCTCGTTTACGCTTGTTGAGCTGTTCGATTTTCAGATACTCTCTGTCTCTCAAGCTCAGGATCAAATTTATCGATCTGAACTGGAACAACAAATGGTCCTGATAATGTTTTTACTCTTGCAAATCCGACATCCTGGGCACGGATCAATGATTCGCTAAAATCATCAAAATCATAAAACTGAGCTAATTCTTTGATTTCACGCAGGTTATTGAGGTGTGTGATAAACCAGTTTTCAGTATTGGCTAGGATGTTGGGATGCATCGAGGAAACTTCTTGCGTAGCATAGACTAACGAGATACGGTATTTGGCACCTTCTTTGGCCAATCGGGGCCAGGTATCAGTTAATACCATGTTACGCCCAATCAAATTATGAGCTTCTTCTATATATACAACAATATTAGGGGGTGTGTTTCCCTTTAAAAAGTATTCCATTGACTTTGAGAATATCGCTCGCGCAATTTGTTTACTGATATCCTCACGTAGAGAAGCTTCGCCAACTGAAAGATCCAAAATAATGATTTTTCCATCTTTGAGATAATCATATATTTCATCAGTAACTTCAGTGGATCTTCGAGGTGAATGATATGGTCGCGCATCTAATATGACTTTGTATCCCTTAATGAATGTGTCATTATCATTTCTTTGCTTCATCATATTGAGAATTGCTTTTGTATCATCATCCAACCAATTATTTCCACTCGAGGACATAAGTGTGTTTTGTCGATTTGCATCTCGTGCTGCGATAAACCATTCTGCAGCCTGACTTAAGTTCAATCCAAATTTGGGATCTGGAAATGTTTTTTGAGCAGTACCGTTCACTGCAGCGATTACATTTGAATTGGCATTGAAAACAACTTTATCATTTTCAATTGGAGGGAAACCAGCCAAATACAGCATTGCTTTGTATGCACTACTTCTTACCTGCCATCTTTTGAATGAACTAACATCTTCTTTCTCAGGTTGGTCAAATGATGTGTTTAGAAAGACGCTAACATCATTTTGTTTTTCATTCTTATTTTCTTCAACAATTCTTTTTATTATCGAAAAACCATCGTTTAGCTGAACGTAGAAATTATTTTGTAACTCAAGAAAACCATCTGCTTTGAGCATCCGATAACGAATCGTATCATTTATATAAATGTCAGCCAATGCTCCCTTATCTTGTTGGTTTGCGTTTGCGTATTCACCATTAATATCATAAATTATCTGTCCGATCTTTATACCCCCACTATCAGCGACACGTTTAACGACGGATACCATTTGCTTGATCATGTTGGATTTACCAGTACGGGTCATACCAAGTACTGCTGTTCTTCGGGCAAGAAAATCAGAAGGTTGCACAAATACCGGAACCATTTCTGCATTTTGGCTCTTCCGGTGCAAACGGTCTGTTGATGTATAGCGTACAGTACCAATCTGGAAGGGAGCGGGTTCACCGCGTAAGCCGATTTGTATTGCAGCTTCGCGAGCATCCTTTTTTCGTATTGGGTCGACGTAATTCACAATTGTTCGCAGTGCTTCTCCGTGAGGGCGATAAACATTTAATCTTGACGCAGTCGCAAATGATTCAATATCGCTACCAAGCCAGAGTTCACCTTCAGAAGTGTAAAAAGTTCCTAATACACGGCATTTTAAACCACCAAATTGCAATTGGTTTTGTGTAATATCATCAATCTCTCGTTCTGTATCATTTCCATATACGCTTGTTCTTTGTTGAAAAAAATCTATCTTAGTTCGTACTAGATCATCATCCTGTGGTAGCTTTGTTGAACCGAGTACCCGCAATAAAATGATCTCTTTGTCTTCTTCAGCAGTTTGAGCAAAATGAATCGGATCGATAGAGGTTGCTAGCAGGAAACAATTGTGCGGTATTCCCAACGCTTTTGCTTTCCATAAATCGTTGGTCATCACCATAGCATACTCATAGTCTATTGAGAATGTCCAACCAACAAAATTATCTGGTTGAATCAACTTCGCTAATGGATCATTAATTAAGATCTGATTCGCATTCAGCATTGGTTAATTCTCCTTATTCTCTCGTCTTATATTTATTTGCTTTTGAAATACCGCATCTTAATGCGTAGAAGCGAAAAGTGATAATAAAGTTCATTGCGCTGCTAAAATCTGCTCCCGCAGAGTGAAATCTTGTAATATACCGCAGCTTTCTGTGGGGATAGGAATTTCAGGAATTTTGGAGTTTATTGGCGGTGGGATTGGCAATTGCTCTAAATTTGAAATAATTACTTCTTTCCCCTTTTTTCTTTTAGAGACTTTAGCAATGGTATAAAGCAATTCGATATCATGGTGTCTGGTTCCGTTTGTACTTCTTTTTAATGCATCCCCATATAACGCTTCGACCTGTTCAGCCGAGTCATAACTGAGCAGCCATTTATCCTCAAGTGTAAGAAGACAATCTCGTAGATCTTTATGGTCTTGTTCTAAGAAATAAAAGCGATACAAAGCATCTGCTTCTTCAAAAAATGGAGGATCTAGGTAGAAAAATAAGTTAGATGTTGGTAGTTTTCCTTCAATCTGTTCGGTTCGAATCTTCTTAAGGGCTTCATTCCAAGAACAATTCCATACCCCATAAATTTGGTTTTGAAATTTTGAAATTTGCTCAATTCTTTCAATGATGGTGTTGCGAGTTGTCGAAGTAAATCTGCAATCAATCGGATATTCTGATTTTTGATCTTTTCCGCCAAGCGGCCCGGCACGTTTTTCCAAAATCCCTGAGAAACTTGTCCGGTTGAGAAAAAAACAAGTCAAAGCTTGATCACGAATATTTGTAGGATTAGCGTTTTTAAAGGAATTCCATTTTTCAATTGATACCTCTACAGTTTGGATTTGCTCGATTAACCATTTCGTATCAAAAAACACGGTATGCCAAAAACTTGTTATCCAAGGGTCACAATCTACAAGAATGGCGCATTGAATCAAATTTTCCTTTAGCAAATTAATGGCCACACTTCCTCCCCCCAAAAAAGGCTCAATATACAAGGAAGGTTTTAAGGAATTGATTTCAAGGGTCTCTTTAATATATCCAACTAAACCACGTTTTGACCCGGGGTAACGTAAGGGACTGAGTAGGGGTTTTGTTTTCGCCATTTGATTTTGTTTATTAACCATCAAAGATCATTCATTTTCAATTTAGACGTTACTTTATAAATCATTTCCTTGTCTCGCCTAATGAACTCGCGGTAGTTGCGTTTTCTTGCTCTCTGATCCATTCTTCAAATGTTTCTTTACGAAATCTCCAATGTTTGCCTACTTTAAATCCAGGTTATCTTTTATCTTGAACTAATTTATATACCGTTGACAGAGGGAGACGTAAATACTCAGCTACTTCTTCAGCAGTTAGGAATTCAGAGTCCATTTGACCCTCCCATATATTTTGTTTAAACACAGTTACTTGAGTTTATTATAGCATTACAAATAAAATGAAGAATCAAAAAACGCTCCTGAGTTTGATTGTGAGCGTTTGAATAAACTGATTCAACGATGCGGATAGCTACTTTGGATTGTTCAAACCAT
>VSSQ01000517.1_pt1 | contig 24522 bp, 18 predicted proteins | sample 4763081 | NCBI WGS metagenome assembly VSSQ01 (sample SAMN12137344, study PRJNA551015) | bioreactor metagenome | isolation source: SDC9 anaerobic chlorinated ethene degrading culture | place: USA: Knoxville, Tennesee | collected 2015-01-01
CTCCAGTCCGGAGGCCACGTTTTCATATACCTCGCCCACCACATGGCTGTAGGTGCCGAGCGTGGTAGAGATGTTGCTGTGGCCCATGAGCTTCTGTACGACCCGGGGATTGATGCCCATCTCCAGCAGCATCGTGGCGTAAGTGTGCCGATAACGGTGGAGATTTAGGCTCTCACTATCCAGATTGTGACGCCGCAGGAAATGACGATAGCTTGCACGAAAACCCTGATAGGTACGGTAGCCGCCCGTAGTGGTGCTGGCAAAGACGGCGTTCTTCGGGTCGAGCATCTGTTCCGCTTTTGGCAGCGTGAGCACATAGAGCTTCCACTCTGCGATAACTTCAACGACTGCCTGAGGTACGGCGATCCTCCGATAGCCGGCATTTGTCTTGGGCGGCCCAAGCTCCGTATGCTTGTTGCTGGTATTTCCGAAACGGTCGTAGTCGTAAGCCACGGTGAGCGCCTGATTGACGGTGAGGATACGCCGCGCCGTGTCCACATTCTCCCAGGACAGGGCCAGTGCTTCGCTGGGGCGCAGTCCGGTAAGCATGAGGGTTACGATAATCGGCTTCATCAGCGGCTCCGTTTGAGCGGCTTGCAGAACCTCTGTCCGCAGGGCGATGGGAATGGCCTTGGAGGTGTTGTCCTCTCCGGCTTTGCGCTGTGGTTTGGGGATCACCACGCACTCGACCGGGTTTGATGGGATAAGCCGCTGTCGGCAGGCGAATTTCATCATCTGACCGAGCAAATCGCGCACGCCCTTGATGGTGCGGTGGCTGAGGCCTTTCGCCGCCATGTGGTTGATAATGCTCTGCAGGTGTACGACGCTTATCTCCCCGAGGGGAATACTGCCAATCAGCGGCAGTATGTAAGTGGTGAGCATGGTGTTGTTCCAGCTCAGCGTCCGGGACGTGACCTCGATCCGCTTGACACTCAGCCAATAACGCGCGAACTCCTCGAAGCCGGACTTATCGGGTTGCGTGAGTATGGAGCCCTGAAAGACCTGAGTCGTCGCGGCGGACAGCTTGGACGCCACCTCCCGGCGTGTTTTCCCTGTAAAGGACTTGCGGACAGGCTTTCCGTCCGATCTGTACCCAAGCAGTGCCTGAGCCATCCAAGTGCCGTCTGGCTTTTGATATATGCTGCCCTCGCCGTTTCCACGGCGGGTTTTCTTTTTTGTTTCAGTCGTTGCTGACCTTGCCATGTTTCCTCCTTTCCGCCACACATGGTCAGCAACAATAGCGTAAACCATGTGTGGCAAGAGGTCAAAGGATTATTTTAAATCTCTTTGCCGCTGGAAAAATTCCTGTACGGCTTCTTTAGGTATACGAATCTGCCGTCCCACCCGGACGCTTCGTATCTGTCCGGATCGGATAAGCTCGTATGCCGTGTTGCGTCCAATATCCAGAATTGCGGTCAGATCCTCCACACGGAGAGTGACGGGCAGCTCGTCGAAGGAGCGAACCTTATCCATTGGGCTCACCGTCCTTTTTCAGCGATGCAAGATAAATTCGCGTTACATCGACGCGCTCATGTCCTAAGAGCCGCGACACCTCAAGGCTGGCCTCCAGCTGCGTCATGCCGCCGGCTGTCAGCTCCCGGTACTTGTTTACGGCGAAGCTGTGGCGCAGCCCATGGTGCGTCAGAGGGCTGATGGAGCCCTCATCGCGTATCCTGTCCCGCACGGATGCAATGTAAGCCTGAAGGTTGGCAATCGCCCTGTCGGTGGGTACGCCATCTGAAACAAACAGCTTGTGCCCACGTGGAGTAGTTTCCAGCAGCTTGCGAAACTCAATGCGGATACTCTCATGAATGGGCACGGTGCGGATTTTGCCGCCCTTGCCTTTAATCATGATGGCGCCGTTTCTCAGCGTGGCTTCGGCGGTTGCGGTATCAATACGAAAGCATTCGTGTATTCGCAGCCCGGCGTAGTACGACAGGCAGGCGATGGCGGTGTAATCCTCCCGATTCTCCGCCATGCTAATTGCGAGGAAGCGGTTGAATTCCGATACGCTCCACGTCCTGTCCGTACCGCCGAAGCGCCGACGTTCCAACTTGATATCCAAATCATTATTATTTGGTAGGAAGTAGTTGGCGTTGCTTAGCTTGTCGTGAAAGGAACGGATCGCCGCGAGGTCTGTTTTATTGTGGACGCCGCTTTGCCCTCGTCCTGAAGCTTTATGATGTATGCCACAAGATGCTTGGAGGAAATATTGGTCAGCTTTTGCAGGTGATATTCGTCTGCAAGAAAGCGGCAGAAGCGTTTAAAAGCTTCGTAATACCGTTCCTTCGTCCGGTAGCTCCCTTGCCGATTGTGCCGCGCCAGACGGTCAAGCTGGGCGACGAGTGCGTTATACACACCAGTGTTTTTTATGTTTTGAGCCATGTCTGATGTCTCCTTATATTCAAAATCGGTGTTCAGATGGGCGCAATTCTTCCGTTGGCATTCGTACCCGTTTCCGGTGTATTTCCGTTCGACAGGAGAGATAGGAGGGCAGTGAAAATGCTGAATTTCATTGATACTGCGGGCTTTCTGAACGATAGCTCGTCCCATCATCAAACCTGTCTCTATTTGATTTTGACGAAGGTCAGTACGAATGCCGCGAAGGGCGCTTGCCCTTGTCCGTGAGGACTGCGGCGGACACGGCCGCTGAACTCGGCTGCTTCCGGTGATGATTGTCATCGGTCGCGTGTGTCCTGTGACCTCTCCGGCGTGAGGTCGACGCGGGGAATTCCTGCGCTACCGGACCGATGCTGTCACCATCGGGAGCGCGGGACGGAGCCTTAGCCGAGGCCCCTGGACGGCTTATCCAACGTTACCGCGCCGCCGTCCTGGCGGGTAACAACTGCGTGATTTAAGCTGGTTGTCAATATGCCCTCCATCGCCGCTGCGGATGGCAAATCCGCCGCGGTTTTTTCCTGCTGTGCCGATTCCTGCTATGCCGGAAAGGGAGGTGTCGTCATTCATGTTCACGCAAACGAAAAGAGGGCGTGAAAAACATCTCGTTCGTCTGTGCTTTAAACACAGAGACAATGTCTTTCACGCCCTCGAAGGTGCGTTATGGTACGGAGCAGTAAGCTCCGCTATTTTTCTGTATGGTTCAAATCATTCCAAATGGGCGCAAATATCCTGATTCTTGGTTGTTTGTGAGACACTGCGGGTATTAGCCCGACTGTCCTCCCTCAATACTCCGCCCTCGATACTCCGCCCTAAAATACAACTGCATTGTAGCACGCAGCTTGCAGATTTGTATAGGTGGAGATTTTTCACGGTGAAGGCTTTCCAAAACAAAACACAAAGCGGCAGTTTACTCTCATGTCCAATGGGCGCAAATATCCTGATTCTTGGTTGTTTGTGAGGCACCGCGGGTATTACGCCCGACTATCCTCCCTACTTACTTCACCCTAAATGCTCCACCCTAAAATACACCTCTATTTTACTATAGCAGCGCGCATTTTGTATAGGTGAAGTTTTTTCACAAACTGTGATTTATTTTATCTCCTGCTCCAAACCTTCAAATAGCGGCGAATCAAAAAAATTCCTGATGCTAATTTCAAGTCCGTCACAAATTTTGTGGATTGAAACAACACCGGGATTTTTGCTTTTTGCGTTCAGCATACTGTAAATGGTTGATGGTGACATGCCACAAATGTTAGCAAGTGCATTTACAGCAAGTTCGCGTTCGGCGCAAAGCTCCATAATTCTCTTTGCAACAGCTTCTTTCGCATTCATCATTATGGCTCCCATCTTCGATATATCGCAAATTAATTCTATTATTATTCACAAAATATCGAGTGGGATATATCCCAAATCAGAAAATTGTGTTATTATATGGGATATATCGCAGACAGAGGGGTCATATGGATAAAAAAATATGCTGTGCCCTGTTGGGGCACAGCCCGATGCGCTTTCGGTTCGGATGGGATGAAGAGGATAGCGATTGTATAAGGCTCAAATTGGTCTTGCTCCAACAGATTCAAATGCTTCGTAGGGACGGTGTGACGCAGTTTATGACTGCCTGCGACCCGGGCGTCGGACTTTGGTGCGGCGAAATAATCAATTGCCTGCGTGACTGCGATGACGAATTGCAGCTATACTGCATCCTGCCTTATGAGGAACAAGCGACCAAGTGGGCGCCATATTTACGGGAGCGTTACTTTGAAATGCTTGAAAAATGTACATATATGTCGGCTGTTCATACACATAAAACGCCTGCCGCCCAGTTTGATGCCTATAAAAATATCATCAAACAATCAGATGTGGTTCTTGCCGTCTACGATCCAGCTTCCAATCGAGGGGATGCTGTGGATAGAGCAATAACTTATGCTGTAACAGAGCAGAAACCGATTATCCTTGTTCACCCGGATACATTCAGCGTAACGGTATCGAAAGCGGGAAACTAATAAAGCCCGGTTGCTGCTATCAAAGCTGTACCTAATCAGAAAATCATAATGGAGTTTCTCATATGGATGTATTTATGCAAATTAATGTAAACCTGATAACCGGTATTCTGCTTGTAATTATTTTATCTGTTGCCTGTTCCCACCTACAGCACCGATCCATGATAAGCCGCCTGTACATTTTTTCCTGCCTGACGGTTCTCTCGATGCTTTTACTGGAATCTTTGACATGCATTCTCCCTGGGATGCCGAGTATGTGGGTGAGGCCTGTGTTGAAGGTGACATATTCACTGCTATTTTCCGCCCCTCCGGTAGTGGCCTGCTGCCTGTTTCAACTTATCATAGCGTTCACATCAGATAAATGGACAGTTGATATTAAGGCAGGTCCAATACATTTCATCCCACTTGGGCTAAACTGCATATTGGCTATACTGTCGCCGTTTTTGGGGCTTACATTTATTATTGGCGAAAACGGTGCCTGTTACAGAGGACCATTATTTCCGCTGCTCATGGCTGTAACTTATTTGTATTTGCTGCTTGGCCTTTTCCGTATTATTCGGTGCAAGGATAGACTGCTCAAAAAAGAGCTTAGAATACTTATAATCATTTGTCTGATGCCGATACTGGGCAGCGTAATCCAGATTTCCTGGGGACTGCTGCTTACGTGGGGAACCGCCGCCTGCTCAATGATCCTTCTTTATATTTATCTGCAGGAAAAGATGATACAGACCGACAACCTGACAGGCGCCTGGACAAGGGGTGCCTTTGAGCGCTATTTGTCACAGCTGCTTCATCAGGATAGCGGAGAGCCGTTCGGCATGATTTATCTCGACGTGGACGATTTCAAATCCATAAACGACAAATTTGGCCATCACGCAGGCGATGAGGCACTGAAAACTCTGGTGGATATTATTAAACGTACCATCCGAAAAACCGATACGATTGCCAGACTCGGCGGAGATGAATTTGTAATCCTTATCCATGTTGACAGAAAGGACGACTTGGACATTATAACACAGAAAATCCAGAGCAATATTGAAGCATATGACTGGAAAGGCATTACGCCAAATCCGATTTCCTGCAGCATAGGTTCAGGGTTGTTTCGAAAAACATCAGCCGGTGATGTAAAGTCTCTCATCAACCAGGTCGACTGTCTGATGTATAACTGTAAGAGGAGCAAGCAGGTGTTTAATAAGTCTAGCCTAACGGAATGATCTTTTTCATTCTTTTCTTGAATAAATATATGATAATAGTGGAATCCGCTGAATGATCTTCCGCAGACATTCAGCGGCTGCTTTTTTTGTTTTTGACCCGAAGCGAAAACATATTGATCAATATATTTTCGGTTGAAATGTTCAGCATATAATGTTACAATATTCGTGTTACTATTTTCCATTCCGACAGAGAGGTGCAAAATGAAAGCAAGCTATAAAAAGCTGTGGAAGCTCCTAATAGATAAAGATATGAAAAAGAAAGATCTAATGGAACAGGCCAGCATCAGCTCGTTTTCAATCCGAAAGCTCAACCGCGGCGAGAATGTTACAATGGATGTCCTTGGAAAGATATGCAAGGCACTGAACTGTACGCTGGACGATATTTGTGAGTTTGAAGACACTGACAAATGATGGTAGATCATTGGCTTGCAACACTGCGCGAAAGGAGGCCATGCCGGAATGCAGACGCCGTTTCACGTATACTGCACGGCGAGAATGCTTGAATGCCTGTCCGATGAAGACAGATTCATTCCTGTGTTTGCGTCCTCCGATATAGAGATTTACCCGTTTCAGATAGCAGCCGCCAGCTTCGCTCTGCGTTCCCCTTACCAGAAAGGCGTGGTGCTTTGCGACGAGGCCGGCATGGGAAAAAGCCATGAAGCCATGCTCATCATGGCGCAGAAATGGCTTGAGGGGAAAATCCGCATTCTGCTTGCCGTCCCAAACGCCGACCTGCTTTTCCAGTGGGTCGAGATGATCGACCGCTATTACACTGTTCCGTATGTCGTCCTGACCAACCGCGATCAGTGGAACGAAAACAGTTCCGATGAAAACCCGAACGCCTTTGAGCAGAACGCCATTGTCATCACGACTTATGATTTTGCCGCCGACAACCAAGCAGCGTCAGCAGCGGTCAAATGGGACTTGACCGTGCTCGAGGAGGCCAACGCTCTCTCACCGGTCTATCAGGAGGGCAACAAACAGGCCAAAGCTCTCAAACATATCGCCAGGGATTCTTTCAAGCTTCTGCTGACCGGAACGCCCATCGAAAAGAACATCATGGATTTGTACGGCCTGATCTGGTTCATCGACGAAACCGTCCTGCCCGGTGAAAAAGAATTTCTGGCGCGGTATCTGAGAAAACCGGAAAACTACCCGGAGCTCGCTGAGCGCGTGAGCAAATACTGCTTCCGCACCCTGCGTTCACAGGCAAAGGGTTACGCCAAGGTCCCCCAACGTATCCTGATCACCTGCGAATACACGCCGACACCCAAAGAGCGCGAACTGTACGATTTGCTGGTTGCTTACATAAATAAACCGAATAAACTCGCGTTTCCCGAAATGGATCAGTATGATCTTGCACTTCGCTTGCTCGGACTGCAAAGCTCATCGACCGCCACAATCCTGCATACGATCAAAGGCATTATCAAGCGGCTGGAAGCCGTGCCCGACACGCATGACGAGTTTGCCGAGTGGCAGCAGATACAGGCCGTCGCGGAGAGCATCAGGCAGGACGCCAAAGCCAAGAAGCTGTTTGCCGCCTTGCAAAGCGGTTTCGCTCTGATAAAGAAATGCGGCGCAAATAAGAAAGCCGTTATTTTCACCGAGAGCGTGGAGACGCAGAAAATGCTGTATGAGCTTCTTTCCGGTAAATACAAGGCGTTTCAATATAACGGCGGAACGGATTATTCCGTAATCCGTCAGTTCAAAACAGACGGCGAGGTGTTGATTTCCACCGACAACGGCGCGAAGGGCTTCAACCTTGAGGAAGCCGCCTTTGTGATTCATTACGACCTGCTCTACAACACGCTGAAAATGGAGCAGCGCATCGACCGTTGCCACCGGCTCGGCCAGGGAAACGACGTGATTTCTCTCGCCTTCATAGACAAGAACAATTTTTCCGACGTGCGCAAATTGGAGCTTGTCAATAAACGTATGCTTGTAACGGACGGCGTATTCGGCGTCAGCGACGAGGTTGTCGGCGGCTTTACCGATGATCTCGACAGCGCATTTGAGGTAATCGCACAGAGGATACGCACAAAAGCGCAGGTTGAATCCGACTACCAGCGGACACTTGCCGCGCGGGAGGACGAAAACAAACAGCTTATTTCCGCAGCGGAGGATATCCTGTTCACCACCTTTACAAAGGAGCTTGCGGACAAAGTGAAACTCACGCCGCGCTATGTCGGCGAAAAGGCGGATGAGATAAACGCGGCACTCTGGAACATTGTGAAATGGTTTTTTGAACGCTATAACGCCGCTCATGACGATTGTTATTTTGAGATAGACGATACCGCCAAAAAGATTACGGCTACGAATTATATAAAGCTGCCTTACCTGTTTTATTACTGGGACGGAAGCCGCAACAAGCGGTATCAAAGCCTGAAAGCCTATGGCATGGCAAAGGATTTCAAGCCGCGTTACGGAAGGATCACGCTTTCGAGCATTATCGGGCGCGGTATTATCCATGAGCTGGAATGCCCCGATACCGGAACGTTGACCGTGGACGCCGACATGGAGCCATGTGAAATTGCCTTATATAGCGTGGCCGTCGCGTCATCCGCAAACCGCGCGAGGCAGGAGTATTCGGTGCTTGCAGGAAAAACCGAATCCGGCAGAGCGCTGCCGGACGAAGAGTGCCGAAAAATATTGCATCTTCCGGTCGCGGGTTTTAGCGAAGACGGGCATGTGGCTCCGCATTGGCTGAAAAGCACGGGAAGGCCGCATGAGCTTGACCGCATTGTGCCTGCCGAAGGGCTGATCACAGTGCAGTCTGAAAAGCTTTCCCCGGTACAGGCTGAGGAAATCGACAAAATAAAGCTCCGGGCAAAGGCAGAAAAAGCTGCCATGGCCCGCGAGCTTGATGAACTCGACGCGCAGGCCAAAGCCGCCGAAAAGGAGCGCGGCGAGATCACAAACGACCGGTTGAAAATCCTCGCGCTCGACAAAAAAATAAGCCTGCTCAGGCAGGATTTCATGCGGAAACAGGAAAATCAGTTTTTTGACGCAATGCGGCTCGATATGGAATTGGAACAGCAAATAAAGGAATTTACCGAAAAGCAAAAGCTGACCGCAAAGATAGTCAGGGAATTTATAGTAGATGTGGAGGGGCAACAATGTTCATCGAGTTAAAATGCAAAAATTGCAACAAGAGATTCGATATAAATTTTGATAACAAAGAGGTTGAGGTTAACAAATGCCCAAAGTGTGGTGCTTTGCTCTCATCCTATGAAAGTGAACGGTTGTGGCACTTGGCAGAAACTTATTATTCAGATACCAAAAGTCTCAATAGTGTCTCTGTGGCGGGAATCCATGAAGCGCAAAAAAGCATTGTCATAAGTTCGGATATTGATAGCTTAAATGAGCTTTATAATATTTCAAATCCTGACGTTAGGCAACGGATGACATCATTGTTCGATTTGTTTTATCTATTGATGTTTCATGATTCTAAAGATAAGAAAATAAAAGAACTTGACAATACGATTAAGGAAGTTAGAACTCTCTGGGAAAAGAGAATAAATGCGAAAGAGAAGATCGCCAAAGAGCTATTATGTATTGATGGGGAGGACGAAAAAAATGGATGATAACATCATCGATGGGCTGAGCATGGATTTGGAAGCCGCGAATATGGACAAGCTCAAATCCGTTTTCCCGGAATGTTTTGCCGAAGGCAAGCTGGATATCGACAAGCTGCTTTCGCTTTGCGGCGAGTATATCACCAATGATTTTGAAAAATACAAATTCGAGTGGAAAGGTAAATCGGAGTGCCTGCAACTTGCGCAGAAGCGTTCGGCGGGGACGCTGCGCCCGTGCCCGGAGGAAAGTGTGAATTGGGATACGACGCAGAACCTTTACATAGAGGGCGACAACCTTGAAGTGCTTAAATTGCTTCAGACCGCCTATTTCCGTAAGGTCAAGATGATCTACATCGATCCGCCATACAATACGGGTAACGATTTTGTATACGAGGATAATTTTGCCGACCCGATGCAGCGGTATAAAGAAGTCACGCAGCAAACTACAAAGTCTAACCCCGAGACGATGGGCCGGTACCATACCAACTGGCTTAACATGATGTATCCACGCCTGCGGCTGGCGGCAAATCTGCTGCGGGATGACGGCGTGATTTTCATATCTATTGATGATAATGAGATTACAAATCTACGCAAAATATGCGACGAGGTATTTGGTGAAGAAAATTTTGTGGCACAACTAATTTGGCATAGCAGGCAGAATAAAGACAACAGAAACATCTCTGGTGTTTCTGTTGACCATGAATACGTCATATGCTATACGAAGCAGTTTGAGCAACGTGTGTTTTACGGTACAGAGCGTAAGGTTAACCAATACACTAATCCCGATAATGATCCAAGAGGGCCGTGGACAAGCGCAAATATGGTCGGCTTAGCGACTGCGGATGCTCGTCCAAATCTACACTACGACTTAATTGACCCCAACACAGGCATTAATTACGGATGCCCCGCTAAAGGCTGGCGATATGATAAAAATACAATGAAAAAACTGATAGATGATGGTAGAATACTTTGGCCCGAGGTACCGGAAGGTCGGCCAAGGAAAAAAGCCTTTCTTGGAGAATTGTCAGATAATCTCCCTGGTTTTTCTTCCCTCATTGAAGAAGGTATTTACACAAATACTGCGACGAAAGAAATTACTGCGCTATTTAATGGACACTGGTTTGACTTTCCTAAACCATCAGCTCTACTTAAGCAATTAATTTTACAAGTTACGGATAAAGACGATATCATTCTTGACTTTTTCTCCGGCTCCGCGACAACCGCGCACGCCGTCATGCAGCTCAATACGGAGGATGGTGGCAATCGCCGCTTCATCCTTGTTCAGCTTCCGGAAGCCTGTGATGAAAAAAGCGAGGCCTATAAAGCCGGGTATAAAAATATCTGCGAGATCGGCAAAGAGCGCATCCGAAGAGCTGGCGCTGAAATTATGCAGGAAGATGAAAAGTGGCAATATGTTCCATTAAATAGAGCTGATGGGTCAAAAGTCGGCGATTTCACTCCTGCCAAAATAGTCGATGTAATTGACGCGCAAGATGGAGGGCATCCAATTGAAATTGTTGATGTGAGTAAGCGCCCTGACGTCGGGTTCCGCGTGTTCAAGCTTGATACATCGAACCTCAAAACATGGGATTCCACGCCTATCGCCGACGATGACCTTCCCACCCTTTACGACCGTATGAACGGCATGATAAACCGCGTCAAGACCGACCGTACCGATATGGATATGGTCTGCGAAGTTATGCTGAAATTGGGTGTCCCATTGACCTATTCCGTTACCCCGGTAAAAATCAATGGAAAAACTGCCTATTCTGTTGGCGATGATTGCCTTTTGCTCATCTGCCTTGCTGAAAATGTCCAGCCCGCAGACGCGGAAGCAATGGCAGGATATGCTCCGGCCAAAATCATTATTGCCCGCGACAGCTTTGCTAACGACACCGCCATGGCGAATGCCTATTACATTCTCCGCGATAAGGGCATTGAGCTGAAATTGGTGTAAGGGAGTGTGGATTTATGTTTGATAAATTATCTTCTGCGGAAGAAAAGCTTTTGAAACTTATTATTGAAAATTGCGACCATGATACCAAAAGCTTTTCTTTTTCAACACAACTTTTACCTCCGGAATTACGGTTTTACAAAGAGGCTATGCAATCATTAGTTGCAAAAGGGTATGTCTATAAAGATATTCCTGTTTTACGTGCGATTACCGGATATGCAACGGATGAGGGGTTAACTTATTTTGTGGTGAAGGAGCAACATGAACAAATGACGATATTAAAAGGTGAAGCAAGAGATTTACTTGTTGAATTGATAGACAACAAAAACCATAATCTCGCCGGTCTGTTGGCACAAAAATTTGAAGGATTGGATTTTAATCAAGATAATCGATTGAGGGCGACAATTAAGTATTTGATAGATAGTGGATATCTCAACATTCCATCAAAAGGTTGGGCTGATAATGTCCCATATTTTGCATCCTTAACATATGAAGGCGAACATTATTTGGAACTAGAGGCGGAGCATATGCAAGAAAAAAGCGCTACGCCATACTCAATAACCGTAAATAGCGGGCAGGTTAATATTGCTTCCGGGTATGCAACGATAAATGCAAATCAATATCAGGCAGTGGATACGCAGGCAATGGCACAGTTAATTGCATCTGTAAAAGAGAATATGAATTCACTGCAATCCACAGATGCCGAAGCGGTAAATGACAGTTTGGAAGTAATCGAAACAGAACTTGCGCAGCAAAACCCAAAGAGAGGTTTTCTGCGAACAGCTATTACTGCACTGCAAGCGATCAAAGGAACCACGGAATTCGCTGCGGCAGTGGCGGCATTGATACAGTTTGTTCAGACAATTATTGCGTGAGAGATTATATAGAAATAAGGGTATGAACATGTAGCTTAAATTCGAAAATCAGAACTTTTAGATTGATGCGGTAAACACCATGGTCGATTTTTTCGCTGAGGTAGAAGGAAGGAATTGATATAGGAAGGTGCATTTTGTGAATTATGATTTAGCACTGAAAATCGAAAATGCGCTCAAGAGCGGCAAAGAAAATGACCAATTTGATTTCAAGCAGGAATGGCATAAAGAAAACGAACGCCTTTTGCACGACATTCTGTGCTTTGCAAATACTGTCCATAACCGCGATTGCTATATCATTTTTGGGGTATCTGATGATAAAAAGTTAATTGGTGTTAATGGCAAGAACCGTAAAAAGCAGGCTGACCTTCTGGACATGCTTGCCAATGTTGGCTTTGCCGGTGACTATACTCCAAAGGTGGCTGTAGATACACTTAGAGTCGGATATAAAGAAATAGATGTACTGACAATCTTTAATTCCTTTGATGTACCTTACTACATAAAAAAGAAACCGACAAATTATAACAGCATCCGTGAAGGATATATTTATATGCGTATTGGCGATAAGAATACGCCGATCAACCAAAATGCTCCTATGCCGGATATTGAAATGCTTTGGAAGAAGCGGCTCGGATTAACCATGCCGCCATTGGAACAAATAAAGCAAAGGCTAGCAAACAAACTTGAATGGGTTTCAAGCGAAGAAGGTTATTACAATACATATAAACCGGATTTCCAGCTGCTATATCAGGAAGATGAAGAAGATGAACGTTTAGCAGGAGAATTCTATGTTTATTCCCAGACGAATTCTCACTTTTTATATAGCAACATAAAAGTTATGTTCAATATAACGGTGTTGGACAGATTTCAACTTATATCGTTGGACAGCGGCCGCTATACGACACCCGTTCCTACTTGGAGTTTTCTGGGCAAGGACGAACATATAAATCCTCTTTATATCTACAAGTATTATTTGAAAAACAGTTTTGCCTATCAATTACAACAGTTTTTATTTAATGAAGATAACTCGGAGCAGGTGTGGGCAAAGCACAAATATGATGAGGTCATCCTGTATTTTGATAACGATACTGAGAGGATATTATTTGAAGCATATGTACTGGAAAACTCCAGTTTAATATCAGAGTATTTGCGGGAAGCAGATGAGCATTACTATACATTAGATTCCGGCAATCAATTGGTAAATGCAGAATCCAGAAAAAGGTTGTCGATGGGATTAGCGTTGAATAAAGCTCTGTCGCAGTTTCGAGATAGAGAAACCGGGGGTAAAATGCATGAAGCTTAAATTCAAAAACCAGGATTTTCAGACCGATGCAGTGAACGCCGTAGTCGATCTGTTCGCAGGGCAGGAAAAGACGCGCAGTACCTTTTCCGTGGTCGAAGAAAAGCAAGCCTCTATATTCAACGACCTCGGGATCGGCAACGCGCTGTATATCGACGGGAAAACGCTTAGCGACAATATGCATGCCGTTCAGAAGCGGAACAATCTGCCCATGACGCCAAATGCAGCAGATATGCAGTTTTGTATTGAGATGGAGACCGGCACGGGCAAGACCTACGTCTATACCAAAACTATCTTCGAGATGAACCGTAAGTACGGTTTTACGAAATTCATCATCGTCGTGCCGTCCGTCGCGATCCGAGAGGGCGTGTATAAGTCTTTTGAAATCACAAAGGAACATTTCGGCCTGCAATACGACAATGTGCCATGCCGTTTCTTCATATACAACTCGGCCAAACTCAGTGACGTTCGGCAGTTTGCCACCGGTGCAAACATAGAGATTATGATCATCAACATTGACGCCTTCAAGAAAGCCGAGAACGTCATCAATCAGGCGCAGGACAAGCTGAACGGTGAGACCGCCATGCGCTATATACAGGACACACATCCCATCGTCATAATCGATGAACCACAGAGCGTGGACAACACGCCGAAGGCAAAGGAAGCGATTGCGTCCCTGAATCCACTGTGCGTCCTTCGTTATTCCGCGACGCACAGGGAAAAAATTAATCTGCTGTATCGCCTGACCCCGGTGGACGCTTATCAGATGGGACTCGTCAAACAGATTTCCGTATCCTCCAATCAGATTTCCGGAGGGTTCAATCAGCCGTATGTTCGGCTGCTCTCCGTCTCCAACGACAGGGGCTTCCGGGCCAAAGTCGAAATCGATATCAAGGGCAAGGATGGCACGGTCTCGCGTAAGCCTGTTGCCGTTAAACCCGGCGATGACCTCTTCCTTCTTTCCGGCGAACGCGACTTGTACGAGGGCTATTCGATAGCCGGAATTGACTGCACGCTGGAATATGAACATATTGAGTTTGGAAACACGGAGGAAGTGAAGCTCGGCCAAGCAATCGGCGACGTGGATGTGAACGTCGTCAAGCGCGCGCAGATTCGCCGGACGATTGAAACGCATCTGGATAAGGAACTCCGATATACCGATAAGGGTATCAAGGTGCTGTCGTTGTTCTTCATCGATAAAGTGGACAAATACCGTCACGAGGACGGCAGCATGGGCGTTTACGCGAAGATGTTCGAGGAATGTTACACCGAATTGATGAATAAACCGAAATACGCACCACTCCTGGAGAGCTGTACCGCAAACGTGTCTGCGGTACATAACGGCTATTTTTCACAGGACAAAAAAGGCAGATACAAGGATACCAAGGGCGACAGCCTTGACGATTACGACACCTATAACACGATCATGCGCGACAAGGAATGGCTGCTTTCTTTCGACTGCCCGTTAAGGTTTATATTCTCCCACTCCGCTCTGAAGGAGGGCTGGGACAACCCGAACGTGTTCCAGGTCTGTACACTGATCGACCAGAAGTCCACGTTTACCTGCCGTCAGAAGATCGGGCGCGGCCTGCGCCTGTGCGTCAATCAGGACGGCGAGCGTATCGAGGACAAAAATATAAATATCCTGCACGTCATGGCCAATGAGAGCTTTGCCGAGTTTGCCGACACGCTTCAGAGGGAGATCGAAGACGAGACCGGCATAAGGTTCGGTGTTTTGCAGATTGACCTTTTCTCCGGTATGGTTTATGAGGAAAAGAAAACGGTTGAAAAAGCCGTAACGCCTGAACAGGCCGAAAAGGTGATTGAAGCTCTCAAAGAAAGCGGCGTAATTTCTGAGAGCGGCAAGGTGGAACCTTTGGTGAAACCGGAGCAGATCATGTTGCCCGCCGAGCTCGAAGAGGTCAGGAAAACTGTGTCTGCCGTCATGGAAAAATCGGAAACCATAGCTTCAGAAACACTTACTGGAACCGCGTACACGCAAACCGTGACGGAAGAAAAACAGATTACCTACGAGGACGCGCAGGAACTGCTGGAGCATTTCGAGAAAAAAGGTTATATCACGAGTACCGGCAAGATGAAGGATACCATGAAAAACGCGCTCAAGACTGGGACGCTCGATCTACCGCAGAAATATGAAGCCGCGCGAGAACGCTTCGAGACGATTATCGCCAATGCCGACCGCAAGCCGCCTGTCCGCGACGCATCAAAGGATGTAGTCGTGCGGCTTAACAAGCAGGTAATAATCTCGCCGGAGTTCCTTGAGCTTTGGAACAAGATCAAACAGAAAACCGCCTATCGAGTGGAGATTGACACCGAAACGCTGATTGAAAACTGCGTTAAGGCTCTGAAGGAAATGCCGCCTATCCCTAAAACTCGGCTTGTGTCTCAAACGGCGGATATTCGCATGGAGAAATCCGGAATCTATCATACCGAGCGTGAAATGCGCACTACCGATATTGAAAACGCCTATCAGGTGCTGCCGGACGTGATAACGGCCATCAGCGATCAAGCGCTTCTTACCCCAGCTACGGTAAATGAGATACTTGTGCGCAGTGGTCGCTGTGGAGACTTTCTAAATAACCCGGAAGCCTTTTTGGAAAAAGCGGCGGAGATCATCCGCGATAACCGCCATGCCCTCGCCATCGACGGAATCAAATACATCAAACTCGATGGTAAGGAATATTACGCGCAGGAGATATTCGACTCGGCGGAGCTTATCGCGAACCTTGACCGTAACGCCGTTAAGGTTGATCACAGCATATATGACTATATTGTTTATGACAGCAGTACCATAGAGCGGCCGTTCGCCGTCGCACTCGACAACGATCCGGATGTGAAGATGTTTTTCAAAATCCCTGAACGCTTCAAAATTGAAACGCCCATCGGCACATACAATCCCGACTGGGCGGTATATCTGACGAAGAACGGTGAGGAAAAGTTATACTTTATCCTTGAAACGAAAGGCAGCACCAGTTTCATGGATTTGCGAACGAAGGAACAGCTAAAAATTTACTGCGGTAAGCAGCACTTCAAAGCGCTGGAGAACGGCATGGAATTGCGGGTGGCTACAGACTGGGGCGCACTGAAGACGACATTGTGAGATTTATTTGAATTTTAGATTTAAGAAAAATACTTGCCGTAAAGTCCGATCGGAATCGCTGCTTAACACTGAGAAACGCGACAGGCCGAACAAAAAGGAGCATGAACAGCGTTGAACTGTTCATGTTCTGGGAGCGTCCGCAGGACGTGCAGCCGCACAATTAATTCTGCGTTCATTAGGAATTGGGGATGCTGTTCTCAACAAGCATCGGATAGTTTCCAAGAGCAGATTCTATACTCATGGACTCCGGTAAAACAAGGCCTGTTATAGCTGACGGAGAGAATGTCTATTTCTAATCCTCTTTTGTAATAAGGTAGGGTCACAATTTGCCCTAATAACCATTGCCCTTTTGTGATAGCTCTTAAATAGACATTCGGAACGCCTGTAGCTGTGTGCAGCAAAGGATCTTCTCCGCGATGACAAACGAGGATAAGGTTTACATCTCGTAAAAGAGTACCCCCGTTTCACGGATTTCGAGCTCAATGCGGGAATGTGGCTCGATGTGCGACACGTCGAACATATCTATATCCTTGCCAAGCGCGCCACGGAGTTCTTCGGTAAATTCGATAAACCGCAACCCGCGTAGGCCGCTATCCACTAGCAGATCTATGTCACTCTTCCCAACGGCGCAATTCCTGCCGTAAGAACCAAAGAGGATAGCACGCTTCACGCCATACCGGGCGAAGATAGGCGACAGAATACGCCGTAGCTCATCAACTGAATAAATCCGTTCCATTTCTTTGTTCCCCTTTACATCTTCTAACATGTATCTTACCACATCCCTGCGGACGCTGAAATCGCATTTTCAAACCCGGAGACCCATCAGCTGTTATACCAGTTTATACCAAAATTCTTTAAGAGATTCGTTATTGTTTTAATTGAGAAAACGTTTCTTTTGTTCAAGGTCTATCTGATTGAGGTTCTGACAGTTTATGCTATAATAATTACAATGTTTTTCTGATTAATGAATTGCCCTTATCGTTTGAGCTTAAGAAATCCAGCGGATAGGCAATAATGTTGTTGTGTCTTTATGAAACTTATACAGAAAAGCAAATCGGGATACAATTTGACCTCATGTTTCGTTTATATTGCTTGTGCTTGTGAGGGAAATTATGTATAATAATGTCGACATAATACTGTTTTTTTCACAAATTTTTACCACGTTAAGAGTTGGGGAGGCTATAAAATGAGCATTGAGACAGGTATTAGCAGATATGTTGAAAACCAGGAATACTCAGAAGCCAAACGCCTTTTTTCTGAGTTAATTCAACCTGCGCAATATGTTGGGGAATTATATTCTATCAACTATGAAAAAGCTAGAGTGCTAATAAACGATCATGAACGACATGTAGTAAATGGCATTCCGAGTTTATGCTTTTTATTAGCTACTCGTGTTGATCCTAGTAGAGATGATATTGATTTTAAAAACGAAGATAGTTCGGCCATTATTTTGCGCGTTTTGGATTCTGCCCCATTACCTAACAATTCGGAGGCAGAGCGTATACGTGTTGAAACTGCCCAACGAGTAAGTGGTGAAATTACTACCAATTGGGATAGTGACGGAGTAATGGATGCTAAAACCAAGGTTTACTTAGGATATGCCGCGGTGGAATGCCGTATTATTGGCACATTCTATTTTGATAAAAATGATGTTTCTGGTTTCTTGGACATGAAATTCGGATGTGACATATCCAATTATTATCCCAACCGTGGTTTGAAAGTCTATAAGCCAACAGGTGATGCCCTTGCAAAGATTATCAACTTTGTTGATCCTGTCAACTTAAAAGATCATGAAGAGAAATATGGCAAAACGCAGCCAGTTAAAATAGGTGTTGTGCGTTATGCATCTACTAATAGAAGATATCAAAATGTCGATGAAATTCCTGTACATATCCATCCAATCGATTTATTATCGCAGAAGACAGCCCTTTTCGGTATGACGCGGACTGGTAAGTCCAATACGACAAAGGTTATCGCAAGATCAGTATACAGGCTGCGTATTCCTTCTGAAGGATTTAAGACTGTAAGAATCGGACAATTAATTTTTGATCCGAATGGAGAATATGCAAACGAAAATACTCAGGATGGCTCCGGAATGTCAGTTCCAAATGCATTGAAGAATGTTTGGAAGGAGCTATCCGGTGTAAAGGTTGAGAACGAGGTTGTTACATATGGGATTGTTCCAGTTGAAACAGATCCTCAACGCAAATTAATGCTTATAAATTTTTACGATAATGAGATGCTCCAAACAGGCAAGGAAATTCTTAATACGGTTATCCAAGATGATACTGCGAAGTATATGAAGAATTTCTATGATGTGAGTTTCGACAATCGGCCAGATGCCACAGATATATCCGCTATGAAACGGTATAACAGAAGAGTCCTAGCATATAAATCTATTTTGAAAAAAGCTGGTTACCCCGCTCCTTCAGGTTCACAAGCCAGCCTAAAGGGTTTATTTAATAAAGATTTATTAACTGCGATGCAGACAGCCACTCACCGCGATCAAGATAAACTTGCAATGATTAGCTCCGCATATGCTATTTTATCGCGTGATACAGCTTCGTGGGATGCTTTGGCAAATGCCTTTGAAGGACTGTTTTACTTTATCAAAGGATCACCTGAGTATCGTACATTTGATGATAAATATATAAAGTCATCCAGCACTGGTGAATCTTGGGCAGATGCAAACTTTGAAAATCTACTTGAGATGTTTTGTTACCCCAAAGGCACCAAGACTTTAGGAAGATGCGTCGAGCAACATTCAGCCAACGCTTCAAGTGATTTTGCTGATGACATTTATAAAGATCTTTGCGCTGGCAAGCTTGTAATCATAGATCAATCAACCGGAGAACCCGAGTTTAATGAGACGGTTGCCAAACGGGTTATGTGGAGAATATTTAGAAACAATCAAGCTGTATTTCGAGAGGGTAAATATCCTCCTGATATTCTTGTATATGTTGAAGAGGCTCACAACCTGCTCCCTGCCGGTAACGATTTCGATTTGAAAGACGTCTGGGTCCGGACCGCCAAGGAAGGTGCAAAATACCGCATTGGGCTTGTTTATGCAACACAAGAGGTTAGCAGCATTCATAAGAACATTCTAAAGAATACCTCAAATTGGTTCATCAGCCATTTGAACAATACTGACGAAACGAGAGAGCTTTGTAAATTTTATGACTTTGCGGATTTTGAGCCATCTATCCGCCGTGCACAGGACAAAGGTTTTTTAAGAGTGAAAACACTTAGTAATTATTTTGTAATTCCGGTACAAGTGGATAAATTCGCCATTGAAATATAGAGCGGGTGACAATATGCCGTTTGAAAATGAGTTTGCATCCTATGAGCCTTTAAGAAGAATATTGGAAAATGAAAAGGTCGCGCAACTACAAAAACGTATGAAGTTGCGGGATTCTTCAGATGCATCAAAAAGTCAGCTCCCATTTATTGATATTGATACGCTTCAAAAGAGCGACTGCATTCCTGATATGATCTTGGCTATTGACGGGAGTTATCAATGTGTACCAGTTAGAAACGGATACCCCGGAGCTGAAGTTGGATATGTTACCGTGGCGTCAGTCTTAATGTTAATGCAAGATATTAAGCGACTCTCGAAAAAAGAGTTTATTGATCCAAAAAAGTTTCGGGAAACCGAAAAAGCAACCGCTTTTGATGCGGTTTTTCCTGGATGCAATATTATTATTGATAACGAAAAAAGTGCAAAAACTTCACTACGCAAGATGATCTTTGAACAGTTGAAGCATTCTTCAGCATTTTCAGACTTTGAGTCGCTACTGGATACTTATGAAGTCCTTTTAAAATTCCGCATAGACGAAGGGATAACAAATCCTCCAGCTAATCCCTTGGAAGCTTTAGAGGATGATCCTTTAAAAAAAATGCAAATATCGCTTGGCGAATATACATGCAATGAAACAGATGAGCGTCTTTATTCTACCGATGCTCTTAGAATACATGAATTGTTTAATACCCAGGGGGCCACAAGTGGCGAAATGTATGGGCAACTTATGTCAGTTATTGAGCGCCTGTGGCTTGTTCATCTTTTACGTGCGTTTGAAAAGAAAAATTGGCTTCCAACACTAAAAAATGTTGCGTTTGTTCTTGATGGCTCTTTAGCAGTATATAGTGTTTCCGCGTGGCTGGTTAAATTTATTGAAAAAGAAATATGCAGAATTAACGAATTACAGAAGAAAATTACCGGAACAGATCTGATGATAATTGGATTGGAAAAAAGTGGCCGTTTTGTAGAACACTTTAATGAAATTGATGTGTCTCCTGAAGGTAATGAAGACAGAGTGCCTAATAATTCTGTTTATTTGCTAAACGATAAATACATAAAAGAAAACATTATTTTTTCGCAGAGTTCAAAGCCTTATGGTAAAGATACATATTTTGGACGCAAATTTTTTTACAAGACAAAAAATGGATATAAATTGGTTCCTCAATTAGCTTCTTTTAACGATTTCCAAAAGGATATCAGTACGGCTAACCTTTCCCAGTTTCCAAGATTGGGAGATGCCTGTGTTCTTCTAAATGATTTGATTTCAAACAGATATCCCAATTCTATCAATCCGTTGATCTCGGCCCATGCGGAAGCAGCCATCCCATTGACACTGGGTAAAAAAATGTTTGAGGAAATCGCGCAGGAATTAAGAAAAAGGGGGGCGACCCCATGTTAGATGATACACAAATAATAGATAAAGTTGTAAAGGGTCATTCTTCGGCAGAAAGCAGGTGGGCAAGATTTGGCCCTTACTATGCAATGTTCCCTATTGAATTTGCGTGCAAAGTAGTTTCTAGTAACTCAAAGCGTGGAGATTTTGTGCTTGATCCTTTCGCAGGGAGAGGGTCAAGCATCTTTGCCGCGGCGGCCCTTGGGCGCAGTTCATTCGGTATAGAAATTAATCCTGTTGGTTGGCTCTATAGCGTAGCTAAACTGTCTCCTGCGCCAAAAGAAGCTGTTTGCAATAGAATATCAGAGGTGATTGAACTTTCTGCAAAATATAAAGACGCTACCAATGAAATGTCTGATTTCTTCAAAGTCTGCTTTTCTAGCAATGTCTTAAAATTTCTTTTAGCAGCAAGAGAATGCCTTGATTGGAAGAATAACAATATTGATTCTACTCTTATGGCATTTATTCTCCTATATCTTCATGGCAAACGGGGTCAAAGTCTATCAAATCAGATGCCTATGACCAAATCCACCAGCATTAACTATTCTTTGGAGTGGTGGGCAGACAAAGGGTTAATTAATCCGCCTGAAATTAATATTGCAGATTTTTTTGATAAACGACTTAAGTGGAGGTATGGAAAAGGAATTCCTGTGTTTGCAGATAACAAGGTAATTCTAGGAGACAGTACAACTGATCTACAACATTTTCGAGTATGGCAAAATCCCCCCAAGGAAATAAAATTGCTATTTACATCTCCTCCATACTATGGGGTTACGAATTATTTTATTGACCAGTGGTTAAGAATGTGGGTATTAGGAGGGCCTGACGCACCAGTAATATCTGATGAAAAGTACAAAAAGCGTTTTGATTCCAAAAAAGATTATGAAGATCTGCTTGATATTGTATTCGGGCAATGCTCTTTAATGATGGCTCCCAATAGTACAATTTATGTTAGGACAGATGTGCGAGAGTTTACTTTAGAAATAACGAGAAAAGTCCTTAAAAAGCACTTCCCAGACTACAGTTATACAGAAGAAAATAATATCTGTACAAAGAAATCTCAGACCGAATTGTTAAATAATTCAAAAGATAAACCCAAGGAAGTAGACATAGTCATGCAAAGATAGAGTTTTGTACTACACTTCACATTAAATCTGGTCCCTTTATCTGTCTTCCTTGAGAAGCATCATATCCTCCGCGACGACATCCTTCTTTGCGCAGAGCAGGCCAACGTCGGACACGTAGGTTTTGAAGGAATCGATGTGCGATAGTTTTCCAAGGGTTTGATTGCCTGCTAGACCTGATAGATCCTGTGACGATGCCGGACAGGGCCAGCTACTCGATCGCGTTTTCAAACTTGGAGGCCCGTCCGCCTTTTTTGATGAGCTTATACTGAAAGCGCGTATTTTTGTCAGCGCCTATTTGCTGAAAGCGATGTAAGAACTTGTCGCTAAATACAAAACGCTGCGTACAGCGGAACTGATTTCAGACCGTCTTTCTCGCCGAAGTTTTTGAGAGACAGCCTGACGGAGTAAGACGGTTTATACTCATTGACAAAGACGCTGAGACTTCGGGATTTGACGTGCTCGCCCTTTTTCACTTCAATGCCAATAATTTGATTTCCTTTTTGCAGGACGAAATCAAGCTCGGCTATGCTGCTGCTTTCCCAGTAATACAGATCATAGCCTTTGGCGGCAAGCTGCTGTGCGACGTAATTTTCCGTCACGGCGCCCATAAAGGTATTGCCCTCGCCGGAGAGGATCGTCTGCTGAGAAATACCGGATTTCATGACCAGCAGGCCCACATCACCCATATAGAGCTTAAAAGCCGACAGATCCGCATATACCGAAATCGGCTCATTCGCATGGCTGATTCTCTGACACTTCAGCACGACGCCGGCCAGGCTGAGCCACTCGATAGAGGCTCCGAATATTGACGAGCTGCCGCCCTTCTGAACAACCTTGTACTGGAATTTTTTGTTGTCCTTGGCAAGCTGGGCCGGGATGGAGTTGTAGCAGGCCCTTATTTTAACGCTGTCGGTATTGCTGGAGTATTTCGCCATATCCGCGATATAGTTATCCAATATCTCATTTTGCACGAGAGGCACATCCAGGAAACTTCCGTTCTTCAGAAACGCGTTGATACAGGCGGGCATTCCGCCGACAATCAGGTATTCCCGAAACAGTTCGGTTGCCTCTTGGTGTAAAGCCTCGGGTAGCGGAGTCATATAATCAAAGGAATTTTTGATCTCATCGCACAGTAAGTTCTTGCTCCTTGCCCAGAGGTATTCCTCAAAGTCAAAAGGATGTAGTGTGATGGTCTCGACCTTGCCTACGGGAAATGAGTAATGCTGCCGGTTAATTGCGACACCGAGCAGGCTTCCTGCCGCGGCGATATAGAATTCCGGCGTTTCCTCGCAGAAATACTTAAGAGAGGTCAGCGCCCGTTCACAGGACTGTATTTCGTCGAAGATGACCAGGCTTTCACCAGGAATAATTTTCTCTCCCGCAGATGACTCCAGATAGCGTATGATCTTCTCCGGAGCGATGTTGTCGTTGAAGTATGACGCGACGGCCAGGTTGGTCTCGAGGTTGACATAGACGACATTTTTAAAATTCTCTTCGCCAAACTGCCGGAGGGTATATGTTTTACCCACCTGCCTAGCGCCGTTTACAATCAGGGGCATTCTATCCGAGCCCTTGTTTTTCCAGGCAAGAAGCTGAACTTCGATTTTTCGTTTCAAAACGATCACCTCACGCCTACATTTTATAAGCAAATGAAAGTTAAGTCAAGAAAAATATGTCGAACGCATATTTATCTCGACTTAACTGTTCCGCATGATTACTCAGGAAGATATTATTTTGACCATGTGTGGCAGACAAAATGTTGATTTTTATTATTTGAATTTATGCTGTATTGGGTCATTTGCAACCGAGTTGCAGTTTATAATGGTAAAAAAGTTGCAATTCCTGCTTTGCCCACGAATTTGGCCTTGAAACTCAAGCCCCTCACAGTGGCGGACTTCTTGTATCGCGCAACCTTTCTCTTCGATGGCATTCAAGAGGTCAGCGGTTCGATCCCGCTTATCTCCACCAAAACGAGGAAGTCCTTGAAAACATTACGCTTTCAAGGGCTTTTTGCTTTCTTGAATAGGGTTGATTCTGGCGTTTTTAAGCGTCAAGCCCGCCCAACTATAGGTAGATAGGTACCGCCATGAGTTTAATTTTTTCGTTATATTAAAAATTGGGCTGCTATTTCAGGCATAATTACAGGAATTTTCGCCTTTTTGGGGGTGCAGCTCATTTACGTGCAACTGAGCAGTACCCCAGACGATCATACGAGTGTGATCGCCGGGATATAATTGACCGAGATCGCCGGTGAAAATTGACCCACTC
>VSSQ01000182.1_pt1 | contig 24355 bp, 25 predicted proteins | sample 4763081 | NCBI WGS metagenome assembly VSSQ01 (sample SAMN12137344, study PRJNA551015) | bioreactor metagenome | isolation source: SDC9 anaerobic chlorinated ethene degrading culture | place: USA: Knoxville, Tennesee | collected 2015-01-01
GCCAGCCCTATATCGGGTTGCTGCCCGAGGCCTGGAACCTGCCCCGCCTGCCCGAGCTGACGCCCAACGTGCCGGCGGGCGCGCTGGTCGTCGCGGTGCGGCAGCTCGTGCTTTTCGGCGCGGCCTCGGCGACCGGCTGGCGGCAGGTGGCGCAGGTGGCCTTCCGCCCCTTCCGCCCCGAGCGGGCCGAGCCGATGCCGCTGCGCGCGGGCGACGCGATCCGCTTTGCCGCCGCGCCCGCCGATCAGATCGCGGCGCTTGCGGGCGATCCGCAGGGCCTTGGCGGGGCCCGGCTGGAGGTTCTGGCATGAGCACGCTCACCCTTCACCGCGTCGACGGCATCGTCACCGTGCAGGACATGGGCCGGCCCGGCCATCTGGCGCAGGGCCTGTCGCGCGGCGGTGCGGCCGATCGGCTGGCGCTGATCGAGGCGGCGGCGCTTCTGGGCGCGCGTGCACCGCTTGCCGGGCTTGAAATGGCCGGCGCCGGCGGGGTCTTCTCGGTCGATGCGCCGATGCGCGTCGCGCTGACCGGCGCGCCGATGGCGGCGACGCTTGACGGCGTGCCGCTGCGCTGGAACGCCACCCACCGGATCGAGCCGGGCGCGCGGCTGCGCATCGCCGGGGCCGAGGCCGGGGTCTATGGCTATCTGGTGCCGGCCGGCGGGCTGGCGACGCCCGACTGGCTGGGCAGCCGCGCCGCGCATCTGGCGATCGGCATCGGTGCGCCGCTGACCGCGGGCGCGGTGCTGGCTGTGACCCCCGATCCCGCGCCCGAGACCGAGGCCCGGGGGATCGCCGTGCAGCCCCGCTTTCAGGGCGGCACCGCGCGGCTGATGGACGGGCCGCAGACCGGGCTGTTCGATGCCGAGACGCTTGCGGCCTTCTGCGCCACCGCCTTTCGCCGCGGCGCGCGCGGCAACCGGCAGGGTGTGCAGCTGAGTGCCGAGGCGCGCTTTGTCGCGGCCGAGGCGGCGGGGCTGGCCTCGGACCTGATCGGGCCGGGCGATGTGCAAAGCACCGGCGACGGCGTGCCCTATGTGCTGCTCGCCGAATGCCAGACCGTCGGCGGCTATCCGCGGCTTGGCACGGTGGTGGTCGAGGACCTGCCGCTGATCGCGCAGGCGGCCCCGGGCACGGTCCTGTGCTTTCGCCGCGTGGGGGCCGAGGAGGCCGCCCGCGCCTGCCGCGACGAGGCGGTGTTGTTGCGCGAAGCGGCGGCGCGCTGTAGCAGCCTGATCCGGGACCCGGCGACAATCCCGGACCTTCTGTCCTATCAGCTGATCGGCGGGGTGACCCGCGGCGACGACCTGGAGCAAGACGATGCGCGTTGACCTGAATGCGGACATGGGCGAGGGCTTCGGCCCCTGGCGGATGGGGGACGACGCGGCGCTTCTGGGCGTGGTGACCTCGGCCAATATCGCCTGCGGCATGCATGCGGGCGACGCGAACGTGATGGCCGGGGTGATGCGGGCGGCAGCGGCGCAGGATGTGGGCATCGGCGCGCATCCGGGCTTTGCCGATCTGCAGGGCTTTGGCCGGCGGCGGCTGAAGCTCTCGGCCGAGGAGCTGGCGAACCTTGTCGCCTATCAGCTCGGCGCGGCGCAGGGCATGGCGCGGCTTGCCGGCACCCGGGTGCGGCACCTCAAGCTGCACGGGGCGCTGTCGAACATGGCGGCCGAGGATGCGGCGATCGCGCGGGCCTGCTATGGCGCGGCGGTGGCGCTTGATCCCGGGATCATCCTGGTGGCGCAGGCCGCGACCGCGATGGAGGCGGTGGCGCGCGAAATGGGCGCGACCTGGGTCGGCGAGATCTTTGCCGACCGCGCCTATAATGACGATGGCACGCTTCTCGACCGCAGCCGCCCGGGCGCGGTGCTGCACGATCCGGCCGAGGTCGGCCGGCGCATGGAAGAGATGATCCGCGCCCGCGCGATCATCACCGCCAGCGGCGCCCGCCTGCCCGCCCGCATCGACACGATCTGCGTGCATGGCGACAGCCCGGCGGCGGTGACGATGGCGGCCACGCTGCGCGCCCATCTCGAGACGGCGGGGATCACCGTCACCCGGTTCTGAGCGAACGCCCCCGGCGCGGCGACCGGAGGGCGCGGGGTCAGGCGGCGGGACGCGCGGCGGCAATCGCCGCCTCGATCACCCGGCGGTCGCCGATCTGGTTCGCGAGCAGCAGCGCGAGCTTGGCCCAGACCTTCAGGCTGTCCTCCTCGCTCAGCCCCTCGTGCAGCGCGACGAGGGATTGATAGAGGTCGTCGTGCCCGCTCAGATTGGGCGTCAGGGTCAGTGCAGACATGCGTCACCTTTCAGCAGGGCGCCGCGGGCGCGCGACAGCGCGGCGGCGATGGCCTCGGTCGTGGGGTGCTGCCAGCGCGCCGCCACATATTGATCGGGGCGCACCAGCGTGGCGCCGCCTGCGGGCAGCGCGAGCCGCTCGGCCGCAAGGCCCGACACCTCGAGCCGCGCCAGCCCCTCGGGCGCCCTGCCGTCCCAGCCGTGGCTGATCAGCACGAAATCGTCGCCAAGCGCATCGAGCAGCCAGCCGGTTTCTAGCGGCGCATCGAGCACCGGGCTGCCCGGCGGCACACCACCCGCCCAGGTCTCGGCATCGGGGGTCGAGAGCTCGGATGCCGGATAGCTGACCGCGGTCGAGAGCCGCCCCGAGTTCACGAAGGGACGCGCAAAGGCATGCGCGCCCGCCAGTTCCAGCACCGCATCGCGCAGCGCCCGGCTGGCCGTCGATTTCGGCGTCAGGAAATCGGTCGAGCGGGTCGAGTTCAGGATGTTCTCGTCCGCGGTGGCGATCGCCTCGTCGTTATAGGTCTCGATCAGCGCCGCGTCGGCCGCGCCGCGCAGCACGAGGTCAAGCTTCCAGCCGAGATTGTCGATATCGGCAAAGCCGCCGTTGCAGCCGCGCGCGCCGAAGGGCGAGACCAGATGCGCGGAATCGCCCGCAAAGATCACCCGCCCATGCACGAAGCGCGCCATGCGCCGGCACTGGAAGGTGTAGACCGAATACCATTCGCGCTCGAAGGCGACGCCCTCGCCCAGCATCGCGCGCACGAAGGGCTCGACGTTCTCGGGCCGGATCGCCGCCTCGCGGTCGATGTTCCAGCCGAGCTGGAAATCCAGCCGCCAGACATCGTCGGGCTGGCGGTGCATCAGCGCCGAGCGGCCGGGGTTGAACGGCGGGTCGAACCAGAACCAGCGTTCGGGCGGCATCTCGTGCGTCATCCGGATGTCGGCAATGAGGAAGTTGTCCTCGAACACCCGGCCCTCGAAATCGAGGCCCATCCGGTCGCGCACGGTCGAGCGCGAGCCGTCGCAGGCGATCAGCCAACCGGCATGAAGCCGATAGCCCTGCCCGCCGGCGGCCACATCGAGCGTCACGCCCTCGGCCCCGGGGGTCACGTCCTCGACCGCATGGCCCCAGCGGATCTCCACATTGGGCAGCTTCGACACCTCGTCGAGCAGGTACTCCTCGACGTAATATTGCTGGATGTTGACGAAGCCCGGACGCTTCTGGTCCTTCACCGGCAGCATGTCGAACTGATAGACCGGCGCGTCGTCTCCGCCCCAGAACACCTTGCCGATGTTCCACACGACGCCCTTGTCGGTCACCGCATCGCCCGCGCCGAGCCGGTCGAGAATGTCGAGCGAGCGCTTCGAGAAGCAGATCGCCTTCGAGCAATGCGCGACGAAATCGAGCCGGTTCAGCACCGTCACCGCATGGCCGCGCCGGCCGAGGTCGAGCGCCATCGCCAGACCCACGGGCCCGGCGCCGACGATGACCACCGGCGCGCTGTCGGTGTCGGTGGCCGGCGCCGGGGTGGCGCCGATCTCCTTGTAGACGGGAATTCCCGCAACGTTTGCCATGATCTCCTCCCTCGTCCGCGCTCAGCCCTGCAGCTTCGCCCAGACCTCGCGGTCGCGCTCGGCGGTCCAGATCCGCGGGGTCTCAATGCCGTCGAACTCGTCCCACAGGCGCTGCACATCGAAGGGCAGGCAGTGCTCGAAGATCGGCCATTGCCCGAAGTCGGGGGCGAGCGCGGCATGGGTCGCCTCGAACGCTTCCTTCAGCGTGCCGCCGGCGCGGTGCACGGGGCCGACATTCTCGATCATGCCATTGAGGAACTTGCGGGTCTGCTCGACCGCCGCATCGGTTTCCGCGACGCCGCGCGCCACCGCACCACGCCCGCCGATCAGGTTCTCGGAGCGATACGCCTTGACGTTGTCGAGCGTCTTCGTCGCCCAGTCGAAATGATAGGCGTCGCCGGTGTAGAGCGCGGCCTTCGCCTCGACGAGGTCGCCAGCGAAAAGGGTGCGGGTCTTGTCGTGCCACACCACGATGTCACCGCCGGTATGGCCGCGGCCGAGGAAACGCAGATCGAGCGTGCCGCGGTCGCCGCCAAGCGGGATCGAGTATTCCGTGTCGAAGGTGATCGTCGGCCAGGTCAGCCCGGGCACCTCCTCGGCGTTCTTGGCAAGTCGCGGCATCCGGCCGAACTCGCTTTTCCAATCCTCTTCGCCGCGTTCGGCCACCAGATCGCGCGAGGCACTCGACATGATGATGTCGCCCGCCTCGAACGCCGAGGCGCCGAGCACCCGCACCGCGTGGTAATGGGTCAGGATCAGATAGCGCACCGGCTTGTCGGTCTCTTCGCGCAGGATCTTCAGCCAGTCGCGCGAGGCCGAGGGGGTGGCGCGCGATTCGATGGCGACGAGGAAATCCTCGCCCTCGATGGCGCCGACGTTCGGGTCGCCCTCGGCGGTCAGCGCATAGACGCCGTCCCCCAGGATTTCCAGCGTGTCAGTCTTCAGTGCGGTATCGGCCGAGGATGCGAAAGGTTTCGTCATGGGTCTCCCTTCCCTTGATTTCTTGCGTTCTCACGCTCTAGATCGTTTCTAGGGAAACGAAATCGGGCCGTCTGTCAGCAGATCTGATGACAGGCCCGAAAGGGAGGATCGGATGCAGACGGCGGGGTTGATCGACCCGGACCGGGCGGCGGCGCTGCTTGAGGCGCGCGACCCGGCCCTGTTCGCCGAGCGGCTGCTTGAGCTTGCGCATTCCGCGACCGGGGTCGAGGAGCTCTTCGCCTATCGCGTGGGGGACGGCGCGCCGCAGGCGCTGGCCTCGTCGAGCGGGCTTGGCGATGTGCGCGAGCGGGCCGAGGCCTATGCGCGGCGCTTCCATGCCTCGGACCCGGTGGCGGCGGCGCGGCGCGCGGCACGGCCCGGAAGCGGCTTTGCCTGCCGGATCTCGGCCGAGGCGATCGAGCTGGGCGCCTATCGCCGGCTGTGCTTCGAGCGGCCGCGCTTTGCCGAGAAGATCTGCTTCGGCTGGCGCAAGCCAGAGGCGACGACGGTCGTGACCTTCTATGCCCGTTCGGGCGGCGCCGCGCCCGACATGGCGCAGCTTGGCGCGCTGGCGCAGCTGGCGATCACCGGGCTCATGCGCAACGCCGCGCCCCCGGTGCCGCTGGTCGAGGAGGTCGAGCGCCGCCTTGCCGCCGCCCACCCCTCCCTCACCGGGCGCGAGCGCGGTGTCTGCGCCCGCAGCCTGGCCGGCGAGACCGCGCGCGAGATCGGCCAGGCCCTTGGCCTCAGCCCGGCGACCGTGCTGACCTATCGCCAGCGCGCCTATCAGAAGCTCGGCCACTCCAAGGCGCACGATCTGCTGGCGGCGGTGATGGGCTAGCCGTTCACCCGGGGGTTGATTCTTCGGCCGGACCGGGGCAAATGTTGCATTTGAAACAGTTTTCGGAAGTGGCCGGGGCCCGTCATGCGTATCGAGGCGTTCTTTCCCTACAGGCTGGCCGTGGTGGCCGAGGCCTTTTCGCGCCAGCTGGTGGCGGTCTACGGCCGCGAATACGGGCTGTCGCGCGAGGAATGGCGGCTGCTGTTCCTGCTCGAGGATGCCGGGTCGCTCGATTCGCTGCAGCTCGCGCAGCGCACTTCGCTCGACAAGGTGCAGGTCAGCCGGGCGGCCTCGCGGCTCGAGGAAAAGGCGCTGATCACCCGCACCGTGCTGGGCTCTGACCGGCGGCTGCGCAATTACGCGATCACCGAGGCCGGGCGCGATCTCTTCCGCCGCGCCTTCGATCAGGTCGGCGCAAGGGCGGACGAGATCCTCGAGGCGATGCCGGCGCGCGACCGGGCGGCGCTGGAACGCGGGGTCGCGGCGCTGGATCGCGCGATCGCCAAGGTCACCGAACCCGAGACCGGCCACGGCACCGCCTTCCCGCGCCCGGGGCCGATCGAGGATTAACCCTCGCCCGCGAGCCGGGACAGCGCCGCGGCAAAGGCCCCTGCCCCCGAACCCAGTTCCGCGCAAAGCTCGGCCTGGAACCGTGCCGCGATCGCGCCAAGCCGCGCCATCAGCGCCTCGCCCTCGGGGGTCAGTTCCAGCACGATCAGCCGCCGGTCGGTCTCGTGCCCCGACTTGCGCAACCAGCCCGCGGATTCGAGCCGCGAGGCCGCCCGGCTGACCACCGACTTGTCGAGGGCGACGCGCTCGTGGATGTCGCGCACGCTGACCGAGCCCGAGCGGCCCAGATGCGCCAGCACCCGCCACTCCGGGATCGTCAGCCCCGCCTCGGCCTCGTAGAGCGCGGCGAATCGCCGGCTGACCCGCGCCGCGGCAACGCTGAGCCGATAGGGCAGGAACCCGTCCAGATCGAAGCTCATCGGCCCCTCCTTTGCCGCCAGATCAGCAGAAATTCGTTGCGCAAACAACGACAAATGCGCAGGGCGCGAAATCTCCGTTGACATCGTTGCATCAACAACGACATGTTCGTTGCAGAAGCAATGACTTTCATCTGCGAAGGGAGGACGTGGAATGACCAGCCAGACGCTGCCCACGGGCATGATCCGCGCGACCGGCACCACCGGCACGCACGAGGGCTACATGCCCGGTTTCGGCAATGACTTCGAGACCGAGGCCCTGCCCGGCGCGCTGCCGCAGGGGCAGAACAGCCCGCAGAAATGCAATTACGGCCTCTATGCCGAACAGCTCTCGGGCACCGCCTTCACCGCGCCGCGCGGCCAGAACGAGCGCACCTGGTGCTATCGCATCCGCCCCTCGGTCAAGCACACCGGCCGGTTTGCCGAGATCGACGTGCCCTATTGGAAGACCGCGCCGAATGTGGTGCCGAAGGTGACGAGCCTTGGCCAGTATCGCTGGGACCCGGTGCCGATGCCGGCCGCGGGCGAGGCGCTGACCTGGATCACCGGCATGCGCACGATCACTACCGCGGGCGACGTGAACACCCAGGTCGGCATGGCGAGCCACATCTACCTCGTCACCCGCTCGATGCAGGACGAATATTTCTTCTCGGCCGACAGCGAGCTGCTGGTGGTGCCGCAGGAGGGCCGGCTGCGGTTCTGCACCGAGCTCGGCGTGATCGACCTCGAGCCCAAGGAAATCGCCATCCTGCCGCGCGGCCTCGTCTATCGGGTCGAGGTGCTGGACGGCCCCGCCCGCGGCTTCGTGTGCGAGAATTACGGCCAGAAGTTCGACCTGCCCGGCCGCGGCCCGATCGGCGCGAACTGCCTCGCCAACCCGCGCGACTTCAAATGCCCCGTCGCCGCCTTCGAGGACCGCGAGGCGCGTTCGCGCGTGGTCATCAAGTGGTGCGGCAGCTTCCACGAGACCTGGATCGATCACAGCCCGCTCGACGTCGTCGCCTGGCACGGCAATTACTGCGCCTACAAATACGATCTGCGCACCTACAGCCCGGTGGGTTCGATCCTGTTCGACCATCCCGATCCGTCGATCTTCACCGTGCTGACCGCGCCCTCGGGTCAGGAAGGCACCGCCAACATCGATTTCGTGCTGTTCCGCGAGCGCTGGATGGTGGCCGAGCACAGCTTCCGCCCGCCGTGGTATCACAAGAACATCATGTCCGAGCTGATGGGCAACATCTATGGCATCTATGATGCCAAGCCGAAGGGCTTCGTCCCGGGCGGCATGAGCCTGCACAACTGCATGCTGCCGCACGGCCCCGACCGCGCCGCCTTCGAGCATGGTTCGACCGAGCCGATGGTGCCGGTCTATCAGGCCGAGACGATGCAGTTCATGTTCGAGACCCGCTTCCCGCAGCACCTGACCGCCTTCGCCGCGACCGAGGCGCCGATGCAGGACGATTACATCGATTGCTGGGACAGCCTCGAGAAGAAGTTCGACGGCACCCCCGGGGTGAAGTAAACCGCGCAGCTCGCGAGACATCAATCGAACGGCCGGGCGGCATTGCTGCCCGGCCGTTTTCCGTCATCCCCTTGCAGCATTGACGGGAAACGCCGCTCCGTCCCGGGATTTCGTTTCATGTGACACAAGTTTTTCGTCATTTTGCGGCCAAAATACATCTTTGACGGTTGCAAATGAAACAAGTCGTGGTAAGGATTCGGGGCAGTGACACGGCCTGCGCAACTTCGCCGCGGGCCTGTCCGGGGGGATCATAAGACAGGAGACGGATGGTGCCGACGGTGGAGAAGCCGTTGCGCAGCTGGATTGCGGCTGCCAACGAAGCGGGATGCGATTTTCCGGTGCAGAACCTGCCCTACGGGGTGTTTTCGACCGAGGGCACGGCGCCGCGCTGTGGCGTGGCGATCGGGGACCGCATCCTCGACCTCGCCGCCTGCGAGGCGCGCGGCCTGATCGACGCGAAGGGCGCCTTCGCGGAACCGGCGCTCAATGCCTTCATCGCGCAGGGCCGCGCCAGATGGGCCGAGATCCGCGCCCGCCTGACCGAGATCCTGGCCGAGGGCGGCGACGAGACCGCGCCCACCGTGGCGATGTCTGACGCCACCCTGCACCTGCCGGTCAAGGTCACCGAATTCACCGATTTCTACGCCTCGAAGAACCACGCCTTCAACGTCGGCGTGCTGTTCCGCGGCCCCGAGAACGCGCTGCCGCCGCAGTGGACCCACATGCCGATCGGCTATAACGGCCGCGCCTCGTCGGTCGTCGTCACCGGCACCCCGATCCGCCGCCCGATGGGCCAGGTGAAGGGCGAGACGGGGCCGGTCTGGTCGCCCTGCCGCCGGCTGGATCTGGAGCTTGAACTCGGTGCCATCGTCGGCGCCGACAGCCAGATGGGCGAGCGCGTCAGCGTCGCCGAGGCCGATGAGATGATCTTCGGCTATGTGCTGCTGAACGACTGGTCGGCGCGCGACATCCAGGCCTGGGAATATGCGCCGCTGGGGCCGTTCCAGTCGAAGGCGCTCGGCACCACGATCGGCGCCTGGATCGTGCCGCAGGCGGCGCTCGAACCCTTCCGCTGCGCCGGGGCCGAGCGGGTGAACCCGCTCCTGCCCTATCTGCAGGAGGACAAGCCCGGCTTCTTCGATCTGACCATCGGTTGGACGATGAACGGCGCGCCGATGGGGCGGACGAATTACAACGTGATGTATTATTCGAGCGCGCAGCAGCTCGCCCATCACACCGAATCGGGCTGCCCGATGCGGGTGGGCGATCTGCTCGGCTCGGGCACGATTTCGGGGCCGACGCCCGACCAGACCGGCGCGCTGCTGGAAATGACCCAGGCCGGCAAGCTGCCGGTGACGGTGAACGGCGAGAGCCGCACCTTCATCGAGGATGGCGACGAGATCGGCCTTTACGCCTTTGCCGAGGGCGAGGGCTATCGCATCGGCTTCGGCCCCTGCACCGGGCGGATCACGCCCGCGAAGGCCTGACGATGACGGTGCAGGTCCCGGTCACCGATGTCGTTCTCTACGACTACTGGCGGTCCTCGGCCTCGTACCGGGTGCGGATCGCGCTCGGGCTGAAGGGCGTGCCCTTCGCCCGGGTGCTGGTCGATCTGGTCGCCGGCGCACAACGCGCCCCCGCCCATCTGCGGATCAATCCGCAGGGGCTGGTGCCGGCGCTGGCGATCGATGGCCATCTGCTGACGCAATCGCTCGCGATCCTCGAATATCTCGAGGAGACCCGCCCCGCCGCGCCGCTCCTGCCCGAGGGCGAGGAGGCGCGCGCCCATGTCCGCGCCCTGGCCCTCGCGCTTGCCTGCGAGGTGCATCCGGTCTCGAACCTTGGCGTTCTGGCCCGGGTCGAGCGGCTGGCCGGCCCCGAGGCGCGGGCAAGCTGGAACCGCGACAACATCGAGGCGGGCCTTGCCGCCTTCGAGAGGATGCTCGACCATCCGGGCTTCACCGGGCAGTTCTGCCATGGCGACACCCCGGGCATGGCTGACTGCACGCTGATCCCCCAGCTTTACAACGCGACCCGCTGGGGGGTGGGCTTCGATCACCTTGCGCGCATTTCCGCCGTGGCGCGGTCCTGCGCCGCGCTGCCCGCCTTCGCGGCCGCGCACCCCGATCAATTCGACCCTTCGCGGGAGGCGAAGGCCATTCAGGGAGAGAACCGATGAAATCGCTGAAACTGGCGCTTGCGGCGCTGCTGCTGAGCTCGGCCCCGGCGCTGGCCGAGGAACTGATCATGTCGTCCTGGCTGCCGCCGAAGCACCCGGTCGTGGTCAACGCCTTCAAGCCCTGGGCGAAGGAAGTCGAGAAGGTCACCGACGGCCGCGTCACCGTGCGGATCATGGGCAAGCCGCTCGGCAGCCCGCCGGCGCATTTCGACATGGCCCGCGACGGCGTGGCCGACATCACCTACGGCCTGCATTCTTTCACCGAGGACAACCGCTTCAACCGCGCCCGTCTGGGCCAGTTCAGCTTCCTCGGCGATGATGCGATCGCGAATTCCAAGGCCTATTGGAAGATCTACGGCGGCGAGCTGAACGCGGCCGAGGAGCACAAGGGCACCCATATCCTCGGCCTCTTCATGCACGGCCCGGGTCTGCTGCACAACAACAAGCGCAAGATCGAGACGCCGGCCGATTTCGCCGGGCTGAAGCTGCGCGTGCCGGGCGGCTATGTCGGCGATCTGGTGTCGGCGCTTGGCGCGACGCCGCTCTTCATGTCCTCGACCGAGGTCTATGAGAAGCTGTCGCGCGGGGTGATCGACGGGGTGGCCTTCACCTATGAATCGATGACCGCCTTCAACCTCACCGATTACATCAAGTATTCGATGACCGTGCCCGGCGGCATCTACAACACCACCTGGTTCTTCGTGGTGAACGAGGCGAAATGGGAGACCATCTCGCCCGAGGACCGCGCCGCGATCGACGCGATCTCGGGCGAGGCCTTCGCCGAGCGCGTCGGCAAGGCCTGGAACGACGCCGACACCAAGGCGCGCGAGGTGATCGGCGACAAGGTCGACTTCTATGAGGCCTCGCCCGAGGTGCTCGCCGCGATGAAGACCGCGGCCGACAAGCTGGAGAACAGCTGGGCGGCGACGCTGGGCGACGGCTATGACGGCAAGGCCGCGCTCGCCGAGTTCCGCAAGATGACCGGGGTGACGCTGGAATGAGCGGGCAGGCCCAGGGCGGCGCGGAGGACGCGCCGCACGACATGATCCCGGGCCGCACGCCGCATCGGCACACGGCCTGGTATCGGGCGCTGGCGGTGGTCGCCGCGGTGCTGATCGCGCTGATGATCGCGGTGACCTGCATCGACGTGGTGGGGCGGTATCTCTTCAACCATCCGTTCGGCGGCGCCTACGAGCTGACGCAGATCCTGCTGGCGGCGCTGGTCTTCGTGGCGCTGCCGCTGACCAGTGCAGACGGCGGCCATGTCGAGGTGGACCTGGCGCTCCACCTCTTCCCGTGGCCGGTGCAGCGCGGGCTTGGCCGGCTCGCCGGCCTCGTCTCGGCGCTGGCGCTCGGCTTCTTCTGCTGGCGGCTGTTCGGGCTTGGCCTGACGCAGCTGCACGAGGGCACGCGCAGCTCCTCGCTCGCGCTGCCGATGGCGCCGCTTGCCTTCATCGCGGCCGCAAGCTGCGGCTTTTCCGCGCTTGTGCTGATCCTGCGCCGGGAGGACTGAATGACCATTTCCCTGATCGCCTTCGCCATTCTGCTGGCCATGGTCTTTTTGCGCGTGCCGATCGCCTTCGCCATGGCGATCGTCGGCGGCATCGGCTTCGGTATCCTGCGGGGCTGGGAGCCGGCGGGCGCGATGGTCGGCAACGCGGTCTACGAGACCGGGCTGAACTATTCGCTCTCGGTGGTGCCGCTCTTCATCTTCATGGGCAACGTGCTGGCGGGCTCGGGCATCGCGCAGGGGCTGTTCGCCGCAGCCGACCGGATCTTCGGCCGGATGCGCGGCGGGCTCGCGATGGCGACGGTGCTGTCGTGCGGCGGCTTCTCGGCGGTCTGCGGCTCGTCGCTTGCCACCGCGGCGACGATGTCGAAGGTGGCGATGCCCTCGATGCGGCGCTTCGGCTATTCCGACAGCCTCGCCACCGGCGCGATCGCCGCGGGCGGCACGCTCGGCATCCTCATTCCGCCCTCGGTGGTGCTGATCCTCTTCGGCCTGCTGACCGAGGCCGACATCGGCAAGCTGTTCCTCGCTGGCATCATCCCCGGTGTGGTCGGCATCCTCGGCTATCTGCTCGCCGTGATGGTCGCGGTGCGGCTGAAGCCCGATCTGGCGCCGAAGGTCGGCGAGGTGCGCCCGATGACGCGCCGCGACGTGATCTCGGTGCTGGCGGTCACGGCGCTTTTCGTCTTCATCATGGTCGGCATCTATGGCGGCCTCTTCACGCCGATCGAGGCCGCGGGCATGGGCGCCGCCGCCGCGCTGGTCATCGCCTTCGCCACCGGCGGCATGACCCGCAGCGCGCTCTGGACCGCGTTTCTCGACAGCGCCACCGCCTCGGCGATGATCTTCGCGATCATCATCGGCGCCGAGATCTTCAGCAATTTCGTCACCTTTGCCGGCCTGCCCGACAGCCTGACGGAGATGGTCGATGGGCTCGGGCTGTCGCCCTGGCTGGTGATGTTGCTGATCGTGGCGATCTATCTGGTGCTCGGCTGCTTCCTCGAGAGCCTGTCGATGATCCTGCTGACCGTGCCGGTGTTCTATCCGGTGATCTCGAACCTCGACTTCGGCCTCGCGGTGCTGAGCGACCCCGAGGCGGTGGTGACCTGGTTCGCGATCATCGTCGTGGTGGTGACGGAAATCAGCCTGATCACCCCGCCGATCGGGATGAACGTCTTCGTGCTGCGCTCGGTGCTGCCGGACGTGCCGCTGCGCACGATCTTTCGCGGCGTCTACGTGTTCTGGGTGTCCGACATCCTCCGGCTGGCGCTGATCATCTTCGTGCCGTGGCTGTCGCTGTGGCTGGTGCAGTAGCGCCCTTCTGACACCGCGGGCGGGCCCGGACGGGTCCGCCCGCGCGCCGCTCAGCCCGCGGCAATCAGCGCCTGCAGATCGTCCTCGTTCAGCGTTTCCTTCTCGAGCAGGGCCCGCGCTGCCCGTTCCAGAAGCGCGCGCTTGTCGCCCAGAAGACGGACGGTCCGGTCGAAACTCTCGTCGATCAGCCGCTTCACCTCTTCGTCGATCAGCGCCGCGGTCTCGTCGGAATAGTCGTGCTGCTCGGCAAAATAGGGGTCTTCCGCCCCCATCATCGACTGGTGGTCCCGCTCGAGCGTCACATGGCCGAGCTTCTCGCTCATGCCGTAGCGGGTGACCATGGCGCGGGCGATGTCGGTCGCCTTCACCAGATCGTCCGAGGAGCCGGTCGAGATCTGGTCATAGATCACCTTTTCCGCCGCGCGCCCGCCCAGCAGCACCGCCATCTTGTTCTCGAGCTCGGTCCGGGTCATCAGGAAGCGGTCCTCGGTCGGGCGCTGGATCGTGTAGCCAAGCGCCCCCACCCCGCGCGGAATGATCGAGACCTTGTGCACCGGATCGACCCCGGGCAGCGACATTGCCACCAGCGCGTGGCCGATCTCGTGATGGGCGACGACGTCGCGCTCCTTCGGGTTGAGCAGGCGGTTGCGCTTCTCCAGCCCGGCGACGATCCGTTCCACCGCGTTGTTGAAATCCTCCATCGTCACCGCATCGCCGTCGCGGCGGGTGGCCAGCAGCGCCGCCTCGTTGACGAGATTGGCCAGGTCGGCACCGGTGAAGCCCGGGGTCAGCGCGGCGATCTGCTCGGCCGAAACGTCCTTGGCGAGCGTCACCTTCTTCAGATAGAGCGCGAGGATCTGCAGCCGCCCGACCTTGTCGGGGCGGTCGACCAGCACCTGCCGGTCGAAGCGGCCGGCGCGCAGCAGCGCCGGGTCGAGGATCTCGGGCCGGTTGGTCGCGGCCAGCAGCACCAGCCCCGAGGACGGGTCGAACCCGTCGAGCTCGACCAGAAGCTGGTTCAGGGTCTGCTCCTTCTCGTCATGCCCGCCCGACAGCGGCCCGATGCCGCGCGCCCGGCCAAGCGCGTCAAGCTCGTCGATGAAGATGATCGCCGGGGCCTTGGTGCGGGCCTGCTCGAACAGGTCGCGCACCCGCGCCGCGCCGACGCCGACGAACATCTCGACGAATTCCGAGCCCGAGATCGAGAAGAACGGCACCCCCGCCTCGCCGGCGACGGCGCGCGCCAGCAGGGTCTTGCCGGTGCCCGGCGGCCCGACCAGCAGGATGCCCTTCGGCATGTGTCCGCCAAGCCGGCTGTAGTCCTTCGGATTTTTCAGGAAATTGACAATCTCGACCAGCTCCGCCTTGGCCTCGTCCACCCCGGCGACGTCGGCGAAGGTGACGCCGGTGTCGGACTGCACGTAGACCCGCGCCTTCGACTTGCCGATCTGCATCAGCCCGCCGCCGATCCCGCCCTGCCCCATCCGGCGCAGCATGAAGATCCAGACTCCGAAGAACAGCGCCGTCGGCGCCACCCAGGACAGCAGCTCGGACAGGAAATTGCTCTGCACCTCGCCGCTCACCACCACGCCCTGCGCCTGCAATTCCTTGGCAAGGCCTGGCTCGACCCGGGTGGTGATGAACATCGGCTTGCCGTCCCCGGGCGTCTTGTACTTGCCCTGGATGTATTGGTCCGAAACCGCGACCTCGGCGATCTTGCCCGCCTGCAGCTCGGTCTCGAACTGGCTGTAGGGGATCTGCTCGATCTGGGTGCTGCCGGCGTAGAAATACTGAAAGGCCGTCAGGAGGGCGAAGGCGGCCACCCAGTACCAGACGTGGAATTGAGTCGTCTTGTTCATGCCCGGTCTCCGTTTCGGTTCGCGCCATGCTATCCCCGTTGCCGCGTTCCCCGCCAGAGTGCAGGTGCCGAATCTGGGCCCCGATCAGGGGGTTGTGCGGAAAAGAGGCGCGGTTTTCCCGCCCTCCTTACTGCAACCTTTCCGATCCTTGCCGGCCCCCGCCCGGCACGCCCGGCTTTTGCCATGGGCGCTGACGGGCCCGGCGTCCGGCTGACGGCGACGCGCCGTGGCGCCGCAGCGCGGCCCTTGACATCGGCCTGCCCGCGAATGTAACGATTGGTCCACAATGAACTGATCGTTACAGGATTCATCATGCTCAGATTCTTCGCCCCCATCCTGCCCGCGCCGCGCCCGAGGACGGTCCTGCTTGCCGGCGCGGGCGGCTTTCTGGCGATCGCCCTGCTGGCGCTCTTGACCAACCAGCTTGCCGTGTCGCTGCTGATCGCGCCGTTCGGCGCCAGCTGCGTGCTGCTGTTCGCCGCGCCCGCCGCCCCGCTGTCGCAGCCGGTCAACGTGATCGGCGGTCATTTCGTGGCAACCCTGACCGGGCTGCTGATGCACGCCTGGCTGCCGCCGACATGGTGGGGCATGGCGCTTGCGGTGGGGGGCGCGATCGCGCTGATGGTCGCGCTGCGCGTCACCCATCCGCCGGCCGGGGCCGATCCCCTCGTCGTCTTCGCCACCGCGCCGGGCTTCGGTTTTCTCTTCATCCCGGTGCTGGCCGGATCGGTGATCCTGGTGGGCGTTGCCCTGCTGTTCCACCGGCTCAACGGCACCGACTATCCGACGGCGGCGCGGTGATGGCGCGCAGCTATCTGGAACGGAGCGATCTCGTGCCGCAGCTTGCCGAGATTTTCCGGCGCTACGGATACGAGGGCGCCAGCATCGGCGTCATCGCGCAGGAGACGGGGGCGGGCCGGAGCAGCCTCTATCACTTCTTTCCCGGCGGCAAGGAAGAGATGGCCGATGCGGTGCTGGCGCAGATTTCCGACTGGTTCGAGGTCCATATCTTCGCGCCTCTGCGGGAGAGGCCGGCGCCGCAGGCGCTGGTCGAGATGGCCGCTGCCGTCGAGACCTATTTCCGCTCCGGCCAGCGCATCTGCCTTGTCGGCGCCTTCGCGCTCGACGACGTGCGCAGCCGCTTTTCCGGGCGGATCGAAAGCTATTTCGCCCGCTGGGGCGCGGCGCTGGCAGAGTGCCTGCAGCGGGCGGGGTGGCCCGAACCCGAGGCCCGGCAGGAAGCCATCAGCATTCTGGCGGCGATTCAGGGCGGCATCGTCCTGACCCGCGCTTCGGGCAATGCAGAGGCGTTCCGGAGTGCTCTTGCAACGGCGCTGGCGCGGGCCGGGCGGGCCGGAACCGACGCAACCGGGGAATGAACAGGGGCCTGCGCGGGGACCCTGCGGAGAGGTCGTCCCCCATGTCCGGCGCCGGTCTTGCCGGCGCGGATCAGCGCGTCAGGCGCAGGATGTCGGCTTGGCTTCTCGCCCCGGTCTTCTGGTAGAGGCTGCGGATCTGCGCCCGGATCGTCTCGCGCGACAGCTCGGCCTGCTGCGAGATCTCGGCCGGTGTGAGCCCTGCCACGATCCCGCGCGCCGCACGCCGCTCGGCCGGCGTCAGCCGGTATTCCAGCGCGAAGACCTCCTCGTCGAACAGCTCGGTCGTGTCCAGACTGTCGATCAGCACGATCAGCGAGATCCCCTGAAACAGCAGCGAGATCCCCTCGCGCGTCAGCCGGACCAGGGTCAGACGCACACCCGGCAGGGCCAGCGTCACCATGTCCGGCCCGCGATAGGCGGGTGACAGCATCGCCTTGATGCCGGTCTCGACACCGCCATCACGCATCACCAGGCGCTGCCGCTGCGCCCGGAACGGCGCCTGCTGCTGCCGCAGGAAGGCCTCGGCCCTGACATTCATCGTCTGGATGGCGCAATCGCGGCCGAGGACGATCACCCCGAGCGCCGAGCTTCCCATCAGACGGGCCTCGAGGCTGTCCGGTGTGACAGCGCCCTGGCGCTGGTAGAATTGCGCGGCCCGGTGCAGATGCGGCGCCAGATCCGTCAGCCTCCGGGTCATCTCCCGGCGGATCAGGTCGTCGTTGCGTTCGCTCATCAGCGTCAGGCTGAAGTTCCAGGCCCCTTCGGCCCCCAGCTTGATGCCGGCCGAAGACTGGATCCCGTTCGGCCGCAGCCAGTCGTTGAAGATCTCGCTTGCGCGCAGCTGGTCGGTGGGCACCAGCTCGGCATCGGCATAGCCGAGGCTGTCCTTGCGCAGCGCCAGCGATTGCTGCAGCAGGTTGACGGTGCAGAAATGGGCGCCGTAAGCGTCCATCGCCGGGATGTCGAACCCTGCCTGCAGCGCCACGCCGCTTTCGTCCGGGCGCTGCGTGTTGAACATCTGCATCGCCGCCTTGCCGGAGGGGATGCCACAGATCAGTTCATCGAGGAAGCACTGCCAGTCCTGCTCCCCCAGCATCGCGGCATAGATGAGGTCGATCAGCTCTGCCTGCCGTTCCCTGTCCTGTCGGTCGTTGCTGAATCGCGCTCTGTTCACGACAGTCCTAGAGGTTGTCTGCGTCGAGAGGCAGGTTGTAGAGCGTCTGACCGGCAAGCTCCATCGAGCCGCGCAGGGCTCTCGTGTAAACCGCGCAGCTTAGGCGGTTTGTTGCCATTTTGGAGCTCAGCTCAACCAGTTCGGCCTGACGGGTGTAGAATTCCTCCTCGTTGTCGAGCAGATCCGAGATCGAGCGCTTGCCGAGGTCGAAATACTGGCTGCGGTAGAGCTCGCGCGTTTTCGCCAGCAGCTCGATCTGCCGTTTCAGCATCTCCTGCCGGCGCGCCCCGGCGGTGATGTTGCGCAACGCCTTGCGCGAGGACAGGCTGGCGTCGCGCTCGGCGGAATCGAGGGCCGCCTCGGCCGCGTCGCGGGCATTGCGCGCGACCGAGGCCCTGGCGGTCAGCGCGCCGCCTTCGAGAAGGTCCGAACTCACGCCGAGATTGAGCCCGAACCCGGTCGAGGTGTCGCCCGTGCCCAGCCGGGCCAGCGGCGACACGGTGATCTTCGGCACCCGCGCCTTCTGCGCCTGTTCGAGGTCGATCTCGGCCTTGGCCATCTTCAGCCGGGCGATGCGCATCTTGTCGGTCTCGCCGCGCAGCGCACAGCCGCCGCGGAACTCGGGCACCGCACCGCCGGCGGACTGGCCGCTGCGCCGCTCGAGCTGCTCGCGCGCATCGGCCAGCGCGAGCTCTGCGTCCTGCACCAGGAAGGCCGCGTTCTGGACCCGTTTTTGCGTCTCGAGCAGGTCCGGCGCGGTCGTGGCGCCGATCTCGACCCGCTCGGAGACGAGCTTCTGCAACTCGGTCATCGCGGCGAGCTGCCTCTTGTAGACCGCCAGCGCCTCGGTGTTCATCCGCACCGCGTCATAGGCCTCGAGCAGCTCGATCGCCGCGTCGTCCACTGCCTTCTGGAAGGTGATGTAGTTGATCTGCAGATCCATGTCGGCCGAGGTGACGGCGCGCTTGGTCTTGCCGAAATCCATCAGCAGCTGCGACACGTTCATCCGCACCGCCGGGTCGCCGTCGCCGGCCGAGCCCGTGCCGCCGCCCACCGTCATGCCGAGCGCCGGAAAGAGCGCGCCGCGCTGGACCCGGACCTGATCGGCACTTGCGGCGACGGAACTGGCCGCCGCGCGCACGTCGGGGTGCAGCAGCAGACCGTTGCGCACCACGTCTTTTGCCGCCCGCCCCTGTGCAGGGGCGAGCGGCGGCATGTCCTTCGCACGGGCGATGAGCGCGGCCTCGGTGCCGTCGGGCGCGGGCAGGCTGCAGCCCGCCAGCGCCAGCAGGCAGGAGCCCAGAATCGCGGTACCGCGCAGGCCCGCTTCAGCGAAGAGTTTCATCGAGCCTCAGTTCTTCCGGCCGACCACGATGTCGGCGCATTGCGGCCGGCGCCAGGCGGTGCCGGAGACCTTCTGCTCGGTGTCGAAATAGACGCGGTACTGGCACACCAGCGTGCTGCGCCGGTCATTGGCGGGCAGGCGGATGTCGAAGTCCCACGACCCGTCCTGATTGGCCGAGACCGGCTTGCCGGCATAGCGCACGAGCGCCGCCTTGTCCTGGCCGAGCGCCACCTCGCGCATCTGCTGCGCGCTGCGCGCGGTACCGAGGCGGACGTATTTCTCGTCCATCTCGGCATAGTTGCGTTCGACGTTCGAGAAACCCGCATCGGGGGCGACCACGTTCAGACCCGAGATCGCCTCGGCCCCGGCGGGCAGCGCGAGGCCGATCAGGGCCACGGCAAGGAACTGGCGGCAGGCAAAAGAGACTCTGTTCATTTCAATGTCCTCTTGTGGATCGGGCAGACAGCGCCCGGCATCGTTACTGGGGGTTACAGTCAGGGTCGTCATCGTTCGCGCAGCGCTTCGCGGGCGCGGTTGAAGGGTTTGATCAGATATTGCCAGACGGTCTTCTCGCCGGTGCGGATATCGACCGTGGCGATCATCCCGGGCACGATCGGGAACACCGTCCCGGCCTTGTTCGTCAGATGGTCGCTGTCGGTGCGGATATAGACCCGGTAATAGACGATCTCGGGTTTCACCTCGTCGCGCACGGTGTTCGGCGAGATCGTTGTGACCGCGCCCTTCATCCCGCCGAAGATCGAGTAGTCATAGGCCGAGACCTTCACCAGCGCTTCCTGGCCGGGATGGATGAAGGCGATGTCGCGCGGCGAGATCTTCGCCTCGATCAGCAGCTGGTCGTCGATCGGCACGATCGTCATCAGGCTGCCGTTCGGCGGCACCACGCCGCCGATGGTGGTCACCGCGATATCCTTGACCACGCCGCGCATCGGGGCGCGGAAGGTCAGCCGCTGCAGCTGGTCCGAGCGGCCGCGCACCACCGAGGATTGCACCTCGGCCTCGGCGTTGGCGTTTTGCAGCTCCTCGCCGGCCTTCACCAGCCGGTCGGCTTTCAGGTTGGCGATGTCCATCTCGGTCTTCGCCGCCTCGCGTTCGAGGCTGATCAGCTCGACCCGGCTCGAGGCGCCCGAGGATTGCAGGCTGCGGGTGATCTCGAGCTCCTGCCGCACCAGCTCGAGCTCGTGCGTCATCCCCGCCAGCGCGTCGTTCATGCCGTTGCGGCGTGAGGCGAAGAGGGCGGATTCGGTGCGTTTCAGGTCGTCGTGCCCGTCGAGCTCGGGCGGGAAGGTGATGGTCTCCTCCCCGGCGATCTCGGCGCGCAGCCGCGCCGCGGTGGCGATGGCGGCGTAATACTTGGCCTCGGCCTCCTCGACATTCGAGGCCGAGCGGGTCGGGTCGAGCCGCGCCAGCAGCTCGCCCGCGTCGACCACATCGCCCTCGTGCACCGCAAGCGAGGCGAGGATGCCGCCGTCGAGCGACTGGATCACCTGCTCGCGCGAGCTGGGCACCACCGTGCCCCCGCCGCTCGAGACCTCGGTCAGCGGAAACACCCAGGCCCAGACGAGGAACAGGGCCACCGCGCCGGCCAGCACCCGGACGGTGCGGGTCTGATGGCGGATCACGGCGTCGGTTCCGGAAACTGAAGTCAGGCTCATGCGGCACTCCTCGGCGCGCGCAGCCGGGTCAGCACGGTGTCGCGCGGCCCGTTCATCACCACCGATCCGGCGTTCAGCACCAGCACCCGGTCGACCGCCGCAAGCGCGGCCAGCCGGTGCGTGGCGATCACCACGCCGATCTTCGGATCAAGCCGGCCGAGCAGCGCGATGAATTCGCGCTCGGCCACCTCGTCGAGCGCCGCGCTCGGTTCGTCGAGCAGCAGCACCCGCGGCCGGCGCAGCAGCAGCCGCGCGATCAGCAGCCCCTGCCGCTGTCCGCCCGACAGCCCGACAGCCCGGTGCCACCCTCCTGCACCTGATGGTCGAGCCCGTCCCGCAGCCGCCGCACCAGATCGAGCAGCCCGAGCTCGCCCAGGACCTGCACGATCTGCCCGTCCTCCACCCCCGGCGCGCCGAGCGTCAGGTTCTCGCGCAGCGTGCCATGGAACAGCCGCGCGTTCTGCCCCAGATAGCCGATGTCGCGGCGCACGTCGGCCGGGTCGATCAGACCGAGCGTGATGTCGTCGAGCCGGACCTCGCCCGCGAGCGGCGTGATCAGCCCGGCGAGACCGGCGAGCAGCGTCGATTTGCCAGAGCCGTTGTTGCCGAGGATCGCCAGCCGCTCGCCCGGCGCGATCTCGAGCCGGCCCACCTTCAGCACCGGGTCGTCGGCGGTGTAGCCGAAGCTCGCATTCGTCAGCGAGAACGCCCCGCGGATCGCCGGCAGATGCACCCGGCGGGCGAATTCGGGCGTGTCGACGGGCAGCGCCATCAGCTTGTCGAGCGCGCCGCGCGCGACCTGCGCCTGTTGCCAGCGGTTGAGGATCTGCGCCACCGAGCCGAGCGGGGCCAGCATCCGCGTCGACAGGATCGAGGCCGCGACCAGCACGCCCGAACTCATGTCGCCGGCGATCACCATCGGCGCGCCGAAGAACACGACGAAGGCGAAGGCCCCGCCCTGCACGCTCTGCGCCCAGCTCGACAGCCGCTCGATCAGCGTGCGCAGTTCCATCGCCGAGGTGGCGCAGGCCTCGTTGTACTGCATCCACTGGTTCTGGAACCGGGCCTCGGCCTGCAGCGCCTTGATGTCGTCGACGCCCTGCACCGCCTCGACCAGCATTGCGCTGCGCAGCGAGCGCTCGCGCATGTTGGCGCCGGCGAGGCTGCGCAGCTTGCCCTGCGCCAGCAGCCCCGGCAGCACCAGCAGCCCCGCCGCCGCAAGCGGGATCCACACCAGCCCCCCCGCCAGATAGGCGAAGAGCATGCAAAACAGCGCGAAGAACGGCACATCCGCGATCGCCGCGATCGTCGTCGAGGTGATCATCTCGCGCACCTGGTCAAGCTCGCGGATCTGCGCGATGAAGGTGCCCGTGGCCTGCGGCCGGCTGGCCGAGGTGACCCGCAGCGCATGGCCGAACACCAGATCCGAGATCGCGAGATCGGCGCGCTTGCCGACGGCATCGGTGATGTGGCCGCGCAGCACCTTGAGCACATAGGAGAAGGCCAGCGCCAGCAGCACGCCGCCGAACAGCACCCACAGCGTCGGCAGCGACTGGCTCGGGATCACCCGGTCATAGACCTGCATCGAGAAGATCACCCCGGCCAGCGCCAGGATGTTCGACACCGCCGAGGCCAGCAGGATCGTGCGGTAGGGCCGCAGATCGCCGGTGATCAGCTTGCGCAGCCAATGCGGATCATGCGGCGCGATATACAGGTCGACCCGGGCATCGGGCGCCGCGGCGACCGGGCGCAGCACGAAAAGCCGGCGCAGCCGCCGGCTCAGCTCGGGACGCGGCAGCGGGGTGACGACCCCGCCATCGGTGCCGAAGCTGACACCGAAGCCCTCGGTCGTCTCGGTCTCGATGACACCGACACTGCCGTCGTCGAATTCCGCGACCAGCGGCAGACGCAGCGCGGTGACGGCGCCGGCATCGGCCGCGGTCTCGGCCAGCGCAAGCCCGGCATCGCGCGCAAGCGCCTGCAGCTCCAGCGCCGCGCCGCGCCAGTCCACCTGCCGCTTCAGATGCTCGGCCGAGGCGCCGATCCGGTAATGGCCGGCGACGCGCAGGATGCAGGCGACCCAGGCCTGCCCCTGATGTGCGGCCGGCTGTACCGCATGCGGCACAGTCCTGTCTTCTTGCATCATGTCTCGCATTGCGCTTTCCCGTCGATCTTTCGACGCCCCCGCCCGGGACGCCCTGTCGCGGCCGCTCCGAAGAGTGCCGCGACAGATGCGTCCCCGTGTCGGGCGGCCGCGATCAGTAGTGCGACGCGGTCTTCAGCGCGCTGTCGTCCCAGATCGAGGTCGTGTCGGCGTAAAGCGCAACCGTGCTCGAGCTGTCGGCGGCGCTGCTGCTGACGGAGGGATCCGTCGCGCTGTCCGCTCCGCTCGTCTCCGTCGACGCGGCGAAGGCCGAGAACCCGCCCGCCATCGGAGCCGAGTTGACGGTGAACTCGATGCTCGAGCTCCGCGGCGCGTCGGTGCCGTCCTGCGCGGTGGCGGTCACCTGCACGGTGTAGTTCCCGGCCGGAATGTCGAGCGTCAGATACGAGAGCTGCACCGCCCCCGGACCGCCGGTCACGGTGAGCGTGCCGCTGCTGTCAGCAACCGCCGTGCCCGTGCCGGTCGTGCCGTCGGCATAGACGACATCGTAGTTCAGCGTCGCCCCCTCGACCAGCCCGCTCACCGTCATCATCAGGCTTTCGGACCCATCGGTGTCGGTCAGATTGGCGCCGACCCCGGTCAGCGGGATGCCGGTGCCCTCGGTTCCATTATAGCCATATTCCAGCCCGTAGAAGCCGTTGCCATCGGCATCGTCGCCGTCATTGAAGTCCGCGAGCGACAGATAGTCATAGCTGTCGATTGCATCCTGGACATCCGCCAGGCTGCCGAACAGCTGTACGGCGCTGCCGTCCGCATTGACGATCGAGAAGTTGTAGTTCCCGACGCCGACCGCGTTATGCAGATACAGATCGAAGGTGTAGAAGCCGGTCTCGGTGACGGTGAAGTCGCCCCCTGCCGTCGGCCCTTGCCAGCTGGCATGGCCCGTGGCGAGATCGCCGATCACGATCGTGCCGCTGTCGTCGACGACCCCGGCGAACTCATAGCTCTGCCCCGCCTCGAGATAGACATAGCCGGTGACCAGCTTGGCATCGAAGGTCGGCAGTGAGCTGCTGGTGATCGAGGTCGTCGAGCCTTCAACAGCCGAGCCCATGTTATTCGCGAACAGGTAATCGATGGCATTGACCAGATCCTCGGAATCCGCGCCATAGCCGGCGTTTTTTTGCAGGTTCCAGGTCGTCGTTCCGTCGGTGACGGTGGAAATGCGATGCCAAGTATAGGTGGTGAAGCTGGTGCCGGTGATGGTGAAGTTCAGACCATCCGTCGCCGTCGGCATGTCCGTGACCGGGGCCACGCTCACCTGTGCCGTGGCGGTCGAACCGTCGCTCAGCGTGTAGGTGAGCGTGGTCTCGCCGCTGTAATTCTCGCTCGGCGTGTAGGAGATCGCGCTGCCGCCCCCGGTGATCGTGGCGGCCCCGTTGCCGACGCTGACCGCAGTCACCGTCAGCCCCGAGCCTGCCTCGCCGAGCAGATCCGCAACCGAATAGCTCGCCGGGGTATCCTCGGTCGCGGCCAGCGCCGCGAAGGTGCCGGTATCGTCGGCGGTGCCGGTGTTGCCGGCCGGGTCCTCGACCGAGGCCTCG
>VSSQ01000518.1_pt1 | contig 24324 bp, 23 predicted proteins | sample 4763081 | NCBI WGS metagenome assembly VSSQ01 (sample SAMN12137344, study PRJNA551015) | bioreactor metagenome | isolation source: SDC9 anaerobic chlorinated ethene degrading culture | place: USA: Knoxville, Tennesee | collected 2015-01-01
TTCTTTACTTGTCAAGAGTACTTTGCTAAAATGTAGCTTAAATTTTCGAATTTGTAAAAACTGCTTATTTATTAATCTTTGATTTACTTTTTTTTAATACTATAATTGTACAAAATTTAGAAAGGAAAAGAAAATGTATAATAGAGATTATTTATCAAATCAATCATCTCAATATTCACAAGAATCTTCTCAAGTACAATTAATGAGCTTTTTAAAAGCTACTTACCAATTGTTTGCAGGTTCATTATTAGCTGCAACTGCTGGTGCATATGTTGGATTAGGAATAGTAAGTTTACTTATGGGACCAATGAAATGGGTTTTATTTGCAATTGAACTTGCTTTAATATTCTTTGTAATACCAAGAGTAAAACATACTCCAGGTATTAATTTAGCAGTATTATTTGTATTTACATTTATTACTGGATTAACTATTGCTCCATTATTGGCTGCAATTTTTGCAATGCCTAGCGGTGCTTCTATTGTTGGACAAGCTTTTTTAATGACATCAATTGCGTTTGGTGGAATTTCAATGTTTGCAATGACAACTAAAAAAGATTACTCATTTATGGGTAAATTTTTATTCATTGCTTTAATTATAGTAATTGTTGCAGGTATTTCTAATATCTTCATTCAATCATCTATGATGCAATTAGCAATTGCTAGTGTTAGTGCATTACTATTCTCTGCATTTATTTTATTTGATACACAAAATATTATAAAAGGTGGATATGATTCACCAGTAGAAGCTGCACTATCTTTATATTTAGATTTCTTTAATCTATTTATATCATTATTACAAATTCTTGGGATTATGAATAGTGGAGATAGAGAATAAGACTAATAAGTCTTATTCTTTTTACTATAAATTATGGATAATAATTCTTCTTTAAGACTTATTGATGCAAATTTAAATAGATTACGAGAAGGCATTCGAGTAGTAGAAGATATATTTAGATATGTATATAATAATAAAGAAGTTGCTACAAAACTTAAAAATCTTAGACATTTAGCTCGTACTGAAAACTACTATGAACTTCTTGAAACTAGAGATGTAAAAAATGATGTGTTAAGAGAGTCTATTAAAAGTGAACAAAATAGAGATAATCTAAATTCAATTCTAATAGCAAACTTCAAAAGAGCACAAGAAAGTACTAGAGTTTTAGAAGAATTTACAAAATTAGCTTCTATAAAAGATAGCGAAAATTTCAAATATATACGATATGAACTCTATAATTTAGAGATTGTTTTAACAAAAATCACTTCAAATTCTAAATAATTTAAATTATACTCTTTATATAATTTTTTCGAATCACTATATGAAAGAGATTTTTCTCCACTAACTCCTGATTTTTTAATATAATCAAATAAATCTTTTTTATTATCAAATTCTAATTTGTATAAAATAGTTTCAAATTCACACTCAAAATATTTAGAAAAAGAGTTTTTTATACTATCTTCATCTAAAATCGGTGATTTTGTATTTGTGATTTTTTGTATAGTTTTAAAAGTATTTGAGGTAAATAAAACAGTATTTATCTCTTTTGTAATCTTAAATAATGACTCAATAATTTTAGATAAATCGCTTGACCATTGTAATGCAGAAGATGATAAAACCATATCATAACTATCATTTTTTATCTCATTAAAAAATTCTTCACTATCAAAATTTAGACATTTTACTTCTATATTTTTTGCTTTTGGATGAAGTTCACACATCGAAAATGAAGCATCTATTGCTTTATAAAACTCAATTTCCCAAAAAATATTTGAAAAAACTTGTCCAGAACCACAACCTAATTCTAAAATTCTTTTTGGTTTAGATTTTAGCTCTCGAACAAGTGATTTTGCTACAATTTGTTGAATAATATTGTGAGTTTTATATTCATTAGCATATTTTGAAAATTGATTTTTAACTTGCAATTTTTCTCTTTGTAATTTTGATTTTAACAAGATTTTAACAAGTTTTTGATAAAATTAATGCTATTTTTAAAAAAGGATATTAGATTATGACATCTACACTTTTAATAGTTCAATTTGTTTTAGCTGTACTTATAACTATTACTGTTTTACTTCAAAAGAGCTCAAGTATAGGACTTGGAGCATATAGCGGAAGTAACGAATCAGTTTTTGGAGCAAAAGGTCCAGCAAACTTTTTAACAAAAGCAACAATGGCATTAGGATTAGCTTTTGTGATAAATACTTTAGTTCTAGGATACTTTTATAATGAACAAAGAAATAAAAGTGCTATCGATTCAGTAAAAACAGAATCTTTAATCCCAGCAACTCCAGTAACACAAACTCCAACTGCACCAGTTGCACCAACAAGCCAAATTCCAACATCTTCTGAAAAATAATAAAGAGATAAAAATCTCTTTTTATTTAAGAAGAAAATTTTATTAATTAAAGGAGCATAAATGCTACAAGAAGTATATGCACAAACTAAAGAACATATGGAAAAATCTATAGAAGCTTTAAAAAAAGATTATAAATCTTTAAGAACAGGTAAAGTTAATACAAATATCTTAGATGGTATAAAAGTTGATTATTATGGAACAATGACTGATTTAAGTCAAGTTGGTTCTGTTTTAGCAACAGATGCAACAACTATTACAATCAATCCTTGGGAAAAAAATCTTTTAGGAACAATTGAAAAAGCTATCCAAAATGCAAATATTGGAGTAAATCCAAATAATGATGGTCAAATAATTAAACTATTCTTCCCACCAATGACAGTTGAGCAAAGACAAGAAACAGCAAAACATGCAAAAACTATGACAGATAATGCAAAAGTTGCTATTAGAAATATTAGACAAAACTCAAATAATAAAGTGAAAACTCTTTTAAAAGATAAAGCTATTACTGAAGATGAAAGTAAAAAAGCTCAAGATGAAATTCAAAAAATCACTGATTCTTATGTTTTAAAAGCTGATGAAACTTTAAAAGCAAAAGAAAAAGAAATTTTAACGGTTTGATTATGAAAATAGAACAAATATATAAAGATGCTTCTGCACTACTAGAAGGACATTTTAAATTAAGTAGTGGAAATCACTCAAGATTTTATTTACAATCAGCAAAAGTATTAGAAGATCCAAAGACTGCAAAATATTTAGCTGAAGAGTTAGCAAAAGAGATTAAAAAATCTAATTTAGAAATAGATGCTGTTTGTTCGCCTGCTCTTGGTGGACTAATAGCTGGTTTTGCTCTTGCAACTGCACTTGATGTAAGATTTATTTTTGCAGAACGTGCTGATGGGGAAATGACTATCAGAAGAGGATTTGAAGTAAAAAAAGGTGAGAAATATCTTGTTTGTGAAGATATAATCACAACAGGTGGAAGTGCTTTAGAAGCTGCAAGAGAAATCGAAAAAGCTGGTGGAATTATAGTAGCTTATGCTGCTTTAGCAAATAGAGGCTTTTGTTCAAGAGTTGGAAGTTCAATTGAACGAAAAGATAACTGCAAATTACCTTTAGATAAACCACTTTTTGCACTAGAAGATTTTGCTTTTGAGATGTATAGCCCAAAAGATTGTCCTATGTGTAAAGAAGGAAGTATTGCTATAAAACCAGGTAGTAGAGGGAACTAATGGCAAAATGGAGAGATGTAAAGCACAAAAAAAATAGTTCTTTAGAAAATACTACAACTGAAGATAGCTTAATTATTTGTGCATCAATCCCTTCAAGAATTAAAGCTTTTATTGTTGATATGTTTATGATTATGATGCCACTTGCATATTTGACTACTTATATATTTATGGATGGAAAAGATGATTTCCAAGGTAGTCAAGAAGCAAGATGGACTCTTTCTTTAACATATGGACTTATTATTATAATCTTTTGGATAGCAAAGGGACAAACTCCTGGATTAAAAGCTTATAGTTTAAAACTTTTAAACGAAAAAACAAAAGAAAAAATATCTCTGCCAAAAGCTATTTTGAGATATATAGCTTTTTTATTTAGTTCTATGACTATCATTTTAGCCTTTCTTCCATTTTTAAGAAAAGATAAAAAAACTTTTCAAGATTTAGTATCTGGTACAATTGTGATTGATATAGATAAAAAATAATGATATTTTTTAACCTATCTGCTTTTTATTTCTTTTATTTTGCTGCTGTTGGAATATATGTAATATTTTTACCAAAAGTTCTGAATGATATTGGATATAGTGCTTTTGATATTGGTATTATTTTAGCTGTTGCGCCTTTAATGAAATTTGCTATGCCTTTTTTATTTTTAAAACATATTAGTTTAAATAAAAAGATGTTTAAAAAAGCACTCTTTCTAACAGTTCTTGCTGTTGCACTTTTTTATATCACAATAGAACATTTTTATATTTTTATGTTAAATAATGCTTTTCTAGCAGCTTGTTTATCTTTGATTTTACCCTATCTTGAAGTTACTGCGGTGACAATATTGGGAAAAGATAAATATGGGAAAGCAAGACTTTTTGGCTCAATTGGTTTTACTATAATTGCTTTAGTTTTAGCGAAAGTTTTAACAACACCTTTTATTGCTCTTCATTACTATTTAGGAGTTGTTGTTCTAACAGTAATTTTTTCATTATTACTTTTAAAAAATGATTTTGAAGAAAAAATAAATCCAATTAGTGATGAAGTTTTTTCATTTATGAAACACTTTGCTTTTTGGGCAAGTATATTTTTTATGCAAGTAAGTTTTGGTTCATTCTACAACTTTTTTACAATCTATGAATTAGAATATGGTTTATCTTTAGAAACTATTTCATATCTTTGGGCGTTTGGTGTTATTTGTGAAATTTTAATGCTTTATTATCAAGCACCAATTCTAAAAAGCAATCTTTTAAATATTATAAAATTTTGTGTTGGTGTGACAGCTTTTAGATGGATACTTTTATATTTATATCCAAACTCTTTAGAAGTTGTATTTTTCACTCAAGCAATTCATGCTTTTTCATTTGCTTTATTTCATAGTGCCGTTGTTATTTATTTATATTCACTTTACGATAATAAAAAACTAGCTCAACAATTTATGTTTGGTGTTGGTTATGGATTGGGTGGATTTGTAGGAGCATTGAGTGCTGGTGCTACTTATGGAAAATACTTATTTTTATATAGTGCAATTTTTGCACTATTTTCTTTTATTTCTATAAGTTTTGTAAAAAAAGATTAAATCCACTTTTTCTTTTTGAAAATGATATATTGAGAAAATATCACTAAAAGTAAAATTATAGTAAATATATAAAATGCTTTATCATTTGAAGCACCTGGTATTCCACCAACATTTATTCCTAAAAGTCCAGTTAAAAAAGTAAGTGGCAAAAAAATTGCAGATATGATAGACAACATATACATTTTTTTATTCATCTCTTCACTTAAACTATTTGCTAGTTCTTCTTGTATTAAAATAACTTTATCTCGAATAGTATCAAGTTCTTCTATATGTCTTATCAACTGGTCATTAGTTTCTCTAATTTCTACTTTTTTATATTCATCAATCCAAGAAATTTTTTCATTACTTAATTTTATTAAAGCCTCTTTTTGTGGAGCTAAATACCTTTTTAAAATAATAGTTTCTCTTCTTACATTTAAAATTTCTGTTCTAAACTCTTGATTTTTCATATCAATTATATTTTCTTCTAAATAATCCGTTCTATCTTGAAGTTGGTCAATAACATCATCCATTCTATCAATCATACGATGAGTCAATTCTACTAAAAATTCAGAAGTACTTTTTACTCCTGTACCTTTTCTTAACTCTTCAATAATCTCAGTAACAGATAATAAAGTTCTTCTACTTGTACTAATAATCATATTTGAAGAGATAAATAATCGAATAGATATCATATTTTCAGGTCTTGAGTGAGGGTCTAAATTTACTCCTCTTAAAGCAAGAAGTAAAGAATCTCCTAAAAGTGTAGTTCTTGGTCTTGTTTCATCTGCTAAAAGAGCATCCGCTACTATAGAATTATTACATTGATTTCTTATCCAATCTTTTGCTTCTTGTGTAGAATAATCAAAATGAACCCATAAAATTTTATCAGTTGTATCTACACTATTTAATTCTTCATATTTTAGCTCTAAAGCAGAGCCTTTTTTATCAAGTAAAAATCCTAAAAATGGAACTCTTTTCACTCATCTTCCTTTATTTTATAGAATATATAATTTCTGTTTTTAGTTTCTGTTTTTTAATTTCTTCAATTGAAAGATTATCAATTTCCATACTCATTAATTGGTCTATATTTTGAATATTGTTTTGAGATAATAACCTTAAAATTATACCTCTATAAGCTTTTGCCCAGTGACTTACAACTTTACCATCTTTTATGAATTTCATTGTTGTATATGGCTTTTTGATTTGATAAAATTTTTCATAAAATCCAGCTCTTAAATCAATAACATCTTCATCTTTTAAAAACTCATCAAGTTTAAAAGAGAAATTATCACAGTAAAACTTTTCTATTTTTAAATTGTCAAAAGTTTCACCTTGTTTTAGTTTGTATTCAGGAATTTCATCACTTGCTTTTAAAACTCCAAAAAGATTAGAAAAAATCAAAACATTTTCGTCTATATATTTTTGTTCATTTTTATCTAAAACTTTGTATTCCAAATAGTCATAAGCAACACCTTCATATCTTAAGATTGCTTTCATAATTGGGCTTTGGAAGATATCTTTTTTATATGAATTTATTATTTCATCTTTTTTTGTTCCAAAAAGTTTTTCAAGTTGTGCTTTTGAAGCGGTTTTTATAAAATTGTTATATTTATTTAAAATTTCTTCTCTAAAACTGTAAAGTTCAGGAAAAATAAAAGAAGAACTATCAAAAGATTTATTCAAGCCTCCAGAGTTTTTTGTTTCACTTGGAGAAAATAGGATTTTCATTTATGACCTTAAAAAATTTTATTTAAGTTTAACATAAATGAAGTAAAAAACTAAAGCAAGAATTTTGCCTTAGTTTTTAAAATATTATTTGAAGAAACTTGAAGCTTTTTCGTTAAGTTTGTTGCTTAATTGTTCAGATTTCTCATCTAATTTTTTTTGAGCATCTTTTTTTGTTTCATCAACTTTTTCATTTACTTCATTTTTAGCTTGTTCTTTTACAGTATCTATATTGTTTTCTTTTACATTTGAAACAATATTATCACCAAAACCTTTGATGTTTTTCAAATCATCTGCGCTTTTTATAGTATTTGTTTTTCTATATTCCATAATTTGCTCAGCTTTTTTTTCACCTATTCCTTTAATACTCATAAGTTCTTCTTTTGAAGCTGTTTGTAAATTAATGGCACCAAAAAGAAATGTTCCGCATAAAGCAATCAATCCAAAGATTTTTTTCATATTTACTCCTTTAAAAATGTACAAAATTATAGCATAGTTCTATGATTTTTAATATCATTATTATATTTATTGAGCTTGAAAAGTTAATGTCGCTACATAAAAAATTTCATTCACCTTATCTTCTAGCTCTTTTGATGCAGCTTCAGAATAGTCTGTTTTTAATATCCAATATCCAGAGTGACTTAACTTAATTTTTGCAAGCCCATCTTTATTTGTAGTTGTTACAAAAGCATAATCTCCATTATTTGAAAATCCTGCATAACTACCATAAACTTTTGAAGAAGCCAAAGGCTCATTTTTAAATAATATCTTTACTGTTAAGTATTGACCATTTCCAACAAGCTTATTTGGATTCTCCATAGGAATTATTTCTAAAGCATCTCCTAGAACTTTTGAGTAATTTTCATCTTTTGTTTCTCCAACATCTAAAATTGCTTTTGCAAATTTATTATATTGTTTACTTGAGATTATATTTTTTACATCTTGTTTTGTTCCAGCTTTCCAAGTTTTGTTTCCTTTATCATCAAAGTAATATGTCCAAAAAGCAGGATTTGTTTTACCAGAAACTATGTAAATTCCCTCTTTTTTTAATATCTCTTTGTAACCTAAAAGTTTTTCTTCGATAACTTTTTCTTTATTATCTGGTTGAACTATTTTAAATTTAACATCACCATCAAAGACTTCATCTACAGGATATAAATGTCCATGTCCCATATATAAATTTGTTATAGCTCCCAATTTATTCCAAGGAAGAGTATAACTCGTAGAATGTATCCAAAAATCATGAGCTACACTTTGTACTGATGCTATTATACTAAATAGAACTATTAAACTAAATTTTTTAATCATATTTATCCTTTTTAATTTATACTATTTCTATAAAATGAGAAATAAATATATTTGTATATATTTTAGAATACCATTGAATTACTTGTTTACTAATAAAATTATTTTTAGATTTAATTAATTATTAATCTTCTATTAAAAAGCTGTTAACCAAAGATTTATATAATTCTCCATGAATATATCATTGTTTTTTATACTTTTTACTATTGTATTTGCTTTCCAAACTTTGATAATCAAAAAGCGTCTTATAAATAAACTTGATTTTAATTATAAGACCAAAAAATATCTTAGCCTATTTTTATATCTAACATTTTTTGGGGTACTTATGTATCCAATGGCTAGATATTTCCCTGTAGTGCCAAATTGGCTCTATTTTCTCCTATCTTTACCAATTGGGATGATTTTTTTAACATTTATTATTACTTTATTACATGAAATCATCTCTTTTGGAATTTCAAAAACAAAATATACTAAAAATCGACGAGAATTTTTTAAAAAGGGTTTAGATATCGGTGTTATATCAGCAGTTATTGCAACAAATGTTAAAGCTATCGATAATGCACGACATGTTGAACTTGAAGTAGTTGATGTAAAAATAAATAATCTTCTAAAACCTTATATAATTGTTCAAATAAGCGATATTCACATTGGTGGATTGATTACAAAAAATTTTATAAAATCAATGGTTGATAAAATAAATCTTTTAAATGCAGATATTGTTGTAATAACTGGTGATTTAGTTGATACTAAACTAGAGTTTGCGCGTCCTGCATTAGATGAATTAAAAAATCTACAATCAAAATATGGAACATATTTTATAGTTGGAAATCATGAATATTTTCATGGAGTAAAACCAATCATTGATTATGTAAACTCTTTAGGAATTAAAACTTTAGAAAATGAAAATGTTTATATTGGGGAAAAAGACGAAGGTTTCTATTTAGCTGGAGTTTATGATAGATTTGGTTTTAGATATGGTTCATATATTCCTGATATAAATAAAGCTTTAGAAAACTGTGAAAATAATCCTACAATTTTATTAGCACATCAACCAAAATATATAAATGAAATAAAAGATACAAAAAATATTGATTTAATACTTTGTGGACACACTCATGGTGGACAAATCTTTCCATTTAATTTTTTGGTAAAACTTGAACAACCTTATGTAAAAGGACTTCACCAACATAATGATACAACTCAAGTTTATGTAAATAAAGGAACTGGATTTTGGGGACCACCTATGAGATTGGGCGCTAGTAGTGAGATAACTATTTTAAGATTGTCTTAGAATTATAAAAAAGCAACCAAAATTTTGGTTGCTCTATCTTTATTTAATTGCGATTGTTTTTTTAGTAGTATCATCTTTAAGTTTTGGAATTATCACTTCTAAAACACCATTTTCACTACTTGCTTCGATATTTTCAATATCTGCATTATCTGGAAGAGTAAAACTTCTTGAGAATTTCCCAAAATATGTTTCTACTTTGTAATAATCTTCTTCTTTTACCTCTTCTTTTGTTTTTCTTTCACCACTAATTGTTAAAACATTTTTATTTATATCAACTTTAATATCTTCTTTTTTAACACCTGGCAGATCAACATCTACATGATAAGCAAACTCGCCTTCTCTTGTATTTACAACAGGAACAAAAGCAGTTACACCTTCACTATTTGATTGGTTATAAAAATTTTTTTCTAATTCTCTTATTTGTTTAAATGGGTCAAATTTTGTTAAAAGCATTTCAAACTCCTTTTAAAATTATATACTTGATTTTAATTTTATCAAGTTGATGAAATTTTAACAAATTTTTTAGCACTTGTCAATATTAAGTGCTAATTGTTTTTAAAAGTTACTATTTTATAGAGCTTAATTAATTAGCAATTGATATTACATATTGCTAATTAATGCATTCCACAAGGACTCATTCCTGTCTTAAAAAATCTTGCAGTTACAGTATCCATACTCAAAATATGATTTGTTAACCAATCAACTAAATCTTTTTCTATATAATTTTTTAGTTCATTTATATCTTTTTTTGCTTCAAAGTTTTTCCAAACTGTATCTATTTCATACAAATTAGAATCATGTTCACCTTTATGAAAAGGGTATGCGAAAAAACCTTTTTTTTGCATTTCATCTTCTTCTGTTTTAAAATGATTTATTGTGTGATTTTGCCAATTTTTATATTGTAATTTTAAGATTTCAAAATTCTCATTTGAGCTATCTTTTTCATAAGTCACAATACTTTGATGAAGTTCATTTATCAAATCTACATCTTCGAAATGTGTTTCATTCATAAAATCCATATCAACTAATGGTAGTAATTCTTTATTTATAAGCATTTTCATCTCCTTAGGTTTGTTGTGATTTTAATTAAATTTTATAAAGATTGAATTGATTATAATCAACGAGATTTATGAAATATTTGAAAGAAGAGTTTAAAAACTCTCCCATTCGTCGTTGTTAGAAATGTCATTGCTTTTTGTTTCAGCTTTTTTTGAAATATCATTTTGTGTTGGTTTTACACTTTTTTCTTCTAAAATATCGATATTTTTAGCTTTTACTTCATTTTTCCCAATAAACTCTTTTGCATTTGCATCTTTTACTACCAATTTAGCAATTTTTTCTGTTACTATTGCTATATCATTTGTTTGACTTGCAATCATAGCATTTTGCTGTGTTTGTCTATCTAAGCTATTTACAGCATCATTTATTTGTTCTATTCCTAAAAGCTGTTCTTTACTTGCATTTTGAATATCGCCTATTAAATTTATTGTTTCAGATATATTTATATTTAACTCTTTATATCCTTCAATCATATTATTAGCAATTTCTTTACCTTCATTTGCTTTTGATGTTGCATTTTCTACTATTGCTTTTATCTCACGTGCCGCTTCAGCACTTCTACTTGCTAGGTTTCGCACCTCTTGTGCAACAACTGCAAATCCTTTTCCAGCTTCTCCAGCAGTTGCAGCTTCAACTGCTGCATTTAAAGAAAGAATATTTGTTTGAAATGCTATTTGATCAATTACAGAAATAGAATCATTTATTAAATTTACTTGATTATTTATCTCATCCATTGCTTGAGTTGTTTGATTTGCTAATTTTTCACCATGAGTTGCAGAAGCAGTAACACTACTTGATAAAGTAGCCATTTTTTGAATACTTTGAGTATTATTTCTTACATTAGAAGTTACCTCTTCTACTGCAGCAGCTGTTTCTTCAAGTCTTGCGGCAGCTTCGCTTGAACTTGTATTTAACTTATCTACATTTGATAAAAGTACATTTGAACTATTTTCTAAAGTTAATCCATTTGATTTATTTTCTTTTAAAATTGTTGTAATAGAACTACCTAAACTATTTACTCCATTTGCCAATTTTAATAAATGCTCTTTTAAATCTTCAGTAGAAATACTATTTATATAGTTGTAATTTGAATACTCTTCTAAAATTTCAAGTACATTATCAATATTATGTTCTAAATTATCTGCCATATTATTAACTACTTCTTTTAACTGTTTTAATGCTGGATTTGAAACATTAATATGTAATCTTTGACATAAATCTCCATGTTCAAACTCACTTAAAACTGTTATAGTTTCGTCAATTAGCTTTCTATCTTCTTCTATTCCCATTTTTGTTTTATCAATATTTGTATTTAGTACTTTTGCCATTTGACCAAATTCATCTTTTGAATTTAAATCAATCAAACTTATTTTATTTTTTTCTCTATTTAAGTAAGAGAAAAATTCATTTAATCCTTGGTTTATAAGAACTAATGGTTCATTAACTGTTTTTTTAATGATAAAATAACTTACACCTAATAAAATAAATAACAATAAAATTCCACCAAATATTGAATAACTTCTTAGTGTGTTATTTAGTTCTAATAATTCACTTAAATTCGCACTTGATACTAAAATAACATTCCAATCTTCAAAAACAGTAAAAGCAGAAAGTTTTCTATTTTTACCATCTTTATCAATAAAATCATATTCTAAAACACCATCTTTTTGAGTAATAATATTTTTTAATATTGTTTGATTATTACTATCTAATTCACTGATTTTTTTATTTTTTAATGTAGGATGTAGAGTTAAAATCTCTTCTTTTGTATCTATTGCAAATAAATATCCATTTTGACCAAATTTGATTTTTTCTAATTTACTTTGCAAAATGTTATATAAACCATCAAAATTATAAGCAACAAAAAGTATTCCTATAACCTCTCCATTTTTAATTATAGGGTCATATACTGTCATATAATTTTTACCAAATAATTTTGCTGTTCCAATATATTTTTCTTTTTTTATTATTTTTTCATAAGCTGGATTTTCTTTTGTTAAAAAAGTACCAACAGCTCTTGAATTATCTAATTTATGTAAAGAAGTAGCAACTCTATAAAAATCATCATTTTGTTTTACAAATACTGTTGCAACTGCTCCTGTAGTTTTTGTAAATTCATCTATTAATTCATTGTTTTTATTTAAAATAATTCCATTTGATTTTAAAGTTGCAGTTTGAACACCATTTAATTCAATTTTTTCTGAATAATCTATTTCAATGTTATTTAACTTTGCACTAAATACATTTGAAACAGTTTTTGCTGATTCTTTTATAGAATCATTTAAAACTTCAAAAGTTGCTCTTATATCTATAACTCTTTCTTTAAAGCCTAATTTTACATCTGATATTATAGAATTTTTTACAATTACACTAATACTTGAAACAGCTATTACTAATATTACTGCTACAGCTAAACTTTGAAAAAGTGATACCTTCTTTATCACTGAATTCATACCTTATCCTCCTACGATAGACTATATTTTGGAGGAATAATAACAAAGTAATATTAATATCAAATAAATTATTTTTTAAGATATAAATTATTATAAATATACATTATATTAGTTGTATAAGCTTATATAACAATAATTTTAATTATAAATTATTTGATTTGATTATTATTTTATCTTTTCAAATAAATTATTTTTATTTTAAACTATTTAGCCAAGAAGTGATTCCACCACTTAGACTATAAGCTTTAGTTTTAAAACCTATTTTATCAAGTTCTAAAATAGCTTGTTTACTTAAAAAACCTATTTTACAAACTATTACAACTTTTTTAGATGTTTCTATTTCATTTACTCTATGTGCTAGTTGTGCAAATGGAATATTTTTTGAACCTTCAATATGTTGAATTTGGAAATCAGAACTTGGTCGAACATCAATCAATTCTAAAGGCTCTTTTTCATTTATTAAATTCTTTAGATCCAATATACTTATTTCTTCAATATCAACTTTTTCACCAGCTGCTTTCAAACCACAAAATTCTTCATAATCAATAAGTTCTGTTATTACTTTATGTTCACTACATACTGGACACTTATCATCTTTTCTTAGTTTTAGTTCTTTGAATTGCATTTTTAAAGCATCAAAAGTTAGAAGTCTTCCTTTTAAAACTTCACCTATTCCTAAAATTAATTTTATAGTCTCATTTGCTTGTATTGTTCCGATAATTCCGGGTAATACTCCTATTACTCCGGCTTCAGAACAAGAAGGAACTAATCCAGCTGGTGGTGGCTCAGGATATAAACATCTATAACATGGACCATCATAAGCATTAAATACACTTGATTGACCTTCAAATCTAAAAATAGAACCATAAACAAATGGTTTTTTTAAAATAACACAAGAATCATTTACTAAATATCTTGTTTGAAAATTGTCTGTTCCATCTACAACAATATCAAACTTTTCAATAATCTCTAAAGCATTTTTACTCGTCAATTTATCATTATATGCGATAACCTCAACATTTGGATTTATACCTTTTATACTATTCGTTGCCGAATCAACTTTTGGTCTTCCTACATCTTTTGTTGAGTGAATAATTTGTCTTTGTAAATTTGATTCATCAACTGTATCAAAATCAATCAAACCAATAGTTCCAACTCCTGCAGCCGCAAGATATAAAATAACAGGCGCACCAAGTCCCCCTGTTCCTACGACTAAAACTTTTGAATTTTTTATTTTTAGTTGCCCTTCTAATCCCACCTCTGGTAGAATCAAATGCCTGCTATATCTATTTATCTCTTCTGATGAGAGTTTATCATGCTTATACTCTTTTTTCATAATTACAATCCACTTATAAAATCTTTTATATTCTTTATTTTTAATTTATCATAAAAGGATACCAAAACACTCATTTGGATAATCTTTTTTGTATCTTAAAATATAATCTTATTTTTTAATTTAATAAGGTATATTCTTTATACAATTTTTTAAAAAATATCATATCCAATATTTATATAATGTCCATATCAAAGATTAAGGATTTACAATGGCTTTAAAAGTAGTAATTTCCCACAAAACACACTATAAATATGATAGGAAAATATCTTTATCTCCTCATATTATAAGATTACGTCCAGCTCCTCATAGTAGAACGCCAATTGAAGCTTATTCTTTAAAAATCAAACCTGATAATCACTTTATAAATTGGCAACAAGACCCTTTTGGAAACTATTTAGCAAGACTTGTTTTTCCTGAAAAAACAGATGAATTTTGTGTCGATGTTGAAATCATTGCAGATATGATTACAATTAACCCTTTTGATTTTTTTGTTGAAGATAGTGCAAAAAACTATCCCTTTGAATATAAAAAAGATTTACAAGAAGAGTTAAAAGCATATTTAAAAATAGATGAAAAAAATAAAACTTTAAATGACTTTGTTGATAGTATTGATAAAAAAGAGAAATCAATCATTGATTTTTTAGTTGAAGTTAATCAAAAAATCAACTCTTATTTAGATTATACAGTTAGACTAGAACCTGGTGTTCAATCTTGTGAAACAACTTTAGAGAAAAAACTTGGAAGTTGTAGGGATTTTGCTTGGTTATTTATTCAAGTTTTAAGACATCTTGGACTTGCTAGCCGTTTTGTATCTGGTTATTTAGTTCAATTAACAGCAGATGTAAAATCACTAGATGGTCCAAGTGGTCCAGAAGCAGATTTTACAGATTTACATGCTTGGACAGAAGTTTATATTCCAGGTGCAGGATGGATTGGTCTTGATAGTACAAGTGGACTTTTTGCAGGAGAAGGTCATATTCCACTTAGTTGTACACCCCACTATAATAGCGCTCACGCTATTGAAGGATTTAGTGATAAATGTGAAACAGAGTTCTTTTTTGAAAACAAAGTTACTAGAATTTTTGAATCACCAAGGGTTACAAAACCATATAAAGATGAACAATGGGAAGCTATTTATAATCTTGGATTTAAAGTTGATGAAGATTTAATAAAAAATGATGTAAGACTTACAATGGGAGGAGAACCTACTTTTGTATCTATTGATGATATGGAATCAGCTCAATGGAATACACAAGCAGATGGAGAACATAAAAGAGAGTTAGCAAATAATCTTTCAAGAAGAATTTTAAGTTCTTCTACAAATGGTGGATTATTACATCACGCTCAAGGAAAATGGTATCCAGGAGAGCCACTTCCAAGATGGCAAACAACTATTTATTGGCGAAAAGATGGAAAACCAGTATGGAAAAATCCAGATTTATTAGCCAATATGAATAAAAGTTACCCTTACACAACGGCAGATGCAAAAACATTTATTTCAACTTTAGCTTTAATTTTAGGAGTTAGTGATGAAAATGTAATTCCTGCTTTTGAAGACCCAATATATTATATTATGAAAGAAGCTGAACTTCCTATTGATATTGACCCTTTAAAATATGATTTAAAAGATTCTTTAGAGCGAAAAACAATTGCCCAAAAATTAACGTTTGGATTAAATAATGAAGTAGGATATATACTTCCTATTAGTTTTGGATTTACAAAATGGATTACTTCAAAATGGGAATTTAAACGGGGGAATCTATTTTTAAGTGCAGGTAATTCTCCTATTGGATTTAGACTTCCTTTAGAATCTTTAATAGTAAAACCACAAGTTGAATTAGACCAAGATTTCCAAGCAGACTTATTTGCTTCATATCCAGTACTTGGAGATTATATAAGTGAAGTTGAAAAAAGAGCTAAATATATAAATAATAAAACAACTTTAAATAATAAATATTCAGCTTTTGTAAGAACAGCTTTAGGTATTGAAGTAAGAGATAATAAACTTTGTATTTTCTTACCACCAATTGAAAAAACAGAAGTATTTTTGGATTTAATCGCCTCTATTGAAGAGACTGCAAGTAGATTAAATATGGCTGTTATTATTGAGGGTTATGAACCTCCTTATGATTTAAGAACAGATAGAATCAAAGTAACTCCAGATCCAGGTGTTATTGAAGTAAATATTCAACCAGCCTCTTCGTGGAAAGAGTTAAGTGATAACTTATTAAAACTATATGAAGATGCAAGAGTTTGTAGGCTTGGAACTGAAAAATTTATGATTGATGGAAGACATACAGGAACTGGTGGAGGAAACCATGTAACTATTGGTGCTATGGAGCCAAGTGATTCACCACTTTTAAGAAATCCCAATTTACTTAGAAGTCTAATCACATTTTGGCAACACCATCCTGGACTTTCATATCTATTTAGTGGTGCATTTATAGGTCCAACTTCACAAGCTCCAAGAGTTGATGAAGGAAGAGTTGAAAATCTCTATGAACTTGAAATTGCTTTTTCACAAATTCCTGAAAATGGAGAAGTTCCTTATTGGCTAACAGATAGATTATTTAGACACTTATTAACGGATATTACAGGAAATACGCACAGAAGTGAATTTTGTATAGATAAATTATATTCACCCGATAGTTCAAGTGGGAGATTAGGAATTTTAGAACTTCGAGCATTTGATATGCCACCTCATTCACAAATGGCACTTTTACAAATGTTATTAGTTCGTGCTTTAGTTTCTTGTTTTTGGAAAAGACCATATAAACACAATCTTATTCGTTGGGGAACAAGACTTCACGATAAATTTTTACTAGAACATTATGTAAAAGAGGATTTAAAAAGTGTTGTTGAGTATCTAAATGATGAAGGATATGAGTTTAAACTTGATTGGTTTGACCCATTCTTTGAGTTTAGATTCCCATTATATGGAATGACTATGATAAATGGTATGCATGTTGAAATTAGAGCCGCAATTGAGCCTTGGCATGTTTTGGGAGAAGAGTCAGGAGGTCAAGGAACTTCAAGATATGTGGATTCTTCACTTGAAAGATTACAAATCAAAATCCAAGATTTTAATGAAGAGAGATATGTAATAAGTTGTAATGGTGTTCAAGTTCCATTAACAAGAACTGAAGTTGAAGGAGAGTTTGTTAGTGGTGTAAGATACAAAGCTTGGCAACCTTGGTCAGCACTTCATCCAACAATTAAAGTTGATACTCCTTTGACTTTTGATATAATAGATAAATGGAATATGAGGTCTATTGGTGGTTTTAACTATTTTGTTTCGCATCCAGGTGGAAGAAGTTATGATACATTTCCTGTAAATTCTTATGAAGCAGAATCAAGAAGAATAAATAGATATTGGGATTTTAACCACTCTCAAGGAGAAGTAACTCCTATGGAAACTCAACTTTTTGGAGAGGCAAACTCTTCTTCTTTTGCGATTGAAGCTTCAAGAAGTATAAAAAATAAAGTTGGAAATAAAAAACTATATTTCCATGAAATGCCAAAAAATAAAGAATACCCTCATACATTAGATTTAAGACAAAGGTGGATAAAAAATTAGATGTCAGTTTTTGATAGTTGTAAATTAGAATCATCTTTTGATGAGATGTTTGATAATAAATGTAATATGAGACCTCATTGGAGACAAGTAATAGAGGGGTTAGAAAAAGCTGGTATCAAACAATTAGAACAAAAACAGCTAGAAATTGATTGGCGACTTGAAGATAATGGAGTTACTTATAATATATATAATGCCCCAGAAGGAAGTAATAGAAGATGGAATCTTGATCCAATTCCTTTAGTTATAACAAGTGAAGAATGGGAAGAAGTAACAAAAGGTTTAAAACAAAGAGCAAAACTTCTAAATCTGATTTTTAAAGATTTATACACTGAACAAAGGCTTATAAAAGAGGGAATTGTTCCAGCTGAAATAGTTTTTGGGCATAAGAGTTTTATACCTGAAGTTTTTAACTTTAAAAATGAAGATTACTACTCTTTAAGATTTTATGCAAGTGATATAAGTAGAGGTCCCGATGGTAAATTCTGGGTTATAAATGATAGAACTCAATCACCTTCAGGTTTAGGATATGCAATAGAAAATCGTCTTACAATGAACTCGATTTCAAATGATTTATATCCAGATATTGAGATAAAGAAAATGGCAAATTTTATAGAAGGTTATAAAAATATGCTAAAGTCATTATCTCCTTCAAATCAAGAAAATCCTTTAATAGCCTTTTTAACTCCAGGTCCACTAAATGAAACATATTTTGAACACTCATATCTTAGTTCATATTTAGATTTAACATTAGTTCAAGGTGAAGATTTACTTGTAAAAAATAATCACCTTTGGCTAAAAAGTTTAAAAGGGCTAAGAAAAGTTGATACTTTAATTAGAAGAGTGGATTCTCAATATTGTGATCCTCTTGAACTTAAAAATAATTCACATCTTGGAGTTTCTGGTTTAGTTAATGTTGTAAGAGAAGATAATTTATCTATGATAAATCCTATTGGAATTGGTATTTTAGAGAATATTGGATTAAATCCATTTATGAAGAATATCTCAAGATTTTTATTAGATGAAGAGTTAATTTTATCTCAAATTGCTACTTGGTGGTGTGGGCAAAAAAAAGAGTTAGATTTTGTTTTAGAAAATTTAAAAACTTTGATTGTAAAAAAAATAGATAGGACTGATAATATTGAAGTCTATTTTGGAAATAAATTAAACGATAAACAACTATTTGATTTAATAGAAAAAATAAAAAAAGCGCCTCATTATTATGTAGGTCAAGAGATAATTGATTTTTCAACAGCACCTTCTTACTCAAAAGGTAAAGTTGAACCAAGAAATACAGCAATTAGAGCTTTTTCCTACTTACACAATAAAGAATATAATGTTCTTCAAGGAGGATTAGTTAGAGTTTCTCCATCTAAAGACTCTTTAGTTGTTTCAAATCAAAAGGGAGGAACAAGTAAAGATTTATGGATTTTAGGAAAAGATGATACATATATTGGGAATTATATTTTTAAAAATAGTACTTTTATTGAATCAAAACTTGAAAATATTTCAACAAAAAGAGCAGAAAATCTCTTTTGGTTAGGAAGATATCTAAGTAGAGCAATTACAACAGCTAGAATGATTAGATTTAATTTGAAATCTATGTTCAATATCAATAGATATGATGATAACATTAATTCAAAACAGACTTCAAAAATATTGAATGTCGCATTAACTCATCTTACAATGACTTATCCTGGTTTCCTAGATGAAAAACTAAAAGAACCTCTAAATGAAATAGTCTCACTTATTAAAGATAAAAATCGTATGGGAAGTTTATCTTTTTCTCTTAATTTATTATCAAATATAAATGCCAGCGTTAAAAATCTTTTAACAATGGATGCGTGGAGAATTTACGATAAAATACAAAAAGAGTGGAATAACTATAATAAAAGAGAAGTTTTTTCATACAAAGACCACATAAGCGAACTTGATAAATTACTAATTTATCTTATGGCATATAAAGAATTAATCAATGAAAGTATTTTCAAAGAACAAGGTTTAATTCTTTTTGATATTGGATGTAAAATTGAAACTTCACAACTTCTAATCTCTAAACTTCGTTCACTTCTTACTTTAAAATTAGACAAACTTTTAGAGTATGATGTGCTTGATTCTATGCTTAACTCTTATGAAAGTTATAACTCTTATAGAACATATTATAAATCATCTTTAGATTTAAAAAATGTTTTAGATTTTTTAATTTTTAATACAAAATATCCAAAATCATTGATTTATTTAATTAAAGAATTACTAAAAGATTTAAAAGAGTTACCAAAAGCTATGAATAATTCTAGATTAAGTAATTTTGAAGAACCTGCATTTAAAGTCTTTTCTATGATAACTTTAACAAATACAGATAAACTTTTAGAAACAAAAGAAAATGAATTTATTTATAAACAGTTAGAAAGTTTCCTTTCAACTATTTCAGATTTATTAAGTAAAACATCTGAAGAACTAACAAAAACATATTTTTCACACTATAACGAGTAATTATGATTTATGAAATTTACCACGAAACAAAATTCGATTATGCTGCATTAGTGACTTTTAGTCATAATATTGCAAGATTAAAACCTAAAAATTGTTACACACAAAAACTATTGGAATACTCTTTAAATATCGATCCAAAACCTTATGAAACAAATGAATTTATAGATTATTTTGAAAATACAAATAACTTTATGCTCATAAGAGAAGAGCATACAACTTTAAAAGTAGTAGCAAAATCAAAAGTTGAAAGAATTGAAGAAAACATAAATGAAGAGTTAGAAAAGTTAAAAAATGTTTCTATTACTTTTGGCGAAGCAAAAGAGAGACTTAACAAATATTATAAAGATGATGTTTTAGCTAAACTTTTTTTATTTGAAACAGAATCAATTCCAGTTGCATCAAATGAAATAATTAATTATGCTTTAGAATCTTTTTGGGATGAAAGAAATCTTTATGAAGCAACAAATGAGTTTATGCAAAGAATATATAATGATTTTGATTTCGTATCAGGCTTCACAGATATAACAACACCAACAGAAGTCGTTTTCAAAGAAAAAAAAGGAGTTTGTCAAGATTTTGCTCAATTTGCAATTTCTGCTCTTAGAAGTATTGGAATTCCAACACGTTATGTTAGTGGTTATATCCAAACTATTCCTCAAAAAGGTAAAGAAAAACTATTTGGAGCAGATGCTTCTCATGCTTGGTTTTCTATTTATATTCCAACTTATGGTTGGGCAGATTTTGACCCAACAAATAATAAACTACCAAATGAAGAATATATTATTTTAGGTTATGGTAGAGATTATTTAGATATTGCCCCTTTAAAAGGTATTATTCAAAGTAGTGGAGAAAGTAGTTTAAAAGTTAAAGTAAATGTTAAATTACTTTAACTTTAATATAAATTATATTCCTGCACCATCTTCAAATGTTCTTAAAGTTCTTGGACGAATACCTACAATATTTCCTTTTTGAATATTTTTCTCTTTAAACTCAGAGTGTGATATCTCAACCATCAAAGTTTTTGTTTCATCATTTAAATGACTTAAATCTATTTTCACAAAAGAACCTGCAAGTTGAATATATTTTACTTTTGCTTGTAAAATTGCTTCTTTATCATTTACAGAAATTATTTCTAACTCATGAGGTCTAATCAAATATTTATTATCTGAGTTATCTTCAAGATTTAACTTTCCATCATCAACTCGTCCATGAAATAGATTTACATTTCCTAAAAAGTTTATTACAAACTCATTTTTAGGACTATGAAATACCTCTTCAGGAGTTCCAACTTGCTCTATTTTTCCTTTACTAATTACTACTATTCTATTTGCAACTTCAAGTGCTTCTTCTTGGTCATGTGTAACTAAAATAGTTGTAATTCCAAGTTCTTCTTGAAGCTCTTTTAACCATCTTCTTAAATCAGTTCGCACTTTTGCATCAAGCGCACCAAAAGGTTCATCTAAAAGTAAAACTTTTGGCTCAACTGCTAAAGCCCTTGCTAATGCAACTCTTTGTCGTTGCCCTCCAGATAATTGCCAAGGGAAACGAGAAGCAAAACCATCAAGTTGAATAAGTTTTAAAAGTTTATTTACTTTTTCTTCAATCTCTTTATTTGAAAGTCTTTGTTTTTTAGGTTTTACTCTAAGTCCAAAAGCAATATTTTCAAAAACAGTCATATGACGAAACAGTGCATAATGTTGAAAAACAAAGCCAATATCTCGTTCACCTATATCTTTTTTTGCAACATTTATACCATTAAATAAAATCTCTCCACTATCCTTATCATCAACTGTTTCAAGTCCAGCAATCATTCTTAAAAGAGTTGTTTTCCCACTTCCTGATGGTCCTAAAAGTGCCAATAATTCACCATCAACAATATCTAAATTTATATTTTCAAGTGCTACAAAATTTCCAAAGTTTTTTGTTAAATTTTTTACTTCAATCTTCATATTTTTTCCTATAAATTATTCTTCATTCTCTAATTTTTTTGCTCTTTTTTGTACTTTCCACTCTAAAATATATTTTAAAACAAGAGTTAATAAAGCCAAAATTGCTAAAAGTGTTGAAACTGCAAAAGCTGCTACAAAGTTATATTCGTTATATAAAATCTCAACTTGCAAAGGCATCGTATTTGTAACACCTTGAATATGTCCTGAAACAACTGAAACTGCTCCAAATTCTCCCATTGCTCTTGCATTACATAAAATTACTCCATATAAAAGTCCCCATTTTATATTTGGTAAAGTAACTTTTAAAAATGTTTGAAAACCACTTGCTCCTAAAAGTAAAGCAGCTTGTTCTTCATCATTTCCCATCTCTTGCATCAAAGGGATTAACTCTCTTGCAACAAAAGGAAAAGTTACAAATATAGTTGCTAATACAATTCCAGGAACTGCAAAAATAATCTGTACATCATTTTCAATCAACCAAGAACCAAACCAACCTTGTGCTCCAAACAATAAAACATAAACAAATCCTGAAATAACTGGCGAAACCGCAAAAGGTAAATCAATCAAAGTTATTAAAAAACTTTTCCCAAAAAAAGAGTATTTTGCTATTGCCCAAGAAGCTGCAAGCCCAAAAACTAAATTTAAAGGAACAGCAATAATTGCAGTTATAAACGTAAGTTTAATTGCACTTAAAACATATTCATCTTCAAAACTTAAAAAATATGCTTCAACTCCTTTTCTAAAAGCTTCTGCAAATATTGTAATCAATGGAACTACCAACATAACAGCTAAAAATGCTATCGCTATTGTTATTAGTAGGTATTTAACTACTTTTGATTCACCTTGTGAACTTTTTGAATTATTAAAAGTTTTCATATAGCCTCCATTCCTCTTCTTCTTGAACTCCATCTTTGAAGAATATTTATTAAAAGTAACATTACAAAAGAGATTAATAACATTACAACTGCAATCGCTGTTGCTCCTGCATAATCATATTGCTCAAGTTTTGTAATAATCAAAAGTGTACTAATCTCTGTTTTCATTGGCATATTTCCAGCTATAAAAACAACAGAACCATATTCACCTAAAGCTCTTGCAAAAGATAAAGCAAATCCAGTTAATAGTGCTGGAAAAATAGTAGGAAGTATCACTTTATAAAATGTTTGCCATCTTGATGCTCCCAAACTTGCACTTGCTTCTTCTTGTTCAACTTCTAACTCCTCAAATGCTGGTTGAATTGTTCTTACAACAAAAGGAAGACCAATAAAAATCAAAGCTATTGTTATTCCAATAGGAGTAAAAACAACTTTTATTCCAAGTGGTTGTAAAATTTGTCCAAACCAACCTTGTGATGAATAAAGTGTTGTAAGTGCAATTCCTGAAACCGCTGTTGGTAAAGCAAAAGGTAAATCAACAATCGCATCAAAAATTCTTTTTCCAAAAAAGTTATACCTAACTAAACACCAAGCAACAATAAGCCCAAAAAAAGTATTTATAAGTGCTGCTATTAAAGATGTAAAAAAAGTTAGTTTGTAACTTGCTATTACTCTATCATTTGTAGTTGCATCTAAAAAAGCTTGCCATCCCATACTAAAAGCTTCTGTAAACAGAGCTATAAGTGGAATAATCACAATAATACTTAAATAAAAAACTGTATATCCCAAAGTCAAACCAAATCCAGGAATTGTGGATTTTGGTCTTTTTAATATGCCAAAATTTAATCTCATTAAATAATCCCTTAAATATATAATCCACTCAATAGGTGAAATATAAAATTTTCATAAAAAAATAGATGATTAAAATAATCATCTATAAGATAGGTGAAATTATATCTCTTTAAATTTAAATTGTCAAGAAGATATATTCTGTAAGTAAGTTTTGAAGATTTTCCTCAAAGAGAGATGAAGAAGAGGTTTTACTCTTCTTCGTAATTATATAATCCTGAACTTAAATATCTTTCACCTGTATCACATAAAATTGTTACTATTGTTTTACCTTTATTCTCTGGTCTTG
>VSSQ01000519.1_pt1 | contig 24289 bp, 18 predicted proteins | sample 4763081 | NCBI WGS metagenome assembly VSSQ01 (sample SAMN12137344, study PRJNA551015) | bioreactor metagenome | isolation source: SDC9 anaerobic chlorinated ethene degrading culture | place: USA: Knoxville, Tennesee | collected 2015-01-01
TGACCTGATCCGACATAATAAATGTCTGCCTTTAGCTGCCATTAATGATGAAAATCCGCTGGGTAAAGATTTGCTTGCTTCGTCGAAACAAATCCTGAAAAATCTGGGTAAAGCTGATAGTGAGGAGCTGACCGTTGAAGATACTTCCGATACGGAAGCAATTTTTGCCAAAACAAGATTTAACGGGGATGGTGTTATTACAGAAGATACCACTAAAGATGAAAATCTGAAAAAATGCATTCTTGATATCATTGCCTGTATTGGTAGTGTGCTCGACCGCAGTGGAAAGCAGGGCGTTTCCACCGAACAAATCGAATTATTCTTCCAGAATTGTGAGGATTATGCCGCATGGCATGCCAAAGCGGAAAATAACAGTCCGGTCATATTGCCTTATGGTGCTGATACCCAAAAGGCTTTTGATGCTTTTAAAGCGGTACGTGCTAAAATTGATGATTATTTCGTGCGCTGCCGGTTGGCCGAATTCGATCCGGTATCTGCAGATGTATTGAACACCCTGACAGCCCGTTTTGAAGCTATCAGTTCGAAAGATTTGTCGGGCTGTATGGATGAAATCGCTGAATTTCCATTGGCCAAAATAGAAGCCAATAAACCCCTGAATTTAAATAAAGGTATCAACCCGGCATGGGCGGGAGCTTTGGCTTCCTTTAAATCATTGGTAACCGGGCCGGCAAAAATAAAAAAAGAACTCACGGAAGATGACTGGCAGCAGATTATCGCCGGCTTTGATGCCTTTGTAAGCTGGCAGGCAGAGAAGGCGGGTACAGCTGTGGAAGCGCTTACTTTGGATGGGGTACGTGCAATACTGTCGGATGACTATAAAAACAAGCTGATCGCTTTGGTTGAAAAAGATAAGGAACTGGAAAAAGAAGCCGGCAACATCATATTGGTGGATCAATTGGTTCGTTATTACAGGGATTTATATCAAATTCTCAATAATTTTGTGACTTTTGCCGATTTCTATGCTCCGGATGCTGAGGCAGTTTTCCAGGCCGGGACATTGTATATCGACCAGCGTAGCTGCAACTTGTGTATCAAAGTGACGGATATGGCCAAACATAACACGATGGCTTCTTATAGCGGTATTTGTTTGCTGTATTGCGACTGTATCTCCAGGGGAACAAATGAAAAGATGACGATCGTTGTCGGTCTGACGGATGGCGATGTAGATAACTTAACGGTTGGACGTAATGCCTTGTTCTACGATAAAAAAGGACAGGTGTGGGATGCTTCCATCACCAAAATTATTGATAACCCCATCAGTATCCGGCAAGCATTCTGGTCGCCTTATCGTAAAGTTGCCAAATTCATTTCTACTCAGGTGGAAAAATTTGCAGCATCCAAGGAACAGGAAGTCACCAGTTCTGCTACATCAAATATTGAAAAAACAACGGTTAAAGTTGATAATGGATTAGCAGAATCATCAAAAGTGAATGTGGCACCAACGCCTGCTCCGGCGCCACAACCATTTGATATTGCGAAGTTTGCCGGTATATTTGCTGCAATCGGGCTGGCATTTGGAGCCATTGGTTCGGTGTTGGCTTCAGTGGTCGGTGGATTTCTGGCGCTTACCTGGTGGAAAATGCCATTGGCTTTTCTGGGGTTGATATTAGCCATTTCAGGCCCGAGCATGTTGCTGGCCTGGCTGAAACTGCGTAAACGTAATCTGGCTCCGGTGCTGGATGCCAATGGTTGGGCGATTAATGCCAAAGCAACGATTAATATTCAGTTTGGCAGGACTTTGACACATTTGGCAGAATTACCCAAAAATGCAAAGATAAATATGGTAGATCCATTCTCTAAAAAGAAAAATCCGATTTTGCCCATATTAATTATTCTTGTAGTATTGGCTTTTGTCGCGTATTACCTGTGGAAATATGAAATTATCAAACTTTAGATCCAAATCTTGAGTTTCTATTAAATTATATATGAGATACGTATCAGTATTTTTTATACTTTTCTCTGCAGTAATATTATCTTTTGGTCAGAATTCTTTTTATCAAACTGATAGTGTAGTTTATTATGGTTCTGTAATTATTGACAATGGATTAATTGAAAATGCAATTCGATGTGAGATTAAACAGAAAACAAATAATTTAATATACTCGCCCGATGAGGTGTTAGGATATGGCTTTAGCGATGGTAGAGTCTATGTGTCAAAACAAATACAGATAGGCGACTCAATTAAAAGAGTCTTCTTATTGCGGTTAGTTGAAGATAAAACTACTTTATATGTCTATTATGGAAAAGCTCATAAAGTATTTTATATTGAAAAAGACAGTGCTTCAGTGATTGAGTTGTTAAAATACAACAAGGAGAATAAAGAAGTTGTTTTTCGAGAAGAGTTGTCAAAAATAACAGCTGATTGTCAGAGTATTAGTAATGCTATTAAACTTGTAACATATAAGGTAAAACCACTCTCGAAATTAATTGAAAACTATAATAATTGTAGTGCAGAACCCTTTCCGTTTCTTAAATATGGATTAATCTTAGGTTGTGGGGTTCGGAGTATCGAAATTAAAGGAAATAAACTAGCGGAATACAAAGATTTCGTAAACAACAGATACAAAGGCAGCATTTTGCCAGGCTTTTTTATTGACTGTCCCATTGAAATGAGTAATTTTTCGTTTCATACAGAGATGTATCTCTCAAGATACAGGTATTCATTTTCCAGTACTTCAACATCAAATATTCTGGATCTCGTTGCTAATACAAGCTCCATTCACTTACCGGTGTTATTGAGATACACTTTACCTGAAATGACTATAAGACCATTTGTTAATGGCGGATTAAACGTCGTTTATAACATGCAGAACAGTACCGTTTTATACAATACATTAATTACTCCTGATTATATAGAGTTGAAATCAATTGATAGAACATCTTATATATCAAAGTTTCAATTCGGTTTCTCGGTAGGTGCAGGTATTGAATACAAACTAAACTATAGGCAATCAGTTTTTATTGAATTTAGATGCAATAAACAACTGAGTAGTTCAAATAAGTACACATTCAATAATACTCAATTGGAACTATTAACCGGATTAAATATTTAAGCAATGAAAAGATATTTTTCGGCTTTAGTTATCATAATTTGTTTTATTAGTGGATGTAAGGATGCCGAAATCCAACAAAAAGAATATCCATTAATAATTACAAAAGAAGTATCAGAAATTAATTCCGAAGGAGTAACTCTTGAGGCTGAAATTGTAGTTGCAGGAAAAGATAATATAATAGATTATGGATTTATAATAAGTGATGGAAAAAATACGAAAAAATTTAGTGTTTCTAACTCGAATAAGTTTAAAATAAGATTATTGACTGATTTGAAGTCTAATGTCGAATACGAGTGTAGAGCTTATATTACAACAAGAAACAAAATAGTATACGGAAATACAGTTAGATTCTTAAGTTTGGGTTCGACCCCACCTCTTATTTATGATATAAATCCCAAATCAGGTTTTGATGGAGATACAGTAAGGATAAACGGTAAATATTTTAGTTCATTCTCTGAAAATAATCAAATTTATGTCAATGATAAAACTGCTAAAATTATCTTAAGCACTGATAGTGCCATTACTTTTATTATTCCATCCCAATCTTTTACAGGAGCAACAGAAATAACGCTTGAGGTAAATGCTATCAAAGTTAAGTCAACCCAAAAATTCACAATTCTCGGACCTCAAATAAGTTCCATTTCGTCATTAATAGAAGCGTCCGGTAAAGCTATTACAATTAATGGTGCCAATTTAATTCGCAATGGAAGTAACATCGCAATTTTTTTTGGTCAGTATAATGCAGAGATTTTAAATAGCACCAATACCAGAATAGATGTTTTAGTTCCCATTCCATCCCTCAATTTGCTTGCAGATAATTATGCCATAATAAAATTAACGAACGGTTCAAAAACAACAACCTATTCTACTGCTTTCAAAATTAAGAAATCATGGGTGCGGAAGAGCCCGCCACTTAAGTTTGACTGGCCTACAAGATATCAGGAGGGTTTCTCTTATAATGGAAAGGGCTATATGCATGATGTAAACCATGGCAATATCTATGAATATGATCCTCAGAAAGATAGTTGGAGTCAATTCGGAACGTCTGCTTTTCCATCCGTTATTTATGGTAAAAGTTTATACATACAATACAATGATCAGGTTTTCAGAGTTGGGGGAGTTGATTATTTATCTGTTTCTTTAAAGAGTTTATGGTCTTATGATATGGTGGCAAATAGATGGAAACTGAAAAGCAACCTCCCATTTTCGTTTTCGAGTGCCGGTTATTTTATATTGGAAAATCAAATCTATATTTTAACCTATGAAGGTCAACTTTGGCAGTGTGATTTTGAAATGGAACAATATACAAGATTAAATGATTTCCCTGAAAAGATTCAAAATTTCTTTGTATCTACCTTTATTGCAAATGGAAATGCCTATGCAGTGCAGTATGGGAAAACATGGTTGTACGATAAACAAAATGATAAATGGATTCCTAAAACAGCAAATCTATTTTCCAAGGGATATTACAGTACCTACGCTAAATGCTTTTCATTTAACAATACCGGCTATGTATTGAACGAAGGAACAGATTTATATCAATATGATTATGTGAATGATAAATGGATTCTTAGATCAGAGTACCCAGGTGAATGGGCAAGTAATTCAGAAAAATCAATATTTATACTTGGAGATGAAGCGTATTTTGCTGCTATATCCTCAAATTATACTGGAGGAGCACCTTTGATGTTCTTATACCAGGACTAATCACTTTTAAATCTTCCGTGTCACTCCATAAACCGGAACGCTTTCTTTTTTGTACCGGTTGATGGCGGTCACCACGAAAGTATAATAGCCTTTCAAATCGGGATTTAATTTCATCAGATCCAAATAAGCATCCGTGGTAAAAGTAAGGATATTGGCCGGATCTTCCATGTCGCCGACTTTCTTTCCTTTAAACGTATACACCACGTAATAGGCTATTTTCGATCCTTCTGTTTCATGTACAGGGTCCCACATCAGAATGGCTTGTTTGTGATCTTTGAGTATTCTCACGTTTTGTGGTTGTTGTGCCAGCATGCCCATCACGTTTTTATTTTCGGGACAAATAGCCTTGTATTTGTAGAAATTAGTTTGCAGACTGTCATTTAAACCTTGCAGATTTTTCAGAAAAGGTTTGGCGCTGAAAAACATGGCGCCGCCTACTTCCGGGTATTTTAAATTCAGCCGTAACTGACGGGCAATTTCGTTCGGGGTATTCCATTCCGGTTCTTTCTTCAGTCCGCCCAGAGCAGAAGCGTAAAGTCCGATGTACAGGTTTTTGTTGTAGGAGTTTTTCACCCACCAGTCGATTAACACCTGATAATCCGCTACCTTTTTACCGATTTCCCAGTACAATTGAGGCACAACATAATCGATGGTTCCTTCCTGTAACCATTTCAGGATATCGGCATATAAATCGTCGTAGTTCTGCACGCCGGCACGGGTGGCTGAGCCTCTTGGATCCACGTTGTCGTTTCTCCATACGCCGAAAGGCGAAATACCAAAGTCCACCCAGGGTTTCGTGCTCTTGATGGTATGCTGCAATTCGGCTATCACCATATCCACATTGTTACGTCTCCAGTCGGCTTTGTTGCTAAACGACCTGGGATATTTACGGAAAGTAGTTTCATCGGGAAACTCTTTACCTGCAAGGGGATAGGGATAGAAATAATCATCCATGTGAATGGCATCGATATCATAACGTTCCACAATATCTTTCACCACTTTATTGAGAAACTCCCGCGTTTCATCCAGTCCCGGATCGAAATAGTATTTTCCGCCGTATTCAACAACCATTTGTTTGTTTTGCTGGTAGACGTGATCTTTACTCAAAGAACTCAATTTATCTCCGTTCAATACGCGATACGGATTCAGCCAGATGTGCACTTCCATACATCTTTTATGTGCCTCCTCCGTAATAAATTGCATCGGATCGAAATAGGGCTCCGGTCTTTTTCCCTGCTGACCGGTCAGGTATTTCGACCAGGGTTCGAGCGGGGAGAGGTATAAGGCATCTGCAGTGGGTCTGGCCTGAAAAACAAGGGTATTGATGTTGTTTTGAGCAAGCCCGTCGAGCATCTTGATTAAATCTGCCTTTTGTTCCTTTGTATTAGTTCTTTTCGATGGCCAGTCGATATTTTCGACGGTTGCAATCCATACTGCACGCATTTCGCGTTTTTTGTGTTGGGCAAAACCCTGCAGGTTTAATATAAGACTAAAAAGCAGTATGTGAATATAGACAGGTATTTTCATGTGAAACAGATGCTTGAAATTTTGCTCACAAAGATAAAAAAATATCTCATATTTCACGCTTTCACGGCTGTTATTTGTCTACTACCTTATCTTTTTCGTAATCAATATAGGTGATTAATCTCAGTGAAGTATCTTTTGTGAAATAACTCCATGCCCAGTTGAAGAATATCACTAATTTATTTCTGACGCTCAGTATCAGCATAAGATGTAAGAACATCCAGACATACCAGGCCAACGGACCTTTAAAGCGAAGGAATGGCAGCTCAACCACCGCCTTGTGTTTGCCAATGGTGGCCATCATCCCCAAATCCTTGTATTCGTACGGATTAAGTGTCGCGTTTTCATCCTTCAGCATGGAAAGTATGTTTTTACCGAGGTTTTTTGCCTGGTTGATAGCTACGTTGGCCACCTGAGGATGAGCTTTCGGATAGAGTGGGGTCTCCATATAGGCAACATCCCCGATCGCATAAATGTTATCGTAGTTCTCAAGTTTGTTCAAACGGTCAACCACATAGCGGTTGTGTACAAGTTGTGCCTGATCAAGTCCTTCTATCACATTTCCGGTCACACCGGCAGCCCAGATAACATTCTTCGAAGGAATTTCTTCTCCGTTGCTCAGAATTGCCACCTTGCCATCAAAACTTTTGAGTATGGTTTCTGTCTTCACGATAACTCCCAGTTTCTCTAAATATTCGCGGGATGCTGTTCGGGATGATTCACCCATGTTGTTCAGCGTGTTTTTACTCCCTTCAACCAATATGATGTTGAATTTTGAAAAATCCACATTGTGATAATCTTTTGGAAAGACATCGTTTTTTAATTCGGCAAATGCTCCCGATAATTCAACTCCTGTTGGCCCCGCGCCTACAATGATGATGTTCATCCAGGCCTGTTTGTCCTCAGGACGGGCAAAAATTTCTTTTTCGAAGCTAAACAGTATTTTATTACGGATATCAATCGAATCCTGCGTTGTCTTCATCGAAAAGGAATTGTTTTTAATTTCTTCATTCCCGAAAAAGTTTGTTTTACAGCCGGTTGCAATCACTAAGTGATCATAGGTAATTGTCCGGTCGTAACTGGTAACCAGTTTGTTTTCTTCAGGAATAATCCGGCGTATATCGGTCATCCTGAAATCAATATTCTTGTTTTTTTGAAAAATCTTCCGGAAAGGGAAGGAAATACTGGAGGGTTCCAGCCTGCCGCTGGCGACCTGATAAAACAAAGGTTGAAACTGATGGTGATTTTGTTTGTCTACAAGTAATACCTTTAAATCTGCTTTGCGCAGGGTCTTTGCCAGCTGTAACCCGGCAAAACCGCCTCCCATGATTACAACTTTATCGCCTTTCTTAATTTTTTTCATAATCACATGCCTTATCTTTTTTTATTAAACAAGATTGTTGAGCTAATGTTTGAAAGTTCTCCGTTTTTCAGTAAATTTGTACCGCACTAAAATAAAGATATGAAACGAACATGAACTAATTTAATCGTATGAATAAACAACTTACAATCGCGTTAGTAGCGCACGATCAGCGCAAAGCAGATATGGTTGAATGGGCAGTTTACAATGCCTCCATGTTATCAAAACATAAACTGGTTTGTACCGGAACTACCGGAAGCCTGATTCTGAAAGCTTTTGAAGAAAAAGGAATTGATGCGGACATTAGCTGTGTAAATTCGGGACCCATGGGTGGGGATGCTGAAATTGCAGCACTGGTTGTACAGAAAAAAGTAAATCTGTGCGTGTTCCTGATCGATGACCTGAATGCGCAGCCACACGAAGCCGATATCCAGATGTTATTGCGCCAGTGCCGTGTACACAATATACCTATTGCCTGTAATCGCTTTAGCGCTGATTTGATGATTACCAGTCAGTTGTGGGACGATGGAAACTATGTGCCGACTCCTCCCAATTATGTGAAATTCAACAGATAATTGTATTTTGAACCACATTAGTCATAATTAGAAAACATTAGTGAATGATAGAAATAATTCCTGCTATCGATTTAATCGATGGTAAGTGCGTGCGTTTATCACAAGGTGATTATCAACAGAAAACCATCTATAATGAAAATCCCCTGGAAGTAGCCAGGATGTTCGCAGACGCAGGTATCCGCCGGTTGCATCTGGTCGATTTGGATGGCGCAAAAGCACACCATATCGTGAATCATAAGGTACTGGAAACCATTGCTACCAAAACCAATCTCATCATCGATTTTGGTGGTGGATTGAAATCGGACGATGATTTGCGAATTGCTTTCGAATGCGGGGCTTCTATGGTTACCGGTGGAAGTATCGCCGTGAGAAATCCGGAGGTTTTCGCATCCTGGATTGAAAAATTCGGAGGAGAAAAAATTATTTTAGGTGCAGACGTTAAAGACGAAAAGATTGCGGTTGGGGGTTGGATTGAAACAACAGATCTGGAACTGATGCCATTCATTCAAAACTACATGGGAAAAGGCATTTCCAAGGTAATATGTACCGACATTAGCAAGGATGGTATGCTTTCGGGACCGGCAACCGACTTGTATAAAAAGATGCTGGAACAGGAGCCAGCCATGTACCTCATAGCCAGTGGCGGGGTCAGTTCTATCCGTGATATCGAAATGCTGATAGAAAACAAGGTGCCGGCTGTTATCACCGGCAAAGCCATCTATGAGGGTAAAATCAAACTTCCGGAATTGGCAAAGTTTTTAATCTAAGATTTATCAATACCTTATTTCCAACCTTATTTTCTTACCAAACAACCTTAGTAGCAGGATTTATTCACATATATCTTCTGACCTTATTACCTTATTTCAAATTAAAATAAGGTAATAAGGTTTTGTTTGATGAGGTGTTCATTTGCTACTAAGGTTGTTTGGTAAGAAAATAAGGTTGTCTCTCTGTAGATTTTACTTACATTATGAGCCAAACGAAGAATCATACCTTAAATTTATTTCTTCCGGAACAACCGGGCAATTGTCTTTCCGATTTCATCTAATTTCTCAATGGGTTCCAGTAAGGACGGGTTGATGTAATTCTCATTGTCGAAGTCAATAACACCGGCCTGCATCGGATAGATAAGAATGAAACTATTGGGATTGAAGTATTTTTTCAGGTATGCCGGGATTTTTTCCATATTGCTGTGATAGGATAGCGATTTGTCTCTGCTTAAAACAACAATCAGGTCGTCATCCGATTTAATTTCCCTCGATAAAATCAGGAAATCATCCCAGTCTTCAAATGTCTTAAAATCAGCTTCAATAGGATGTTTCTGGTGAACTTCTTTAATCAGGTTCAGGGTTTTCTCGTGTCCGTAGAATTCCATGACAGCACCCGAATTTTTCGCGATATTCCATACTTTGATCAACCAGAAAGGGAAGCCTATTTCGTATTCAGCATTTTTGGGTATGATTACAATGTGACGTTTGATAGTGGATACCGGTTGAGTTGACCGGTAAACAAAAGTAGTTACATTACTTTTAGTCAAAATTCCTTCAGTCAGATTTCCTATGAAAGAGTCCGACATGCCTTTCTTCTCGGTAATGCTCAAGATTAAATCAGAAATGTTGTGTTCCTTGATTACACTGGTAATGCCATTCACGATATTTACGTCGTAGCGAAGTAACTTGTGCATGTTTACATCAACAGACGACGCTGATATCAGGGCTTTATCCAATAGTTTGTGCGCGAATTTCAGGTTGTTTTCTTCTTTTGATGCGTTGTTGATGATATTCAGTCCATATACACCTTCCCGGTTATGTTTCGATTTCAGCAGTGAACTCAGATTGATAAGTTCATCGACTGTTTCCGGATAGCGTAAAGGAATCAATATTTTCTCGGCATTATCTGTTTCATCTGTTTCAATATGGGTGTTTTCAGCCAGCGAAATATTCACAGCAGCTTTTTGAGTTACCAATGAAGCAATGGTGCAGGTAACCAGAATCATGATGATGGTTCCGTTTAAAATACTGTCGTTAAGCAAACGAATAGGCTCTCCGGCTGGCGTGTAACTCAGAATCACGTTGTATCCTACCAATACTACCGCCAGAGTAGCTGCAGCTTGTGCATTACTTAACCCAAATATCATGTTTCGCTCGTCGGCCGTAAAACGGAATGATTTCTGAGTGATCCAGGCAGGAATAAATTTTGAAATCATAGCTACAACAGTCAGAATTCCAGCGACATACAGGGAGTTCCAGTCACTGAAAAAAGCCTTGTAATCAACCAGCATACCAACGCTTATCAGAAAAAACGGAATAAAAATCGCATTTCCTACAAAAGAAATCCGGTTCATCAATGGGGACGTAACAGGCACCAACCTGTTTAATGATAATCCGGCAAGGAAAGCCCCGATAATACCTTCAATTCCGGCAGCTTCAGCAAGTACAGCTCCCAGAAATACAAGTACAAGTACAAAAATATACTGTGATACACTATCGGAATACTGTTTGAAAAACCAACGCCCGATGATGGGAAACAAAATCAACACGATAGCCGAAAAAATGATCAGGGATATTGTTAATTTAGTCCAGAAAGCATTGTCGACTCCACCGGTGGACATGCCTATGATAACCGCGAAAACAAGTAATGCCAGGGTAACCGTGACAATGGTTCCTCCTACAGTAATAACCACCGCTCTGTTTCTGACAACATCCAGTTTATTTACAATGGGATACGAAATCAGGGTATGAGAAGCAAACATGGTTCCGATGATGATGGATGTCGGCATGGAGAAATGCAACAAATAGTATCCACTGATAATTCCCAATGCCATGGGTATGATAAAGGTCAATAGTCCGAAAAAGATACTTCTGAAACTGTTTTTTTTTAAATCACCCAAATCAATTTCCATCCCTGCTAAGAACATGATATACAGTAATCCTGCCGTACCAGAAAGAATGATACCGCTATCCCGTTCCAGCAAATTGATTCCATGCGGTCCTATAATGACACCGGCTATAATCAATCCTAAGATATGGGGAATTTTTACCTTATTCAGCAAAATAGGCGCAAAAAGTATGATGATAAGTATCACCAGGAACTTCAGTACCGGATGTTGCAAGGGTAATGTAAAATCATTGATGATCAGTGGTATCATAAGCATTTATTTGGATTAAACCAGCAATTCTTTTAATTTATCAAAGTCCAGGATTTGGTATTCACGGCGTGTTACCCGGATGATGCCATCGTGTATCATTTCCGATAAACTCCGGGCAAACGAAGGCCGGGCAACGGCAAAAAATTCGGCCAGTTCGCCCTGACTTTTATTGATTACAAAGGGCTTCAAAGAGCCTTGTGCCTGTTCCAACAGGTAATGAGCTAATTTCCCTTTGATGGTCTTGATGGACAATAATTGCAACCGGTTCGTTAAAAACTGCGTCCTGTTGGCATTGTGTGTCAGGTAATTCTGCATGAAATGAGGATTGCTCATCATCAGCCGCACGATTTCCGACTTGGGTATTTTGATAATTTCGACTTCTTCGAGTGCTGTTACGTTTACCGGTGACTGGTTATTATCCGAAAACAAGAATTCTGAAACCAAAGGCCTGGGTGCCTCAATTGTTTCTATGCTGACTAAATTGCCGTTTTCGGTGATGATTTCAGTTTTAACGGAACCTACCGTCAGGATGTACAAAGCATCACATACTTCTCCCTGTCTGATAATCAGTTGATTTTTCGGGTACGCCCTGATGGTACACTTTAAATCATCGAGAAAAGCCTCTTCGTCTAATATGTTTAAATTGCCACAAACGGGACAACTTTGAAAATCACTGTGTTTCATATCAAGTTATTATTGATTCGAATTAAGAATTCTAAATATGAGATCCTTCACTACGTTCAGGATGACAGGTATTCATTGTTATGATACCCCGTCGGTGACTGACAGCATATAGATTATGTTAATTTTAGCGACGGGTTCGGGAATTCCTGAACCGTCGTCGCTACGAATCTATTCAATCAGCAAAAGATAGTGCGACGGTTATAATACTCGCTGAAAAGTTGTCATCCCGAGCAAAGCGAGGGAACTAATTATCTATTTCTGATTCACATTATGGATGTAAAAATACTTTAAAATTATTATTTCGCCAAAATTACCACGTACTTGTAACAACTGTTACAGATTGTTTGTTTTAACATCACTATATTTGTGTTCAAATTTAAACAACAATTAAAATTCATTCAAGATGGCTGATTATAAATTTGCTCCGGGAGTACAAAGTAAAGGTTTTCCAAAAGCTGAGAAATTCAGTTTTGCTGAAAGTGTATCGTATGCAGATGGTTCAATCGTAAGTAAAATCTTACTCAGAAATGAAAAAGGAAATGTAACACTTTTTGCCTTCGATAAAGGAGAAGTGCTGAGTGAACACACTGCTCCTTATGATGCTATTGTACAGGTGCTTGACGGTAAATCCGAAGTGATTATCGATGGTAAACCACACGAATTAGTGGCAGGCGAAAGCATCATCATGCCGGCTAACATACCGCATGCTTTGACCGCGGTAGAGAAGTTTAAAATGATATTAATCATGATCAAAGGGTAATCATTCAGTACCGCATAAAGAAGAATGAAAAGAACCATCATAAAAATTGATGAAGAGTTATGCAACGGATGTGAGGCTTGTGTACAAGGCTGTCATGAAGGAGCATTACAGATGATTGACGGCAAAGCCCGGTTGGTCAGCGAATTGTATTGCGACGGACTGGGAGCTTGCGTGGGTGACTGTCCGGTAGGAGCCATTACCTTAGAAGAGCGTGAAGCAGTGCCCTATGATGAAATTGCCACCATACAACGGATGATCCCGAAAGGGGAGAAGACCATTCTCGCACATCTCAAACATCTGAAAGAACATGGTGAGTTCGGATATTTAAAAGAGGCGGTAAGTTATCTAAAAGCCAACGAAATACCGGTTGATTTCTCAGTTGTTCACAACATGCCCGTTCCACAACATCAGGGCGGTGGATGTCCGGGAAGCAAGGAAATTAGCTTTACAGCACCCAAACCGGTGGCTACCGGCTTTAAAATGGTGCATCCGGTACATACCTACGAATCCGCTTCTCAGTTGCGTCAGTGGCCGGTACAATTACACCTGCTGAATCCGCAGGCCGGTTATTTCAAAGGAGCTGATGTAGTTTTAGCGGCTGATTGCGTGCCCTTTAGTTTCCCCGACTTTCACAACCGGTTTTTAAAAGGCAAGACATTAGCCATAGCCTGTCCCAAACTCGACAGCAACAAGGAATCGTACCTGCAAAAGATAAAATCCATGATCGTGGATTCACAAATCAATACGCTGCAAGTGGTGATTATGGAAGTCCCCTGTTGTGGCGGTCTGCTGAGTTTAGCTATGCAGGCGGTCAAGGAAGCAGGAAAGAAAATCCCGGTTAAACTTTCGGTTGTAGGCATCAAAGGAGAAGTGTTGCAGGAAGAGTGGGTGTAAAACTGAACCAATTCAACTACGATTCACCCACATAGTAGTATTTAGCGACTAAATTTCTCAAAACATACAATCAGGAAATATTTCACTGTAAATATTACCTGAGATGGTCGACTGGATAGCCTTATAGCCAGTTTGTAGATAATGCGTATTAAGCAATTAATGCGCATTATTTTTATGCAAAACAAATTCATCTTGTGCTTAGCGTAAATTTGGTTTATGCTCTACACAAACCAGATTCAGGCTGTTTATCAGTTAAAATTGTGCTTAGCATAAATCCAATCCTTCTTTAAGCCTCAAAATTTGACAAAAAATTGAGTTTTTGAGGTAAGAAATAGGGGAGAAACATAGTTTATTATCTATTGATTTGTGGAGATAAAGAATAACCGGGTTTGTTGGGATGTAGTAAAATATACTGCATTGATATAGTTTGAGATTTTATTAAATTGTTGTGTTGTTTTTCTAAAATTTGTTATTATATTTGAAAAATTTTATCACACTGCAGTTGTTTAAATCCTTAAATTGAGATACTGTATGCGAAATACCTCTGTTTTCTTGTCAATTCCTATTTCATTCATATATAATGTATTGATGTTTATATCATCAAATATAAGGCGGATATATACGAATCAATGGTTCGCATATAGAAAGGGGGCGTATAGTTGGGTGTTATAGCCAATGCTAAAAGACGAACGTGAAATCATTAAACAACAACAAAAAATAAACGGACAAACATGATTTTTCCAAAAGCAAAAAAAATTGCCAAAGAACTTGATTGGTATAAAACAAAGGACGGTGTATTCGGACTTTACAAAGATTACTTCTTCAACGTTGGTGACGGGAGTTTATTAAGTAATCCCCAATACAAATATGTATCTGCCACAACTGACACTTTAACAGAAGAACAAAAGTTGCAAATCAAAACAGAGTTGGAGACAAACAAGAAACTTTTAAAATTTTCAAATTTCGAAATCGGTGACAATAGTGTGTTTGTTCAGTTTTTTGAAAACCTGACTTTTACTAAACTCAAGACAGTTTATACATTGTTTGACTTTTTGGTTGACTTGTTTAAGAAAGTTGGCATTTCCGAACAAAACAAGTGTCATAACTGTGACAGTAAAGACAGCGTAAAGTATTATGAATTAAATGATAACGGAGTATTACTTTGCAGTCCTTGTTTCAGACAAATTGAGAACAGCTATTATGAAGTTGAAAGGGAAAGAATATCAGAAGAAAAAAACTATTTGACAGGTTTTTTAGGATCTTTAGTTTTCTCTATACCTGGAATTATTGTTTGGGTTTTGATTGCAGTTTATTTAGAAAGACTTGCTTCTGCAATGGCAATGGTCATAGCTTTTCTTGGACTTAAAGGCTACGACTATTTCAAAGGGCGACATGGAAAAATGACAAAGTATATAATCGTTTTTTCCAATATCATAAGTATTCTAATTGCAAACGCTACGACTGTTATTGCATTATTGGTTAATGAAGGACTGACGATAAATCAGTCAATTCAAGAATTTCAAACAAACCAAGCAGTTAAGGACATTTTCAACCAAAACACTATGATTTCATTCATTCTAGCTTTCTTCATTTGGATTTGGCTTTTATTTTTACTCAAAGACAAAAAAATGACAGTTAAACTTGCAGACAAATTTTAAAGATAGAAGAGAAGCACTGGCTATAACAGGCATTTGGTAACATTATAAAGAACCTTACAACATTAACGAAATGCCATAATGAAAAATAAAAACATATTGGGATTACAGAGAAATGTCTTTTTTACTGGATTGACCAGTTTTTTTACTGATACATCTACAAAAATGATATATAGTGTGATGCCTCTATTCCTGCTGTCGATTGGAGCATCAAAGATTTCAATTTCATTAATTGAGGGGGTTGCGGAAAGCACGGCATCATTATTCAAGGCTTTTTCGGGATATTGGAGTGATAAGATTGGTAAAAACAAACCATTTATGTTAATTGGTTATGGGATTACTGCGTTAATAACCCCTCTTTATGCTTTAGTTAGATTTCCAATTCAAGTTTTGTTTTTGAGATTTTTTGAAAGGATTGGTAAAGGTTTAAGAGCTGCACCACGAGACAGCCTTATTAGTGGCTCAGTTTCTAAAAATGAAACAGGTAAAAATTTTGGATTTCATAAAGCAATGGATAATAGCGGAGCAATAATTGGACCTTTAACCGCATTTTTGTTATTATACTTTTTCCCGTTAAACTATACCAATATTTTCCTTATTGCTACTATCCCAGCAATATTGGGTGTTGTTTCAATTGCAATTTTCATTAAAGAAGCAAAAGTAGATAAAAAAGAAATAAATAATAAATTTCATTTAAATCTGTTGCCTAAAAAATTTTATTTCTTCTTGTTTATTGTGTTTGTTTTTACCCTTGGTAATTCAGCAGATGCGTTATTACTTGTCAAAACTGCTGAAACTGGAATCAATAAATCATACGTTCCTTTTGTTTATATGATTTTTAATACTGTTTCCGTATTTTTGGCTATACCTATCGGCAAGATATCTGACAAAAAAGGTCGCGAAGTATTGATTATTCTTGGATTTCTTGTTTATTCAATCGTATATTACTTTTTCGGTAGATTTAATAGTCTGAATATTTTTATATTTCTATTCGTCTTATATGGATTATATAGTGCATTGGTTGACGGAAGCCAAAAAGCCTTGATTTCAGATATTGTAAGTAAAGACTTGAAAGGGACAGGTTATGGATTATATCATGCTGTACTTGGAATTACACTTCTTCCAGCTAGTTTAATTGCTGGTTTGTTATACGATAAGGTTAATTCAAATGCTCCATTTTATTTTGGTTCCTTCATGGCTCTGATAGCTTCATTTTTGATGATACTTTTTGTAGTAATTGACAAAAACAATAAAAGAAAAAAAATAACGTTGCCCAACAAATGGTAAAGCGTAACGGATCTTGGCAGTGTTCGAATGTTTGTTGCTCGTAAATTAACTAAATTGCAACCTGACAAGAAAGCAGCTTCGTAATCCCGTACGACGCCCGACCATAAACCGTTAGGCACAATTGAGTATCGCATGCAACGACCAAACAGTTAGATGTTGAAAATCAATAACTTGTGTGGTATTTAGTCAAAATAAAAAAAATAAAAACTCATCTTAAAATTATACTATTATGAAACGAACATGAACTAATTTATTAAATGATTAAATTAGTTCATCGAAAGTTCCATAAGACAACTAAAAAATAAAATTTAAACGTATGAAAAAATTCCTGTTAATTATTTTCTCTTTTGCATGTTTTACGACTATAAATGCAAATCCTCTACCATCACCTCCTCCGATTATTGGATTGTCTGAGATAGGCTTCGATTCTGACGGCAAGTGGGTAATTGAACTGGGATACCAGAATATTTATAATGAGAATACATACATGCCAGTTGACAGCATCTTTATATGCTCATCAACAGGTAGAGCCAGATTGAAAAACCTGAGATTTGAAGGTTATGCGGGAGTAATGTTGGTTCGTAATGATAGTTTGTTGTCCAATCTGATTATTAATCCTACAGGTGACAGTATTCAAATTGAATATCACTATCGCCAATATTCTTCAACAACAAAAGGATTATATACACCTCTTGTTTTTGGTGATTTTAAGAATGCCACATTGGCGTGTCCACAAACAGGAAAATCAATTGCATCTTATTTTGTTTTCAATAATACGAGCCATAATTTTACTCCAATATTCGCAAATGTTTACAGCATTGACAAATCGCCTACTTTAGGCGTAGAGAATGATACAACAGGAATGTGTGGCACTTTAAAGGGGAAAATTTATGATCAGAATAACCAGCTTCTAATTAACTCAACTCATGATTTTAGTACCTATGGATTATTCAATTTCAAGCCATCTCCTGATGGTTCTTATTCTGTAAAAGCATTTTCATTTAAAAACAGAATAAGTAAAATGTATTATAGCGAGGGTTATAATAATTTTATTGTGGATATTCTGCCGATTGAATTCAATATGATGCCGGATTCGGTCATTTTTGTTGATGTTCATATACAGAAAATAACTGCTGTGGATGAAATAAAAAGTGATCAGGTAACTATGCTTCAGGTATCTCCTAATCCGATAACAGACTTATCATTTAAGTACGAAGTTTCTATTCCCGTTAAATCATCAGATAGTTACATTGAAATGATAAGTTTGAGCGGACAGAGAATTATGCAATTTCCAATAACAGAAAATATCGGAAAGATAAATTTACCGGCTAATACAACAAAAGGAGTATATACTCTGCGACTACTTGTGAATAATAAGAATTATGGGACTTTGAAAATAATTATTGCTGGGAAATGAGAAAATAGATTTTGTGGTTTATTGTTTTGTTTGTTGGTACTTCATTGCATTTAACCCTTCCACCTCTTCATGCGTTGCCCAAACAATCACGGGCTTGTTATCTCTTGTAAATCGATCAATTTCCCCGATAATCTTGATTTTCAGGTCTTGTCCCAGACCTGTTAACGGTTCATCCAGTAACAATACGTGACAGGGAAGCGCCAATGCCCTGGCTAGTGTCGTACGTTGTTGTTCTCCGCCACTGAGAGCATCAGGAAGTTTATCTTGTTGATTATCGAGTTCCATGGCATGAATCAATTCGCCTATTCTGTTTTTTTCTTCCTGATTTACTTGAGGAAAATGGGGTAGGGCAAAGGCAATATTCTGTTCCACGGTCAGCCAGGGAATCAATCGTTTGTCCTGAAAAGCGTAAGAGATGACTGGTTCGGATTGACTGAAAACAAGCGTGCCGCTGTCTTTTTGCAGGATGCCGGCGATGATGTTCATCAGAGTAGTTTTTCCCGAACCCGATGCCGTTTTAAGCAGGTGGATATGGTCGTTCGACAAACTCAGATTCAGGTTCTGGAGTACCGGAACATCATTGAATGATTTATTTAATGAATTAATGCTAATCTCTTTTCTATCAATATTTAAAATGACGGTTTTTGCTAGTTTTTTTGTAACCGATAAACGTAATTTTCTGCTTCGTTTAGCAAGCAATTTCACCAAAAAATCGAAGATAAAGCTCACTACGATGGCTATAACAGTCCACGCGAGTAAAGTTTTCATATCGATAAAAGCCTGTGCTTTTTTCATACTCGTACCGATGCCATGTACCGGCCCCGCAAGCACCTCGCCGATGATCACAGCCCTCCAGCCAAAACCCATAGCCGTTGCCACTCCAGCCAACATAAGAGTACGTGCCGAAGGAAAGTAGATATATCGCAGCCTTTGCAGACTGTTTTTATTAAATACTTTGGCCATTTCAACCAGTTTGCCGTCAGTGTGTTCCAGTCCGCTCAGCATGTTCTGATACAGTATAGGGAACATGGTAAAAAAAGCAATAAAAACCGGCAATCCCGGGGGAGAAAGCCAGAGCAGAGCGATTAAAACAATGGAAATAACCGGAACAGAGCGCATGACCACCACCCAGGGATGAAAAAAGGATTTCCAGAAAGGATGATGCAAAGCGATAGCAGCCAAAACGCCGGCTAAAACCAATGCGAGCGCAAATCCTGTTAATCCGCGCAGTATCGTGATGACCAGAGAAACATAAAAGGCCGGATTCGCCAGCATAGTCACAATGGTTTTCAACAGGCCTGTCACGGATGGAAATAAATCAGGATAACCAATCAGCATAGCCAGTGCCTGCCAGAGAATCAGCAATAGCAGGATGCTATAAAAGGCAGGTGTTGGCTTGAACTTCATGAAAAATAAGTTTTATTCTGATGGCAGCTTATAAATAAAATCATCAGCAGGCATTTTCCCACCTGTACTTGCAGGTTCAAATGTATAAAAAATTCTCAGATAATCCATCACTGTTTCTTTTACATCAGCAGCATAACTGAACCTGATATTACAGCGGGGAATAGACTGCAAAGCAATTGTTGTATCGGGATAAAAGCCGTGTTTGACTAATAATCCGGCTGTTTTTCGGGGTTGTTGATAAGTAATATTGCAACTCTCTTTATATTGTTCGGATACTGTCTGTACTAATTTGCTGTAATGCTTTGTCAAATTAGCTTTTACAAGAAATGACGTTTGTGCGAATATGCTTTTACTGAATTTTAAATGTATGTCTTCGGGTTCAATTTTTTGTATAATTCTGATATTAGTATCCTTAGCCATCAGGATGCTGACCATCGGTTCAGATATCACGGCCAAACTGATTTTTTGTTGTAAAAAAGCATTACCCAATTCCACATTGGAAGAATAGGAGTAATCAGGCTGGATATGATTCAGCACGTTTTTTTCTAGATAGTTCCGGAATAACACATCGGCCGTAGCACCTTGTCCGAATAAATATACTTTTTCCTGTTGCACCTGATTCAGGTGCTGAATAGCCGGGTTGTTAGTAAGCAAATACAAGCTACCCCAAACCGGCACGGCAAGCAGCTTGTAATCGATTCCTTTGTTGTATAGATTCGCGGCCATAACGGTAGGTAAAACCGCGAAGTCAAGTTTTCCCTGCATCATCAGGGCCTGAATCTGAAGTGGTTCGGAGTGAATAATAAACTCAACTTTCTTGCCTTCAATAACCGGAGGTTTGTCAATCAAAGCCATAAAACTCACAGCTGAGGGGCCTTCCAGCAGACCGATTTTGATGGTATCTTCTTTTACCGTACATGAAAATACCAGAATCAAAGTTACTATGATCGTTGTTATTGCTCTGATTGACATGTGATTATTTTTTAGTTCGCAGGGTGATGACCGTAACTTCAGGTCTCGCTACCCCCAGTCGTACCGGAATACCGATAAATCCAAGGCCTCTGTTGACGTACAGATATTGTTCCCCTTCCTGATACAATCCGTCCCACTCATCATAAATAAGGGAAGAGGGCGATATGAGTTTGCCATACATGTTAAAAGCCATTTGTGCAGCATGAGTATGCCCCGACAAAGTCAGGAAAATATTTTTATGTCCCAGTATTTCCCCTTTCCAATGCGACGGGTCATGCGACATGAGTATTTTCAGGGTTGTTGAATCCGTTTCAGCTAATGCCTGGTTTAAGTCGCCATATTGCGGAAAAGGTGGTTTTCCCCAATTGCCGACGCCCAGTAATTCGATAATACCTGAATCTTTTTGGAGCTGAACAAACTCATTGGAGAGTAATTTAAATCCGAAATTACGGATATGCTGTTGAATGGCAGTCAGGTTGGCTGCTTTGTCTTCTTCCTTTTCCCATTCGGAGTAATCACCGTAATCGTGGTTGCCGAGCACAGCATATTTACCGTCTTTGGCCTCGAGTTGCTGGAAGTATTTGTCCCATCCGTCCATTTCCTGGCTGTAATTATTGACAATATCGCCTGTAAACAAGAGAAGATCAGCTTGCTGTTCGTTGATTTTTTTGATAGCAGGTTCCATATAACTGTAGTTCCGTCCCCAGCTACCCAGGTGAATATCCGATATCTGTACAATTTTATAGCCATCGAAAGTCGGAGGAAGTCCGCTGACTTTTATTTCAGTTTGTCTGACATCGATATTCTTTGGATTTACAAATGCGCCATGTGCAAACAAGATAACCAGAAACATCCCGGTCAGAACACCGGCATAGCGTATCAGGTAGATTTTTTCTTTCAGCAAGAGGTTAATCAGAAAATTTAGGAAATGAAATATAATATATACTAATTTAGGAAGATAAATCACCATAAAAACAAAATTCATCCACATGAAAAACTGAAAAGACGAAGGCTGATAGGAGTGGCTATCGGCAAATTTCATGATCGCGAAAATCGTGATAAAAAAGGCAGTCGGTAAGAAGTTGAGCAGATGAAGAATCAGTTTAGCACGGTGTTTTTTTAATTTGAAATAAAAAAACAAGTCGGGTAGCACAATCGAAAGCAACAAAATAATGAATGCAAATGTATATAACCTCATAAATATTCGTATTTAATTCGTGCAAAGATACTTTTTAATGATAAATCTTCAAAAAGTTTTATCAATATGCACATTTTTTTTACTTTTGTGTCGCAAAATCTAAAATTTTGAAAAATCAACATTAAAAACGGACTGAATGGTTGAGATATTATTCCTTGTCATCATCGCGATACTGGTACTGGAGTTCGGCTTCGACCGGTACCTGACCATTCTCAATATCCGGCACTCCCGTAAGCAACTTCCCGAAATCTTAACCGGTATTTATGATGAGGATAAATACAACCGGCAGCAGGATTACTTTCGCACCAATGCACGTTTTGGTATGCTAACAGGCACATTCAGCTTTGTTGTCATTCTGTTGATGTATCTGTTAGGCGGTTTCGGGTGGCTCGATCGCATGGTGCAGTCGTGGACAGATCATACCCTACTTCAGTCTTTGTTTTTTTTCGGAATACTTTTTATTATCAATGACCTGATCAATATTCCATTCGATTGGTATCATACTTTTGTCATAGAGGAAAGATTTGAATTTAATAAAGTCACACCAGGCATTTTCATCACCGACAAACTCAAATCCTGGGGAATAGGTATGCTTATCGGAGGGCTAATTTTATCAGCTATCATCTGGATTTACACCCTTACGCCTCAATATTTCTGGCTGCTGGCTTTTGCTGTTACCACGATCTTCAGTCTCGTGATGGGCATGTTTTATTCCGAATTAATTGTTCCTTTATTCAATAAACAAACACCTTTACCTGAAGGGGAGTTACGTACTGCCATTGAAAAATTCGCGACTTCAGTGGATTTTAAACTGAAGAATATCTTTGTTATCGACGGTTCCAAACGTTCCACCAAGGCTAATGCCTATTTTGCCGGTCTGGGACCCAAAAAGCGCATTGTGTTGTATGATACCCTGATGGAACAAATGACTACAGATGAAATCGTAGCGGTGCTGGCGCATGAAATAGGACATTACAAACACAAGCATGTATTGAAGAATTACGCTTTCTCGCTGCCTTTCAGCCTGTTGCTTTTTTACTTACTCGGCTGGATGTTGAACAGCGATTTACTTGCTCAGGTTCTGGGAGGTGAAAAAGCAGTATTTCACCTGAATGCCATCGCCTTTTTCACGCTGTATACACCTGTTTCCACCTTGTTAGATTTATCGGGTAATATTCTGTCAAGAAAATATGAATATCAGGCAGATGCCTATGCTAATAAACATGGATTAGGAGAACAGTTGATTTCCGGTTTAAAGAAACTTTCTGCCAAATCCTTAAGTAACCTGATGCCACATCCTTTGTATGTGTTTTTCAATTATTCTCACCCAACGTTATATCAACGCATTACTAAAATTAAATCGACATGAGACTGGGAATTATAGGGGCTATGCCGGAAGAGTTGGATTTGATTATCGCTTCGGTGGTGAACAAAGAAATTGTGGAACATGGTAGCCGGATTTTTTATAAAGGCGAATTGTTCGGACAGGAAGTGGTGGTGGTTTTTTCCCGCTGGGGGAAGGTGGCAGCAGCTACAACAGCCACAAGTTTGATTCTGGAGTTCGGTGTCGACCGCATTGTTTTTACGGGTGTTGCCGGTGGTATATCGCCGGATGTGCATGTTGGGGATATTGTGATTGCCCAGCGGCTTTTTCAGCATGATATGGATGCACGACCGCTGATGCGCCGTTTTGAGATACCGTTAACCGGTAAGACTTCTTTTGAAATAACTCCCCAGGATCAGGAAATGATGGTGAAAGCTGTGCATCAGTTTTTGAAAGATGACAAGGAATTCAGAAAAATACTTGCTGAACAGCATATTAAGAATCCCAAACTGATAACAGGCGACATTGCCAGTGGTGACTTGTTTATTTCGACACCAGACATGAAAAATGCACTGATTAAGAACCTACCTTCAGTGGTATGTGCTGAGATGGAAGGTGCAGCCGTGGCGCAGGTATGCGATGATTTCGGAATTCCTCTCGCGGTAGTACGGGTGATCTCCGACACAGCCGATGAAAAGGAAGCAGTTACCTATGTGGGATTTGTGAATCAGCACGCGGGGCAATATTCTTTGTCGATTTTGAAAGAATACATTCAGCTGTTGAAAAGCGAATAACTAATATCGAATAGCTGAGAGCGGAAAACGGAAAGTGAATAGTGACTTTAGACATTTGACTTTAGACAAGAATAGTAAAAACAAAATAATTAACAATTAAATCACTTTTAGAAAATGGAAAACAACATTATTTATCTCGTACTTCTTGCCTCCATTGTGGCATTAGGTTTCGCGTTTTATTTCTTCAAACAGATGATGAAAGAAAGCGAAGGAACCGATACAATGAAAAAAATTGCCTTGCATGTGCGTAAAGGTGCTATGGCTTATTTAAAACAACAATACAAGGTTGTAGTAATCGTATTTGTTGTACTTGCCGCAATTTTTGCTGTGATGGCTTATTTTGACCTCCAGAACAACTGGGTACCTTTCGCTTTCCTGACAGGTGGTTTCTTTTCAGGGTTAGCGGGTTTCTTTGGAATGAAGACAGCTACTTATGCTTCAGCCCGTACGGCGAATGCAGCTAAAAATTCCTTAAACAGTGGTTTGAGGGTAGCTTTCCGTTCGGGAGC
>VSSQ01000122.1_pt1 | contig 24221 bp, 18 predicted proteins | sample 4763081 | NCBI WGS metagenome assembly VSSQ01 (sample SAMN12137344, study PRJNA551015) | bioreactor metagenome | isolation source: SDC9 anaerobic chlorinated ethene degrading culture | place: USA: Knoxville, Tennesee | collected 2015-01-01
TTTCAAAGAATTGGATGAATTGCTATGAAATGAAACAATGGTCAAGTTTAGGCAGCCGTGTTGCGAATGCGAGGCCCCGCGGCCTGAGCGGATATAAAGATGAAGACCCGTTTTTGAAAATTGCATCACGAAGTAAAAATAGAAGACCTAACAAGTTGGAAGAAAACTTGTTAGGTCAGGTCGTTGATTGTTGTTGCCAGGCCCTGTGGGGAATTCAGGAACTGCGGGTCCGCAAAATAATCATTGCGTCGTTGTGTCATTGCGCGGGGAAGGTTATGCAAATTTTATTCTGTTGAGGTCCGTGGTACGCGTCGGAAGACGCGCGCTAACAATAAAATCAAACCATAATCAGAAGACCTAACAAGTCGGAAGAAGACTTGTTAGGTCAGGTAATTGATTGTTGTGGCCAGGTCCTGAGGAGAAGTCAGGAATTGCGGGGACACAAAATAATCATTGCGTCTTTGCGACTTTGCGCGGGGAAGGTTATGCAGGTTTAATGCTGTTGAGGTCCGTGGCACGCGTCGGAAGACGCGCGCTAACTAAAAAAAAGAAGACCTGACAAGTTGGATGAAAACTTGTTAGGCCAGGTCGTTGATTATTGTTGCCAGGACCTGTGGGGAATTCAGGAATTTCGGGTTCGCAGAATTGTCTTTGCGTCGTGGCGCCTTTGCGTGGGATACCTTATGCAGGTTTGATTCCTGCGATGTCCTTAGCACGCGCCGGAGCCGGTTCCGCCTCTTTGCAGGGGAACGCGCTGGCCGTGAATCCTGCATACGCAGAACCTGATGGAAAGTCCCGTCAAAACCAGCAATGGAAATCCTGTTTCAGCAGGGAAAGCGGGCAATATTTTCAGAAGCGGTAGCCTATCGTAAACCGCAGCACCCTGTTTTTAAAATCGAAATCATCATGATCCCCGGGGATATTGGTGATATCCGTAATCCCCAGATCATAACCGGCTCCGATAAGGAAAGACCGGATTTCAAGCCCGGCGCCAAAAGTGGCGCCAAATTCAATCCTTTTTATTTCATCCTCCGCATCGCCCCATTCAACATCTACTTCACCGTGTTCTTCAACACCGTTGAGCTCAGAGGTAATTTTGGATTTGCCGGAAAGCCCTACACCGGCATAAGGCCCGGCAGCAGCAAAAAGTTGAATACCTCCGCCAATTTCTGTGCCTGCTTTAAGCAAGAGGGGAATATCCAGGTAGTAAAGCGCAACGACGACATCACGGCGGTAGCCCGCATCGTTGTCTGACGATTTTGCCCCTTTTGAACTGAACATAATTCCCGGTTCAAAAGACAGCACTTTATTCAGCGGAAAGTCCGCGGACAGACCGGTATGAAATCCGGTCCGCATCTTATAATCTGCGGTCATATCCACATCTTCTCCATTATTAACGTAGAAGTCCGGAAGGCTCATCCCGGCTTTCAGGATAAACGACTGCGCCTGTGACTGTATGGTGCAGAATCCGATCATAACAATCAACACGAAGCTGATACACTTTTTCATAATGCTAAGGCTTTAAATGAATAACGATATATCTGATCCGGTTTCCCGGAATCCATGATCAATACGGTAAAGGGGGGTGACTTCGTCATGACAATTCAGAACCCTGCCCGGAGGGAAGTGGCCGGTTCAACTCCCGGTTATTATTTGTATAATATTCTTTATCAACGCCTCCGCCATGCAAATATACCATTTTTATATCATGATTGCAATTATATGAATAACTCATGCAAATCATTTACTGGGTTTGGAAGGTTTTTAAGTGTGATTCAAAAATTCAAGGATTCAAGGATTCAACTATTCAAAGATGCCTTTGGCGCGGACGTCTCGTCCGTGCTTCAGAACCTCCCGGCTGGTCTCGTTCCTATAACGATAGGAACCGCCCGGCCACCGGGATGGATTCACCATCGAGGGCCCGTGATTTACCCTTGAAAGGTCCGTGGCACGCGTCTGAGCCTGTCCCGCCTCTTTGCGGGAAGGCGCGCGCTAACTGGGGTGGTTTTTTCTCTTTGCAGGATCCGTGGCACGCGTCTGAAGACGCGCGCTAGCTGGAGGAAGACCTGACAAGTTGGAAGAAAACTTGTTAGGTCGGGTCATTGATTATTGCGGTCAGGCCCTGCTGAAATGTTGGGAATTACGGGGATGGTAATTCAAATCCGAAATCAAAAATCCGAAATCCGAAATCCTTCGCGACTTTGCGCGGGGAAAGTTATGCAGGTTTGATGCTGTTGATGTCCATGGTGCGCGCGGATCCTGCCGGAAGAAACGCTATACAGGTAAATGGAATCCGGGAATTTCAATACGAATTAATACTTATATTCCTAAAAATCAAACGGCTTAGAAATTAAAAATTTGATTTTAGGAATTTATTAACCGTCCCTTGCCCCCGCAACCATCTGTTATCCGGATTGGTCGGCAAAAAGCCGCCTTTGGTCTAAAGGTTTTTCAGGCACCGGCATGTGCCTGTAGTTTTGCATCATCAATGATTGAAGCGATGAAAATCCGATTCTTAATCCCTGCGCTTTTTCTCCTGTTCGCAGCTGCTGATCTGCCGGCCCAGACCAAAGTGTGGACATTGGACGAATGCATCGGCAGGGCGCTGGGATATAACCTGCAGGTGCGCCAGGCCGGCCTGTCTGTGGAAATCAGTCAGGTGAACCAGGAACAGGCAATGGCTTCCCGGTTTCCCACGCTGGATGCTTCCGTAAGACAAAATTTCTCGTGGACGGACAAACAAAATTTAGCGGGAAACTATGAATTTACGGGAAGCAACGGAAGTTCGGTTTCCCTGAATTCGGGCGTGACACTCTTTAACGGTTTCAGGAAGCAGAATTCCATCAGGCAGACATCTCTCGATTATCAGCGCGCGGTACTCGACGCTGAAAGCATGCGGCAGGACATAGCGCTCCAGGTGCTTGACAATTACCTTCAGGTGCTGTATGCCGGAGAACTGGTAACCAACAGCGGGAACCAGCTGACTTCCACCGGCAGGCAACTGCAGCTGGCCGGTGAACGGCTTAACCTGCGCATTATTTCAATGGCAGACTACCTGCAGGTAAAAGCGCAGGAGTCGGCGGAGAAACTTACCCTTGCCAATGCAGAAAAGCAGTTGCTGCTGAGCAGGATCAACCTGATGCAGCTGCTCGAAATCCCTGTTCATGATACATTTGCCATTGCTGTGCCCGATCTTTCAGGTACCGGATTACAGCTGATTACTGACGATGCAGGTGTGATTTACGAAAAAGCCCTTGAAATAAGGCCTGAGGTAAAAAGCGCTACCCTGAAAAAAAGGATTGCCGGATATGAGACAGCTATAGCCAAAGGCGCCATGCTACCCACCCTCAGCCTGAATGCAGGCGTAAGCACCAGTTACAGCAGTGTGGCCGAAGGGCTTAAGTTCGCCTCACAACTGGACCACAACTTCTCCCCTGTGGCCGGCCTTACGCTTTCCGTACCCATATTTCAGCAAAAACAGTTGAAATCGCAGGTTTCCCTGGCCATGATCAATGCCCGGTCGGCGGAAATCAGTGAACAGTCAACCCTGAACCAGTTGCGCAAGAACATAGAAACCGCCCGTGCGGCAGTTGTTGCTGCCGGAAAGGAGTTTCAGGCCTCGGAAGAACAGTACAGGGCAATGACCGCATCTTATGAAGTGGCCACGGAAAGATTCAATCAGGGGGTCATCAGCCCGGTGGATTACCTCTTCGAAAAAACCAATCTGATCAATGCAGAAAGTAAACTGCTTCAGTCAAGATATAACCTGATTTTCAGTTATAAAGAACTGGAGTATTACCAGGGCAAGCCGCTCACTTTGTAATTAACATCCTTAAGTCAATGATATTTCAAAAATATCAGGTTAAAAACAAGTTCAATGAAACGTAAGACAAGATTAATCATAATATCCATGCTGGTGCTGGCAACCGGTGCTGGCATCGTCTACTCCTGCGGAGGCGGGAAGGCTGCCCTGTCCGTTGACACGGCCGCTGTTGAAAGAGGCAATGTCAGCATCTCCGTAACCGCTACCGGCACCCTCGAAGCCATCACCACCGTGGAGGTGGGTACCCAGGTTTCAGGCGTGATAGAACGTCTTTATGCTGATTTCAATTCGGTGGTAAAGAAAGGCCAGTTGCTGGCGAAACTCGATGAGACCATGCTGCGTGCCACGCTCAACCAGAGCGAAGCAACCCTGATGGATGCCGAAGCCGACCTGAGCTACCAGACCGGCAACTATCAGCGGATGAAAAGCCTGTATGATAAAAACCTGATTGCCCAGGCTGATTTTGACCAGGCGGAATACAGTTATAAAAGAGCGCTGGCCAGTGTGGCGAATGCCAAAGCTTCGTTGCAGCGCAACCAGGTGAACCTTACCTATGCTTCCATCTATTCTCCCATCGACGGAGTAGTGCTGAACCGCGCCGTGGACGAAGGGCAGACCGTGGCAGCAAGCTTCAATACCCCGACGCTGTTTACAATAGCCAACGACCTCACCCGCATGGAAGTGCAGGCGAGTGTTGATGAAGCGGATATCGGCCAGGTACGCGAAGGACAAAGGGTTGAATTCACGGTGGATGCCTTTCCCGGTGTGGAATTTGAAGGAACGGTGACCGAGATCCGTCTGAAACCGGTGGTAACTTCCAATGTTGTTACTTATACCGTTATCATCAATGCGCCCAACCCGGATAAAAAACTGATGCCGGGCATGACAGCAAGCGTAGCCATCTTTCTTTCGGAAGCGGACTCAGTGCTGGTTATTCCTTCCAAAGCATTGAAATTTAAACCTGAAGCGGAGCATACAACAGGGAAAACCATGATGACCGGAAGACCGGACAGGGGTGAAATGGTATGGGTTTACGAAGGGGGCAGAATGCTGCCGCGAGGTGTAAAAACGGGATTGAGCGATGGCAGCATCACGGAAATTACAAACGGATTGAAGGAGGGGGAAGAGGTAATCCTTGCCGCCAGAAGTGCGGAGAAGTCATCGAAAAACGAAAAAACCGCAACCAGCCCTTTTGTCCCCAAACGACCGGGATCGGCGAACAAGAACAACCCGCCGCAACCTCCACCACAATAAGCAGGAGTTATGGAAGCGCACAACAAATCAATTATTTCCGTTTCAGGGCTTAAAAAGTACTTCCGGGTCGGCGAAGTAACGGTACAAGCCCTGCGTGGCGTGGATCTCTCCATTGAGGAGGGGGAATTTGTTGCCATCATGGGGGCCAGCGGGAGCGGGAAATCAACCATGCTCAATATTCTTGGCTGCCTCGACCAGCCAACGGGAGGGACTTATCTCCTTGATGGCACCGATGTTAGCGGTCTGAGCAAAAATGAACTTGCCCGGCTGCGCAATCTAAAACTCGGATTTGTATTTCAATCTTATAACCTGTTACCCAGAACTTCAGCCCTCGAGAATGTGGAACTGCCACTATTCTACAACAACACTATCAGGGCGCGTGAGCGCCGCGAGAGAGCCGAGGCCGCACTCGGGGCTGTCGGGCTGGCTGACAGGATGCACCATATGCCCAATCAGCTGAGCGGAGGTCAGCAGCAGCGGGTGGCCATAGCCCGCTCCCTGGTGAACGACCCCGTGCTGATCCTTGCCGATGAAGCCACCGGAAACCTTGATACAAGGACTTCCTACGAAATAATGGCCCTCTTTCAAGAATTGAATGAAAAAGGTAAAACCATCGTTTTTGTAACCCATGAACCGGAAATTGCAGAATTTATGGGAAGAAACGTGGTATTCAGGGATGGAAACATCGTGAAACGAAACCCGGTATTGAAACGTAATTCAGCCATTGAAATGCTGAAAGCATTGCCGCCTGAGAACGACTGAGCCAACTGCCGTTGCAGGATCTTGTTCCTGAAACCGGAATTTCAACGGCACCTCAGCCACATGACCGCCGGCACCGGTACCGGTGAGGATATTAAACCACTTTGCTTTTGATTATTATCAAATCCGATGAACATTACAAACCTTTCGAAAATAGCCCTCAACGCCCTGATGCGCAACAAATTCAGGGCCTTTCTCACAATGCTTGGCATCATCATCGGCGTTGCTTCGGTGATCGCCATGCTAGCCATCGGTGAAGGCTCGAAGCAAAGCATCCGGCAGCAGATCAGCAGCATGGGATCCAATCTTGTGATGATCATGCCTGCCACACAAATGACAGGCGGGGTTCAACAAGGCAATACAGCATCCAAAGCCTTAAGCATCAAAGATGTCCGGGCCATTGAAGCCAACTGTCCTTCGGTGCTCAGGGTCTCTCCTGAGGTTCGGGGGTCGGGACAGGCTGTGGCTGTGGGGAAAAACTGGCCCACTTCCGTTTATGGCGGAGGTGTTGGTTATATTGACATTAAAAAACTCTCGCTGGCCTCCGGACGGAATTTCACGGAACAGGAGGTCCACAGCTCGGCAAAAGTCTGCCTGATCGGACAAACCGTGGTTAATAACCTCTTTGGTGAAGATGTTGACCCGGTCGGACAATCCATACGTTTCCGGGGAATCCCTTTTACCATCATCGGACTGTTATCAGAGAAAGGCGAAAACACTTTCGGAATGGACCAGGACGACCTGCTGATCGCGCCCTATACCACTGTGCAAAAGCGCATTCTGGCCATCACCCACATCAATTCAATACAAACCTCAGCCATCAGTGAGGAAGCTACCACACAGGCCGTCAGCGAAATAACGGCAGCCTTACGTAGCTCACATAAACTTCAGGATGGCAAAGATGATGATTTTCAGATCAGGACACAGGCCGAGCTGGTAAGCACCTTCACCTCTATCAGTGATATCCTTACTACCCTGCTCGGAGCCATAGCAGCCATATCGCTGCTTGTCGGCGGCATCGGCATTATGAATATTATGTATGTTTCAGTTACCGAGAGGACCCGCGAAATCGGATTGAGAATGAGCATTGGCGGCAGGGGCCTCGATATATTGATGCAATTCCTGATCGAAAGCACCTTTCTGAGCGTGATCGGGGGCATTATCGGCATTGTGCTTGGAATTGCCGCATCCTCCGTAATCGGGAATATCATGGGATGGCCTGTTTCGGTAATGCCTGTCGCCGTGATTATGTCGTTTCTTGTATGCACTGCCATCGGCATTTTCTTTGGCTGGTACCCTGCCAGGAAGGCATCAAACCTGAATCCCATCGATGCGCTCAGGTTCGAATAACCATACTTACAGTAAGTAAAAAACACTAAATTTGAGGTCAAATGCAAAATATGAAAGGCGATAAGCTGACCCTGTTCATCCATCTTGCCTTCTGGGCAGTGGTACTGCTGCTCCCATGGTTTATGATATCGGGTAACCTGGAGCAAACCGGGTTCTTCGAAGGCAGGTATTACGTGCGTGTGGTCATTGGCGGGGCGCTCTTTTACTTCTCATACCTCTGGCTGGTACCTTCCTATTATCTGAAAGGGAGAAAGCCTGAATTTTTTCTCTATGCAGTCCTGGCAATAGTCCTGTCGGTGGTACTTACCGACAACCTCGGGCATTGGCTCTTCCCCGATGACCTCCTCAGGCAACGTATGGACATGCTGCGCGACCGCATGGCCAGTGAAGGGATGGACTTCCACGGGCCTCCACCGGCCATGCATATGATGAACACAGCATTTATTTCCATGCTTATTACAGGACTGGCAATGGGATTGCGGCTTACTGAGGCCTATAACCTCAAAGAGAAGGAACACCGTGATCTGGAGAAGGAAAAACTCACCTCGGAACTGAGCATGCTGAAAAACCAGATAAGCCCTCATTTCTTCTTCAACACCCTTAATAACATCTATTCCCTTACCGAATCGGGCAGCCGTGACGCTTCCACCGCCATCCTGAAACTCTCAAAAATGATGCGGTATGTGCTGTACGATTCGGAAACCGGAAATATTACCCTTGAACAGGAGCTGGCCTTTATGAACAACTACATCGACCTGATGCGCCTGCGGCTGAGCGATAAAGTAAAAGTTTCGGTCGATTTCAGGCCGCACTCGGAACAGCTCTCCATCCCGCCCATGATCTTTATCTCTTTTATAGAAAATGCCTTCAAACACGGGATCAGTTACAAATCCCCTTCATTCATTGACATCAGCCTGAGGTCATCGGATAACCGTATTGAATTTTCGTGCACCAACAGCCGCTCATCCGAAAAAGCCTCCGACAGCGGTTCCGGTCCGGGCATAGGGCTGGAAAATATCCGTAAACGTTTGAACCTGCTCTATCCCGGACGGCACACCCTGGAGATTTCGGAAAGCAATGAATCATACAATGTTCAACTTAACATCAATCTCCGTAAGGCATGAACAGGATAAAAACCATAGCCATCGACGATGAGCCGCTGGCCCTGAAACTGATCACAGACTATATCCGTAAAACGCCCTTCCTTGAGCTTGCCGGAAGTTTTGAAAGCCCCCTTGCCGCGCTTGAATATATCGAAGCGCACCCTGTTGAGCTGGCCTTTCTTGATATTCAGATGCCCGACCTGCCGGGAACGGAATTTGCCCGCATCAGCAGAGGGGACTGCCGTTTTGTTTTTACCACGGCATACGCCGCTTACGCGGTGGAGGGCTTCCGCCTCGATGCCCTTGATTACCTGATGAAACCCTTTTCTTATGAGGAATTTCTTGAGTCGGCAAACCGGGCCAGAAGCAGGATAATGCCTGCCGGTGCAGATAAAGAAGCTCATATTGATGCTGACAGCGATTTCCTCTTCATTAAATCAGATTATAAATTAAGGCGGATCAACCTTGACGAGATCCTTTACATTGAAGGGTTGAAAGACTATGTCAAGATATACCTTCACCGTGAAGACCACCCCTTGCTTACACTGGTAACCATGAAGCAACTGGAGCTGAAGTTGCCGGCAGGCAGGTTTATGCGGGTACACCGATCCTTTATTGTGAACCTGAAACGCATCGAAATCATTGAAAGAAGCCGCATCGTATTCGGTAAAACCTACATTCCCATCAGCGATCAGTACAAAGTAGCCTTCCAGTCGTTTGTGGATAAGAATTTTATCTGAAATACACCATGCATTATCCTGGAAGCAAGATCAGCATAATGAACCCGACAGACTTTCCGCTTTGATTGTAACCTGTAACTGAATTATCTTCCAGGTTCCTAAAAACATAAGATAACTTTTGTCCTCTATCTATTGGCATCAGGGAAACCGGGGTTTGCAAACTTCAGCAGATTGAACCGTCCGTTGGTATTCTGTATTTCACGTAATCAAAGTGCATGAAAATACTTTGATAACGCCGGGTCTATTTGCTGCTTTCAATTACGCTGATGTACAGGGTATCCGAATTGAGCCCGGTAAAAATTCCATAACCGTTACCAATACTTGTCGAGGGATTGGTCAGATTAAGCGAACTGGAGCTGTTCTGCTCATAAAGGGTAGCATAATCGGGCAACACATGATAAACGACAATCCGGTGCAACCCGAAATATTCAAAATCAAATGGCCGTAGCATCTCGCTTCCCGATTGGGTAGGTGATTTCCTGAAACGGCCGGTGGGCCGGTCTTCATCATCAAAGTCGCGGATAGGATCCGGGCTGGCTTCCATGTTTTCAACCACCATGAGATAATATGACCCGTCATTGTTGTCCCAGCTGATCTGAACAGGGTCGCTCATCACTCCCGGGCTTCCCCCTATGCCTGAGGAGCCGTCCATCCTTGGCGTGTAGATCCTGGTGGCGGACTGGGTAAGGTTAAGCGGCTTTTCCGGAATAAACGTATAGGCTGTAATTTCACGTGCATCAAAAATGAATGACAACCTGAATACATCTCCCGCCTGCACATTCTCAGGATTACAGGTATACCAGCCACTGTCAGCGGCAAACATGGTATATGCTGAATCATTGTGTATTAATACCAACGAAAGGTTATTGATATCATCGCCTGAGTATTCCACATCGCTCAGAAAAGGGGTCTGGCGACTGACCTTCACACTTACCTCGTTCCCTGGATAGAGATAAGCTTCAATCACCGGGAAATCAGTATATGCACCTGATTCGTCATCGCATGAAGTTAAACAGAATGCAATTGCACTAATTAACAAATACTTAAGAGCCAAAAATTGAACTTTTGACTTATTCTTCATGATATTCATTTTCATTTTATTGTGTTAGGGAGCAAGACTATCTTAACCTGAGCGAAAGGGTAAGGTTAGGGGTAAGGCCCAGATAGTTAACATTTGTTTCCAGAATGGAACCATCTTCAATTGTAAACGTTTTATACCAGACATTTTTGCGGTTATAAACATTGAAGAGAGAAACGCCGATATAGCCGATCTCCTGCCGTTTCCTTTCCCCCCTGGCGCCTTTAAGCAACTTGAAGTTAACCGCAAGATCAAACCGGTGATAATCGGGCAGGCGGACACTGTTTTTCGCAGTTACTGTAAAGAAATCCTGGGTGGTTCCATCAAGCAGGGTTACCTGGTAGGCTCCTGAAGGGGCTGTATAAGGCCTCCCGGTAGCGAATATCCAGGTAGCCGAAAAATCCCAGCGTTTGTATTTATACAGGCTTACCGCCTTAAATTCATGGGTTACATCCTGATTTGCAGGAAAATACTGGTCACTGTATACCTCAAACTTGTTGTCAGCCTCTCCCAGCGTATAGCTGACCCATCCGTTTAACCGGCCGGCCTTCTTCTGCGCCAGCATTTCAATCCCTCTGGCCACACCCGACCCGCTGAAGAAATTCTCATTATAACTGAACCCTGCAGGGCTGGTGTTGAATCGCAGGGAATACTCAGTAATATCGTGGATATGTTTAAAATAGGCCTCGGCACTGAAGAGATAATCATTCGATTCATAAGCCAGTCCGGCAATATAATGGACCGCAGAACTCACCGGTACATTGACCTGATCGGAAAGCAACCAGAAGTCACGACTACCAGAGAGAATATCCTCCCGGGTTACACGGTTTACAAACTGAAAAAATTTGCCGGTGGAAGCTTTCAATGTCAGTCTATCTGAGATATTAAAGGTCGCTGCAAACCGGGGTTCGGTATATGTTTTTCCTGTAATTGAAAAGAGGCTTGTTCTGATGCCCGGAATCAGGGTCAGTCTGTCCCCAAAAAGTTTTGTCCTGCTTTGAACATAGGCTCCTGAGAGAAATGCCTGATTGTGTTTGTCAAGTACGTTTGAAGTATCATTCTGCGCATAGGTGTATTCAATGTTATAGAAGGTGGAAAATGCGCCAAACTGAAACTGGCTAACCCTCAGGATGTCCCACTGATAATCTGACTTCAGGCTGTAATCTCTCAGATTGTTTGTTTCCAGAACACCCATTTTTGTATTAATGGTTTCATCATCCGCATTCACTGATGATCTTTCCTGGGTGCGGTCGCGGTCGCTATAATAATTTGAATAACTGAGTATGGTATTGCCATAAAGCCTTTCATTCCATTTCCTCGACCACTTCAGGCTACTGCCGATATTTCCGTATCGGGTAAGATCGGTGGTGTTCATGTTGAAGTTCCTGCCTGACATACCGAAACCGGGAGCGCTCAGAGCCGAACCATTATCAAGCTTATCGGTACCATTGAAAAAACTTAGCGAAATCATGTCCTTATCGTTCACCCGGTATGAAAACTTGCCATTAAGGTCATAAAAGTAATTGGTCACCTCGGCATCCTGCACCTGCCTGCCTCCCGGCCCTGGCCTTACCTCGTTAGCTCCGGCATTGCTTCCGCCCAGGTTAAATTTCTCAAAAATGGCGTTATATAAGGCTCCCTGGTACGAACGGCGATAGGCAAGCACTGAAGTAAACTTTTTCCCCACCGGGACTTCGGCATAAAAGTTCATACTCAGCAGGCTAAGATCCCCGCCAATATTAAACCTCTTCTGGTTTCCGTCCTTCCCGGTAATTTCGGTTACACTCGACAACCTGCCGCCAAAACGAGATTCAAACCCACCTTTATGAAGTTGAACATCCTTAAGGGCATTGGAATTGAAAGCACTGAAAAAACCATAAAGGTGATCTACATGATACACCGTGAATCCGTCATACAATACCAGGTTCTGATCAGGAGTGCCTCCCCTTACATAAAGCCCGGAAGACGATTCGTTTGATGCACTGATCCCCGGCATCAGCTGAAAGGAGCGCAGGATATCCTTCTCGCCCAGCCCCGGCAGTTGCTCCATCTTGCGGGGGGTCATTTTCAGGGTGCTTACCTCTGTGCGCCCTGCAAGCACCACATCTTCCTTCTTTCCGACAATCGAAACTGCCTTCAGGGTATAAGCAGACTGTCTGACTTCAATCACCATATTTTTTTTGGGAAGATACGGGTTCAGGAAAACTTCGGTTCGATCATAGCCTATATACTGAACAATAAGTACACTGGTATCGCTGGGTACTTTTAGCAGTGTAAAGTGCCCGTCAGCATTGGTAGCCGTGCCGGCCGTTGTCCCGCTCACCATAATGGTTGCAAAAGGAAGAGCTTCGCCTGTGGATTTATCGCGCACGATTCCGGTAAGGGTAAAATTCCTGGCCTGTGGTTTCCCAAAATAGGTCTTGCGCGGTTTTTCAACCAAAGCATCTTCTTCCGGGGCATCCACACTTTCGTCTATATAATAAGTGCCGGTTTCATCCTCTGCTTTCCCGGATGACAAATCGTAGTTTATATGAGTCTCACTGAAATCTTTTGTTATACCGGGAAGCAACACAGTATCCTGCTCCGGGAACTCAAACAGACGTATGGTTTTAAAAATCCTTCCGAGGCGGTTTATTGCTATATCCCCCGCTTCAATCTCAGGATCATTCACTTTAAGAAACAGATTGGCGTGTCCGTATTCGTAATGATTTGTCAACAAACTGCTCAGGGCATCGAGGCAGTTGAGCCTTGCCGCGGGAGTAACGCCTTTGTTGGGTATATATACGAACGTATAGTTATAAAATGCCGGCATTCCTTTCAATGAGTCAGCATTATAGGTTTCCTGTGCACTCTCGCCCGGCCGCCCGAGAACAAAGAGAAATGGCTGTCTGTTCGTGTTATAAACCCCTCTTGGCGAATAACATATATAACTGAAGTAACATGGACTACCGGGGCTGTTGAAATTGTATTCCATATATTGGCCCTGTGCCACAGACGAAAAGCACAGTGCCAGCAATACAAGGCTTATCTTCAGGTTGGCTCTGCTGATAACAAGATGGCTCACTAATTGCATTGGGAATAAGGATCAGGATTTGTCAGACAAATGTATTCTGCGGCCGGCCTCCCGTGAAGAAAAATAGACCAATCACCCGATTGCATAGAAATTAAGCCCGAAAATGACGAAATACAATATCCGGATGACCGGATTTCACAATGAACATTCACCTTATCTCTTATGCTGCAACTTTTTCATTATCACGAAAAAGACTTCAGGAACTCCTTGCCATACCATGCCGTCAACCCGTTAAAAAACGTATTCAGCATTAATCAGTGCATCTCAGAATGAATAGAGTTCAACAACTACCCAAAGAATAATGACTGAGTTGAAGCCCGTTCAGGTCTCCGGGTTGCTTCAAAATGTGTAATTGCATTCAGGGGTTATGCTTTGGTTTCCGTTTCATTCGGAAACATGCAGGTTATTCCGCTCTTTTCTTCAACCCCCAACCCTGATCCCTATCCCTGAGTGGCAGTGACCGGGCGGTTCCGACCCCAATGGCTTTGGCTATCGGGACCATCTGAACAAGACCACCCGAAGCAAGCCGAAGGGAGAGCCATCGTCCCGGTACCTGAGCGCGCACCCTGAGCGTATACCCTGAGCGAAGCCGAAGGGGAGTCGAAGGGGCGTCCCCCGTCATGCTGATGTTCATATGCTGAGCGCAGCGAAGCTCAGAAAGAATTCTTCAATCCGAAATCCACAATCCGAAATCCACAATCCGCAATTTTACCCTGAGCGCTACGAAGAGCCGTAATCCGAAATTTCATTAGCTTTGAAGCCGGATAACAGACAGTCTTTATGTCAGAGATAAATGATAAACCAGACCTGGGCAGCATCCGGAACCTGATCTTCGATTTCGGGAATGTGCTGCTGAATATTGACCCGAAACGCAGCAGCGAGGCTTTCCGTCAGTTGGGCGTGAAAGATGAAACCGAATTCTTCGGAAGCCGTTCCAGCCTTGAACTGATGGTAGTATTCGAACGCGGGCAGGTATCGCCTGAGGAGTTCAGAAATACAGTTCTCCGGAGCCTTCAGCCGGGCATTACCCCCGAACAGGTGGATGCCGCCTGGAACGCCCTGCTGCTTGACTTCCCTCCCCGCCGCGTGGAACTGCTCAAACAACTGCGCAATCACTACCGCATTTACCTGCTCTCCAACTCCAACCAAATCCACTATGTGTCATACACTGCCGCTTTCATGCGCAACTACGGCTTCCCGCTGACCGAGCTGTTCGACAAAATGTGGTTTTCGCAACAGATCGGCCTTTCGAAGCCCGATCCGGAAATATTCAGGTATGTGCTGAACGAAGGCTGGCTGCATCCCGAAGAAACGCTCTTTATCGACGACACCCTGGTACATGTGGAAGCGGCCCGCAAAGCCGGCATCCGGGCATGGCACCTTCAGCCCGGCACCGATGTGTGCGATTTGTTCTGAAATGAAGGTTTCCGGTCGTTGAAAAACCCGGGTCTTTATAGTTTCCCTTCATTCATCAGCCGGTAGATCGTGGTTTTACCGATATCCAGCTTCCGGGCAACCAGCCTGACTTTATTGTCGTACTTCTGAAGGAAATGGTTGATGATCTTTTTGTTGTACTCTTCCAGGGTGGTTTCCTCGTAAAGGAAGTCCTGGCTGGCGCTGGCCGTGCTGAAGGTAATGTCCGTCTCCTCAATCACATCGGTGTTGGTCATTACAGAGGCCAGTTCCATAATTGCTTTCAGCTCCCTGACGTTGCCCGGGAAGGGATATTTCTGAATTTTCTCTATGGCTTTTGATGAGATGGATAGCTTGCCGAGCTTGTTTTTCTGGCAGAACTCATCCACAAAAAACCGGGCCAGCAGGGCGATGTCGCTGCCCCGCTCGCGCAGGGGCGGAAGATTGATGGGCAGACCCAGCAGGCGGTAATAAAGGTCTTCGCGGAATTCACCCTTGCGCACCAGATCCTGCAGGTTCTTGTGCGTTGCCACGATGACCCGCACATCCAGTTTCACATTTTCGCTGCCGCCAACCCTTACCACTTCCTCTTCCTGCAGCACCCTCAGCAGTTTCGACTGCATATTCAGGTCCATATCGCCGATTTCGTCGAGAAAAATAGTGCCGTGGTTGGCCTCTTCAAAGCGGCCGATGCGGCGGTTATTGGCGCCGGTAAACGCCCCCTTTTCGTGTCCGAACATCTCGCTTTCGATCAGTTCCTTAGGGATGGCCGTCACGTTTACCGCCACAAAAGGCTTTTTCCTGCGGGCCGAGGCATGATGTATCGATTTGGCCACCAACTCCTTACCGGTACCGGTCTCTCCGTAAATGGAAACCGTGATGTTGGTGCGCGCCGCCTTTTCTATCAGGATAAACACCTTGTTGATGGCCGGACTGTTGCCCTTGATCAGGTTGTTGACCTCGTACTTGCGGCCGATCTCTTCTTCCAGGATGGCAATCTTCTGGCGCAACTCAACATTTTCGCGTATGTTCTTGATGATGTTCCACATGCGCTCCTTGGTATCCTGATCCTTCAGGATGTAATCGTAGGCGCCTTTTTTCAGCAGCTCGATGGCGGTTGCCACATCCTGCTGCCCCGAAACGATCACCACCGGGGTGTCGGGATTGAACTCCTTGATCTGCTTGAGCACCTCCAGCCCGGTCATATCGGGCAGGTTATAGTCGAGCGAAATCAGCGCGGGATTCTTGTAGAGGTTTTTCAGCAGGCTTTTGCCGTCAGGGAAAATCTCCACCTCATTGTCGGGATTCAGCGATAGATGGTGAGAAATAATCTTCGCGAAGATAATATCGTCCTCAACGATAAATATCCTGAAGGGGTCTGATGCCATTGGAAATTTAATTTAGGCGAATATACGAACTTTTTTGGAAATATGTCCCGATTCCGTACATTTTTACGGTCAGGGACAATACTGCCGCTCAATATCATCCAGTATTCCGTATACCTCCGCCAGGCTGACGGTGGTCATCAACCGCATCCTGAAGGGTTTGAAGTTGGGCAGTCCGCTGAAATAGTGGCTGTAATGCCTGCGCATTTCGAGCAGGGCGGTGATTTCGCCTTTCCAGGCCACAGAAGTCTCCAGGTGCTGGCGGCACACCCGCAGGCGCTCGTCCATACCGGGGGAAGGCAGCGGGCTCCCGGTGGCAAGGTAGTGATGTACCTGCCTGAATATCCATGGATTGCCCACCGAAGCCCGGCCGATCATAATGCCGTCGACCCCGGTCTGATCAAGCATGGCTTTGGCCGATGGGCCATCGGTCACATCACCGTTGCCGATGATAGGAATATGAATTGAAGGGTGGTTCTTCACCTCCCCTATCAGCGTCCAGTCGGCTTTGCCCCCGTACAATTGCGCGCGGGTACGGCCGTGAATGGTCAGGGCGGCGATGCCGGCATCCTGCAGTTTCAGGGCAAGATCTACAATTGGTTTGGAGCGTTCGTCCCAGCCCAGGCGGGTTTTCACGGTTACCGGCACTTCCACCGACTTAACCACCGCCCCGGTGATCTGCAGCAGCAGGGGAAGGTCCTGCAGCAGGGCCGCCCCGCCTCCCTTGTTCACAATTTTCCTTACCGGACAGCCAAAGTTCAGGTCGATAAAATCGGGTGCGGCTGACGCCGCCACCATGGCAGCGTTGACCATAGCCTCCACGTTATTCCCGAAAATCTGAATCCCTACAGGGCGTTCATCAGCCGAAAATTCAAGCTTCTTCAGGCTTCCGGCTACATCACGGATCAGCCCTTCGGAAGAGATAAACTCCGTTACCACCACATCCGCACCCAGCTCCCGGCAAATCCTCCGGAACGGCGGGTCGGTGACGTCTTCCATGGGCGCCAGAAAAAGCGGCAGTCCTTTTGTCTCCAGTGATCCGATCTTCATGCGTCGTTCTTTAAAAAAGTGTCTTTCCTATGCCACTAAAACACAAAATAACACCAAATATTTTTAAAGAAAATAGTGATTAAAAAGCAATTATGCTGAGATTAACTGCAATTCCCCGCGGCTAATGCTTTTTTCCATAATTTCACGCAAAATAACAAAATTAAAATCAGGTATGCGGTGGCCGGTTGTTTTAAGGGAACTTAGCCCGGGCGGACAGTTGTTTCTGCTGTTGTTGCTGTTGCTGGTCTGCGGCATCTTTTCCGTTTCCCTTGCCTATTTTATCTCGCTGATTATCTGGGGGTCAGCCACCATTCTTGTTCCGGCGGCCGACGAAGCTTCCAACCTGAATTTTGTCCGCTTTTTCCAGATGGCAAACCAGGTGGGGATTTTCCTGCTGCCCCCCGTTCTGCTGGCCATGCTTACGGAGGCACATCCTTCCGCATTCCTGAAAAATACCCGCCCCAGACTCCTGCACTTACTCCTGGCCATGCTGATGATCTTTACCGCCGGCCCTTTTATCAACCTGCTGATTTCATGGAATGAAGCCATGCGGCTTCCGGAGTTTCTGGCGGGGCTGGAACACTGGATGCGCACTACCGAGGAATCGGCGGCAAGGCTGACCAACCGCTTCCTGACCGCAACCGGCACTTTTGACCTTATTGTCAATTTGGTAATGATCGGACTGCTGCCGTCCATAGGCGAAGAACTGCTTTTCCGCTCGGCCCTGATAGGCATACTTAGGAAATTCTTTAAACAGGTACACTGGCCGGTAATCCTTTCCTCCTTGATTTTCAGCGCCTTTCACCTGCAATTCTTCGGCTTTCTCCCCCGCTTTGTCCTGGGGCTTGGGCTGGGTTACCTCTTTGTGTGGTCCGGCTCGGTTTGGGTACCTGTACTGGCGCATTTCGTCAATAATATCACGGTAGTACTGATATCTTACCTATATCAGCATAACCTGATATCCACCGGCATTGAAACGTTTGGCCAAACCAGTTCCCCCTTCCTGCTGACGGCCTCTGTTATTTTACCGGCCCTTACCCTGTTTCTGGTCTACCGCTCAGGGAAAATCACAATCAAAGATACAGCACAGGGGTGAGCGGATCTTTCGCGGAAATTCAGAAACACTTTCTCCGGGGACACTTGTGATATTTTAATAATTTTGCCGGAAATTGCATCCCCATGGAAAACAAGCTGTTCATTTACAATACCCTGAGCCGGAAAAAGGAAGTTTTTGAACCCGTCAATCCCCCGCATGTGGGGATGTATGTGTGCGGACCCACGGTATACGGCGACGGTCACCTGGGCCATGCGCGCCCGGCCGTTACCTTCGATCTGGTATTCCGCTACCTGCAGCACCTGGGCTATAAAGTAAGGTATGTGCGTAACATTACCGATGTTGGCCACCTCGAAAACGATGCCGACGAAGGGGAGGACAAGATCGCCAAAAAAGCACGCCTCGAAGCGCTTGAGCCAATGGAAGTGGTGCAGTATTTCACCGACCGCTACCATAAAAACATGGAACAGCTGAATGTGCTCAGTCCCAGCATTGAGCCACGGGCTTCGGGCCACATCATGGAGCAGATGAAGATGGCCGAGGATATCCTGGCCGCCGGAATGGCCTATGAAAGCGGAGGCTCGGTCTATTTCGACGTGGAGAAATACAACAAACAGTATCATTACGGCAAGCTTTCGGGCCGCGTACTCGAGGACCTGATGTCGAACACCCGCGAGTTGGACGGACAGGACGAAAAGCACAACCCCTTCGACTTCGCCCTCTGGAAAAAAGCCCAGCCCGAGCACATCATGCGCTGGCCTTCGCGCTGGAGCGACGGCTTCCCGGGCTGGCACCTGGAGTGCTCCGCCATGAGTACCCGGTACCTGGGCGAACGCTTCGACATACACGGCGGAGGCATGGACCTGCTTTTCCCCCACCACGAGTCGGAAATCGCGCAAAGCGTGGCTGCCAACCGCACCGAACCGGTAAAATACTGGATGCACAACAACATGATCACCATCAACGGGCAGAAAATGGGGAAATCGCTGGGCAACTTTATCACCCTCAACGAGTTCTTCAGCGGTAGCCACGCAGCCCTTACCCAGGCTTACAGCCCCATGACCATACGCTTCTTTATCCTGCAGGCGCAATACCGCAGCACGCTCGACTTCAGCAACGAAGCGCTGCAGGGAGCCGAAAAAGGGCTGGGCCGCCTGATGGGTGCATGGCAGACCCTCGGTAAACTCCGCCCCTCCGACGCAAGTACCGTGGAGGTGTCCGCTATCCGGCAGTCATGCTACGACGCCATGAACGATGACTTCAACAGTCCGGTGGTGATCGCCGCTCTCTTCGAAGCCGCGAGGATCATCAACCTGGTGAACGACGGCAGGGAGAAGCTTACGGAAGCCGGCCTGGCGCTGCTGAAAGAGACTTTCAACACCTTTACGGGCGATATTCTGGGACTTAAAACCGAAGCGGCCGTTTCGGGCGAAAATGAACTGGTGGAAAACCTGATGCAGCTGATCCTGGAACTCAGGAAAAATGCCAGATCGGCCAAAGATTTCGCTACCGCCGATAAAATCCGCGACGAGCTTACCCGTGCCGGGGTGGTGGTGAAAGACACCAAAGACGGGGCGGTGTGGAGCCGGGAATAGTGATCTGTCATCATAAAGCCTTTATCTTACATCCATTACATAAATCAACCCTCGCATGAAATCAATTGCAAACCTGCTGCTAACAGCAATCACAGCAAGCCTGGTCCTGGCGGGCTGCAGCAACAAAACCGAAAAAATGGAACAGGAACTGAAAGCATTTATCATTACCTGGGAACAGAAAGTGGAACCGCTTCAGAAAGAAGCGTACACCGCCTACTGGAATGCCTCACTCTCTGGCCGCGATGAAGACTATGCCCGCTCAGAACAGCTTCAGCTGCAGCTGAGCAGCATCTACACCAGCAAGGACGACTTTGCCCTGCTCAAAAGAATCAAAGAATCGGGCGCCGTTCAGGACACCCTGCTCAAAAGGCAGCTCGAAGTGCTTTACACCGCTTATCTGAGCAATCAGATCGACACCGCGCTGCTGGCAAAAAGAATTAAAATGGAGGTTGAAATTGAAAAGAAATATTCCAACTTCAGGGCCGAAGTAAATGGCAGACAGCTGAGCGACAATGATGTGGAAGACATCCTGAAAACCTCGCTCAACAGTGATGAGCTGAAGGCCGCCTGGGAAGGGCACAAGAAAATCGGCACCGTTGTGGCCGCCGATGTGATTGAACTGGTTAAACTGCGCAACGAAATCGCGCAAAGCCTGGGCTTTAAGAACTACCATGCCATGAGCCTGGAGCTGGGCGAACAGGATCCGGAGGAAATCAGTAAACTGTTCGACGAACTCGACGAACTGACCCGCGATGCCTTTGCGGGACTGAAGGATGAGATCGACACCTTTCTCGCCGCAAGGCTGAGGATGACCAAAGAAGAACTGATGCCCTGGCATTACCAGAACCGCTTCTTCCAGGAAGCGCCGGCCATCTACAGCGTGGATATGGATAAATATTACAAGGATCAGAACATTGAAGCGCTCACGGCCGGATACTACGAAAGCATAGGGCTCGACATTTCGGATATCCTGAGCAACAGCGACCTTTATGAAAAGCCGGGAAAGAACCAGCACGCCTATTGCATCGACATCGACAATGCAGGGGATGTACGCGTACTCTGCAACATCAAGCCCAACTACAGCTGGATGAACACCATGCTGCATGAGTTTGGCCACGGCGTTTACGATAAGTACATCGACCGCGACCTGCCGTTCAGCCTGCGGAATCCGGCGCATACCTTTACCACCGAAGCCATTGCCATGATTTTCGGACGTATGGCAGCCAACCCGGCCTGGATGCAGGACATGGGATTGATCGATGCAACCGAACGCGCCGCCATCGCGGAAGATACCTACAGGGTGCTCCGCCTCGAGCAGCTTACCTTCAGCCGTTGGGCGCAGGTGATGTACCGTTTCGAAAAAGCCATGTACGAAAATCCTGATCAGGACCTGAATGCCCTGTGGTGGAACCTTGCTGAAAAATATCAGATGATCCGTAAACCCGAAGGGCGCAACGAACCCGACTGGGCCAGCAAAATCCATATCGCCACCGTGCCCTGCTATTACCACAACTACCTGCTGGGCGAATTACTGGCATCACAGCTCAACCATTACATCACCGCCAACATCATAGGTTCGGATGATTTCAGGTATCAGAGCTTTTATGGCAGCAAGGAAGCCGGACAATACCTCACCGATAAGGTGTTCAGGCCCGGCGCACAATGGTACTGGAACGATATGATTGAAAAGGCCACCGGAGAAAAACTCACGGCAAGATACTATGCCGAACAGTTTGTAAACTGATTTTCAAGCTGTTTATTGAGGTAATACGTTAAAGCCCGGGCAGTTACACCCGGGCTTTAATTTTCAGGATATACATACGACCCCGCCGGGGTCGGTATATCAATTTGGGGTCTGTTTTTCTATACACATTCGACCCCGCTGGGGTCGCAGAATCCTGATTCATTCTAAAGTTCTAAAACATTTGACCACGCCGGGGTCGGTATATCATTACGCATTCTGTATTTCTATACACATTCGACCCCGCTGGGGTCGCAGAATCCTGATTCATTTTAAAGCTCAAAAACATTTGACCACGCCGGGGTCGGTATATCATTACGCATTCTGTATTTCTATATACATTCGACCCCGCTGGGGTCGCAGAATCCTGATTCATTCTAAAGCTATAAAACATTTGACCACGCCGGGGTCATATAACCATTTCAGATTATTGGCTTTATGCACCCCGCCTAAAGCGGGAGTGATAGTGTATGTCCTTGGTAAAATGGCGTTTAAATGTAATTTAGACACATAAACTTGTATCAAAACTATGACTCCGGAGGAGTCACCTGTCTATAGAAAGGCATCAGCATAGATAAAATACGACCCCAGCGGGGTCGAATGTTTCTGCGACTAAATAATTATCACAATAATATCCATTTAACCTGCTCATAATCAATAATCTGACATAGTGTAATTACAGTTAAACATACGAACCGCCCGGGGGCGGTTCGGTAAATATTTATGCATTTTGCATTCCCTGAATATACCTTAAACAGGGCTTCACCGGCTATATCCACCCCCTGAGTTTATACAGTAGTCTGTTAAGAATTTTTAATAAATTGACTTACAGCGGATTATTAAAACTTGTTTAAAGGTAGCAAATCGCTCATGATCAATTCGTTGCGTCTCTGCGTCCTTGCGTGATTCTTAAATTTAACGGACTATTGTTATAGTAAATCAGCGCAAATTACTCCCTGAGCACGATCACCTCATATTTCAGGTGGTTCCGGAACTGGTAGTTACCTGAATGAATTCCTTTTTGATTTGCGGATCTGAGTATCTATCTTTGTGATTGTGAATACACTGAGCAACCAACGTATTATAAAGATCAGCGGAAGGTGTATTTTCTTTTCACCTGAAGAGAGCCTTCCGCTTGATCAGACCACCCTCGATCCTGAAAAAATGAGGTTCAGGCCCGGACGTGAGTTCTACTGGCTGACCGAAATTGTAAGCTACAATCCATCCGGTGCCGGCCTGCTCCTCAGGGTGATTGATTATGTAACGGACGACATCACGGGCTTTCAGCAACAGAAAGTCAGGCACCCTATCCGTTTTGTAAGTTTTGAATCGCTTGACTGGATGCAACTGGAGCCGCAGCTTGCTTTTTACCAGTACAATCAGATTCTCAATATACTTGAAGAAGCCGGCACTTTTCAGACTGAACCTGACGGAAAGGTCAGGCAACAGGAATCTGAAGGATTCCCCGCTGTTGGCTCGGTATCCGTTCATGAAGCCTACGTTCCCGGAGAAGAAAATCTGTTTCCGGCGACTGATACGCGAATAATTGAAGAGGTCTTTAAATACCCGTTTACAGATGCTGTTTTCGATACCGGTTGTGTCAGGGTTGTCAAAACTTTTCCCTGGTACGCTGAACCGGTTACGATTACACTTGAAAACAGCAGTATTTTGCCGGAGTTTGACCTGATCAAATCATTTTTTCATAAGGTTTTTGATGGCCGGAGAAAATTTACAATCACCGCATCCATTGAATTATCAGGGAATGCGATCAGCAGGATCAGTGCAGCTTCCCCTGAAATTGCCCGGATTGATGAAACCCTGATTGAAGGGGTGAAGCGCGCTCAGGTCCTTCAATACATCAGAAAACAACCCGCTGTCACCGACAAGTCGCTGTTCACTGCTGATGAGTTTATGTCGCATTATGCGGATGATGAGGAAGCCGGCAATGCCCTGAAACAATCGGAAATGGATATTCTGCTGGCAGCAATGGGACGGCAGGAACTGCGCAACCGCCGGCAAATTGAATACCTGGCCGGAAAATTACATTCGCCGGAACAGAAAATCCGTTTCACACTGAAACCGAACTTTGGATTTGTCTTCTTTTACGAAGGGGAGACCATGAACCATTTTTGCTGGGAACTGCTCAACAGCCATGCCACTTATCTCTGGTCATTCGGCAGAGCCGGCGAAACTGCCGCACAGCAATACAGGAAAGTGGAAACCATCATAACATCCATCCGCGAAACCGGCCGCGAACAATATAAAAGCTGCTATCATTCTCTCCCGTCTGATCCCAATATGCATTTTTCGATTGTTACCCACCGCAATGCCAATTCAGGGCTGATCGATGGTTTCCCCGAATGGAAACACCGGTTGCTGGAGCGATTGGTGTAATGGTGTTTAAATGCGGTTTAAACACATAAACCTTTATCAAAGCATTGACACCTCCGGAGCTGCATGTTAAAAAAAGATCAACAAAAGAAACATACGACCCCGCCGGGGTCGGTAAATCTTTATGCATACCCTATCTCTATAAACATTTGACCCCGCCGGGGTCACATCACCGTTTCTGATTATTGGCTTTATGCGCCCTGCCTGATGCTGGAGTGATAGTATATGTCCTTGGTAAAATGGCGTTTAAATGTAAATTAGACACATAAACTTGTATCAGGACTTTGATTCCTCCGGTGTCGCATGTCTTTAGAAAGAGATCAGTTGAAGAAATAGTACGACCCCGCCGGGGTCGGTAAATCAATTTGGGGTCTGTTTTTCTATACACATGCGACCCCGCTGGGGTCAGTAA
>VSSQ01000219.1_pt2 | contig 24213 bp, 16 predicted proteins | sample 4763081 | NCBI WGS metagenome assembly VSSQ01 (sample SAMN12137344, study PRJNA551015) | bioreactor metagenome | isolation source: SDC9 anaerobic chlorinated ethene degrading culture | place: USA: Knoxville, Tennesee | collected 2015-01-01
TTTCATTGTTATTACTTCATGGGCCATTTCTGTTTTTGTATGTTTCTGCTTTGATTGATCATAATACCCGTTTTAGCAGAGCAAAACTTCTGCACTTTGTCCCTTTTGTACTCTTCAATCTGTTTATCATTGTCGCTTCATTTTACCCGGAATTTTCCGAAGGCATCAGGCTTGATCATGTAAAGGGTGAACACCAGGCTCCCTGGTTGTTTAATTTTTTCCTGTTGCTAACCGTTATATCAGGGCCTTTCTATTTCGTTCTATCAATCAGCTTTTTCAAGAAACTGGATATCGATATTTTCAATAATTTCTCGTCGTGCGAACATGTAGACCTCGATTGGTTGCGAAAACTGGTGTATATTTTCGGTACTATCTGGACTGTACTCATGATTTTTACAATCTTGCACCATGTTTTTCATCTGTTTTCGTGGATTTTTTGTACGCATGGGTTAACGCTTTCTTTATCAGCTTTTATAATACTGATTGGTTATTATGGACTAAAACAGCAGGAAATTTTTATTCATTACCCTGACAGGAACATTGAATATGTTACAGAGCCAAAGTCTAAATATGCTGGCATTTCTTTAAGCGACGCTGATATTGAAGCCTATGTAAATAAAATAAAGCAGTGTATGGCAACCGAAAAACCATATTTGGATGCAGATATTTCGCTCCCCGAACTGGCTAACAAACTTCAAATACCTTCGCATCATCTTTCGCGTGTAATTAACGAACAATTTGGGACAAATTTCTTCGATTTTATAAATCAATATAGAATTGAGGAGGTAAAAGCACGGATACGTGATCCTGAGTTTGAAAAATTATCTCTTTTAGGTATTGCTTTCGATAGTGGATTTAATACCAAATCAGCATTTAACAGAGTCTTCAAAAAAATGACCGGATTTACACCAAGTGAATACCGGAAACAGGTTTTAGTCATATAATCAAAGTGTTACGGCTTGTTCTGAGTCGTCTGTTATAAAGGAGTTCCTATAAAATTTCTGACAAATGAGTGCTACTTTACAAAGTAGGTCGCACAGTAATAATTCTCCATGTACTTTTGCCTCATCTTATTTCAATTATTAATCAAAAAATGAACATGATGATGAGAACAAATGTAACAAATCCGCTAAAGTCCGGAGCATCGAGTATGCAAAACGCTAAAAAAAATCAATCAGTCTTATGGATTGTATTCCTGTCGTTATTTATTACAATCGGGACACCTCCAGTGTCAGCGCATTGCGACTCGTTTGATGGCCCAACTATTAAAGATGCTGTCAAGGCGCTGGAAACAAACAATGTTAGTTTAGTCCTGAAATGGATTAGCCGGGAACAGGAAGACGTGGTTGTCCCGTTATTTCAAAAAACTTATGCTCTAAGAACGGGTGATCAGGATGTTTATAAAATAGTTGAGCAATATTTCTTTGAAACCTTGGTCCGGCTGCATCGTGAAACAGAAGGGGCTCCTTTCACGGGACTAAAACCTGCCGGTACAGCCAAAAAGATTGTACAATTGAGCGATCAGGCATTGGATCGTAAAGATATTGAAGGCTTACTCATCAAATTAAATAACCATCTTGGCGAAGTGCTGAGGGAGAAGTATGAGAAAGTTACTTCGCTTGAAAAGGTGAAAGATAAATCAGCCGCAAATGGACGGGAATATGTGGCAGCTTATGTTGATTATACCCACACTGTAGAAGCTATTCATGATATTGCAGATCGGTCTGGTGCCCATGCAGTTCATAAACATTGAAAATAAGTTTATAGACAAATATCAGGATTAATTATGATTTGCCAACCGGACGGATTCACAGCCGACCAGTTGGCTTTATTATTATATGATGTAATATCTCATGGCGGAGAATTAAGTTCTAAAGAGCATTATTGTAAAAACAGAACATTATATCCTGTAAAAATGGAACATTCGTTTTCTTCTTTATACATACTTTTGCACTGCTTGAAATAATTAAAATAATACTATTGTACACAGTGTTCATTCGTATCAGGCCAAGTTTTAAGCCAAAACATCAATAAAAAACTAACAATCATTAATTACATTCACACAATGAAAAAAAATACATTTATTCTCCTGGCTGTTTTTATTCTTTTAGGTAATAGGGCAATATGTCAAGGTTCGTATTTGCTTGATGAAGATTTTGATTCGTATACCGTTGGGACTTTTCCCTCAAGTTGGGTGTTGCAATATCCTGGATACGGTAGCGATTTACAGGTGGTAACAAATTCCGAATTTGTATCAGGAACCAGTTCCCTGAAACTGGAAGGTAAATCAAACAATTCTGCAAATGCTGAATTCATGCTAACTACGAAACCAGATATGGTATGGCTTGAAGTAAATGTGAAAATTACGTATGAAGGTACAACATTTATGAAGAACTATCCACATGCGCTGGTTGGTTTTAATAACAATTATAGATCATCCTTTAGTAATGGATATGCATGTGTTAGTTTTCTCGAATCGGGTTCAATTGTAGCAGCTGGTACCACACTTCAATCTTATAATCCAAACCAGTGGTACAAAGTAAAAATTAAATATAACGTCCCAATGAGTACTATGGATGTATGGATTGATGATGTTCAGAAAGGTGCAAATATTGCTTTTACCGCTAATACTTCGAAGTATAATGCCGTCCTTTTGCATGGAGGTAATGCAGGTCATTCAATTGACTATTTTGATAATGTAAAAGTATGGGAAGATACGTATACCGGGATCGATAAGGCACATGGGGAGAATTCCATACAAATCATTTCAAATCAGGCAAATAGTATTATTACTATAAATTGTACAAGTGAAGCATCAGAACAACTTGTTTCGATATATAATATTCAGGGACAATTAAAAATGCAACAAGTATTGCAGGAAGGCATTAATGACGTTGATATTGCAGAGCTCCCAAAAGGATTGTATGTTGTAAAGGCCGGAATTAAAGCCAGTCAAATAATGCAAAAGATCATGAAAAAATAAATTGCTTGTAAATGTCTTAAAACCTGACTATAAAGATTTGACCCGGTCGGTTTACCCCCAAAAAACCGACCGGTTTTTTATAGATGGGCATTTATCTTAAACTAGATGCTCATCTTGTTGCATTAGATGCCCATCTAAATTTGAGACAGATGCCGTTCTGTATTCAATCAAGTCCTGTTTTTGCATTTAACACCATTGACTGTAATAAAACATTCATTTTGTCAGTGCATTATACTTCTATATGTAGTGATCAGGAATGAAAGAAAAATACTCCCGTGTGTTAAATTTGTTGAAATTTATTTTTATGTTTGCAAAGAAAAAAATAAATAACAATGCGAAAATTATCTCTTTTTATAGCCACAAGTTTAGACGGTTATATTGCAAAGCCCAATGATGACCTTAGTTTCTTGAGATTAGTTGAAAAAGAAGGAGAAGATTATGGTTACGCAGAATTTACTGCAAACATTGACACCATAATCCTTGGGAGAAAAACCTATGATTATGTGTTAAGAGAAATTGGATCTTCTCATTACGACAACGGACAACGAGACGTATATGTAATAACAAAGACGGAAAGACCGGGAACAGGGAAAACAACTTTCTTCACAGGAAAATTAAGCGATTTGGTTCAAAGATTAAAATCAGAAAACGGTAAGGATATTTATTGTGATGGTGGGGCTGAAATAATCAACGAATTATTGAAAAATGATCTTATTGACGAGTTTGTTATCTCTGTTGTACCTGTTTTAGTTGGTAACGGGACAAGGCTGTTTAATGATGGCAGGCCAGAACAACTACTTGAACTTAAAAGTGTAAAAACGTTCGACACAGGATTGACACAATTGCATTACAGACGAAAAAGATAATGTGAAATAATAAAAACCAGACAAAATAAGAACAAAGAATACAATATGAAACGAACATGAATTAATTTCAAAAGAGTTAAACAAATGGATTTTTATGGATCCTCAGTTTAATATTATTCCGACTCTGAATGGAAAACCACTAAATGGTGTCGAGTTTCAACAGAAAATTTACAATAAGAATTAAAACTGATTAATAAACAAGGAGAACTGACAACGGCAGATTCGGAAAATTACATTAATTGGGTCGGGAAGTATTTATCTATTTCCACTATTCACTAACTGCTAAAAATAACTATCTTTGCCCCCTCAAAATTGAAACTTGTGGAACAAAAGAAACTAACAGGGCATCTTGCCTTGCTGCTGGCAAATATATTTTTCGGAGTCAACAATCCGGTAGCCCGGATGTTGATGCCGGAGGTTTTACACCCTACTGTACTCACATTTTTCCGTTTTTCAGGTGCGATGGTGTTGTTTTGGCTGGCATCGCTGTTCTTTAAACGTGAGCATGTGCCGGCTAAAGATGTGTTGCTGCTGTTTTTTGCTTCCGTATTCGGGCTCACACTCAACCAACTTCCGTTTTTTGTGGGCTTGTCCATGACTTCCTCAATTGATGCTTCCATTGTGGTGACGATGTTGCCCATTGTCACGATGATATTATCGGCCATCATCCTGAAAGAGCCTATTACACAACTGAAAGCAATTGGTGTTGTTGTGGGCGCATCAGGCGCTCTGATCATTGTTTTCAGCAGTCAGACTGTTGTGACCGGCAATGGCAATATGCTCGGGAATATCATCGTTTTCCTGGCAGTCGTATCCTTTGCCCTGTATCTTACCCTTTTCAAGAATTTGATTATCAAATATCATCCGGTCACGGTTATGAAATGGATGTTCCTGTTTGCAACTATTACCGGATTGCCTTTCAGCTATTCTTTGCTTGAGGAAGTGAATTTTGCAGCTTTGACGAATTCCACCTGGTTAGCAATTGCTTACGTAATCGTATTAGCAACTTTCCTGAGCTATATTTTGGTTCCTATCGGTCAAAAGGCGGTTCGTCCCACTACCCTGAGTATGTACAATTACGTGCAGCCCATCATGGCTTCGCTGGTGGCTGTTCTTGTAGGTATCGACCAGTTCGGTTATCAGCAGGCGCTGGCGGCGGTACTCGTGTTTTCCGGCGTATATATTGTAACGCAGAGTAAATCGAGGGCGCAGTTAGAGGCCGAGAAAAACAAATGATTGCTCCTCAGGGTTGCTTTTTACAGGTATAGTTTAAGTTGATAATTATTTTGTGTTTTTCTTCCGGTACTGAGCCGGGGTTAAACCATATAGCTTGTGAAATTTCTTAATGTAATAACTTGAAGAACCGAAACCAGCCTGAAAAGCAATGTCGGTTATGTCCATATCGGGAGAGTTTACCAGATAATAGATACTCCTTTTCAATTTCATGTTCATGATAAAATCATTAGGCGTTTGTCCGGTCACCCCCTTTAATTTATAGAACAGATTAGTACGGCTTAAGCATAACTCGGAAGCAAACTTATTAACGTCAAATCCCGGATTATCGATGTTTTTCTCAACTATTTCAGTTGCTTTTTCGAGTAATTGCTGATCGATTGCATTTGTAGCCACAATTTGTGGATCCAGATCGGGTTGCATGGCGTATTTTTTCTGCAATAGTTTTCTCGAATTAACCAGATTATTGCAGCGCGTAATGAGAACTTTCTGATTGAAAGGTTTGATAATATAGTCATCGGCTCCCGTCAAAAAGCCCTGAACCATATAATCGGCAGCTGTTTGTGCTGTTAACAATACAATCGGGATATGGGAGGTATCAAAGTTCGATTTCAGTTTTGAGCACATTTCCACTCCCGACATTCTTGGCATCATTACATCACTTAAGATGATATCGGGATGGTTTTTTACAGCTTTCTCAAAGCCATCCTGTCCGTCGGTAGCAGTTATCACTTTATAAATAGGATGGAAGATATTGGCCAGCATATTTAATAACTCTTCGCTGTCCTCAATGATAAGAATGGTTGAATTACGGGCATCGGCTTCTTGCTGAGAAGAAATGATTTCATTGATGAATTCTTTATCGGGTACAGCAAGTTCAGAGATGCATAATTGATCTTTATCTTGTGCAGTTGTTTTTTGTTCCTGTGTAAAATGCGTATCTCCGACAGGTAGTTTTACCCAGAACCTGCTGCCTTTGTTTGGCTCACTGACAACGCCGATGTCGCCGTGATGCAGGTTAACTATACCTTTGGCAAGTGCAAGACCTATACCGGAACCTTGCCGGGTAGTCAGGTCGAGCGAACTGTTTTCTGCCTGATAGAACCTGTCGAAAACCTGTTCTAACGATTGTTTATCGATTCCGACGCCATTGTCGATAACAGAAACAACGATATAACTATTCAGATTTTCAACCCTCATGGTAATGACGCCATCTACCGGGGTATATTTGAAAGCATTGACCAGAAGATTATAAAAAACTTTCTCCATTTGGTTGTTATCGAACCAGAGTTTGATGTCAGAGTCCTTGTATTCAAATGAATAGCGGATGTTTTTCGATTGAGCCAGTTCCTTGAATGAGAGATAAATTTCATTTAAAAATGGGATCAGATCATTTTCCGATACTTTCAATTGTAAGAAACCTTGTTCATATTTTCTAAAATCAATCAGTTCGGTAATGAGCTTCTTCATCCTGTTGGCATTTCTCATCACGTTCAGCAGCTTACTGTAGATGGATTGCGGAATGTGTCCCATTTGCAGGATAATCTCTATCTGGTTGATGATGAGCGTCAGCGGAGTTCTGAACTCGTGAGAAATATTCGTAAAGAATCGTAATTTTGACTGATTCAGTTCTTCGATATGCTTTTTCTCTCTTTTTTCATATTCAAGTGAAGTACTCAGCTGAATTTTTGCGGTGTAAAAACGGAAAATTGTGATGGTAATCGTTAAAATAATTATTGCATATATGATGTATGCCAGTGTTGTTTTATAAAAAGGAGGTAAGACGGTTATCGTCAGAGATGTTTCGGGGAACAGACCGGCATCTGTTTTGTTTTTTCCCCTGAGTCTGAGCGTATATGTACCCGCATTCAGATTGGTATAGGTCACACTTTGCTGATAGTTTGCATCAATCCAGTCTTTGTCGAAACCAACCAGTTGATACTCTACGTCTGATTTGAGGACATTTATGTAATTGGTTGTTGCGAAAAGAATGGTGATAACGGAATGCTGGGGTTTTAGCACAATATTATCCAGATAAGGAAGGGATTGCGTGATGATGGATTCTTTACCTGGGTTTACTTTTTTGTTGTTTACCCGGATACCCGTAATATTTACTTTATATCCGGTACGGGGAATATTGAGATCTTTTTCATGAAAAGAAACCATTCCGTTAATTCCACCCACGAATATCTCATTCTTTTCGGTGATGTGCAGGCTGTTTTCATTCAGAGCAATCAGTGGAAATCCGCTCACACTGTTCAGTATCTGTGCATTTTGTAATTCAGTATCTACAATGAGCAATCCGGCATTGGTTGAAACGTAAAAATACCCGCCACCCGATTCTTTCATGTCGATGATGTATTTCGAAGGCAAGTGTTTATTGAATTCTTTGCTTGGTTCGAGTTTGCCGTTTTTTTCATCAAACAGGTAAATTCCGTCGCCATCGGTTCCGGCCCATATCCGGCCTTGTGTATCTTCATAAAAGAGTAATACATTATTTTCCATGCCGAATTTCTCAATATGTTGGGTGTTGGGTACCCAACAATACGACATGTTGGACACAGAGAACCACATCCTGTTCTTCGAATCGAGAAAGATGTCGGGAATTTCTCTTTTGGCAAGGTCTAATCCGCTGAATTTTACAGTTGTACACTTTTCTGTCCGCAGATCGAAGATTCCAATTGAATTTTGTGTGGCGAGAAAAATGGTATCATTACGGTGGATAATCTCTCTTACATTATTGTTCGGAATACTTGCCGGATTTCCGGGGTCATGTAAAAAAGCCGTGAATTTTCGGCTTTGTAAATTGAGTTTGTTCAGTCCGCCCATGTGGGTGCCAATCCACAAATTACCTCTTTTTTCATCCAGCCAAAGCGATTTAATTGTGTTGGAAGAGATACTGTTCTTACCTTCTTCGGACTGAAAAGAGTAAAATCTGTTGGTTCTTCTGTCGAAATAATTCAACCCGCCTCCATCTGTTCCAATCCACAAATTTCCGGAAGGCTCGCTTACAATCCGTCCAACAACAGGGTTACTGAGGGAATAGGGGGTGTTGCTGTATGCTCCGTAGAAGTTAAAGACAGAATATCTCGGGTTAAATAAATCGATACCTCCGAAATAGGTGCCAACCCAGATTGTCCCCTGATCGTCGTTGATGATTGTCCATACCGACGAATTGCTTATTCCGTGAGAAATATGTCTTTCGTACTTATACAAAGAAAACTTTTCCTTTTCCTTTTCGGTGTCAAGTTTACATAGTCCTGTAAACAACCCGATCCAGTAATTTCCGAAATCATCTTCACAGATTGTCCTGACGAAATTATCGGGAATGCTTTCCGGATCAGCCGGATTGTGTTGGTAATTAACCATTCCGCCAGAGAAATCAATCTTATATAAACCATTGTATCGGGTGCAGACCCATACGTTCTTTTTGCTGTCTTCGTACATGTAAACTACGTCGCCGATATTCAGTCTTTTGACAATTTTCAGGTTACGGTCGTAAACCAATATGCCTTTTGTGTTTGTGGCGATATAAAGCAACCTGTCGGAGGTTTCAAGGATAGAACTGGTTCGTATGGACTTGTCAGAAAGCAGCAGGTAGTTTTTCAGAGGAGCCTGCTCATTGGGGTGATATGAAAAAATTGTATCGGATGAAGCAAACCAAAGGTTTTCCCTGCCGTACATGATGGTGGATACATCCTGTCTGCGAATGGTTTTGAAGGTTTCAGTCCGCAGATCGAAGATTAGCAGTCCGGATTTACACTGTAGAAACAAGTGTCCTTTTTTATCTCCGTATACCGAACGGATATTATTGCCGAAAAGCGCTGTGGAATCTCCGGATATTTGTTTGTAGACGGTAATTTCGTTGCCATCGTACCGGTTTAATCCATCGCGTGTGCCAATCCAGATCATCCCGTGTTCATCCTGATATAAGGCATTTACAGAGTAATGCGAAAGTCCGTTGTTAACTTTCAAATGCTCAAAATAGGAATTTTGGATACCATTTGCTGTTATCAGCGGAACTAAAAGTAGATATAGAAATAATATTGCCTGTTTCTTCATGGCTGGTTATTAGTGATAAATCCGCACAATAATAATAAAAAAAATACAAATCCACAGAGCTACACGTGTTTTTAGGACAAAAGCTACATTATTGATTAAAATCCGGACGAATTTACAATTAAGTCCCGGACGATGTAATGTTATATTATCTATAAATCAAATAGCAAAGTCGTTACATCGATTGCCTTTTTTTTGTTGTGAAAATTAACATAAATGGCTTCTGGACAAAATTACCATAAAATTGAATACGATTGTTATGGTATGCAATTTCTTCCGTATAAGTTTGTACCGTGAATTTTATACCCTTAAAATCTGTATCATACAAATTCTGATGAAACCATGAAAATTGTAAATCCAAAACTCTATTGTTATCATTACGGGTCAAAATCTCTGATGCGTATTATCTTCTTTGCATTAATAGGCCTTTTCATTGTCTTGCCGGTTGCCGCGCAAAAGAGAAATATCGTAGGCACAGTGAACGATGCGTCTGGTGATCCGATGATCGGTGTAAGCGTTGTATTAAAAGGAACCAGTGTCGGCACCATTACTGACTTCAATGGGAATTATTCAATTGAAACAAGTTCGAACAAAGATGTGTTGATATTCAGCTATGTCGGTTACGAAACAAAAACACTGCAAGTTGGCAGCGGTAATGTAATGAATGTTACGTTGAGAGAAGATACCAAAATACTTGAAGAACTTGTTGTAGTGGGTTATGGTACGCAAAAGAAAAGTGATTTGACTGGTTCTGTAGTTTCGGTTAAAGCAGAAGACATGAATGCCATTCCGACTTCGAGTGTGGCCGAAATGTTGCGCGGACAGGCAGCAGGAGTGGTGGTAACACAAAATTCCGCCCGGCCGGGAGGAACGTCAGATATTCTGATTCGGGGAAAACGGTCTTTAACAGGAGGCAATTCACCATTGTTTATTGTTGATGGTGTTCCTGTTTCTAATATTGATGACTTTAATTCACAGGATATTTTATCAGTTGAGGTTTTAAAAGATGCTTCTTCGCAGTCAATCTATGGTGCCAGGGCTTCAAACGGAGTCGTATTGGTCACGACAAAAAGAGGTGCTGAAAACAAAACGGTAGTTGATTTTTCGGCTTATGTTGGAACTCAAAACCTCAAACGTAATTTCGATTTTTACACCGGAGATGAATGGGTTCAGCTTAAACGCGAAGCCAACCGGTCTTTCCCTGAGGGAGTTTATCTCGATGATGCTTCTTTGTTTGGGAATATGTATCAGAATCTGGTGGATAAGAAATATACAAACTGGGAAGAGCTGATGATTAAACCGGCGATACAGCAAAAGTACGACTTAAGTGTCCGGTCTGGCAATACTACCACACGTATTTCTGCTTCGTTGGGATACTACGATCAACAAGGTATGATACAGCCTGCATCGTTTCAGCGTGCGAACTTTCGTTTCAACGCCGACCATAAACTGTCCAAATCTGTTACCATCGGTTTAAATTCTAATTACACCCAATCGAATCAAACTGTTGAAGATGAGAGTTTCAGCAGGTTCATTACGCAATCGCCTCTATTAAGTCCATACGATGAGCAAGGTGATTTGTTGAATATATTGGCTGATTCAAAGTGGAATCCCGTCTGGAACAATCAAAATATGTTGAATGAAAGACAGGTAAACCGGCTGTTGTTAAATGCTACGCTGGATTGGGAAATTATTAAGGGATTAAAATACCGTTTAAATGCGAGTATGAATACCCGTCAGTCAGAACAGGGGACCTACCTGAACAAATTACACGAAAAAGGCAGTACCTCTAATGGTGTGGCCTCGATTGATGTAGATCAGTATTCCGACTATTTGTTGGAAAACATTCTGACTTATGATTATAAGATTAACGGACAAAACAAGCTTGATTTAACGTTGGTTCAAAGTGCAAACAGTCAGAAATCAACAGGCATGTCTATGACCGGCTATGGCTTTGCGACAGATGATCTGGGGTACAATAATATCGGAGCTGCTGCAAAAACAGATCCTGTTTCCCGAAGTATAACTCCCCGTAATTTACTGTCTTACATGGGGCGAATACGTTATAATATGATGGATCGTTATTTGTTTTCTGCATCTGCTCGTGTCGACGGTTCTTCTGTTTTTGGCGTAAGAAATAAATGGGGTTTCTTTCCGGCAGGATCGTTTGCATGGAGAGCCTCAGAGGAAGAGTTTCTGAAGAACGAGGCATGGCTCTCCAATCTTAAACTCAGATTGAGTTATGGAGATGTAGGTAATCAGGCGGTAAATCCGTATCAGTCACAGGGACTTGTAAACTCATTTTATATGCAATTTGGTTCAGGAGAACCTTTTGTCGGTTATCTTCCGGGCACACAGCTTCCGAATCCCGATTTAAAATGGGAAACAACCAGTTCTTTTAATGGAGGGATTGATTTCGGATTATTACGAGACAGGATATCGGGTACTATTGAGTATTATCACTCTACAACACGCGATTTATTGATGCAGCGTTCGATAAATCAGATTACCGGTTATTCTTCTCAGTTGGTTAACATAGGGTCTGTTTTAAATCAGGGTGTGGAAGTGTCGTTGAACCTTGTACCTGTTAAAAAGAAAGACCTGACCTGGATGCTAAACGTGAACTTTGCAGCTAACCAAAATAAAATATTGGCTCTGAACGGTGAAGTGGATGATGAAGGTAAACCCGTAAATGATATTGCAAACGGATGGTTTATCGGCTATAATGCTGATGCATATTACGACTATCAGTTCGATGGTATATGGCAGCTTGATGACGTGATTCCTGATTATGGACCGAACTACAAACCTCAGCCTGGAGATATCAAGGTAAAAGATACTGACGGAGATGGATTAATTACGCCCGACGACCGGGTGGTTATGAACAGAGCGCCCCGGTGGACTGGTTCAATCGGCTCTGTAGTGACGTGGAAAGGAATTGATTTTAGTTTTGATTTTTACACAGTTCAGGGTGCATTACGATCAAATCCGTATTTATATGATGCCAACTCGGGGGGAGACTTACATGGAAAATTGAACGGTATCAAAGTTGATTACTGGACAATTGAAAACCCCTCGACTACAAATCCACGACCCAGAGACGCAACAATCAGTTATTTTTCATCTTTGTCATATCAGGATGCTTCTTATATACGCCTCCGGAATATTTCACTGGGCTACAGTTTCCCTGAGAAGATGATTGAACCCTTAGGAATTAATAAGGTAAAAGTCTATGTTACGGCTACAAATTTATGGACAATGACAGATTATCTCTCTTACAGTCCGGAGGTAAGTGCCGGAAGCTATCCGGAACCAAAAACCATTGTTGCCGGTCTGAATGTTACATTTTAAAGTTTCTTGATTAACTATTTCAATTTTGTGAAGAATGAACACCATGAAAAAGATTTTATATAGCGTAGTTTTAGTGATGGTACTTATACTGTTATCATCATGTGAAGACTTTCTTCAGGAAAAAGTATATACAAAAGTTACCAGTGATTATATTGTATCAACTCCTTCAGGGATGGCCAGTGCGGTATTGGCTATGTACTATAAAGACAGGGAGCTGTTCCGTAATAACAATGATACGGAGACCACTGTATGGCTCAATATGCTGATGGGAGATGATATAACAGTTCCACGCGCCGGAGAAGGAATTCCCCAGTTTGGAAGGCTTTTAAATTTACAGGGCTCGACTACGACTGTAGGTAGGATATGGCGCCACATGTATGCTGTTATCGGGTATGCAAATCTGGTGGTTGAGGCTTCAAATAAGGTTGATATGACTGATCCGGTCGCAGTTCAGGCGCTTGCCGAAGCAAAGGTGTTCCGTGCACATGCTTATTTTTGGTTGTTGCGGAAATATGACAGAATTTATCTGAACACAAGGGTGACAACACCTGAAAATGTAAATGATTCTATAGTTTATTCTCCCGCCGATCCTGCCGATGTATATGAGTTAATCAACAGTGATTTGGATTATGCCATTGAGAATTTATCATGGACAACCAACCAACCCGGACGTTTTACTCAGGGAGCCGCACGCCACATCAAGGCAAAAGTGGCTGCATGTCAGCAAAACTGGCAGGAAGTGGCTAATCAGGTAAATGCCATCGATAAAAGTGGGGTTTATAGTCTGGTTGCATTGGATAATGTTTTTAACGGTCCTGACCTGAATCACAGTGAAGCTATCCTGGTATCACAATGGAGCAAAGGGAACGGAGGATGGTACATTAGTCCTTCTACGGGAAGCACCTCCGGTCATCGTTTGGCACTGCATTTTACACCGTTGTATAATCAGGAACAGGGAATGTTAATTGATTTTGCATCCGGAGGTTATCCCTGGGGACGTTTATTCCCTAATAATCATTTGTTGAGTAAATATAATAAATCGAAGGATAAACGATACAATGCATATTATAAACACGCCTGGACTTACAATAACGCAGCGGGTGTCCCCAGAGGTAAAAAAGTAGGAGACACCATCGTGGCAGCCAATCAGGCTCAATATCTGAATCTGCATCCGGCATGTACAAAGTATAATGATTCATATACCAGAATCAGCCCCCAGGAAACGCAGTCATTTAAAGACATCATCATTTACCGGTTGGCTGAAACCTATCTGATGGGAGCAGAAGCATATTATCATTTGGGTAAGAGTGACAGCTTGTCCTATTACTATAATAAGACATGGGAGCGGGCCGGAAATACCAAATTTACCGGAGCCATTACATTGGATATGATTATCGATGAACATGCACGTGAATTAGCAATGGAGGGCGATCGCTGGTTTTTCCTGAAAAGAAACGGAATTCTGATTGACAGAATCAAGAAATATGGTGGAGAATACATTAAAACCACTGCTAATGTGGTACTGATGAATGATACAACTATCAGAGACAATGTACAGCCACATCATGTAAGATTGCCTATTCCTCAGGCGCAAATCGACATAATGGGAAAAGAAAACTTTCCTCAGAATGAGGGGTATAATTAGTAGAGCGAATAGCTAATAACGAATAACTAATAGTGGTACATTATCAACGTATGAAAGTTTTAATATATATTTTGCTGATTTGTTATGGGGGTGTTGTCGCACCTGCATTTTCCAGAACCTATACTCCTATCCGGGTAGAAGCAAAAAAATGGGTGAAGGGAGATAATAACCAACCCTGGCAATTTTTTGACACCAGGATTATTAATAATCTGCAAGGGTTTAAAAATACGGGAAATGATGAAGTCAATAAATACGGCAGTACAATTAATAAGAAAATAGCCGGTACTGGTTTCTATCGTGTCGAAAAAACAGGTGGCCGCTGGTGGGTAATAGATCCTGAGGGATATTGCAATATTCAAACCGTGATAAATGGTTTCAGGCAAGGTACATCTCAAAAAAATCAGAAAGCATTCAGACAATTGTATAAATCTGAAGAAGACTGGGCAAACAAATCTGCTAAAGCGTTCGAGGAATATGGACTTAATGGCATAGGTTCATGGAGTAATTATCCTGTCGTACAGTCTTATAACAACAAAAGTCAGAAACACAAGCTTTCATATTCGGTTAATCTGAGTATGATGGCATCTTACGGAAAGAAAAGGGGAGGTACATACCAGTTACCCGGTAATATCGGTTTCCCGAATCAAACCATCTTTGTTTTTGACTCTGAATTTCCGGCATTTTGTGATTCTTTGGCTAAAGTACAGATTAGCGGCTGGAAAAATGATCCGGATGTTTTCGGATATTTTTCTGATAACGAATTGCCATTCGGGATTAAAAATCTGGAAGGATACCTGACGCTTAAAAATCCGAAGGATCCGGGAAGGATGGCTGCGGAAAAATGGTTGAAAGAAAAACGTCTGACAGTTGATAAGATCACCGACAAGGAAAGAAGTGAGTTTGCCGGTCTGGTTGCTGAAAGATACTTCCGCATTGTATCGGAAGCTATTCGCAAGGCAGACCCGAACCACATGTATCTCGGAAGCCGTTTACATGGCTCGGCTAAATTCGTTTCTGAAATAATGCATGCTGCCGGAAAATACTGCGATGTGGTGTCGGTAAATTATTATGGAGTATGGACTCCGGTTAAGGAACATCTCGACAATTGGGCTGCATGGTCGGGAAAGCCGTTTATTATCACCGAGTTTTATACAAAAGCGATGGATTCAGGTTTGGCAAATACAACAGGAGCCGGCTATACGGTACATACACAGCGAGACAGAGGATATGCATATCAGGATTTTTGTCTGGCTTTGCTGGAGTCTAAAAACTGTGTAGGCTGGCATTATTTCAAATATCAGGATAATGACCCGACAGCCAAAGGGGTAGATCCGTCGAATATTGACTCGAACAAAGGAATCATAGACAATGATTACAGATTTTATGAAGATTTAATGAACTCAATGCAGCAACTTAACCGACAGGTTTATTCGCTCATAGACTATTTTGACAGGTAATTTTTATATTCAACTTTTAAATTAGATAAGTTATGAAAAACAAGATTTTTACTTTAATTTTTATGATTGGATTAGCTGGTATTGCTAATCTGCAGGCACAGTTACTGCTGGAAGAAAATTTTGATTATGATGCCAATCGTGTGTTGATTCTGGATGCAATTGCCAATTCTGATAATTTTGATGGTGTAACGGGATGGTCTACTCAGAGTAACAGCGCATCCGGGACTAATTGTTTTAATATTGAGGATGGAGCTTTAACTTATAACGGTTATGCCGGTTCAGGAATTGGTAACTCACTAAAGTATAATGGTGATGCTGGACAAGGTGTTTTTAAACTTTTTTCAAAAAATGTACGGAACGATTCGGTTGTCTATGTTTCGTTTCTGATAAATTTTCCAAACACCGCAGTGTCAGGTGGCGATTATTTTGTCGGAATTAAAATGGAGCCTTCAGCGACCAGTACAAATTGGGGTGGCAGGTTGTTTGCCTCAGTCGATCCAACTTATCCGGGTGAAGAGGTGAGCCTCGGAATCAACAAGATGAGCGGAGGAGCCACAACATGGGTCAATGCAGTGACTGGGCCGTTTCTTGCCGCAAACACAACTCACCTGCTTGTTGTAAAATATCATGTGGGCGTATTAAATGGTACCAGTGCAGCAGAGGAGGCCGGCAAGTTTGATGATGTTATGTCGCTTTATGTTAACCCAGCCCTGAACGGAAGTGAGCCTGTAACTCCCGATCTGATTCATCAGGATGCTAATCAGAATGATTTATATCGCTATACCCAGAGCGGACTGGTCTTTGGGGGAGCAAGAGGCTTGTACCTGCGTGCTTCAGCAGCAGGAAATGCTCCGGCATATACTATCGATGGCATTCGGGTCGGACTTACCTGGGAAGAAGTGTTACCGGCTCCAAACGGATTGAAGAATGCATCGGCAACAAACTTCTCGTATCGTATGGATGATAAACATATTGTTGTTACAGCATCAAATTTCAATTACGACAGGTTTGAACTGAATAGTTTGTCCGGTCAGTGCGTTTTATCCGGGTCGTTGGTTGAGAAAAATGGAAGAATCGATGCTTCTTCGCTACATCCGGGCGTATATATCCTGAGTTTACAGGGGAATCAGCGGGCGTCAGCCAAGATTATTATCCGTTGATATTGATAGATTCAAATGTATTGATACAGAAAAAAAACGGTATGAATAAGTTTCTTACATTCGTTTTATTTCTTTTTCTGATTGTTCAGGGAATCGGGGCAGAAGAAGTTGAACACCGGCTGATCCCGGTTGATGATACTTATACGTACAGTGATAATACCATCCGCGGGATGGAGGATTTGCTGAAAACGTATCACTCAACTGCAGGAGCGCAATTTCGTCGGATTACTTTTCTTAAATTTGATATATCATCCTTGTCGCCATTTGCTCAGTCGGTTAAACTCCGGCTTTATACAAACGGGTTTCAGGCAGGTGGCGATAATGCACATCAGTTCGATTTGTATCCGGTAAAAATCAATACATGGTCGGAGGATGATATTACTTTTCTGAATTTTACAGAAAAGGCAGGAACCGATATGACTTCACCGGTTCTTGCTTCTTATATCGTACCTGCCGGTCAGGCTCTACCTGCCCAATATATTGAATTTTCCGGAGCAAATCTGACCAGATACATAACAGATTCACTGGCTGCAGGTAAACAATATGTTTCCATTCGCCTGCGGGAAAAGAATGTTGTAAAGAATGGCGCTGCCGGTGTTATTGTCGAATTTCATTCGAAGGAGAACGAAAGCGGCTTTACACCAGAACTGATTGTTGTTGAAAAAGATGTAGAACTGCTGAGAGCTTCTGATATACGGGTAGATGGAGTACGGATTGAAGGATTTTCGGAATCTGTTTACCGCTATGTGTGCCGGCTGCCATATAATACAACGGTTATTCCGGATGTGTCGGCTACAGCCAAGTATGGGGATACTTCAGTCTCTGTGACACAGGCAGCCGGTCTGACCGGAACAGAAGCCAGCCGAACAGCAAAAATCAGGATAAGCAAAGGTGAGGACATGCTTACTTATTCGATCGTGTTTGAACTTCTGCCGCCACCCAATGATGCCCGTTTGTCTGACATGTTGATTAATGGGAAATCACTTGAGTTTTTTGATAAGGAGAAAACCGCTTATGTTGTTTATTTGCCTTATAGTGCCGAAGAAGTTCCGGAGATTACTGTCGTACCGAATGAGCCCGGAGCCGTAACCCGGATTGAAAATGCACTTTCTGTGGATAGTTCATCTCCGGAGTCTGAGCGCACGACAAACCTGTATGTAACTTCAGGAGACAAAACGGAAACGCGTATTTACCGTGTTGAGTTCCGGCGTTTGCCCAAACTGGATATTATATTGGGAATAGGTCAGTCGAATATGGCCGGCCGGGCTGATTTCTCAGCTTATACCGGAGCAATGCAGGATGTGTTTTTGCTAACTCCTGCCGGAGAATTTGAGAATGCATCGAATCCAATGAATAAGTACTCGAATATCCGGAAAGATATCAGTCTGCAAAAATTGGGACCATCTTATTCCTGCGCCCTGAAATTACAGGAATACATGCACAAACCTGTGGCTTTTGTTGTGAACGCGCAGGGGGGATCTTCGATTACAACCTGGTACCAACCCGGTAAATCAAATTATGATGCATCTGTTGTCCGGGCAAAAGAAGCACAACGTTTCGGCAGGATTCGTGGGGTAATCTGGCACCAGGGCGAAAGTGACAGTGGAAATGCAGGGACTTATATGGAGAAGTTAAAAACGATGGTCGAAAATTTGCGTAAAGATCTGAATGAACCTGATTTATATTTTGTTGCCGGTGAGCTTGCTTACTGGCGTGGAGGAGGAACAGGTTCGACAGCCTTCAATACGATGATTCGTACCATAGCAGCTAATATACCTAATAGCGACTGGATTTCGGCTGAAGGCTGTACACCGTTGATAGACAATTCAGATCCTCATTTTGATGCGCCAAGCGCCATTCTGTTGGGAGAACGGTATGCTGAAAAATTAATCGGAGCAGTTTTTAATACAACAGCAACAGATCAGCCTGAGCAAATTAAGCTTCCGCTGTTGAAGCATCATGCCGGAGGTCTAACTGTTGTCACTCATCAAGACCCTGTTTGGTTAAAAATAACTGACTTAACCGGCAGGAGCGTTTATCAACACCTGCTACAGGCTCATCAATCCGTCGATCTTAAAGTTAACAAAGGAATATATCTGCTCTCGTTCAGACAAAACGAGCAGCATTATACAAGAAAAATTATGATTCAATAAAATTATTCACATTAAAAAAGGAAATATTATGAAAACAAATTACACAAAAAATGAAGAGAAAAGATATCTTACTTCATTGTCATTAATGATTACTTTTGCATTGTTCTTTATTGTAGGAATATCCACACAAAATATAAATGCTCAATCGGGTGCGGTTATTTATCCTACTGATGACGCTTATCAAAGATACACTAACGGAACTACTGTTTACGGACAACAAGAAAGTTTACTTATTCAATTTCATACTGATGGTCAATGGAGAAGAGAAGCTTGGTTGAAATTTGAGATTGCCGGACTTGATGCTGAGCACTTTGACTCGGCAACTGTAATCTTGTCCCCTTTAAGTACGAATGCGAATATAATTTCTCCAATGCACACAATAAGAGAGACAACCACAAATTGGAGTGAGTTAACACTTGTTTCTGCAAAAAAGCCAACTCTTATCGATGTAGTATTAGATAGTAAAGAATATACACCAGGTACTCCGATTAAATTGGATGTAACAAACATACTTAAAACACGTCTTGCAGAAGAGAAGGACACTATAAGTTTTAATATCAGACCTTCAAGTGTTGCAGGAGCATTGTATTTTCATTCAAAAGAATCAAGTCAATCGGAATTATGGCCGGTTTTACTTTTAAAAGGTACTACCGTAGGTCTAATCCATCAAGGTGATGAGGGAATTAGGTTTAAAGTAGCAAACAATAAACTAATAGTTTCAGGTCGAGAAAGTATTAAAACAACTATTTTTGATGTTACAGGTAAAGTTATATTGTCAAAACAAGAAGCACAGAATTCGTATTCAATTAATATTTCTGATTTGATTTCTGGTATCTACATAGTATCATTACAATATGAAACAGGTAATAAAATTGTAAAAATTATGCTATGATTAAAAAACAGAAATATTTTTAACTTGTGTTGAAAGTATTTCTGTTTTTAATTAACGTGAGTTCGATATAAGAAAAATTGAAAAAGGTTAGCATAATTCCGAGATAATTATTATCTTTATAGTATTGAAATACAAATAAATAACTAAATTCATCACTATGCTAACCACTGACGAAATTACTGAAATTTTTTATTTATGCGATGATTTTTCAAAAGAATTTGACAAATCATACAAAAAACATATTTTGGTTGCCGAGAGCGGCAAAAAGACCAGAAACAAGCCAAACAGGCTGTCAAACAGTGAAATAATGACGATTTTGATCACTTTCCATCTGGGAGGATTCAGAAATCTGAAACATTACTATGTGTTTTATGTAAAGCAACATCTCAATGGGGAGTTTCCACGTTTGGTTTCCTATAATCGATTTGTTGAGTTACAACAGCAAGCTGTTTTTCCTCTGGTTATTTTTCTTAAATTGTGTAGGATGGGTCAATGTACCGGAATCAGTTTTGTTGACTCAACCACCATTAAAGCGTGTCATATCAAGAGAGAGAAAATGAATAAGGTTTTCTCTGGAATTGCCACAAAGGGCAAGGGAACTCTTGGTTGGTTTTTTGGTTTTAAACTACACCTGATTATTAATGACAAAGGAGAAATTCTTAGCTTTGTTATTACTCAGGGAAATGTTGATGACCGGGAACCACTTCAATATGAATCGTTTATTGAAAAAGTGTCTGGAAAATTATATGCCGATAGGCGTTATATTTCACAGGCACTACGAGATATATTGTTTGTTGATGGAATTCATTTTGTTACCAAAATGAGAAATAATATGAAAGGTGGCGAAATACCTTTGCAGGACAGAATTTATCTGCGTAAAAGAGCCATCATTGAGACAGTCAATGATGAACTCAAAAATATTTGCCAGATAGAACACACAAGGCATCGGTCTTTTACCAATTTCATTTCAAATCTTGTGGCTGCACTGCTCGCTTACAGTTTTATGCCTAAGAAACCATCAATTAAGGTTGAATTTGTGGATCAAGATCAACTCGTTTTATTTTAATTTTATATCGAACTCACGTTAATTAACAAATAAAAATAACAAATAAAAACTATCGATTAATACATCATGAAAAAAACAAATAAAGTTACATTTTTCTCTTTAATTTGTCTATTGTTTGTTGCCTCCCTGTCAGCCCAAAAAACACCCAAGCCGGTCGTCTTCTATCTCCAGAACCTCCCTCAGGAGCGAATAGGAACAGAAACCGACGCGGTTATCATTGATAGTCTGCAAAAACAGAACTTTTGGGTGATCCCTGTAGATTGCAGTAGTTTTCCAAAAACCTCACCAGAACTGGAAGACTATCTGGTCACATTCCATAAAGCCAGTCCGGCATTGTTGGCAACCTATGCTACTGCAACAGAGGAGGCTGATTTGGATAATATCTATTATGTTCCGGAGGGTCATATACTACAACATAAAATTCCAATCTGGAACATTCTCGATCATGGAGTCGACGGACTGATAAACCGCATCATGGATACATGGAATAAAGAAATTGTGGAAACATTCGGAGTGCAACCTGTTACCAGTCCCGAACAAATGTATGATAAACATGGAAACCCGATTGATTACAACATGTATATGGATTTGGTTTATCCGAGTGGATCGCCGCTGAAAGATGTGCCGTTAGTCATTAATTTTTCCTCGAATTCACCCCGGCAAAAACCATTTAACCCTACAGGAACCAATGAAGTAGTATACCGCAATATATACCCGTTTGGTTTTCTGACAACCGGTTATGCATGGGCCAATGTGGATCATTGTTATAATCCGTTGGCCAGAGCAGATGTTTGGACATATTTCGACAGGTATACACTTGAAGATTGGGCGGGTCACGCATTGGTTACTGCTTATGTGCGTTATATCAATACCCATCTGAATGACTATAATCTGAACGGAAAAATAGGAACTATGGGTATTTCGAAAGCATCGTACAGTTCTGTCCGTATTGCCAATACTAAGAATGCTGATGGCAGAGAACATTTCTTGTACGGAGGGGTAGAAAATACAAAACCACAGCCCTGGCCGGGTGTGCCAAGCACGGTTGATGTAGCTTATGCTGCTGCCGGTAATGGTACACGTCGTGTAAATACCTATGTAGATAAGTTTACGGTGCCTATGATTACTTCTGCGGGATCAAAAGATCAGTATAATCAATGGGATGTATATCCTGAAGTTGTGAAAAGATTTAATGAACTTGATAATAAACACCTGGCATTCTGGATGGAAGACCTTGGACATACTTATCCTGGCCTTGGAACAGATCTGGCAACCGGTGAAAATCGTTATAAATTATTCAAAACATACTTTGATAATTATCTCAAAGCATCTGTAACGGATCCGCTGAAAGTGTTTTATATTTATCCGAAAGAGAACGCAACTGAAGTTGATACGGATGGTTTAACGCGTATCCTTATTCATGACGGTGTTTTACCTGCTGCCATGCTTGGCTTGACTCCGTATGCTCCGATTACGGTAAGATTCCTGTCAGAAATTGATTCAGTAGCTTTTGTCCAGCATGTGAAAATATATCATAAAGCATCGAATGTTGAGGTCGCAGGTACGTGGAAACCCAAAACGGGTAATACAACTTATGAATTTACGCCGGCATCGGATATGATAAAAAATGAGGTATACAGAATTGTTGTTTCCGCAGAACTGCAAAATATATCCGGACAAAAAATGGAGAATGAGGTTGTACGTGATTTTACAATAACCAAAGAAGGACAGGAAGATGTTGAAACCGAAAGTTTAGTGATTGCTCCCACGGATGATACTTACCAGAAGACATCTCTGGGGACGACTGCCTATGGCGCTCAGAATACCATGCGTGTACGCTACAGTCCCTATGGCGATTGGCGTTTCGATGGTTATATCAAATTTAATATTGCCGGGCTTGATGCAAGTAAAATTAAGTCGGCAAAGTTGAAACTGTCTTCCTCAACAACGCTTACGGGAGAGCCGGTTTCTCTGACTGTCTTTAAAACAACCACCGAATGGACGGAGTCGACCTTATTGTCGGCAAACAAACCAACGATTGTGGGGAGTGGATTGGATGTGGTAAATTTTACAGGTACTGAATTATGGACCAGTTTTGATGTGACTAATCAGTTGAAATCCGATATTGTTGATTCACAGACTGAGATTAGTTTTCTGATACGCGCGGCAACAGGAGGAAGTACTGAAAATGTTTACTTTAACACCAAGGAAGCTGAAAATGAAGTACTCAGGCCGGTGCTGGTTGTGGAGGAAATTGTACCTGCAACAGCTGTTCCGCAGCAAGTCCCGGATGAGTTATATGTCACAGTCATGAATGAGAAGTTATATGTAACCAACGCCGGAGAGGCTGTTGTGACTATTTTCTCATTATCAGGTAAAGCATTACTTTCTGAAACACTGTCAGGCAAATTATATGTCGATCTTTCAAATATTCCGGATGGAGTGTATATTGTGTCGGTAGCTAATGCCGGGCAGCGAAAGATGTTGAAAATTGTCCGCTGAAACACAGGAGAGGATTCAGGTCTATTGTAGTGAATTCCGGTTCTGCCGGGTAATTTTTAAATTGTTGTATGAAGGCATTTTTTTATTTCAAAATAAAATTATTATTGGTTGTTTGCTTGATCGGGATATCCAATAATTTTTATGCTCAATCCACAGCTTTGTTGTTGGATGATAATTTCGACTATGCTGAAGACTCCGATTTAGTGGGACAGAATGGTTGGGTTTTGGGAACAGCCGGCACAAACAAAGTTACCATATCAACAATGGGCTTAAGTTATCCGGGATATCCGGACTCGGATACAGGTCTGGCTGCCGCTTTTAATCCGTTGAGCGACCGTGTTCAGAAGAGTTTTACAGGAACCCTCAATAACAGCTATTTTTACGCTTTTCTGATTCGTGTAAATTCAGTTGGTACAGGTGATTTTTTCGCTGGCTTTTTTAGCGGAAATGCTTTCAGAGGAAGGGTTTATTTAAAAGCTGACGGAAATGGATTTCAGTTTGGGTTGGTTAAAACTACAACCGGAACGGTTACTTACACTACGGGTGCTCCTTTTTCGTTCGGAACAACCTATTTAGTGGTAGTGAAATATGATTTTATCGCAGGCAGTGGAAATGATGAGGTAAGTTTATTTATCAATCCTGATTTAAATGCAAATAATCCGGGAAGTCCGGTCATTGGTCCTTTAACAGATACCGGAAATGATGTCTCTGCGAATGTTTTTGCAATTCAGGGAAGGACTAATGCAGGAAGTTTCAGCTTGGACGGTTTGCGGATTGCTACAACTTGGAATGCAATCAAAGGAACCGATTTCGAAAATCATTACCTGGAATTACCCCGGTTTATTA
>VSSQ01000009.1_pt2 | contig 24185 bp, 15 predicted proteins | sample 4763081 | NCBI WGS metagenome assembly VSSQ01 (sample SAMN12137344, study PRJNA551015) | bioreactor metagenome | isolation source: SDC9 anaerobic chlorinated ethene degrading culture | place: USA: Knoxville, Tennesee | collected 2015-01-01
AAAGGCAGCCAAGTGAAAGGCAGCCAAGTGAAAGGCAGCCAAGTGAAAGGCAGCCGGGTGAAAGACAGTCAAGTGAAGGACAGTCAGGTGAAAGACAGCAAGACAGAAAGAACTATAAGGACGGGGGAGTGTTATGAATCAGCAATCAAGCGGGATAAAACGGCTTCTTGAATTTACCGGCCAAAGCCGGGGCCTGCTCACCCTATCCCGTATCTTATCCGGGATCAGCGCGCTGTTTATCCTGGGACCGTTTCTGTGTGTTTACTTTGCCGCTAAAGATTTGGTGAATGTCTTTGCGGGGGGCTCCCTGGACCCAGAGAGCCTTGTCCGGTGGGGAGTTCTGGCCCTTATCCTGGAGTTAATCGGGCTGGCCCTCTATTTTGCGGCCCTGCTTTGTTCCCATGTGGTGGCTTTCCGCACGGAAAAGAATTTAAAGATGGCCGTCCTCACCCATCTGGCCAAAATGCCCCTGGGCTATTTTGATCGGAATCCCAGCGGCAAGCTGCGTAAAATCATTGATGATAACAGCTTTCAGACCCAAACCTTTATTGCCCACCAGCTCCCGGATTTAGTGGGAGCTCAGGTGACGATGGCCGCCAGTCTCGTCCTCATGCTGCTCTTTGACTGGCGGGTGGGTCTGCCGCTGCTGCTGCTGTTTGGGGTGGGCTTTTTTCTGCAAGGTTCCCTGAACGGCAAAGAGAGCATGAAGTTTATGCAAAGCTATCAGGACGCTCTGGAGACCATGAATCATGAGGCTGTAGAGTATATAAGAGGGATCTCGGTGGTCAAGGTGTTCGGGCAGACGGTGCATTCCTTCAGCAAATTCAATGCCGCTATCCAATCCTATCGGGATGACGCCCTGGCCTTTACCATGTCCTGTAAAAAAGGGATGGTGGCCTTTAACTCCATCGTCAATTCCAGCTTTCTGGTGCTGGTGCCGGCGGCCTTGCTCATCGGGCTGGTTTCTCCCGATTTGCCGGGCTTTATGCAGAGCTTTCTGTTTTACCTGATCTTTTCGCCGGCCTGTGCCGTCATGCTCAACAAAATCATGTATATGACCAGCTACAAAATGCAGGCCGAGGAATCCATGCGCAGAATTGATGGGATTCTGAGCGCCGAGCCCCAAAGGGAAGCGGCCCGGCCCCAGACGGCCGGCGGCCATGAGATCTCCTTCGCAGACGTCACCTTCAGGTATGAGGGGACGGACCATCCGGCGGTGTCCCACCTCAGCTTTATCGCCAAGCCGGGGACCACTACGGCCCTGGTGGGGCATTCCGGTTCCGGGAAAAGCACCACGGCCAGCCTGATTCCCCGTTTTTACGATGTTCAGGAGGGTGTGATTAAGATCGGCGGGGTGGACATCAGAGAGATGGCCTCTGAGGATTTGATGAGAAAGGTGGCTTTTGTCTTTCAAAACCCCAGGCTGTTCAAGGATACCCTGCTGGCCAATATTCGCGCCGCCCGGCCGGAGGCCACCAGGGAAGAAGCTTTGCAGGCGGCCCATCTGGCCCAATGCGATGATATTTTAGCCAAGCTGCCCCAAGGGATCGATACGGTGGTGGGCAGTAGGGGGGTTTATCTTTCCGGCGGTGAGACCCAGCGGATTGCCATCGCCAGGGCGATTCTGAAGGACGCTCCCATCGTCCTGCTGGATGAGGCCACCGCCTATGCCGATCCGGAGAGTGAGCAGCAGATTCAGCAGGCCTTTAAGGGGCTTACCAAGGGCAAAACCGTGGTCATGATTGCCCACCGCCTGTCCACGGTGCGGGATGCCGGGCAGATTGTGGTGATGAAGCAGGGCGGGATTGTGGAAAAGGGGACCCATGACGGGCTGGTGGCTCAGGGAGGGGAATATGCCCGGATGTGGGATAACTATCAAAAATCCACCCAATGGCATATTGGAGGGGAGGTAAGGTCATGCTGAAGGGCATGTTTGCCCTGAGCGATCAGGGAGCAAAGGATTTAAACAAAGGGATCGCCGCCACTACCCTAAGCAATATAGTCCTGATTCTTCCGGTCAGCCTGCTGATCCTGGTGGTCATGGAGCTGCTCAATGGGATGGGGGGAGAAACCGCCGGACTGCAAAGGACCGTTTCCTTGATGCCCTTGTATGGGGTGCTCACAGTGGTGCTGTTCGTGATGGTCTTTGCCACCCAATGGCTGCAGTACAACAAGACCTATACGGTGGCCTATCAGGAAAGCGCCAACCGGAGAATTGTGCTGGCGGAAAAGCTCCGCAAGCTGCCCTTATCTTTCTTTGGGCAGAAGAATCTGGCCGATTTGACGGCGACCATTATGGGGGATTGCACAGCCCTGGAGCGGGTCTTCGCCAACGCGATTCCCCAGCTGTTGGGAACAGTCTTCATGTTTATTCTGACGGTCCTTGGCTTAGTTATCCTGGATTGGCGGTTGGGCCTGTGCATTGCCCTGCCTGTGCCGGTGGCCGCCCTGGTGGTCATCGCCGCCCGTAAAGCTCAGCAGAAAGCGGAAAGGGCCAATCTGGATGCCAAGCGCACTGCTTATGACGGGGTCCAGGAGTACCTGGAGACGATTGGGGAGCTCAAAGCCTGCTCCCGGGAAAAGGAGTATCTGGAGGGGCTGGAACAAAAGCTGGATCAGGTGGTGCGCTGCTCCTTCCGCAATGAGCTGGCCCCTGGCGCGGCCACCACAGCAGCCCAGTTTATTCTGCGGTTCGGCTTGGTCGCTGTGCTGCTGGTGGGGGGCTACCTGGTTGCCAAGGGTTCCCTTTCCATTCCCATGTTCATTCTCTTCCTGTTGTTTGCCGGCCGGATTTATGATCCTTTCACCAGTTGCTTTATGATGTTGGCGGAAGTCTTTTCGTCACTGGTCAGTGTGGGGAGAATGAAGCAGATCGATGCCACACCGGAGCAAACCGGGGACCCCGTTTGCAACAACCAGGGATATGATCTAGAGTTCGACCAGGTGGTATTCTCTTATAACGATGAGCCCGTATTGAGAGGGATTTCCTTTGTGGCCAAACAGGGAGAGATCACAGCCCTGGTGGGCCCTTCGGGCAGCGGGAAATCCACCGTTTCCAGACTGGCCGCACGTTTCTGGGATGCGGATTCAGGCAGGATTACCCTGGGCGGAGTCGATATAACCAAGGTTGAGCCGGAAACTCTGTTCAGGAATTTCGCCATTGTGTTTCAGGATGTGATGCTGTTTGATGATACGGTCATGGAGAACATCAGGCTGGGCCGCCGGGAGGCTACGGATGAGGAAGTCAGGGCAGCCGCCCGGGCTGCTCAGTGTGAAGAATTCATCGAGGGCCTGCCGGAAGGCTACCGGACAAACATCGGCGAAAACGGCAGTGCCTTGTCGGGCGGGGAGCGGCAGCGTATTTCCATTGCCCGGGCGTTGTTGAAGGATGCGCCGGTTGTCTTGCTGGATGAGGCGACGGCTTCCATGGACGCTGAAAGTGAAACCCTGGTCCAGGAGGCCTTGTCGGTCTTGTTGGAAAATAAAACCGTGATGGTCATTGCTCATCGGATGAGAACCGTCGCCAATGCCGATAAGATTGTGGTTCTGGACAACGGCCATATCCGTGAACAGGGTACTCCGGCCCAATTGATAAATCAAGGCGGACTTTATGCCCATTTGGTATCTCTTCAGCAAATTTAGGCCTTTGCCGGGGCAGGGCCAATTTTTTTAAAGAAAAAGTTAGCTTATACTAACTTTTGGGGGTGGCTGGGAGGTGGCGAAAAGAAGGTATGATGAATAACTCACGAGGGGGTGACGAAGAGCAAGCATGATGAGCAATCCCTATTTTGTAAGGACGTTCAAGGGAACAGCCCAAAACAGACTTTTTTTGTTTCCCTATGCAGGGGGCGGAGCCTCGGCTTTCAATCCATGGCAAAAGCATTTTACAGACACAGAGATTCTCCCGGCCCACTATCCGGGCCGGGAGACCAGAATCAAGGAAAGGCCGCTGGAAAGCCTGACCCTTCTGGTTGAGGAATTGTGGGCCGGGATGGAGCCGCTGCTTAGGGATGGGACTCCCTATTACTTATTTGGACACAGTCCCGGTACGAAAGTGGCTTATGAACTGGCCCTGCTGATCCAGCAAAGCAATGTTCCCTGCCAGTCCAAGGGAATGATTATCGCCGCCGGAAAAGCCCCCTGCCTGAAGGAAACCCATCCCATTCATCAGTTGGATGATGCTCATTTTATCCGGGAAATCGGCAGGTTTTCAGCCACACCTGCTGCTATCCTGGCCTCCCCGGAATTGATGAGCCTTTTCTTGCCGGCACTCAGGGCGGATTTCCGCTTGGACGAAACCTATCACCGCCGGGAGATAGAAAAGGTTAAGTGCCCTATCCTGACTCTCATGGGGGATCAGGATCCGGAGCTTACCCTTGATGAACTGCTGATGTGGAGAAATTATACCCAGGGTGACTTTGCTGTTCAGACCGTCGCCGGAGCACATATGTTTATTCTCAGCAATAAAGAGGCTGTGATCAAGATACTTCAGGACTATATGGGCCCATGAACACAGATGGCGAGAGGCTTAAGCTATATCACATCACCAGCAATGAGAAAGTGGCCATTCCTGAGGTAAAAGACTTGTTAAACAAGGGGATACCCCAGATCTTTCTCGTTAATACAAACAGGGGGGAGTGCAGAATAGAAAGTTTCCGGTATTTAACCAGGGAAGAGGAGGGGCTGCTTGGCTCCTACAGGCAAGAGTCTGATCAAAACAATTACCGGGTAACCCATAGTATCGTCAACTATATCTATGCCAATGTATTGCATTGCGGGATTGAGGAGCTTCTTTTCGGACGGGGAAAGTACCAAAAGCCCTTTATAAGCAATGATTTGAATTATCACTATAACATAGCCCACTCGAAAAACTTTGCCCTGGTGGGGATCCATGGCCGGGAGCTGGGGGTGGATATCGAGTCTATTGACGAAGGGCTGGACTATAAAGCCATTGCCCGGGACCTGTTCGCCCAGGAAGATCGGGAATACATACAGAGGGAGCCCGGGAATTTTTTCAGGCTTTGGGTGGCCAAGGAAGCTTATCTGAAACTCAGGGGAACAGGGTTTTACAGTGATCTGAAAGAGCTTGCCGTCAAAGGGGAAGAAGAGGGGAAGATCATCCTGCTGGACAAAACCAGCGGGTCCTGTCACCCGGTCTTTATGACGGAGCACCTGTCCTGCAGCATAGGATTCAGTTGTCTATAAAGGAAAGTACCTGTAGAGGAAAGTGTCTGCAAGGGAAAGTGCCTGGAAAAGAAATTGTCTATAAAAGAAAGTGAGGGAGTTCATGACTGGAAATCTGAAGGAGAGTCTGGAAAGCTTCTATGCTGCCAAGGTGTGGGAAGATATCACCCTGGGCAAAGCGCTGTCGGCTTGGAGTGAAACATATGGGGACAACATCGCCTTAACCGAAGCGGACAGACAAGTAACCTATCGGGAGCTGGAAACGGCAGCCAGGAGAATGGCGGCCGGTTGGCAAAGGCGGGGATTTGGCAGGGGGGATAAGATCGTCCTGCAGCTTCCCAACTCCATTGAGTTTGTCGTCAGCGCTTTTGCCCTGTTCAAATTAGGAGTTATTCCCGTCATGGCTCTGCCTGCCCAAAGAAAAACAGAAATCAAAGGGATTATCGAAAAATCCGGGGCCAAGGGCTATGTGATCAAGGAAAAATACTTGGGGTTTGACTATAAAAGCCTGGCCAGGGAAATCCGCCGGGAAATCGAAACCGATCTGGCGGTGATCGTCATCGGCAGAAGCGACGAATTTATAGCTTATGAGGATTTAGGGGAAGGCCCGGAATTAAGAGATGAACCGGAGATAGGCTCCGGGGAGGTGGGTTTGTTTTTATTATCGGGAGGAACAACGGGAATCCCCAAGCTGATCCCCCGAAGGCATGCCGATTATTTATATGTGGCGCAAAAGACTGCGGAGCGCTGCCGCCTGGATCAGGAGTCCGTCTATTTGGCGGCCCTGCCTGTGGCCCACAATTTCCCCCTGGGTTGTCCGGGTTTGCTGGGTACCTTGAGTGTGGGCGGCAGAGTCGTGATTTGTGCGGTGGCCAGCCCGGATGAAATCATCCCCCTGATTGAAGAGGAAGGGGTGACCATAACGGGCCTGGTGCCGGCCCTGGCCCATATGTGTATTGAGTTTTTGGAGCTGGATGGGGAGTGCGATATATCCTCCCTTAAAGTCATCCAGGTGGGGGGAGCGGTCCTGGATTCCTATTTAGCCGCCAGGATCGAAAAGGCTTTTGCTTGCACCTTGCAGCAAATATTCGGAATCGCCGAAGGCTTGATTTGTTGTACGGATTTGGCAGACAGGGAGGAGATCAGGTATCACACCCAAGGGAAACCCATCTCGGCATACGATGAAATACTGATTGTGGATGAAAAAGGCCAGGAGGTCCCGGAGGGAGAGTATGGTGAGCTGACGGTCAGGGGCCCCTATACCATCTATGGCTACTATAATCTTGAAGAAGTCAACCAAAGCTGCCTGTCGGATCAGGGCTATTTTAAAACCGGAGACAAAGCGCGCTGGCAGGATGGCAATCTCCAGGTGGCAGGAAGGCTGAAAGAGATGATCAACCGGGCCGGAGAGAAAATCACCCCGTCGGAGCTGGAAGAGCTGCTGCTGAGACATGAAGACATAGAGGATGTTCAGGTGGTGGGGGTTGAGGATCAAGAGCTGGGGGAGAGGATTTGCGTATTTATAATGGCTCAGAATAAGGGGTTGACCTTGAATGCTCTGCGCAATTATTTAGTGGGGCAGCAGGTGGCTTCATACAAACTGCCGGATCAGCTGGTTTATTTGGAGGCCTGGCCCCTCACCAATGTAGGGAAAATCGACAGAAACCAATTAAGAGTCTTGGGAACACAGAGAGGTAATCAGGAGGTTTTTCATGGAAGATAAGAATCCGAGAACAGCAGCCATGGAGTTTGTGGGCCAAAAGGTCCGGGACCTGTTAGCTGCGGAGCAGATCGCCGCCGACAGCAACCTCATTGAAGAGGGGCTCAGCTCCCTCATGATCATGCAGATTGCCGGCGGCCTCCGCAAATACAAGCTCAGGATTTCCTTTGCCGCTTTAATTGAAAAGCCTACCCTGAGGGACTGGGCTGAACTCATCAACAAGGCAAAGCTCAAGGAAGCCGGGCAGGTCCCGGAAGGGGCGGTGGAACGGGTAGTGGAAGAGGCGGTGGAAGAGGCAGCGGGGGAGGCAGCGGCAGCGGAACGGGCAGTGGAACGGACAGCGGGGGAGCCCGGGGGCCAATTCCCCCTTACGGATGTGCAATATGCCTACTGGGTGGGCAGAAATGATGACCAGCCTTTAGGCGGGGTAGGATGCCATGCTTATCTGGAATTTCATGGACAGTCTATCGATCCCCTCAGGCTGAAGCTGGCCTGGAATGCGCTGCAGAGACATCATCCCATGCTGAGGGCGAAATTCTTCCCCAATGGCCGGCAGGCCATTATGCCTTCCCCCTACAGTGAGGAGATTGAGGTGTTTGAGCTGGGAGGATTGGCCCCAGATGAGCTGCAAGAGGAGCTTTTATCCCTAAGGTCCGCCCGGTCTCACCGCAAACTCAAGGTGGAAGAAGGTGAGGTGGCCGGCCTTGCTCTGGCTCTTCTTCCGGACGGTACCGGCCGGCTTTTCCTCGATGTTGACCTGCTGGTCGCCGATGTTTTAAGCCTCAGCCTGATCATCCGGGATCTGGCGGAAGCTTATCTGGGGAAGAGGCTTGGTGAACCGCCGGAATATACCTTTCAGGATTATATCCGCGGCAGAGAAGGGGAAGCGGAAAACCAGGAGCGGGAGGAAGATAAACGGTTTTGGGAAGGGAAGCTGCAGGCCATGGACTGGGAAGGGCTGCGGATGCCCCTGCAAACCAAGCCTGAGTTGATCAGCAAAACCAGGTTCAGCAGAAGGCAGGCCATCGTAGGCCGGGAGGATTGGCAGAGAATCAGGCAAACCGCGGCCCGCTACCAATCCACCCCCTCCATGATCCTGCTGACGGCTTATGCTCTCGTCCTGGAAAGATGGTGCAGCCAGGGGAGTTTTTTCATCAATATTCCCTTATTCAACCGGGATCTGGAGGACGGGAGGATCAGCGCCATGGTCGCGGATTTTACCAATCTCCTGCTGGTTGAATTTATGAAGAAACCCCAGGAAACCTTTCTCATGACCATGGAACGGGTAAAAAGCACATTTTTGGAGAATGTCTCCCACAGCGGTTATTCCGGTGTGCGTGTGCAAAGAGATCACTTTGGCAAGATGGGGGGGACGGGTTTTGTGGCACCGGTTGTGTTCGCCTGCAACATCGACTACCCCCTGGAGACCCCCCTATCGCGCCGGGCCTTTGGCGGGGTGGGCTATATGGTGTCCCAGACACCTCAGGTGTGGCTTGATTTTCAAACTTATGTCCGTGATGAAGAGCTGATGCTCTGCTGGGATGCCGTGGACGAATTATTCCCCGAGGGTTTAGTGGATGATATGTTCGGCGCCCTGCAGGACCTGATCCAGGGGCTGGCTCAACATGATGACTGGAATCAGGGGTTCGATGTTCTGCCGCCCAGACAAAAAGCACAACGGGCCGGGGAACTGGCAGATCTCCTTCCCTTAAGCCCTCCCCCTAAGACACTGCTGAGCGGCTTTCTGAGTCATGTCCGCCAAAACCCTGACAGCATCGCCCTCATTGACGGCCGGACCCAGGGGTCAATCACTTACGGGGAATTATACCGCAGAGCATTGGCCGTGGCTGGATTATTGGTTCGGAAAGGAGTCCAACCCGGCGACTATATGGGCATTTTATTGCCAAGAGGATGCGGGCAGATCTATGCCATATTGGGTATTCTCATGGCCGGCGGGGTTTATGTGCCCATCGGCATCAGCCAGCCGGAGGGGCGCCGGCAGAAACTATACAGGCAGATAGGGTTAAAAGGGATTATAACCCATGGGGAAACCATCCCCAGCGGGCATCCGGATCATGAGGGTATCCTGGTGGTGGAGCTGGAAGAGGGGATGGGCAAGGGAGGTCTGGAGGAGGGGATGGGCAAAGGAGGCCCGGGAGTGGGGACGGACAAAGGAGGTCTGGAAAAGCCGGTCATGGCTTCCCCACAGGACAGCGCGTATGTCATTATGACCTCCGGAAGTACCGGGAGCCCCAAAGGAGTGGAGATCAGCCATGAGGGAGCGGTGAATACCATTGAGGATATCAATGGCAAATTCGGGATATCAGCCAGGGATTCGGTCCTGATGGTTTCCGCCATTGATTTTGATCTTTCGGTGTACGATCTCTTTGGCATGCTCTCGGAGGGGGGCAGGGTCATTGTCCTGGACGAAGAGAACTATAAAGATCCTGATGTCTGGCTGAGGCTTATGCAACACTATTCCCTATTGGTTTGGAATTCGGTTCCGGTCCTTTTTGATATGTTGGTGACCATGGCGGAGCGGCGGGAGGCGCCCCTTGACTTAAGGCTGGTCATGCTTTCCGGCGATTGGATAGGGCTTGATCTGCCCCGGCGATTCTATGAGCTGAACAGAAACGCCACGGTGGTGGCCCTGGGAGGGGCGACGGAAGCCTCCATATGGTCCAATTATCAGGTTGTGCCGGAGAGGCTTCCCTCAGACTGGATCACTATTCCTTATGGTCAACCCTTAAAAAACCAAATCTACAAGGTCATGGACAAGTGGGCAAGGGTCTGCCCCAATTATGTGGCCGGAGAGCTCTGGATAGGGGGAGCCGGTGTGGCCAAAGGCTATAAGGGTGACGAGGAACTGACCGGGCAGAAATTTAAAACGGACACCATCCGCTGGTACAAAACCGGTGATTCAGGAAGAATGTGGGAAGACGGCACCATTGAATTATTGGGCAGGCTGGACAATCAAATCAAAATCAAGGGTTACCGCATTGAGACCGGAGAAGTGGAAAGTGCCTTGATGAAGCTGCCCGGTGTGGCGAATGCCGTAGTATGCCTGAGCGAAGAAAATGAGGATAAGGTGCTGGCGGCCTATCTGGTGGCCAAGGAAAAGGTCAAGGCAGAGGAAAAAAGGTATGCGGAGGTGGAGGGGGTAAAAGAGGCTCTGGCGGCCTGCCTTCCCCACTATATGATCCCGGCGGTCTATGTTTGGGCCGGGGAGCTGCCGTTAACGGTCAATGGAAAACCTGATAAGCGGCAAATCAGTGAGCTGTTAAAGAACCGTTGGCAGAAGACGTCTTTCTCGCCGCCGGAGGGGGCGCTGGAAGGGCAGATAGCCAAAGTGTGGCAGGAGGTGCTGCATAAAAAAGAGCTATCCCGCCATGATAATTTCTTTAAATTAGGCGGGGATAGTCTGAAAGCGGTGGAGATCGTCACCAAAGCCGGGGCTGTGTTAAAGCTTCCCCTGACCCTATCCATCCAAACCCTGTTCCGATGCCCCACCCTGAGGGAATTTGCCCTGGAAATAGCTAAGCTGGGCAGCGGCTATGAAGAGGAAATCATCTGAAGAAGTTCATGCTAGGTTAGAGGAGGTTGCCGTCAATGACGATTGAAAAAAGAATGAAGGAATTCCGTAACCAAGGGATTGTTTTATGGCCTGAAGGGACTGCCTTGAAATTCAAAGCACCGAAGGGTGTGGTTACGGAAGAGATAAGAAGCTTTTTAAAAGAAAACAAACAGAGGATTATCCAGTACCTGGAGGGGAATCAGCAGGCTGCTTGGGCAAGGAACAGGGCGGGCAGGTTCAATAAGTTTCCCTTGACCGATATCCAGAATTCTTATGTGGTGGGCCGCAATAAGCACTATGAATTAGGCGGGGTGGCCTGCCACGGCTATTTGGAAATCGAGTTTGAGGAAATCCTGGATATAGAGAGATTGGAGACAGCCTGGAATAAGGTCATCCAAAAGCATGATATGCTGCGGGCCATCGTCTACGATGTGGGCTACCAAATCGTCCAGGAAACGGTGCCTCTGGTAAGGATTCCGGCCATTGATCTGCGGGGCGGGGGGAATGACAAGGGCCGGGAAGCCTTGCGGAAAAGTCTGGCCCATAAGCAATACCCCTTGGGCCAGTGGCCTATGTGTGATGTGGCGGTCAGCATTGATGAAGAAAAATCGGTGGTCCATTTTTCAGTGGATATGCTGATCGCTGATTTTTCCAGTATGAACATTATCCTCAATGATCTGGAGCATTTTTACAGAAATCCTGAGGAGCCCATCAGCTACCCCACCCTTTACCGGGATAGTGTCATGTATCAAAATGACCGGAAGATGCTGAACCCCCAGGAGCGGCAGGCTGCCGAAGCCTATTGGGAGCAAAAGCTTCCTTCTCTGGGTGAAGCCCCGGAGCTTCCGGTCATCAAGAAAACCGGACTGACGGAGCATACTTTTTCCCAAAAAAAGCTGTTCCTGGAGAGGGAAAGGTGGCAGGGGTTTTGTGAGCGGGCCAAAGATGCTCAGATTACGCCCTCGGTGCTGGTCATGGCGGCCCTGGCGGAAGTGACCGCCTTATGGTCCTCAAGTCACAAGTTCAGCATCAACACAACCATCTTCAATCGTCCTCCTCTTGCCGAAGATATCCATCAGGTTGTGGGGGATTTTACCGACGTCATTGTTTCCTCTATCGATCTGGATTTCAGTATCCCCTTTAGCCAAAGAGCCCAGGCTATCCAAAAGGATCTTTGGACGGATTTGGAACACAGCGCTCTATCCGGGGTGGAAGTGCTCAGAAAAATGACCAAAGAGCGCAAAAAGAACATCATTATCCCGGTGGTTTTCACAAGTACGGCAGGGATCGCCGGCAAGGAGGACGCCACGGTCCGCAGAAGCATCCGCTACAAGATCAGCCAAACCCCCCAAGTGTATCTTGACTGCCAGGTAGCGGATGAAAATGGGGGGGCGAAAATAAATTGGGATGTCCGGGATGGGGTTTTTGAAGAGCCGGTGATCAGCGACATGTTTGAGAGTTTTTCCCGCTTAATCAGCTCCCTTTGTGAGCCTGAACAGCAGGTTTTGGCAGACTATTTTCCGGTGGAATTGCCCCTGGGAACCAGGGAGGTAAGAAACATCACCAACTCCACGGCCAGGGAGTATCCTCCCCGGATGATGGAGGAGGGGTTCCTTCATGCCCTGAGGCACTATCCCAACAAGACGGCTCTGATTACAGACCGGGAAGAGTTTACCTATGCATCTTTTTCCCGCTATGTGAAGACCGTGGTGGATCTGTTGAAGGAACAGGATGTGCGGCCCGGGGACAGAGTGGGTATCAGCATCGATAAAAATCAATGGCAGATTGCGGCGGTCATGGCCGTCCTGTTGGTGAAAGGGACCTATGTGCCGATTGATGTTCACCAACCCTCTGCCCGCCAGGAAAAGATCATTAAGGGAGCCGGCATTAAAGTGCTGTTAATCCAGGATGAGGACTACTCTTCCCAGAAGGGCCATCCCGCCCGGGAAGGCTGCTCTGCCCAGGGAGGCTGCCCACCCTGGGAGGGCTGCACCACGATCAATCTGCAGGGGGTATCCCTGGGAAATGAGCCTTTGGATGTCTTTACGTCCGATCCTGATGACTCCGGCTCTGGTGGCCCCGGCTCTGCTGCTCCCGGCTCTGTTGCCCTCGGCTCCGCCTCCTCTGGCCCCGATTATGACCGGCCGGCTTATATTATTTTTACTTCCGGGACTACCGGGGAGCCCAAGGGGGTGGTTATTTCCCACCGGGCGGCCATGAATACCATCATGGATGTCAATCACCGCTATGGGATAGACGAATCCGATGTGTTTCTTTGCTTAGCCAATCTCTCCTTTGATCTGTCGGTCTATGATATTTTCGGCTGCTTTGCGGCGGGGGGCACCCTGGTTATGCCTGCTTCGTCACAGATCAGGGACCCCAAGTATTTGTATGATCTGATCCTGCTGAACCGGATCAGTGTGTGGAACTCGGTTCCGGCACAAATGCAGATGGTGGTCAATTATCTGGAATCTGTGGAGAGCATGAAGAAGAAAACCTCCTTGAGCAAGGTGTTTTTATCCGGGGATTGGATACCGGTCAACCTGCCTGAGCGCATTGGCGCCATGTTTCCCCAGGCCAGGGTGGTCAGCATGGGCGGGGCCACGGAGGCCTCCATTTGGTCGATTTATTATGACATTGCCAAAGGTGAAGTCTTTGGGAAAAGTGTTCCCTATGGGAAACCCATGGCCAATCAAAGGTTCTATGTGCTCAACGGTGAGGGGCGGCCCTGCCCGGATTATGTGGAGGGGAACCTCTATATAGCCGGTGACGGCTTATCCCTGGGGTATTTGAACGATGAGAAGCTGAACGGGGAAAAGTATGGCAGGCTGCCGGCGACGGGGGAAAGAATTTACCGGACCGGGGACAGGGGGTACTACAGGCGGGATGGCAATATCATGTTCAGAGGCAGGGAGGCCGGTGATGAGCAGATCAAAATTCACGGCCACCGCATCGAGCTGGCTGAAATACGTACGGCCTTAACCGACTATCCCCTGATCGATTCAGCTCTGGCTTTGGCCGTAGGGACACCCCCCGATGAATTGAAGATCAGTGCGGTGATGACGCCCAAACGCAGGTCGGAACAGCAGGATATCGAGCCAGATGATCAGGAACTGGCTATGCTGGCCGCGGCGGGCCGGTTTTATGAGACAGGCATGGACGGGGAATTGCTGGAAAAATGGACGACCAAATCGGAAGAAGTGGTGATCAGCGATATCTATCATACCTTCAAAGGCTTCGGGATCTTTGCGGAAGTGGATAAGCGCCATTCCTTTGGGGAAATCATGCAAACCATGAACATTCCCGAAAAGCTCCATAAGCTGACCAGATTATGGCTGCAGGTGCTGGTGAAAGAAGGGGTGCTCCGGGAAGAAGAGCAAACCTTTGCTTTGGTGGAACATAACCTTCACCTCGATTCCGGGGCCCTCTGGGATGAGTTCTACCGGATTGAAGAGGAGTTCAACTACAGCCGGGAATTTGTGGATTATCTGAAAAAATCCAGCGATGTGCTGCCGGAAATGATTCAGGGACAGGAAAACCCTCTCAACGTGCTCTTCCCCAAGGGGGATGTGGCACCGGCCATGGCGGCCTACCATGATAACAAAATCAATCAGATCCAGAACGGGATTGCGGTTAAGGAGGTCCTCTATCTGTGCCGGCAAGCCAACCAAAAGGAACCGGGCCGGCCCTTCCGGATTTTAGAGGTGGGGGCGGGAGTGGGCGGAACATCCCTGGATCTGATTCCCCAGCTGGAGGGCCGGCAGGTGGAATATCATTTTACCGACCTGTCCGCCTTTTTTCTCAATCATGCCCAGGAGAATTTCCGTTCCTATGAATGGGTGAACTATGGGCTGTTTGACATCAATCAGGATTTTGCCCTCCAGGGCTATGAGGCCTTTTCCTTTGATTTGATTCTCTGCGCCAATGTTCTGCACAACGCCAGGGATATTCATGAGGTGATGGATAACCTGAAGCACCTGCTGGTGGACCGGGGAACCATGATCATTCTGGAGGAGACCCGCGTCAGCTACATGCTGCTGACCTCCATGGAATTTAAGGACGGACTGACCGGATTCCAGGACGAGCGGGGGGAGGAGCAAACCTTTTTCACCAGGGCCCAGTGGGAAAAGATCTTCAGCCGCCACGGCGGGGAGATTGTTTTTGAATTTCCCGGTCAGGACAGCAAGCTGGATATCTCCGGCCAAACCATTTATATCACCAGGTATGCCGGGGAGTATGAGCCCTTGGACAAAGGGCGGGTGCAGGAGCATTTAGCCAATACGGTTGCTCCCTACATGATTCCAAGCACCCTGCTGGTGCTGCCGGCCCTGCCCCTGACGGACAATAAGAAAGTGGATATGGGCAGGGTAAGGGCCTATCTGGAGCAAAACCACCAAGCTTCCGGGACGGAGCCGGGAGAAAAAGCCCTGCCGGAAACGGAGCTGGAGAAGCGGATTGCCGTCATCTGGTGCCGGGAATTAAAAATAGCTTCCTTTGGCAGGGAGGACAATTTCTATGAGGTAGGGGGAGATTCACTTTTGATCGCCCAGGTGGTGGGCAAGATGGTGGAAGAGATCGAAGAGGCGGAAGGCTGGGAATGGAGCGCCTTGCTGACGGAAATGATGCAAACGCCCACAGTCAAAGAGGTCGCCGCCAAAATAGAGAGATTCTTCAGCCATAGGGACACCTTTATTGATCCCTCCCTGATCCAAATCAAAGACAGCCGGCTGCCCCGGGAGCAGTCCGTGGCCAAGGTGCTGTTCCATGCGGGAACAGGGACCCTCTCCGCCTATACGGATCTCATCGCCTATATTGAAAAGGACAGCAAAGAGGATGAAAGTGTCCTGGGATTTTCCTTTGGCAATGAGGTTGACTATATTTCCATGGAGACCCAGGATACCTTCAAGCTGCTGGGCAAAAAATACGGCAAAATTCTCAGCAGCTTAGGGTTTGCCAATTATATTCTGATTGGGCATTGCGTAGGCGGGGTGATTGCCCTGGAGGCGGCGGAGCATCTGCGGGAGTCCGGGCATCGGGTTTCCGATGTCACCTTGATCAGCGCCACCATTCAAATGCAGAAAGAGATGACCCACTACCGGGAGCTGCCCGACCAGGTGTATGCCCGAGCTTTGGAAACCAGCCTGGACAATGAGCTGCTGCTGGAGCGCACCTTTGCCCGGCTGATTAACGCCAATGAGTATGAAGCGGGATATACCACCCAAGAGGCGGATCTGGAAAGGTGCATTGAATTCCTGGTCAAGGAACGCCAGGGTGAAGTAAGCGCCGAAGCCTTGTGCTCTTTGGACGGTCCGTATCAGGAGATTGGCGATAACTTTAAGGAGCTGTCCAGAAAGCCGATTTCGGAAAGACTGAACGATCTCTACGCCACCATTGAGCGGTCTGAGTCCAATTTAATGGAGCATGAACGGAGGATGCTCAATACCTTGTTTAATATTTTTTCCCAGAATTTCGGCTGCGTGGCCAGTCATGAGCCCAGACCCTATGGGGGGCAGGTGCGGTTGTTCTCTTGTGAACAGCAGGAAGGGAGCTTCTTCCGGGAGTTTTTTGGGGAGAACCTGGAGACCTGGCTGCCCTATCTCCAAGGGGAATACACCTATGAGGTGATCGCCGGCCAGCATTTTGATTGTATTGTTGAACCTAATCTGCAAAAGAACATCGGCAGGATCCTGAATTTCAGATACTAAAAGAGAAGAGGCGATTCTATGCACCGTATAGGGGTTTTAGGTGGTACGGGTGAAATCGGCAGCAGAATAGTGAACCTGCTGAAGGGTGAATACAGCCTGATGGCTTCCTATCATAGCCAATCCAGACCATCTGCCGCCGGTTGTGAGTATGTAAAGCTTGACATTGCCGATGCTGAGCAGCTGCAGCACTTCTGCCGGCAATGCCATGTCCTGATCAATTGCGCAGGGGCGTCTTTCCTCAATGGTGAGAAGGTGGCCCGGATGGCTGCCCACTGGCAGATCCCTTATATTGATCCTTCGGGGGAGGCCTTTCTGGAAGAGCGGCTGGAGGACAGAAAGGATAAGGCTGTCTTTGTGCTGTCCGCCGGCTATTTCCCGGGGATGAGCGGGCTGCTGATGCGGCATGTCTGCGAGTCCTTTGACACTCCGGAGACCATCAGCGGCTTAAGCGTAAGCGAAGAAATACCCAGCATGTCGGCTATCGAAGATTTTATTCTCACCAATTTATCCGGTTTTGGGACGGCACTCAGCTATTATGATCATGGCGCTGTGGTCAGGGATGAAGGGGAAAGGCTGGAAAGGATCAGGGGCAGGGAATTCCGCTTTCAAAATTACCTGACCGTTGAAACGGCAAGGGTTGCGCAACACTATGGGCTGAAGGAAGCCCATTGGTACCATTCATCCTTTGGCGACCAGGTTATCCGCAAATTGCAGGAGGCGGTCATCCAGTATAAGTTGGAAAGAGCTGGATACAAAAGCATTGTCCGGGAAGTGATTGAGATATTCCGGCAAACCATGGCAGGCCGTGAATCCTTCAGTTATACAAGGATTGAGGGGCAAGGGCTGCTGGGGAAGGAGCGGACGCTGATGACGGCGGAGGTATCCAGTGATTGCAGCAGCGAGATCAGCGCCATCATAGCCGCTTATGCAGCGAAGGCGGTTTTGGCGAAGCCTTTACCCCCTGGCATCCATTACGCCATGGACATTATCAATATGGAGGAAATACTCAAGGATCTTGCTGAGCTGAAGGCAGAGATCCGGATCAGTAAGGTAGTTTTGGAACAGGAGGTTGATGATGAGTATGAAGAAGGGGAATTGTAAGCTGCATAGGATGGGGGAACCCCATGGCCCCAAGGTGCTTTTGATCCATGGGGCGGGATTTTATTGGCAAACCTGCTTTGCCAGGATCATAAGGGACCTGAAAGACCGGTATTGCCTCCTGATTCCGGAACTGGAAGGGCATACCGCCCACCCCAGGGAATACATGGTCTCGGTGGAGGAAACGGCCGGCAAGCTTGGCGAAGCTTTAGAGGAACTTAGGGTTGATAAGGTTCAGGCCATCTACGGGGTTTCCCTGGGTGCCAGTGTAGCCGTAGAAATGGCCATCAGGGGTGAGATCAAGGTCATGAACCTGCTCCTGGATGGGGGTCAATATGAAGGGATGGGGGAAATGACGGAACAATACGCCAATATCATGGCCGATGCCTTTTTAAACCTGCTGGCCGGGGAGCACCTCCCATCCCCGGTCAAAGAAAATATGGGCTTTGCCGCCAACAATGATGTTGAGGTTCTCCAACCCCTCATTTATGAGCATATAACCCGGGAAGCGCTGCTCCATGCGCTTTTAGCCGCTTACCGCTATGATCTGAAAGCGAAAAACGCCAGGGTGGATGCCCGTGTCTCTGTTCTGATCGGAGGCAATGAGATCTATGGGGCCCAGTTCACCCCCTTGTTGGCAGAAATCAGCAGACATCCCCTTGATATCTATGAATTTCCCAACCGAGGGCATGCGGAAGTGTTGAGCAAGGAGCCGGAGAAAATATCCCGGTTGATCAGGGAGATTTTGAATTATTGTTGATGTGGAGTATCGGCAGGAGATGATAGGCGTCTGGATTGCCTGGCTGCCATACTAATACTTGAAAAAGCCCAAAGGCGAAGCCCATGTGTCGAGCCCGCCCGACACATGGGCTTTGTTAAAGCAGGTATTAGCCATGCCGTTTCAATTTGAAAAGAGGGTGGATTTTTGTCAGTGGATGGAAAGGGAGGAGCATCTTATGAAAAAATACTATGAGAAAAACATCTCAATGGAAAGCAGCAAGGCAATTTATGAGATTGCCGGCCGTCTGTGCGGTGGTGAAAAGGAAAATGTCTATTTATATGAAAACAAGGATTGTGTTTCCGTAGGAGTAGGGATATATTGCGAGATCATCGTTACTCCGGAGGAGATGGTTATGGAAAAGGAGAGTGTCAGACAGAGCATCAAGGTATCCGAGCTCTGCCGGGATCTTGATAAGCTGTTTAAATCTGTGGCTGTTGATTCCTGGCGAGCCTATGGAATTGCCAACTTCGGGTTGGCCAGATACCTATATGATCTGAACAGGGGAGGGGAAACAGAGGAACTCTTTCATTTCATCATACCTGATAAAGAATACAGAGTCCATAAGGATACAATTCTGTTGCGTGCTTTTCATAAGGAAGATATAGAAAGGATGGAGAAAACTATAGCAAATGTATTGCCAAACAGTGCAAAGGAAAAAAATGCTGTGCTTTATGATGGGCAAGAGATCTTGTTATTTGATGAAGAGTATTATAAAGAGATCGTTGAACTTGCGGTTAAAGAGATCAGGGATAAAAAATATCAGAAAGTCATCTTATCCAGAAAGATTCCGGTACACCATCGATTGGATATGCTGCAGACCTACCTGCAGGGAAGACAGGGAAACACTCCGGCCAGGTCCTACTATTACAGGTTTCCCAATTTAGAGGTGGCAGGCTTCAGTCCGGAAACCATTGCTGAAGTGGATGATTCCGGTACCGTTTATACATTTCCCCTGGCCGGAACCAGAGCTTTGCTTAACGATTCAAAAGCAAATAACTCTTTAAAAGAGGAATTGTTGCAGGATGCTAAGGAAATCACTGAACATGCCATTTCGGTAAAGTTGGCTGATGCAGAGCTGGAACAGGTGTGTGAACCGGATTCGGTAGCGGTAATAGAGTTTATGTCGGTTATTGAACGGGGAACTGTACAGCATTTGGGTTCCAGATTAAGAGGAAAGCTTAGGGCAGAGTACAATTCATGGCATGCATTCTGCAGCCTGTTTCCGGCGGTCACTGCTTCCGGAATTCCTAAAAAGGAAGCAATCGAAGCCATTGGCAGGATTGAAAAGGATGCACGCAATTTATACAGTGGCGCTGTGTTAACCTATGATGACAATGGCACCTTAGATGCGGCGTTGGTATTGAGAAGTATATTTCAGAATTCAGAAGAAACATGGGTTAGAGTAGGAGCCGGAATTGTGGAAATGTCACATCCGCAAAGAGAGTTGACAGAAACTCAGGAAAAGGTCAGCAGTGTTGCCAGACGATTAGTTAAAGAAGGTTAATCGACGCGCACCCAGACCAGCAGGTAGAAAAGGGGCCCCTTTTCCGTGCGGTCAATATACAGGAGCCGCCCGCCCGTGCAGCTGGCAAAGACATATCCGTGGGCTTCCGCGTGTTCCAGCAGAGGGGAGATATCCTGGGGGCACAGTGAGAAGAGGTCCCGGGTGGTGATACAGGTGCGGATGAAGCGGCCTCCAGGCTGGTAATAGGCGCGGCCGTCCAGGGGAAGCCGGAACTTTTCCACATAATGAATAAGAGCGCCTAAACCAATCTGAATGTCGTAAAGATCCGGTCCTTTTCTGCTGTTCAGTTCCTCCAGGGGGATGGTGGCGGATACATAGGTGAAGGGAAAATGTTTTACCCACTGCTCCACCCCGCAGTCCGGGAGAAAGCCCTTTTTCCGGTTGATCGCCGCCACCGCCCAGGTGGGCGGCCCTGCGAATTCCTCCACCTTGTTGAGAATCCGTAGGCCGCAGCTGGCGTAGATCCGGGTCTCCTGCATTCGTGAAAGCTCCAGCCGGAGCATCTCTATTTCCTGCTCCAACTCCCCTTCCCGATCTGCCAAAAGCTTGTTGTACTCGCCGATGCTGCCGGAGGAATCCCGTATGGATTCAAGCTGCATACCATAGGTGCGCATTTCTCTGGTCAGCAGCGCCGCAAGGGCATCGTTTACAGTGTAGTCGTAATAGCCGTTTTCCCTCACCTTCGGATTCAGCAGCCCGATCTCCCGGTAATGCCGGATGGTTTCCGGCGTTACACCAATGCAATCCGCCAATTTTCGAACGGTGACTTTCATGAATAATTTCACCTCCGGGTATTGACTCTGTGGTTGCCCCATAGTATACCATAGATTTCACAAAGTCGTATAGTCTATACGGCCAGAATTAGGAGGTAGAAGATGAAAAAGAAAAAGGTTATCTCAATTCTCTCGGTTTTCCTGTGCTTGACACTGGGGCTGGCAGGCTGCACCGCCGCCCCCGCCGGTGGGGGAAACCCAGCCCCGGCGGAGGCAGGGATGGTTCCCGGTGACTACCTTGGCGTGGGCAACGGCCGCAACGGCCCCATCGTGGTTAAGGTCACACTCGGGGCGGACAGCATCGACGCCGTTAAGGTTGTGAGTGAACGAGAGACACACAACACCGGTTCCGTACCCATTCAACAGTATCCTGATTTGATCGTGCAGAATCAGACCTTGGACCTGGATATCGTAAGCGGGGCGACAATCAGCAGTGCCGCATTCCTGAACGCCGTCAGGAATGCTGTTACCCAGGCGGGCGGCGATCCTGCCCGGTTCACCGGCAAGGTGAGCGCAGATGTGCCCCATGAAGACACCACTGCCGATGTGGTGGTGGTTGGTGCCGGCGGTGCCGGTATGACCGCCGCGATCAGCGCGGCCAATGCAGGAAAGAAAGTTATCCTGCTGGAGAAGCTTGGCTTTGTGGGCGGTACCTCTAATTACTCCATCGAGAGCTTTGGTGCCATAGGGGATAAGACCCATATCGCGCTGGGCAGCGATGTGACCGCAGACGAACAAGCGGCAATATTAACAAAACAAAACCCCAACGGAACGGCGGAGGCCTTCAGCGTACTGACCCATAACAATGGTGCGGCAGCGGACTGGCTGCGCACTATCGGGGCACAACTGACGGTGGCGGGTGGTCAGATCAGCTCCACTTCGTCCCGGGAGGTAGGCGAATTTGGCAACACGATTGTGTCGGCACTTAAGGCAGAGTGCGCAAAGGCCGGCGTGGACGTGCGGGTCAACAGCAAAGCGGCTGAGCTGGTCATGAAGGATGGCATGGTGGACGGCGTTAAAGTGTCCACGAAGCAGGGGGACTACACTATTTCCGCGAAGGCGGTGGTCATCGCTTCCGGTGGCTTTGGGGCCAACAACAAAATGGTCGCCGAATATGCCCCCACTCTGAAGGATTATAAGAGTTCCTGCTCCCCCGGAGGTACGGGGGACGGTCATCTGATGGCTCAGGCTGCGGGCGCGGACTTGAAGAACATGGATTACATCCGCGTCAACTTTACCTATACTACGGCGGAGAACGGCTACTTCTATTATATGGGCAGCCTGTTCAACACCGGCGCGATTTTCGTGAACAAGGATGGTCAGCGTTTTGTAAACGATCAGGGCGGCTATGGAGTAGGCCCTCAGGTCGTTGCCCAGGGCGGCAGCGGCTGGGCGATCTTCGATGATTCCCTTGTCGCAGGGGTTAAGGATGTGCGCGAGTATGAGAAATTGGGCCTCTTCGTGAGCGCAAACACGATTGAAGAACTTGCGGATAAAATCGGTGTGAACAAGGAGAACCTCGTTAAGACGATCACTAATTACAAGGGTTATGTGGCTAACGGCAAGGATGAGGAGTTTGGCCGCGCCATGCTGAACATGACCTTTGACGAGGCGCCGTACTATGCTGCGCCGATGACCTGCCGCGTGCAGGGGACTTTCGGCGGAATCAACACGGATGTGAAGGCCCAGGTGCTTAATACGGAGGGAACCGCTATTCCCGGACTGTTCGCCGCCGGTGAATGCGCTAACGATGGAACCTGGGGCGCCAACCCAGCCGCCGTCAACCTGGTGTTTGGACGTATTGCGGGCCAAAACGCTGCTGCCTACGTCAAATAATACCGCAAATAACACCGGAATCACCTGATTCCATTTGGCAATGCCAAAAAGTGCAGGGCAAGTCCGTTTATTATCCGGGCTTGCCCCGTGGCTTTGGTATGATAGCGTGCCACCGTCTATTCGGTGCTTTCGCTTTTTTTTATGCCTAATTATTGACAGGTAAAAACTCCAGGAGTATAATGACTTTAAAATCAATGACTTTGGAGTCAATGAAATATGAAAAAAAGCAATCGTCAATTGCAGAAAGTGCAGACTAAAGAAACCCTTTTGAACAAAGCATACCAGCTGTTCTCCAGCCAGGGCATCATGAATACCCGCATGTCCGACATTGCCCAGGCGGCAGGAGTCTCTCACGGTACGGTATTCGCCCATTTTCAGACCCAGGAAATGCTGATCACGGAAGTGATCGAAACCTATGGAGAGAAAATTGCCCGGCGTACCCATGAGGCGGCAGGCACCTGCGAGCATATGGAAGAACTTCTGGCGGCACATCTGGCCGGAATCGGGGAATTTGAACCCTTTTATGCCAGGCTGGTGATCGAGAACCGGCTGTTGCCGCCTGAGGCAAGGGATGTTTGGGTTTCCATTCAATCCGCTATTTCCTTTCACTTCAGCCAGGTGGCCCAGCGGGAAATAGGGTCGGGTCAGAGTATCGACCTTCCCCTCTATTTCCTCTTCAATACTTGGGTAGGGTTGGTCCATTATTATCTGGTCAACGGAGATTTGTTTGCCCCGGAAGGCAATGTGGTGGGCCGTTACGGTGATACCCTGGTGGATCATTATATGAAGATGATCCGCAGGGATGGGGGTAAAGGAGGGGAGAAGGAATGATGGCCAAAACGCCCCAGGTCCTTAAAGGGCGATCTTGCTACGGACATCTCGGCGGAACGTTAGGGGGACGGCTGTTTGAGCGGCTGGTGGAACTGGGCTGGTTCGAGCAGGAAAAGTCTACGGTTTACTTACTGACGGAGCGGGGTAAACAAGGGTTGCGGAATTAGGGGTGGACATTTATGAGAGGAGAGGTAACAGTTCTGAAAGGAGAAGGTAACAGTTTCTCTAAAATCCGTTGATGATCTTTTAGATAGTTGAATTTCTGAATTGAGAATTTAAATTAAGAATTTGCGAAAGAAGGATTGACCATGAAAACCTGTATTGCCTGCGGTATGCCCATGACGAAAGCCGCCGATTATGCTTTGGGGGACGAGAGCAAGGATTATTGTCTCTATTGCGCAAGGCCTGACGGCTCGATGCAGTCTTATCCGGAGAAAGTGGAGGGGATGACGGATTTTCTCATTCGCACTCAAGGTCTGGACCAAGAAGCAGCCCGGCAGACGGCCATCCGCACTTTGAGCAAGCTCCCGGCGTGGCAGGATCGGGAATAACGTCCAGCCGGACCTGACAGCACTGAACCAACAGGGCTCAGCTTTGATTTTGAGCCATAGGCTTAAAGGCACCGGAGTGACTCTATGAAAAAAGGTCTGTCCGAAATTGGTACGCGCGTACCTATTTCGGACAGACCTTTTTTCCTCAATGAAGAGCTCCTTTAGGCACAAAACACGGCCCTATCCTCAAAAATTGGGGATGCTGCCCCAGATCTTTGACAATATCTGGGCGCCTGGTTTCTCACCAGCAAGGAAGAGCTGGACTGGCAGGAGGACTTTGAGCTGTATGACGGGCGTTTTTTGGGCTACGATCATCCCGAGTCGGAGATAATCTGTATATCCCGATCAGACAATCTGCAGAATCCGGATAACGTCCTTTTATAACACTCATCAGGATGCCGGTTTCACCTCTGTTCAAAATTTAAAGGCAGCGAATTAAAGTGGATGGCAGAGCAGAAAGGATCAAAAGGAAAAGAGAGCTGAGAGCGGTGGAAAGGTGCTGTCCAATAAGTAACTTACTGAAGAATACTCTAAACCGATCCAGAACCCGCAATACCCCGCAGATTCAGGCAAAATCTGTGGGGTATTGCTTTGCTTGTATTCAAAA
>VSSQ01000521.1_pt1 | contig 24107 bp, 21 predicted proteins | sample 4763081 | NCBI WGS metagenome assembly VSSQ01 (sample SAMN12137344, study PRJNA551015) | bioreactor metagenome | isolation source: SDC9 anaerobic chlorinated ethene degrading culture | place: USA: Knoxville, Tennesee | collected 2015-01-01
CGGCCATCACCGCGCGCTCGGCCGCCGCAAGAAACGCCGCCTCGAGCCGCCCCCCGAGCCCCCGCGCATGAACCACCGCACCGCCCTCGGCACGCAGCACCGCCGCAAGCCGGTGCAGCGCCGCCCCCGGCTCGGGCGCCGCGGCCCAGATCTCGGTCAGGCCCGGCCTGCGGACGAAGGACAGCTCCACCCCCGCCCCGCCGCCCTCGAGTGCCACGAGCGTCCCGGCCGGCAGCGCCGCGCGCAGCCGCGCAAGCTCGCCCGCGCCCGGGGCCGCGAGCATCACATCGGCGGGGCCAAAGGCTTCGGGCGCGGCCACCGGCTCGAGCCGGTCCCAATCGGCGTCACGCTTGGCGGCATTGACCCGGCCGGCCTGCAGCGCCGCCTCCTGCGCCTCGGCGATCAGCCGCACCGAGGCCTCGATCCGTGCCGGATCGGTGGCGCCGAGCTGCACCCTGAGCCCGCGCCCGAGCAGGGCGAGCGCCAGCCGGTCGGGCTGGTTCCAGAGCGCGACCGAGCCCACCCGCGCGACCTCGCCCACGACCGGCGCGCCGGCGATCTGCACCGTCGCCCGCCGCGCCGCGGCGACATGGCGCAGCGCCGCCGAAAGCTCGGCACCGGCGAGGTCGGCATAGGCCACCGCCTCGAACTCGAGCGCCTCGGAGAGCGGCAGGAGCGCTGCCGCCTCGATCACCTCGGCCGCGCGGGCGAAGACGGCAGCCAGCGGCCCCTCGGGCAGCCGCGCCCGCGCCGCCTCGAGCCCGTCGAGATAGCGCACCGGATCCTCGACCGAGCCCTCGCGCGGCGGCAGCGGCGCGGCGCCGCTGTCGGCCACCCGCAATGCCTCGGTCAGCGCGGCGGATTCGACCGCCCCCTCCGAGGCCACGGCATCGCACAGCCCGGCCCGCATCGCCGCCTGCGCATCAAGCCCCCGCCCAGCGGTCACGAAATCAAGTGCCGCCGCCGCTCCGGCCCGGCGCGCGAGACGCACCAGCCCGCCGGCCGCGGGAATCAGCCCCATCCCGGCCTCGGGCGCGGCAAAGCGGGTCCCCGACAGCGCCATGCGCAGCCCGGAGGCCTGGGCAAGCGCGAGCCCGCCGCCGGCAATCGTGCCGGTCAGCACCGCGACCACCGGCACCCGCGCCGTGGCGATCCGGTTGGCCAGCACGCCCAGCGTCGGCACTCCCACGATTTCGGCATAATCCTCCGCGGCATCGGCCGCCACCGGCCAGCCCCCCTCGCCGGCGCGCAAGACGATCGCGCGCAGCTCCGGGTCCTGATCGCAGGCGGCCAGCGCCCCGGCCAGAGCCGCACGCAGCCCGGCATCGAAGCCCGCACCCGCCGGCGCCTCGGCCGCCCCCGCCAGAGTGATGAGCGCCACGCCCTCGCGCCGCTGCAGCCTTGCCCGTCTCGTCATCGCCCTTCCGCTCCGCCGTTTCGCAGAGTTTACGGACAAGCCCTGCGCCTGCAAGGAAAAACCGTCCTTTTCCAGAGACTTGACGCGAGTTCCGGATCAGGCAGCGGTTTTGTGCTTCGGCGCGTGGTTGCGACAGAAGGGGGTTGCCGGCAACAGATCGAGCCGTTCTTCCGAGATCTTCTCGCCACAGACGGTGCAATAGCCGTATTCGCCCTCGGCCATCCGCCGCTCGGCCGCCTCGATCATCCGCATCTCGTCCTGCGCCGAGACACCGAGCCCGCGCAGCACCTCGTCGGTCTCGTGCCAGGTTGCCTGTTCGGCCCAGTCCTTCTCGCCCTCGCTCTCCTCAAGGTCGTCGGAAATCTGGTCGACGCGCGCCAGAAGGAGCGCCTTGCGGGCTTCAAGTTCCGCCCGCCGGGTATCGAGGGATTTCATGGCTTTCTCCTCTGTTTCCGGTGTATTGTGGCCGGAAGTGTAAAAAGTGGCCTTGATGCAGGTCAATCCTGTCGGTTGGAAGGGATGAAGATGACGCGCACGATCGGTGCCTTGCTGGCGGCGGGGATCTCGCGCCGCTTCGGACCCGAAGACAAGCTGCTTGCCCCCTTTCGCGGCCGACCGCTTGCCACCCATGCCGCCCACGCCCTGCTGGCGGTGCCGGTTGACGAACGGGTGGCAGTGATCTCCTCGCCCGCGTTGCGCCCGCTGCTGGCGGATTACGAAATCGTCGAGGTCGCACCGGGATGCCAGCAGTCGGACAGCCTGCGCGCCGCGATCGACCATGCCGAGGCGGTCGGGGCCGAGCTGCTGCTGATCGTGCTCGCGGACATGCCGCGGGTGCCGCCGTCGCTGATGCGTCAGGTGCTGGAACATGCCGCGGCCGACCGCCCGGCCTCGGCCTGGGCCGGCAGCCATGGCGCGCCGCCGGTCTGCTTGCCGGCCTCGATGTTCGACGAGCTGCGCGCGCTTGATGGCGACCGTGGCGCAGGCAGCCTGCTGCGCGGCGCGCCCGAGGTGGTGCGGGTGCCCTGCATGCCGCATCTGCTGGCCGACATCGACACGCCCGAGGACCTCGCCCGCCTGCAATAGGCGCTAGCGGCGGTGGCGCTCGACCCCGTCGGTCCAGACGCGCGCGATGTTCGGCCGGCTTGCGGTGTGCAGGATCTTCTCCAACAGCCGCTCGCCCTGCTGCCCGAAGACCCGGATGGTGCCGTCGGGCGCTGCTGTGTCGACCGCCATCGCGTCGAACTTCAGCCCCGGCACGAAGGCGCCCACTGGCAGGCCAAGCGCCTCGGCCCCGCCGCGGGTGGCAAGGTGGAAGGCCAGACGCATGTCGATGCGGGCCGGGCCGGCGCCACGCTCCGCGGCCGGCAGATCGGCATCCACGCCCCCCTCGCGCATCCGCGACGCGGCCACCGCCATCCGCGCCGCCTCGAAGATCGAGGGCGCGGGCCCGCCCGAGATATCGGTGCCGAGCCCCACCCGCAGCCCGCGCGCGAGCGCCCTGCGCAGCGGGAAGACGGCAGCGGCGAAATAGGCGTTCGAGAGCGGGCAATGCGCGACGCCCGCGCCATGGTCGCGCAGCAGATCCATGTCCGAGGGCGACAGATGCGTCGCATGGGCAAAGACCGAATGCGCCGGCATCAGGCCGAAATGGGCCAGCGTCTCGGCATCCGAGCGGCCCATGCGGGCGCGCACGAAGCCATGTTCCCAATCGCTTTCCGACACATGCGACTGCACCCGCACCCCGGTTTCCGCGGCAAGCCGGCCGAGCCCCTCGAGGCAGGCGTCGGTGCAGGCGGGCACGAAGCGCGGGGTGATCGCGGCGGCGACCAGCCCGGCATTGCCCGGCATCGCGGCAATATGGGCGATCACCGCGCGGCTCCCTTCGACCGCCGCCTCGGCCGAGGCGTCGCGGTAGAACTCGGGGCAGGTCTCGGGGTGATCCATCGCCACTTTGCCGATCACCGCGCGCTGGCCGAGTTCAAGGCAGATCTCGGCCAGCCGGTTCGTTGCCGGCACATGGATCGTGGCGAAATGCAGCGCCGAGGTAGTGCCGAGCGCCAGCATGTCGGCGATCAACGCGCGATAGACCGTCTCGGCGAAATCGAGATCGGCAAAGCGCGCCTCGAGCGGGAAGGTGTAGGCGTTCAGCCAGTCCTCGAGCGGCAGGTCGAGCGCGGTGCCAAGCTGGGCATATTGCGGCGCGTGCACATGCAGATCGACAAAGCCCGGCAGAAGCACCTGCCCGGCGGGCAGGTGCTCGGCATCCCGCGCGTGGCCGCCCGGCTCGACCGACAGGATGGTGCCGTCCTCGTCCAGGGTGAAGAGCGCGTCCTTCAGTTCCTCCACCTCGCCCGCGCGGGGGGCGTGGAAGGCATCGGCGATCAGCCGGCGCAGCCGCATCGCTCAGGCCGCCTTCGGGCCGAGGCTGGTGCCGTAGAGGCAGTTCTTCTCCTTCAGCCAGCGCCGGTAGGCGATCGAGGAGGCATCGGCGCGGGTCGGCGTCTCGGCCCGGGGCTCGAGCGGCAGCAGCACCGGGCGCTGGTTCTCGAGGATGATCTTGTCTTGCAGGAAGATCACCTGCTGGAAGGCGATCAGATCCTGCGTCGTGCCCGTGTCATCGAGCAGGAACATCACCGGATGCGCGATCGAGACGCCGGGCTCGACCGGCTGCACGAAAAGGCAGATCACATCCCACCGCGTCGCCGAGTTCGGGCAGGTCTTGTAGAGCAGCACGGTGAAGGGCGTGGTGACACGATAGATGTAATCGGTGCGGATCGCGCCGGTCGCGGCCAGCGCCGCCTTCGGCTGGGTGAAGACGCAATCCGTCGCCCAGACCTCGTCGACGTCGCGGCGGATCTCGCAGCGGTATTTCTCGACCTCGGTCAGCGGTTCCGAGCCGAGGATGTCGGTGTGCACGAAGGGGAAATGCGCCATGTCGAGGAAATTCTCGATCACCCGCGGCGCCGAGGCGCGCACCGGGATCGCGCCGCAAGGCACATAGCGGCGGTCGGGCTCGTTGGCCTCGGCGATCTCGGGCACCCCGCCCGCGGGCGTGCCTGTCGTCGTCCACAGATAGCCATAGCGCAGGCGCACCGGCAGCTCGGTCTCGTCCATCCGCACCGAGAGCGCGTCACCGTATTTCGTCACCACCAGATCGCGGCCGAGCAGCCGGGTGCCGTGGCGGCCCTGCGGCATGTCCTGAAGGCAGCCAAGGCAGAACCACTGGTCGTTGCTGCCATCCGTCACGTCGGGAACGAGAGCGTTCATCATCCTCTCCTCAGGCATAGATCCGCGCCATGGTCCGCCCATGCTCGGCAAGGGCGGCCTCGATGTCGAGCCGGGTGAAGCCCCGCCGCTCGATCACCGGCACGCCGTTGATGAAGGAATAATCGACCGCGAAGGGACCGCACATGACGAGGGCGGCGAGCGGATCGCGCTGCGTGCCGGCAAGGCCGAGCTGGTCGCGCCGCACCGCGATCACGTCGGCGGCCTTGCCCGGCGCGAGCTGGCCGATGTCGTCGCGGCCAAGAAGCTTCGCCCCGCCCCGCGTCGCCATCCACAGCGCCTCGCGCGCAGAGAGCGCCGCCGGCGTGCCGCCGAAGCCGCCGCGCCCGCCGGGCTTGGCCGACAGGTATCTCGCCGGGGCGACGCGCTGCAGATACTGGGCCATGCGCGCCTCCTGGAACATGTTCGAGGTGTCGTTCGAGGCCGAGCCGTCGACGCCGAGCCCCACCGTCACCCCGGCATCGAGCATCTCGCGCGCCCGCATGATGCCAAGGCCGCAACGCATGTGGGCCGAGGGGCAGAAGGTGGCGCCGGTGCCGGTCTCGGCGAACAGCCGGATCTCGGCATCGTCGAGGAAGATCGCATGTGCAAACCAGACATCGGGGCCGAGCCAGCCGACGCTTTCGGCATAGCCGACCGAGCGCATGCCATAGATCTCGTGGCAATAGACCTCTTCGTCGAGCACCTCGGCGATGTGGGAATGCAGATGCACGCCCTGGTGCGACCGCGCCAGCTCGGCCGCCTCGCGCATCAGCCCGGGGGTCACCGAGAAGGCCGAACAGGGCGCCAGAACGATGCGCGTCATCGCCCCCTCGCTCATGTCGTGATAGCGGTGGATCAGCCGCTCGGCGTCGCGCAGGATGTCCTCTTCCGCCTCGACGCAGCTGTCGGGCGGAAGGCCGCCCTTGCTTTCGCCGCGCGACATCGCGCCCCGCGCCGCGTGAAAGCGCATCCCCATCTCCTGCGCCACGCGGATCGGCGTGTCGAGGGTGCAGTCGTTGGGCATGATATACTGGTGATCGGACGAGGTGGTGCAGCCAGAGGCGATCAGCTCGGCCATCGCCATGCGCGCGGCAACCTCCATCGCCCGGTCGTCGATCCGCGCCCAGATCGGATAGAGCGTCTTCAGCCAGTCGAAGAGCGGATCGTCCTGCACCATCACCCGGGTCAGGTTCTGATAGAAGTGGTGGTGGGTGTTCACCATCCCCGGCATCACCACGTGATCGCTCAGGTCGATCACCCGGTCGACCGCGACGCCCGCGAATTCGGCCATCGGTCCGACCGCAGCGATGCGAGGCCCGTCGATCAGAAGCCCCGCATCGGTCAGCTCGCGCCCGGCCGGACCCCCCGCGTCGTCGAAGGTCGCAAGGACCGAGATGTTCTTCAACAGGGTCTTCATCGCACGTCCCGGAAATAGGGCTCGGTCAGGCCCTCGGGCGCGGCCATCAGCCGGCGCATCCGCTGCCAGGCCAGCACCGGCACGATCATCAGCGCGATGGTGCCAAGGTAAGGCAGCATCGACAGGATCGAGGCGGCGACCGGCCAGTTCCGCGCCTGCCCGACAAAGCCGAGCGCGGTGACGAAGCCGAAAAGCAGCGCGGCCAGCACCGCGTTCACCGGGCGAAAGCCCGCGAAGATCACCAGCGCGACGGCGATCCAGCCGCGGCCCGAGACCACGCCCTCGGACCAGCTCGGCACGAAGGCGAGCGTCAGATAGGCCCCGGCCCCTGCGGCGAGCGCCGCGCCAAGCGCGGTGTACCAGAAGCGGAACTTCATCACCGGGATGCCCGCGGCATCTGCGGCGGCCGGGTTCTCGCCCACGGCGCGCATGTTCAGCCCGTGGCGGGTGTGGAACATCAGCCAGTGCAGCACCACCGGCAACACCAGGAAGATGATGTAGACAAGGATGTTGTGGCTGAAGACCGCACGCCCGAAGAAGGGCAGGTCCGAGAGAAACCCGAGGTCGAGCGGGCGGAAGGTGGCGGGCGACGGGCTGCCCGAGACGGGCTTGCCCAGCGTCGCCGCCATGCCGGTGCCGATATAGGTCAGCGCCAGCCCGCTCAGCACCTGGTTGGCGCGGATCACCACGGTGGCGAGGGCGTAGACCATGCCGACGACCAGCCCGACGAGCAGCGCCGCGCCAAAGCCGAGCCAGGGATGGGGCGAGGCGACGACGGTGGTGATCGCGGTCATCGCACCCAGCGCCATCAGCCCCTCGACACCAAGGTTGACGACGCCCACGCGCTCAGCCAGCACCTCGCCCAGTGCGGCCAGCGCCAGCACCCCGCCGGCCAGGAAGGCGGTCTGGATCAGCCCTGCGAGAATATCCATCTCACGCTCCCTTCGCGAGTTTGACGATGCGGTATTTCGCGGCCTCGTCGCCGATCGCCGCATAGAGCAGGATCAGCCCGGTCAGCGCGAGCACGGTGTGGGTGGTCAGCCCCTGGGTCTGCAAGATGATGCCGCCGTTCAGGATGGTGGCCATCAGGAAGGCGGTGGCGATGGTGCCAAGCGGCGCAGCCCGGGCCAGCACCGCGACCATGATGCCGAGATAGCCGTAATTGTTCGAGATCCCGCCTTGCAGACGACCGACGGTGCCCGCAACCTCCATCATCCCGCCCAGCCCGGCGATGGCGCCCGAAAGCAGCATCACCGCGATCAGATGGCGCCGCACCGGCATGCCCGCATAGCGCGCCGCCCCCGGGTTCGAGCCGCCGATCCGCACCTCATAGCCCCAGCGGGTGAAGGCAAAGACCGCGGCCAGCCCCACGGCGAGGATCACCGCGACCGGCAGCCCCCAGTGTACGATGCCCCAGAATTCGGGCACCGCGACCGGCAGCCGCGCGGTGGTGGCCAGCGCGTGCCCCGACGGGTCGAGCCACGGCCCGGTCGAGACCCAATAGACCAGCAGCAGCGCGACGAAGTTCAAAAGAAGCGTTGTGATCAGCTCGGACACGCCGGCATAGGCGCGCGCGAGCGTCGGCACCAGGATCCAGGCGGCCCCCGCCAGCGCCCCCGCGACGGCCATCGCCGGCAGCAGCGCCCAGTCCGGCCCCGGCACGAAAAGGGCGATCCCCGCCGCGGCAAAGGCGCCCAGATTGAACTGCCCCTCGGCGCCGATGTTCCACGCCCCGATCCGCAGCGCCACCGCCACCGCCAGCCCGCAATAGAGCAGCGGCGTGAACAGCAGCGCCAGATCCTCGAGCCCGAAGCTCGAGCCGAAGGTCGATTTCAGCACCCGCCCGGCCAGCGCCAGCGGCTCCATGCCGACGAGTTTCAGCACCAGCCCCGCGGTCAGCAGCGCCAGAACCACCGAGGCGATGCGCGCCGCAAAGGAGACCGAGGGTTTCGCGACCGGCAGGCGTTGCAGACGATAGCTCATGCCGCCCGCCTCCCGCCCATCATCAGGCCGATCGCCTCGATATCCGCGCCCTCGGCAGGCACGACGCCCATGATCTCGCCATGAAACATCACGGCGATCCGGTCAGCGAGGGTCAACAGCTCCTCCAGTTCCTCGGACACCAGAACCACGGCGACGCCGGCGTCGCGCAGCTCGGTGAAATAGCGCATCATCGTGTTGATCGCCCCGACGTCGAGCCCACGCGAGGGATAGGCCGCGACCAGCACCTTAGAGGCGATGCGCATCTCGCGCCGCGCCACGAGGCGTTGCTGGTTGCCGCCCGACAGGTTGCGCGCCGGCATCTCGAAGTTCGGCACCATGACCTCGGCGGCGGCGGCGATCTCGCGCGCGAGCCGCGTCGCGCGCCAGGGCCGGAAGAGCGGCCCGAGCGACAGCGGCGGCTTCGCGTATTCGCGCAGCACCGCGTTGTCGGTGATCGACAGCGCGGGCGCCATGCCGGCGTGCAGCCGGTCCTCGGGGATATGGCCCACCCCCTGCGCCGCGATCTTGCGGGCACCGGCGCGGGTGACATCGGCGCCCTCCAGCCACACCCGGCCGGTCGTCGGCACCGCGAGCCCGGTCATCACCTGCGTCAGCTCGCGCTGACCATTGCCCGCGACCCCGGCGATGCCGAGGATCTCGCCCGCGCGCAGCTCGAGCGAGACAGCCTTCAGCAGCGTCACCCCCTCGGACACGAGGCTCACGTCTTCCAGCGCCAGCACCGGCGCGCCGATGCGGCCCCTGTCGGTGCCGCGCATGTCGCTCAGCACGATCTCGCGGCCGACCATCATCTGCGCGAGGCTTTTCTCGGTGCAGGCCTCGGTCCAGTCGGTCGCCACCTTGCGCCCCTGACGCAGGATGGTGACGCGGTTCGCAATCTCCAGCACCTCGTCGAGCTTGTGGCTGATGAAGATCACCGCATTGCCCCCGGCCACGAAGGCGCGCAGCGCGACGAAAAGCTCGCGCGCCTCGGCGGGCGTCAGCACCGCCGTCGGCTCGTCGAGGATCAGCACCCGCGCCTTGCGCGCCAGGACCCGCAGGATCTCGACGCGCTGCTGCTCGCCGGTCGACAGCTCGGCCACCCGCGCCGCCGGGTTGACGGCGAGACCGAGCCGCGACGACAGCTCGGCCGTGCGCGCCTCGAGCGCCGCGCGCGAGATCCGCCTTGGCGTCTCGCTCCAGCCCAGATGGATGTTCTCGGCCACGGTGAAGGCGCGCACCAGCTTGAAGTGCTGGTGCACCATGCCGATGCCCGCGGCGATCGCATCGACCGGCGAGGCAAAGCTGACCGCGCGACCGCCGACGATGATCTCGCCCGAGTCGGGCTGATAGATCCCCGTCAGGATATTCATCAGCGTCGACTTGCCGGCGCCGTTCTCGCCCAGAAGCGCGTGAATCTCGCCCGGGAAGACGTCGAGGTCGACATCGGCATTGGCGATCACGCCCGGAAAGACCTTGCCAACCCCGCGCAGCGAGACAAGCGGCGGCGTCCCGGGCGCCAGGCCAAGACGCGACTGGATCGAAGGCTCTGCCATCGCCGCCTCAGGCGTCGAGGCCCGAGACGCCCTCGATCGACCAGTCCCAGTGATAGAGTTCTTCCTCGGTCATCTTCTGGCCCGCGGCGACCTTGATGTTGCCCTTGGCGTCCTTGATCTCGCCAACGAAGGGACTCCAGCCCTCTGCCATCATCTTGGTGCGCGCGGCATCGGCCCTTGCAGCGACCTCGGACGGCACGGTTTCGCCCCAGGCGTCGCGGTCGACCCCCTGCCCCATCGGCAGCAGCCCGTAGGTCGGCGTCCATTCGCCGGCAAGGCGGCGGCGCACCTGCTCGACGTAGAAGGGTTTGAAGTCGACCATGATCGAGGTGATGTAGGCCTTCGGGCCATAGCGGCGCAGGTCGGTGTTCCACATCACCGCCTTCGCGCCCCGCGCCTCGGCGACCTGCAGATAGCCGGCCTCGTCCATGATCCCGAAGAGCACGTCGCAGCCGTTGTCGAGCAGCGCGGTGCCGGCCTGGGTCGCCGCCTGCGGGTCGAACCACGAGTTGATGACGATGCACTGCACGGTCGCGGCCGGGTTCACCGTGCGCGCGCCCATCAGGAAGGCGTTGGTGCCGGAATAGACCGAGGGCACCGGGAAGGAGGCGACATAGCCGAGCTTGCCGGTTTTCGACATCGCGCCCGCGGCGATGCCCGCGACATAGGACGGATACCAGTGCTGCACGTAATAGGTGCCGAGGTTGTCCATCTGTGTGCGGCCGTCGCATTCATAGAAGGCGACCTCGGGGGCGCGCCTGGCGACGTCATAGAGGAAGTCGCCATAGTTCGAGGTGGCAAAGACCATGTTCGCGCCATCGGCGACGAACTGGCGGAAGATCCGCGTGGCATCGGCCGAATAGGGGACCGACTCGACGAAGGCGGTGCGGATGCCGGGGAAGGCCGCCTCGACCGCCTTCATCCCCTGGTCATGCGCCCAGGTCCAGCCCTCGTCCGAGACCGGGCCAGTGTGGCCGAAGGCGATCATCGCATCCTTGACGTCGACGGGGGCGAGCGGCGCCTGCGCAAAGGCAGGGCGCAGCAGCCCGGTCTTCGGCAGCAGCAGGCCCGCACCCGCGGCCGCGCCCATGTTCAGAAAGCCGCGGCGGGAAAGAGACTTGATAGAGATCATGAGGAGGCTCCCAGTGTCGGTCGGCAGATCCGCTCTTGCCGGCGGAGGTCCGTTTCATCGGTTCTGTCGTGCGGGGCGCGGGCAGGCCGCACACCGTTTGCATCTGCAGCGTGCCCCGATTCCCGCCGTTCTGAATAGCGCCAAATCAGAGACCTTGATGTTGCCCTGAACGCAACACTTGACGGGCCCGCAGGGGCTCGTCTTACTGACCCGGGACCGGTTCCGGAACGGCGGATTCCCCCGCTCCGGCGCCCGGATCGCCCCGTGCCCATCGCCAGAAAGGCCCGCCATGCCTGCATCCCGGCGCCCCGCGTCGCGCGCGACCTTCACCTTCTCCGGGCAGATCCGGCCGGACAGCTTCGCCGAATTCGCCGCCCACCGCGCGGCGCGGCTGTCCGTCGCGCTCGACACGGTTGCGCTTGACGCAACGGCGGCGCGGCTGCGCGTTGCCGGCGCCCCGGACCTGCTCGACGCTTTCGAGATGGCGATGAGCCTCGGCCCGGCCGATTGCCTGGTGCGCGAGGTGGAGCGCAATGACAACGACAATGACTGAACGAGCAACAGCGAGGATCGAAGAATGACTGGGACGCAATGGCTGCCGCTTGCGCTTGCCCGCGACATCGCGCCGGGCACCTCGGCGGGAACCACGGCGGAGGGCGCGGAGATCGTGGTCTGGCGCGACGCCGACGGCCGCGCCCATGCCTGGGAGGACCGCTGCCCGCATCGCGGCATGAAGATGAGCTTCGGCTTCGTGCGCGGCGACCACATCGCCTGCCTCTACCATGGCTGGGAATTCGACACGGGCGGCACCTGCCGCAAAATCCCGGCCCACCCCGAGCTCGAGGTGCCGGGTTCGATCTGCGTGCCGCGCTACGGCTGCACCGAGACCGGGGCGATGATCTGGGCGGCGCTGCCGCTCGGCGCCGAGACGGGCGAGCTGCCGGCCCTGCCCGATGCGGTGCCGGTGCGCTCGATCACCATCGAGGCCGGGCTGATCTCGGTGGCCAACATGCTGCTGAACGAGGAGAACGCGGTGATCGAGGGCGCGCTCGCCACGCTCGACAGCCCGCATGGCCCGCTGGCCATCGGCGTGCAGCCGATCCGCCCCGGTGCCGTCGTGCTGCACATCACCACCCGCCCCGGCGCCTCGGCCGAGACCCTACTTGCGATCTGTGACTGGGCCGAGACGCTGCGCCGCACCGTCGAGAAGGAGATCGCCGCATGAGCGCGCCGGTTTTGCACAATTACGACCTCGACGAGGATTGCTATCGCGCCCGGCTGGTCGCCGCCTGCACCGGCGTCGCGCTCGATCTGCGCAACGTCGACATGTTCCCGGGCGCCGAACACCGCTCGGACGCCTACCTGCGACTGAACCCGCTCGGCACGTTGCCGATCCTCGAGGACGACGCTCTGGTGCTGACCCAGCCCGAGGCGATCCTGCGCCGGCTTGCCGCGCGCGACCCCGAGCGGCGGCTGCTGCCCGAAGACGAGGTGATCGCTGCACGCATCGACGACTGGCTCGCCTTCTGGGCGCAGCATCTCGCCGTGGCGAAGGCCGCGCGCGCGGTTGCGCTGATGGCCACCCCCGGCGACCTTGCCGCGCTCTCGGCGCAGACGGCACGGATGCTGCGGCGGATGGAAGACCACATGACGCATCAGACGATCCGCGGTCTTGACTTCTTCGCCGGGCCAGAGCTGACGCTCGCCGACCTTGCGCTGTTCCCCGCCTTCGCGCTCAGCCGCGATCACGGGCTCGACCACGACGCCTTCCCGGCGCTGCGGCTCTGGGCGCGGCGGGTGCGGCGCACGCCGGGCTTCATCACCATGCCGGGCATTCCGGATTATCACTGAGGGTACAGATGGACCTGCACCGGCTCGGGCTGATCTCGTCGCGCACGCATCACTTCATGCTGGTGGCGCGGCTCGGCTCGGTCCGGCAGGCGGCGCTGGCGATGAACGTCGCCCCCTCCTCGGTCAGCCGCACCATCAAGCAGCTGGAAGAGGACATCGGCACGCCGCTGTTCGAGCGGCAGAAGCAGCGGCTGAAGCTGACTTCGGCGGGCGAGCTGCTGCATTACCACCTGCGCCAGTCCGACCGCGAGCTGACCCGCGCGGTGACCGAGATCGGCGATCTGCAGGGGCTGCGGCGCGGCACCGTGACGCTTGCGGTGATCGAAAGCGCGGCCCGCGCGCTGGTGCCCGACGTGCTCGCCGCGTTCTGGATCCGCCACCCCGAGATCTCGGTCGACGTGCATGTCTGCGGCTCGCAGGAGGCGGTGGATCTGGTGACGCAGGGCGAGGCCGACATCGCCATCGCCTTCGACATGCGCCTGCCGCGCGGCGCGCGCCGGATCACCGCGGTGCAGCTGCCGCTTGGGGTGATGGTCGCCCCCGGCACCCGGCTGACGCAGCAGAAGGGGCCGTTGCGCTCCTATGACCTGGCGGGCGAGCGGGTGATCCTGTCCGATCATTCGCTCACCCTCGACAGCTCGATCGAGCAGGTGCTTTCGGGCAGCTTCGTCGAATTCTCGCGCCGGGCACGGACCAATTCGATCGGGCTGATGATCGACCTGGCCAAGCGCGGCCTTGGCACGGTGTTGCAGACCCAGCTCGGCGTGCAGGCCGAGATCGCGCGCGGCGAGCTGGTGTTCATCCCGCTCTCCGATTCGCGCCTCAGCGCGCGGCGCCTGTCGCTCATTGCGCGGCCGAAGGGCGAGGCCTCGGAGGCGGCCGAGGCGCTTGGCTCCTCGCTCGGCCTCGCGCTCGAGCGGCTGACCTGACGGATGTTGCGCCGGACGCAACGACAGGTTCTGAAATCATCGTCTTTGCGGAACACCGGAAAGCTGGTTGGCTGCGTGGGAAGACAACGCAGGAAAGACACTCCCATGCAGCAAAGCGCCGTCGACGCCGTGATCCGCGGCCTCAAGCGCGCAGGCGTCTCGATCGTCTGCTATCTGCCGGATTCGCTCTTCAAGGAGCTCTATCCGGCGCTTGATGCCGATCCCGACATCCGCACCATCCGCGTCACCAACGAGGGCGAGGGCGCGGCGATCTGCGGCGGCGTGTTCCTCTCGGGCAAGCGCGCGGCGCTGGTGATGGAGAACTCGGGCCTGCGCGCCTCGGTCGAGCCGCTCGCCCGGATGGGGCTCGGCGCCGGCATCCCGGTGGTGATGCTGATGAGCTATCGCGGCGACATGGGCGAGAACAACTGGTGGGCGGTGCCGCATGGGGTGACGATGGAGCCGGTGCTGCAGGCGCTGCGCATCCCCTATGTGGTCGAGCGCGAGGAAGCGCGGATCGAGCAGGCGATCGTCGACGCCTACGAGCTGGCCTATGCCAGCTATTACCACACCGCGGTGGCGCTGTCGGGGAGCATCGTGCGATGAAACGCTTTGACTGCATGACGAAACTGGCCGCGATGCTGTCGGACGAGCTGGTGATCCTGTCGCTCGGCGCCTCGGTCGACGAATGGTACAACGCCGCCCCGCACATGCGCACGGCCAGCCTGTTCCAGCAGCAGCTGGGCTGTGTCACGCCGCAGGCCTTCGGTCTGGCGGCAGGGCTTCCCGACCGCCGCATCGTCTCGCTCGACACCGACGGCGGCATGATGTTCAACCTCGGCATCCTCGCCACGCTGGGCAACGAGCAGCCGAAGAACCTGTTCGTCGTGGTCTGGGATAACGAGTGCTACCAGTCGATCGGCGGCCCGCCGACCCACACCGCCTTCGGCCGGGTCGACATCGCGGCGATCGCGCGTGGCGCGGGCGTGCCGCATGCCTATACCGCCCGCACCCTCGAGGAGTTCGAGGACCATTGCCGCAAGGGCCTGGCCGCGGCCGAGCCCTATATCGTCGTCGCCAAGGTCGCGGGCACGGTGCAGCCCGACATTCGCCGCAAGCACTCCGACGGGCGCGAGGACAAGTACATCTTCGTGCGCCATGTCGAGGCGACCGAGGGGATCACCATCATGGGCCCCTCGGAGCACAACTGAGACGGCACGCTGGACAGAAGGCATGGGGGCAGAAGGCACGAGGGCGATGCAGGACAGCTTCGATTTCATCGTCATCGGCTCGGGCTCGGGCGGCGCGCCGGTGGCGCGGCGTCTGGCCGAGGCGGGCGCCGGGGTGCTGGTCCTCGAGGCCGGGCGCGACCCGAAGGGCGTGCGCGAGATCGAGGACCCGTCGAGCTGGTTCGGGTTGCAGCGCAGCGTGTGGGACTGGGCGCATGACTATGCCCCCGCCCCCGAGGTGCTGGGCCGCACCATCGCCATTCCGCGCGGCAAGGCGGTGGGCGGCTCCTCGGCCACCAATGCGATGATGTGGTATCGCGGCACCCCCGCCGATTACGCGCGATGGGACGCCGAGGCGCCAGGCTGGTCCTTTGACGACTGCCTGCCCTTCATCCGCCGCGCCGAGGACTGGGCGGGCGGCGCCACCCACCTGCGCGCCGCCGGCGGACCGTTGTCGATCGAGCGCTCGAGCACCGGCCACCCGCTGACCCGCGCGATGCTGGCGGGCGGCCGCGCGATGGGGCTGCCGGAACTGGCCGATCCGAACGGGCCCGAGCCCGTCGGCGTGGCGCTTGGCAATTTCAACCTGAAGGACGGGCGGCGCTGGACCTCGGCCGACGGCTATCTGCGGCCGATGCTGGGGCGCGGCGTGACGCTACTCCCCGAGACCCGGGCGCTCGACCTGATCTTCACCGGCGACCGCGCGACCGGGGTCGAGACCACGACCGGCCGTTTCGCCGCGCGCCGCGGCGTGATCCTTGCCGCCGGCGCCTTCGAGACGCCGCGGCTGCTGACCCTTGCCGGCATCGGTCCCGAGGCCGAGCTCGCCCGCCTCGACCTTGCCTGCCGGGTGCGGGCCGAGGACGTGGGGCAGAACCTGCAGGACCACCCGCTGCTGCGCGCGCTGAATTTCCGCCTGACCGAGCCCTTCGGCCCGATGCAGGGGAACGGCGGCGGCACGCTGACGATCTGGAAATCCGACGCCAGCCTGCCCGAGGCCGACCTGCTCGCCTTCCCGATCCAGGGCCGCTCGGGCGTGCCGGCGCTGATGGAGCACTACCGCCTGCCCGACCAGGGGCCGCTTTTCGCCATTGGCCTCGGCGTGATGCGGTCGTGGTCGCGCGGGCGGCTGCGGCTGACCGGCACCGGGGTCGATGACCCGCTCGACATCCGCCCCGGCCTGCTCACCGATCCGCGCGATTTGGCGGCGATGAAGCGCGGCGTCGAGGCACTGCTCGACATGGTCACCGGCCCGGCCTTTGCCGGCCTCTTCGCGGGCTTTGCCGCGCCCGAGGGGCGGCTTACGGGCGACGCGCTCGACACCTTCGTGCGGCGCGGCTGCTCGACCTTCTTTCACTGCTGCGGCACGGCGCGGATGGGCACCGCCGAGGACGCCCCGGTCACCCCGCGCCTTGCCGTCAGGGGCACGCGCGGGCTCTGGGTGGCGGATGCCTCCGTGATCCCGGTGATCCCCGCCTGCCACACCCACGCCCCCGTGACCCTGATCGGCGAACGCGCGGCGACATTCATTCTGGAGGACGCATGACCGACCTGATCCTGATCGCCGATGCCGTGGTGACGATGGACGCCGCGCTGCGGGTGATCGCCAAGGGCGCGGTCGTGGTGCGCGGCGACACCATCGCCGCCGTCGGCCCCGCCGACGAGATCCTCGCCGCCCACCCCGGTTCCAAGGTCAAGCCGATGGGCCGCGCCGTACTGATGCCCGGGTTGATCAACGCCCATGCCCATTCGGGCTTCCTGCGCGGCACCGCCGAGCACCTGCCGGTCTGGGACTGGCTGACGCTGCACATCAACCCGATGCACCGGATGCTGCGCCCCGAGGAGGCCGAGGCGGCAAGCTATCTGTGCTATGCCGAAAGCCTGCTCTCCGGCACCACCACCGTCGTCGACATGTGGCGCTTCATGGAGGGCTCGGCCAAGGCCGCCGAGGTGATGGGCAACCGGCTGATCGCCGTGCCCTATGTCGGCGAGCATCCCGATTACGACTATTTCGACCGGCTCGAGATGAACGAGGCGCTGATCCAGCGCTGGAACGGCGGCGCGGACGGCCGGGTCTCGGTCTGGGTCGGGCTCGAACATCTGTTCTATGCCGACGAGGCCGGGCAGCAGCGCGCCATCGACATGGCGAAGAAATACGACGTGCCGTTCCACACTCATTGCTCGGAGGCCGAGATCGAGGTGGCCGAGTTCCTCCGCCGCTATGGCCGCCGCCCGATGGAGGTGTTCCGCGATCTGGGCTTCTTCGAGACCCGCCACACGATGTTCGCCCATGCCGTCTGGCTCGACCGCGACGAGGTCGAGCTGATCGCGGGCCACAACGTCTCGGTCGCGCACAACCCGGTGTCGAACATGAAGCTCGCCTCGGGCATCGCGCCGGTGGCCGAGATGCTGGAGCTGGGCGTGCCGGTCGGGCTTGGCACCGATGGCGAGAAGGAAAACAATAACTTCGACATGTTCGAGGAGCTGAAGACCGCTTCGCTGCTGGGCAAGCTGCGGCACCGCGACGCCGCGGCAATGGACAGCTGGACGGCGCTGCGGATGGGCACCTCGCTCGGCGCGAAGGCGGTGGGGCTCGGCGAGGTCACCGGCACGCTCGAACCCGGCAAGAAGGCCGACATCATCGCGGTGCGCGCCGACACGCCGCGGATGACGCCCTTCCTGCCCGATGGCGAGTGGTTCAACCTGCAGCACAACCTTGTGCATGCAGTGCGCGGCTCGGACGTGGCGATGACCATGGTCAATGGCGCGATCGTCGTCGAGGATGGCGAGCTGAAGACCGGCGACATGGGCGAGATCATCGCCCGCATCGACCGCCTTGCCCCCGGCCTTTTCACCCGCCGCAAGGCGTGGCTCGCCGGGAACGCCTCGAAACAATGGACCGACGCCTGAGGAGGACACGATGAGCGCCACGCAAGACCCCGTCGCCCTGAACGCCTGGTATGCGGTCGCGACGCTCGCCGACCTCGACCGGGTCGAGGAGACGAAACTGCTGGGCCACCCGATCACCATCGGGCCGGGCCGGCAGGTGACATCAGACGCGCGCGCCCTGCCGGTGCGCGAGAAATTCGGCTGTCTGTGGACCACGCTCGGCACCCCCGGGCGCGAGATCTTCGACATCGCCGAAGCCGGGGAGCCCGACCGCCGCTTCGTCCCCTGCGGTTGGGTGACCCTGCGGGCCTCGGGGCTGAGGGTGGTCGAGAACTTTCTCGACATGGCGCATTTTCCCTTCGTGCACACCGACATCCTCGGCTCCGAGCCGCACACCGAAGTGCCCGGCTACAAGTCCGAGATCCGCCGTGACGTCGACGAGGTCTGGGCAACGAACTGCACCTTCTTCCAGCCGCAGATGACCAGCACCCGGCCCGAGGGCGAATTCGCCCGCCTGACCTATCGCGTGCCCGATCCCTTCGTCGTCATGCTCTATCGCGTCTGCCCCTCGGCGCCCGAGCGCGAGGACGCGATCGCGCTCTTCATCCACCCGATCGAGGCCGGGCTGTGCCGGGCGCAGCCGGTGATGTATCTGCTCGACCAGCAGGCGACGCAGACGCAGCTTCTGCGCTTCGAGCAGGTGATCTTCCTGCAAGACCGGATCATCGTCGAGAACCAGCGCCCGCTGCTTCTGCCGCTCGAGCCGCGGGCCGAGATCCCGACCCGCGCCGACAGTTCCTCGATCGCCTATCGGCGCTGGCTGAAGGAGAAGGGGCTGACCTTCGGCACCACCGCCGAACCCGCCGCGATGGCCGCCGAATGAGCGTCACCCGCGCCGCCACCCTCGACGAGGCGCTCGCCCGCATCGCCGCGGGGGCGCGTCCGGTGGCGGGCGGCACCGCCTTTCGCCTCGATGCCGCGGCCGGCAAGCCGGTGCCGGCGGATCTGGTCGCCATCGGCGCCCTTCTGCCGAAAGGAATTGCGGGAAGCCGGATTGGTGCGGGAACCGATCTCGAGCTGCTGCGTTGGGGCAATGTGCCGCTTCTGAGCGCGGCGGCGGCCGATGTCGCCGCTCCGAACATTCGCCGTCTGGCGACGCTCGGTGGCACCATCGGCTGGCGGGCGGGGTGCCTTCTTCCTGCCCTTCTTGCGCTTGATGCGCAGGTCGGGACCACTCACGGCCCCCGCCCGCTCGCCGACTGGCTCGCCCGGCCCGAAGGGCTGGTGCTGTCGGTCACGATCGCGCCGCTCGCACACCAGATCTGGCGCAAGACCGGGCTGCGCGCGGGCTTCTGCCCCGCGATCATCGCCGCGGCGGGATCGTTCAGCCTCGAGGATGACCGCATCACCGCGGTGCGGCTCGCCGTCGGTGGCGGCGCGGTCGCCCCCGCGCGCCTGCCCGAGACCGAGGGCTGGCTGTTGGGCCAGCCGCTCGCCACGCTCGACCGCGAGGTGCTGCGGGAACGGATCGAGGCCGAGATCGCCGCCCCCGACTGCGCCTTCCGCAGCGCCCGCTACCGGCGGCGCGTCGCCGCGAACGCGCTGGTCGCGGGGCTGGTCGGGCTGGCGCCGCTCCCCCGCCCCGCACGCCCCCGCCCTGCCCCCGCGCCGCAGCCCGACCTGACGGAACTGAGCCGCGCCGCCGGTGGCGAGCGCTGGCACATGCGCGAGGACATGCCTGCCAAGGTGCGCGGCACGCTCGCCTACATGACCGATGTGCGGGCCGAGGGGATGCTTGTCGGCCGCATCCTGCGTGCCGCCCATCCCCATGCCAAGATCCTTGCGATCGACACCGCCGCGGCCGAGGCCCTGCCCGGCGTGCGCGCCGTCGTCACCCATCGCAACGTGCCCGGGATGAACGCCTTCGGCATCCTGTTCCAGGACCAGCCGGCGCTGTGTTCCGACCGGGTGCGCTACCTCGGCGACGCGGTCGCCGCGGTGGCGGCGATCGATGCCGAGACCGCCGAGCGCGCGCTGGCGCTCATTCGCGTCGACTATCGCCCGCTCCCCCTTGTCGAGGACATGGAGGCGGCGCTTGCCCCCGGCGCCCAGCCCGTCCATGCCGCGGGCAATCTGGTGACCGAGGTCGGGCTGAGCCGCGGCGACCTCGCCGCGGGCTTTGCCGCCGCGGTGCATGTGGTCGAGGACACCTATGTCACGCCGCGCCAGATGCACGGTTTCATGGAGACGGAGGGGGGCTGGGCCGCGCCCGAGGGCGAGGGCGTGATCGTCTGCGCGGGCGGCCAGCATGGCGCGCGCGACCGGATGCAGCTTGCCCGCATCCTCGCCCTGCCCGAGGACAAGATCCGCGTCGTCACCTCTCCGACCGGCGGCGCCTTCGGCGGCAAGGACGAGCTGACGGTGCAGCCGGCGCTGGCGCTTCTCGCGCTGAAGGCGCGCGCTCCGGTGCGCCTGCATCTGAGCCGCGCCGAAAGCGTGCTTGCCGGCACCAAGCGCAACCCGTTCCGGATCCGCATGCGCACCGGCTGCGACGCCGAGGGGCGGCTGGTGGCGCAGGAGGTCGAGGCGCTGGCCGACAGCGGCGCCTATGCCTCGCTGTCGCCCGGCGTGCTGGAAACCGCGATGGAACACGCCGCCGGCCCCTATCGGGTCGCGAACATCCGCACCCGTGGCCGGCTCGCCTATACCAACAACGGCACCGGCGGCGCCTTCCGCGGCTTTGGCGCGAACCAGATGAGCTATGCGATCGAATGCCAGATCGACCGGCTCGCGGCGCGGTGCGGGCTCGACCCGGTCGAGATCCGGCGCCGCAACCTGCGCCGGGCGGGCGCGCCGGGCTTCCTTGGCCAGAAAGTCGCGCCGACCGAGAAGCTTTCCGAGATGCTCGACATCGCCGCGGCCTCGGACCTGTGGGCGCCCGCCGCCGCGCGCCCCGACGAGGTTACCGGCACCGGCATCGCGCTGAACTATCAGGGCAACGGGCTTGGCACGATCCCGACCGACGAGGCGCGGTTCGAAGTGCGGCTCGAAGGCGGCAAGATCCGCGTCTTCACCGGGCTCGACGAGATCGGCCAGGGCATGGTCGCCTCGGTCCATGCCGCGGTGGCCGAGCGGCTGCACTGCGCACGCGCCGACATCGAGGTGATCTTCGGCGACACCGGCACCGCCCCCGACAGCGGCTCGACCACCGCCTCGCGCGGCGGCTATGTCGTTTGGCGCGGCACTGAAGAGACGGCGCCAGTGCTGGCCGAGAAGATCCTCGCGCAGGCCTCCCTGCGGCTTGGCCTGCCCGCGGACCGGCTGCGCATCGTGCCGGGCGGGGTCCAGGCCGAGGGCGGCAACCACAGCCCCACCCTCGCCTTTTCCGAGCTCGCCCCGGAGCGCGCCGAGACCTTCTTCGCCTTCCCGAAAAGCGACTACCGCGCCGGCAATGCGCGCTTCATCTTCGCCTATGGCGTCACCCTTGCCCGTGTCGCGATCAGCCGGGTGAGCGGCGCGGTGCGGGTGCTCGACCTCGAGATCCACACCGCCGCGGGCAAGGTGATCGACATGGCCTCGTATCTTGGCCAGATGGAGGGCGGGCTGGTGCAGGGCCTTGGCTTCACCCTGACCGAGGACATGCCGATGACGGGCGGCCGGCCGCTTGCGCGCAACTTCGACAGCTACCTGATGCCCACTGTGCGCGACGTGCCCGTGCGGATGCGGGCGACGGCGCATGAGCCGCTCGACCCCGCCGACCCGTTCGGCCCGCGCGGGGTGGGCGAGCTTGGCATCGGCGCGGTGACGCCGGCGATCGCGAATGCCGTCGCCGATGCGCTTGGCGCCTGGCCCGCGACCACGCCCTTCCCGCCCGAAACCCTGCTTGCGATTCTGGAGCCCCCCCGATGAGCCCGCCCCTCGCCTTCACCCTGAACGGCGCTCCGGCGATGATCGGCGCCGAGGAAACCCTGCTCGACGCGCTGCGCGAGCGGCTTGGCGCGACCGAGGTCAAGGCGGGCTGCGCCATCGGCCGCTGCGGCGCCTGCACGGTGCTTCTGGACGGCGCCGCGGTGAACGCCTGCCTGCTCTCGGGCTGGCAGGTCGCGGGCCGCGCGATCACCACCATCGCCGGGCTCGCCGCCCTGCCGGTGGGCGAGACGTTCGCCGCCGCGATGGAAGAGGAGAACGCCTTCCAATGCGGCTATTGCGCGCCCGGCATGATGATGACGCTGGCAGGCCTTCTGTCCGTCCGCCCGCTGCCCGACGACGCCCGCCTGAGCGAGGCGCTCGAGGGCAATCTGTGCCGCTGCACCGGCTACCACTCGATCCTGCGCGGCGCGAGAACCGCCCGCGACCGCCTGAAAGACAAGCCATGACCCTGAGCCTCACCCCCCATGCCCCGAAGACCGCAGGCGCGCGCGCCTTCCTGGCCACTGGCGCGAAGAAGATCCTGATCGGCGGCGAATGGATCGCCACCGCAGAGACCTTCGAGACCACCGACCCAGCGACCGGCGCGCTGCTCGCCACGCTCGCCCGTGCCGGCGCGGCCGAGGCCGAGGCCGCCGTTGCCGCGGCACAGGCGGCGCTTTCCCGCCCCGACTGGGCCCAGATGCTGCCGATGGCGCGCGGCGCGCTGCTGTGGAAGATCGCCGATGCGATCGAGGCGCACGCCGACGAACTGGCCGAGCTTGAAAGCCTCGATCAGGGCAAGACCTTCGCCACTGCCCGCTTCGGCGAGATCCCGGGCGCGATCGCGCAGTTCCGCTATTACGCGGGCTATGCGAGCAAGATCCTCGGCACCGCGATCACCCCCTCGATCGGCTATGCGCCCGCCGGCAAGCAGGTGATGGCCTACACGCGGCGCGAGCCGATCGGCGTGGTGGCGGCGATCACGCCCTGGAACTCGCCCTTGCTGATGGCCGCGATGAAGCTGGCACCGGCGCTTTGTGCGGGCTGCACGGTGGTGCTGAAACCGGCCGAGGAAACCTCGCTCACCGCGATCCGGCTGTGCGAGCTGATGCTCGAGGCGGGGCTGCCCGCGGGCGTCGTCAACCTGCTGACCGGCTTTGGCGCCGAGGTGGGCGATGCGCTGGCCCGTCACCCCGGCGTCGCCAAGGTCGCCTTCACCGGCTCGACCGAGGTCGGGCGGATCCTGCTCGGCTCGGCGCGCGGCAACCTGAAGAAGCTGACGCTGGAACTGGGCGGCAAGTCGCCCGCGATCGTGATGGCCGATGCCGATCTGTCGCGCACCATCCCCGGCGTCGCGCGTGGGATCTTCGCCAATTCCGGGCAGGTCTGCGTTGCGGGCTCGCGCGTCTATGTGCAGCGCCCGCTTTACGAGGCGATGGCCGAGGGGCTGGTGCGCGCGGCGGCGCGGTTGCGGCTTGGCCACGGCCTCGACCCGGCCTCCGATCTTGGCCCGCTGGTCAGTCCCGAGCAGGCGGCGCGCGTCGCGGCCTATGTCGCGGGCGGGCGCGCGGCGGGGGCCGAGGTGCTGGCCGGCGGCACGGGCTTTGCCGAGGCGCCGGCCTTCTTCGCGCCGACGGTCGTCGCCGGCGTCACCCCCGACATGGCACTGATGCGCGAGGAGATCTTCGGCCCGGTCACCGCGATCACCCCCTTCGACGAGCCCGAAGAGGCGCTGGCGCTCGCGAATGACACCGACTACGGCCTTGCCGCCTCGGTCTGGACCGAAAGCCTGAGCGCCGCGCACCGGATGGCGGCGGCGGTGCGGGCCGGCACGGTCTGGGTGAATTGCCACAGCTACTTCTCGCCCGAGCTGCCGAAGGGCGGGATGAAGACCTCGGGCTGGGGGGTGGAGAACGGGCCGAACGGGCTCGAGAACTACCTCGAGACGAAGACCGTCTGCATGGTGGTCTGAGCCCGCCTCAGGCCGAGGAGCCGCGCCGCGCCGGTGGTTTGGCCGGCGCCTCCCCGGCGTCACCGTCCCAGTCCATGGCAAGACCGAGCGCCCCCGTGCCAGCGGTTGCGGGCGGGGCTGCGGAGCGGGCGGCAAAGGGGCTCGGCCCCGGCTCGAACGGCGGCGCGGAAGTCATCTTCAGCGGTTTCACGGCCTGCGGCAGCGCCGCCTCGTCCTCGTCGGAGGACAGCCGCAGCGCGCGGAAACCGCGGTGCTGGCCAAGTCGCGCCGGGGCGAGCCGCCGCCCCCCCGCGCCCTCGAGCGAAAGCCGTTCGAGCGCATCCTCGGGCAACGGGATCTGCGTGCCGGGAGCGAAGGCCATCACCGCGGCGAGCGGCAGGGTGACGCGGTGCAGCACCGCCTCGAGCACCGCCTGCGTGCCCATCACCGTGCCCTCCATCCGCCGCGCCCAGTCGGCCGCCCCGGCCGCATCGCCGTCTGGCGCGGGGGCGACATGCGTCGCCGGCTCGGCCGCGCGCCGCGCCGGCTGCCGCCGGAACCGGCCCTGCGCCGGCCC
>VSSQ01000500.1_pt2 | contig 24059 bp, 17 predicted proteins | sample 4763081 | NCBI WGS metagenome assembly VSSQ01 (sample SAMN12137344, study PRJNA551015) | bioreactor metagenome | isolation source: SDC9 anaerobic chlorinated ethene degrading culture | place: USA: Knoxville, Tennesee | collected 2015-01-01
AGGATGGACTTGTCCGCCCTGGGCTCGAACACCACGGCGTCCTTCTTGCCGTAGATGTCCTGCTGGAAGTACAGGGGAACGATGCCCCCGTCCTCAACGATCATCCGGGCGGCCTTCTCGAGGATGACCCTGCGCTTCCCGGGGTCCGCCGTGCCGTCGGCTTCGTCGACGAGGGCGTCAAACCCGGGGTTGGCGTAGTGGCCCCGGTTGGATCCGCCCTTGGCGGGATTCTTGCCCCTGGTGTAGAAGAGAACGCTGGCCATCTCGCCCACGTCGATGGGCTCGGACCATCCGGTCATGACAAGGCTGGACTTGTCGCCGGGGCGGACGAAATCGAAGAAGGTGGTCTTGGGGTGAAGGCGCAGCTCGATCTGGATGCCGGCCTTGGTGAGCTGGCTGGCGAGCGCCTGGGCGACCTGGCCGTCGTTGGGGTACCGGCCGTTGGGAGCGTCGAGGTAGACCTTGAAACCGTCAGGATATCCGGCTTCTGCGAGGAGCTTCTTCGCCTCTTCGGGGTCGTACTTCGGGGCGGGCATGTCCTCCACGTATCCTCTCCGGCCCTTCAGGACCATCTGGTTCGTGGCGTAGGCGTTGCCGTTCATGATCATCTTCACGATGGAATCCCGGTTGATGGCCAGAGACAGGGCTTTCCGAACCCTGAGGTCCGCGAGGGGGTTCTTGTCGAGCCCGATGATGCCGGGGCCCTGGGGACGATGGGAGTCCACGTGGAGATAGATCAGCCGCTCGCTGGGCCGGTCCACCACGGAAAGGCCTTCCGTGTTCTTCAGCTTGTCCACGTCACGGACGGGAACGTCCTCGATGATGTCCACTTCGCCGGTCAGCAGGGCTGCCGTGCGGGTGGCGGCGTTGCTGATGGGACGGAAGGTGACCTTTTTGATCTTCGGCGATCCGCCCCAGTACTGCTCATTGGCCTTCATGGAGATATGGTCTTCCTTGACCCACTCCACGAAGACGTAGGGACCGGTGCCCACGGGGGCCTGGTTGAAGGCGGTCTCGCCGAGCTTTGTCCTGTAGGCCTTCGGGAGGATGCGCAGCGCGGCGAGGGACTCGAGAAGGACTGCCGTGGGGGCCTTGGTGATGATCTTCACCGTATAGGGATCCACGACCTCAACCCTGTCGATGGAGGCGGTGAAGTTCTTCAGCAGAGAGGTGCGGCACACCTCGACGGTGTAAGCCACGTCCTCGGCGGTGAAGTCGCTTCCGTCATGGAATTTCACGCCCTTTTTCAGGCTGAAGGTCCAGGTGAGATTGTCGTCGCCGATGGTCCAGGATTCGGCGAGGGCCGCCCGGGGAACGCCGAGGGCGTCGTTGTTGAGAAGGCCGTCGTACATGTACCGCCCCATGGTGTTGGTGATGGTCTCATCCTGCTGGGACGGGTCCATGAAGAGCGCGTCCGACGCGAGGCCGATGACGATGCTCTTCTCCGCGGCCGCCGGGGCGGCCAGGGCAAGGCAGAGCGCGAGTACTGCAAAGAGAGCCGCAAATCTTTTCATTCCCTGATTCCTCCTTTATTTTTCTGTTTCGGTGGGCCTATTATAAACTATTCTTCTCCGTACAGATGACACGCCACCATCCGGCCCTCCACGGGCAGAAGGGAAGGCCTCCGGGCATCGCAGACCTCCATCTTTCGTGGGCAGCGACCCGCAAAGGGACAGCCCGGCGGAAGGGTGATAGGGCTCGGGACATCTCCCTGCAGGGGAGCGGCGGCCTTCTCCCGGTCCAGCGTCGGGGCGGCGGCGAGGAGGGCCTCGGTGTAGGGGTGGAGGGGACGGCCGAAAATGCTGTCCCGGTCTCCCTTTTCCACGATGAAGCCCAGGTACATGATCCCCAGCCTCTCGGTGACGTGGCGCACCACCGAGAGGTCGTGGGCGATGAACAGGTAGGAGAGGCCGAACTCGTCCCTCAGGTCCATCATCAGGTTCAGCACCTGGGCCTGGATGGACACGTCGAGGGCCGAGACAGGCTCGTCGGCGACGATGAATGAGGGGTTCGTGGCCAGGGCCCTGGCGATGCCGATGCGCTGCCGCTGCCCCCCGGAGAACTGGTGAGGGTACCTGTCGGCCTGCTCGGGCCGGAAGCCCACGATGTCCAGGAGGCTCAGCATGCGGCTCTCCGCCTCCTCCTTCCCCGAAACCGTCCGGTGGAAGAGCATGGGCTCCATGATGATGTCCTTTATTCTCTGCCTGGGGTTCAGGGAGGCGTAGGGGTCCTGGAAGATCATCTGCATCTTCTTCCGGACAGGCATCATCCGGGAGGGAGAGTAGGCCGTGATGTCCTCGCCGTCGAAGACAATCCGCCCCGCCTTCGGCTCCAGCAGCCGCACCACGGTGCGGGCGGTGGTGGATTTTCCGCATCCCGACTCGCCCACCAGGCTGAAAACCTCGCCCCGGAGGATATCGAAGGAAACGCCGTTCACCGCGTGGACGGTTTTCACGGGCCTTCCCGCAAGCCGGTCCAGGATGCCCCGGGGCTGGCTGAAACTCTGGACGAGGTCCGTGACCTCGAGAAGCGCATTCCGTCCGCTACCGGCCATGGCCTTCCGCCTCCTCTCCGCCCTGTACGGGGTTGTGGCAGCTCACCGTCCGCCCGGGGGCGACGGCACGCATCCGGGGAGCCTCGTGTCTGCAGAGATCCGTGGCATACCCGCACCGGGGGGCAAAGGAACATCCCGGCGGGAGGTCGAAAAGGCTCGGCACCATGCCGGGTATCTGGGGGAGCCTTCGGCTTCTTTCCCCGGACAGCCTGGGGATGGACTCCAGCAGCCCCTTCGTGTAGGGATGGAAAGGATGCCGTACAAGTTCCCTCGTGGGTCCTTCCTCCACCACCCTGCCGCAGTACATGACGGCCACCCTGTGGGTCATCTCGGAGACTACGGCGAGGTCGTGGGTGATGAGGATGAGCGCGGAGCCGAATCGTTTCACGAGATTTTCCATGAGAGCAAGGATCTGGGCCTGCACCGTCACGTCCAGGGCGGTGGTGGGTTCGTCGGCGATGATGAGTTTCGGGTTCGCGGCAAGGGCGATGGCGATGACCACCCGCTGCCGCATGCCCCCGGAAAACTGGTGGGGGTAGTTCTCGAGCCTGTCCTCGGGGTTGGGGATGCCCACCTCCCTGAGGAGCTCAATGCTTCTCTTCCTGCGGTCCGCCGGGGAGAGGGGGGTATGGAGGGCCAGCATCTCGCCGATCTGCCGGCCGATTGACTGCAGGGGGTTCAGGGAGGTCATGGGGTCCTGGAAGATCATGGAAATCTCCTTCCCCCGGATGCGGCGCATCTCCTCCTCCGACTTCTCCAGCAGGTTCTCCCCCCGGAAGATCACTTCCCCTGCGGCGATCCGCCCGGGAGGATCGATGAGGCCGAGGAGGGAGAAGCCGGTGACGGACTTTCCGCCCCCCGATTCCCCCACCAGCCCCAAAATTTCCCCTTCCCTGAGGGTGAAGTCCACCCCGTCCACGGCCTTCACCGTGCCCCGGAAGAGTTCGAAGCGGGTCTGCAGATTTCTGACTTCAAGAAGGTATTCAGACATGGGATACCCCTATTTCAGGCGGGGATTGAACTCGTCGCGGAGAAAATCCCCCAGGAGATTGATTCCGAAGACCAGGAGCATGATGAACATCCCCGGAAAGACCGACGACCACCAGAGGCCGCTGAAGAGAACGTCGTAGCCGTTCTTGACGAGAAGGCCCAGGGAGGGCCTGGTCACGGGTACGCCCACCCCGAGGTAGCTGAGGGTGGCTTCCGTGAGGATCACCGTTCCCACGTGGATCGTGGCGATGACGATGAGGGGGGTCAGGATGTTGGGCAGCACGTGCCGCAGGATGATGGGGAAAGGAGAGAGGCCGATGAGCCTGGCGGCGTCCACGTATTCCTTTTTCTTCTCCACCAGCACGGAGCCCCTGACCGTCCGGGCGTAGAGCACCCAGCCCACGATGGTGAGGGCGGTCACCAGCTTTCCGAGGCCCCGGCCGAAGGCGGCCATGATGAAGAGGGCCACCAGCATGGCCGGGAAGGAGAGCTGGATGTCCACCACCCGCATGAGGAGGCTGTCGAGCCTGCCGCCGAAGTAGCCCGCCACGAGGCCGAGAAAGGTGCCGAGAACGCAGGAGAGGACCACCACCGACAGGCCGATGAACAGGGAGATCCTGCTGCCGTAGACCATGGCGCTCAACAGGTCCCGCCCCTGGTCGTCCGTGCCGAGGACAAAGGCCGGGTCCCCGCCCTCCATCCAGACAGGGGGTTTGAAGGCGTCCATGAGGTCCAGGCTGCCGATGTCGTAGGGGTTCTGGGGGGTGAACAGGGGCCCCGCGGTCACAAGGACCACGAAAAACGTGACGATGAGGAGCCCTGCCAGGGCACCGGGGCTCCGGACGAAATTGTGAAAGAACTCGCTTTTGAAAAATCCTTCTTTTTTTGCGCTCATTCCGGTCACCTCAGGTCGATTCGGGGATCGATCAGGGTATAGACGATGTCCACGATAAAGTTGATCAGGACGAACATGGCCGCCACGATCATGAGATAGGCCACGATGACGGGCCTGTCCGCGGTGTTGATGGAGTCCACCAGGAGCTTGCCCATCCCCGGCCAGGCGAAGATGGTCTCCGTCACGGTGGCGAAGGCGATAAGGCTGCCGATCTGCATGCCGAACACCGTCACCACGGGAACGAGGGCGTTCTTCAGCGCATGGGAGAAGAAGAGGCTCCTCCAGGAGACCCCCTTGGCCCGGGCGAACCGGATGAAGTCCTGTCGCATCACTTCCATGATCTGGGCCCGGATGAGCCGAATGAGCATGGCCAGCGTTCCGAGGGCGAGGGTCACCGCAGGGAGGACGATGTGCCGGAACCCGTCCCACGTGAGGAAGGCGAAGGGGATGCCGAAGAGGGGAGCCGTGGCTCCCCGGCCCGACGAGGGCAGGAGTCCCTTCTCCACGGCGAAGTAGAAGATGAGCAGAATGCCCACCCAGAAGGACGGCAGGGAAATGCCCAGCAGAGACCCGCCCATGACCGCCCGGCTGAAAGGGCTGTTCGGCCTCGCCCCGGCGTAGACCCCGCAGGGCAGGGCCACCGCCAGGGACAGGAGCACCGAGAAGAAGACCAGTTCGAGGGTGGCGGGCATCCGCTCCACGATGAGGGTCAGGGCGGGGCGCTTGAAGATGTAGGACACCCCCAGGTCACCCCGGATGAGGTTCTGCAGGAAGACCCCGTACTGCACCCACAGGGGCCGGTCGAGGCCGAGGGCTGTCCGGGCCTCGGCGATCTGGGCATCCGTGGCCGTGGGCGGCACGATCATGAGGACCGGGTCGCCGGTGAAGCTCATCACGAGAAAAACGATCACCGAGACGGTGAACAGGACGACAATCATCTGGACAAGGCGTTTCAGCAGATATTTCAGCATGGATCATATCCCCGTTTCGTGTGGAATGGAGAGCACCGGCTTGAGCAGCAGGCATATCGGCAGAGGGAGCGATGCCGGGCACAGCGCCAAGGCCGAGAAACCGACAGGGATGTCGGTTTCAGGCGCAGTTGTCACGGATGACAATGTGCGCCGGCGGCCCAAGCGAGCACCGGTAACGCTCCCCGCTGCCGCAGGATTTTCAGGCAGCCTCTCACGGGCAGGCCTCCGACGCCGGGACGAGCTTCCCCGTCTCGTCGGCGTACCGGACTTCGCAGTCGAGCCAGACCCCGATCCGGTCGTGAACCCTGCGCCGGACCAGTCCTATGAGGGCGAGAACATCCCGGGAGGACGCCCCCCCGAGGTTGACGATAAAATTGGCGTGCAGAGAGGAAACCCGTGCCCCTCCCACGGTCTCCCCCTTGAGCCCCGTGTCCTCGATGATCTTCCCCGGTGGGCCCGCGAGCTCGTAAACCGCCGGATCGTTGGTGAACACGGAACCGCAGTTCGGCAGGTCAAGGGGAAATTTGCCCCTGCGCTCCCCGAGGACCCGGATCTGTTCCCTCCTCACCGCCCCCGGCTCCGAGCGCCGGAAATCCAGGACGGCGCCGAGGACGATCCACCGCTTCTCCGGCATGTCGGGAGGATCCTGGAAAAGGGACCGCCGGTAGGAGAAGCCGCACTCATCCTTCGTGAAGGTCCGCCGCTCCCCGGCAAGCGAGACGGCGTCCACCGAGCGGATGTTCTCTCCGGCGCTGTGTCTCAGGCTGCCGCCGTTCATGGTGACCAGTCCGCCGAGGGAGCCGGGAATGCCCGCCGCATGCTCGAAGCCGGACAACCCTGCGTCGGCAAGGTTTTTCACCAGCTTCGGCACCCAGATTCCACCCCTGGCCCTCACCTCCGTACCGGCGATGGAAAAGTCGGAGAAAAGCCTGCCCAGCTTCATCACCACGCCCCGGATGCCGCCGTCGGGGAAGAGCAGGTTCGTTCCCTTCCCTATGACAAGGAAGGGAACATTCTCTCCCCTGACAAATTCCACGAGGCGGATGACCTCCTCCTCCGTACGGGGCTGGACCAGGGCGTCCGCCGGACCCCCGATCTTCCATGAACAATGTTTTTTCAGCGGCTCCAGGGGGGAGACCACCCCCACCGGGAGTTTCCGCAGCGTGTCCGCAAGGATCATGGGCGTTTTCGTACCGCCTTTCGCGAAAGGAGGACGGGACTGCTCCCGTCCCCGGATAGTGAGCACCGACGGTTCTTCTTCAGAGGACCGGGCGGATGGCTCCCCGCTCGATGTAATGGAAGGCGAGAAAATCGGGAGAGGTTCCCCGGGTTTCCACCACGGTCCGGAAAATGTCGAGGGTTTTTTTCTGACAGGTGAAGAGCAGCACCTGGTTGTTCGCCGCCGCCTCGAGAATGGCCTCGGCGGCCCCCTGCTGGCGGGTTTCGTCGAACCGGACGAGAAGGTCGTCCAAAATCAGGGGCAGGGGCTCGGAATTCCGTCCCCACAGGGTCGCCAGGGAGAGCCGCATGGCAAGGTAGACCTGGTCGGCGAGCCCTGAACTCCACTTGATCTCGTCCTTCCGTTCCCTGGCGGGATCGTTCCCCTCCAGGACCACGGAGAGCCCTCTTTCTCCCCCGCTTGAGAGAAGAGTGTACCGGTTTCCCGTCATGAGCGCAAGATATTTCCCCGCCCTGCGGATCACCTCGGGCTGGCGCTCCCTCTCGTGCTTTTCCTTGGAGACCTCGAGGAAATGCCTGGCGAGAATCACTGAGAGCCACTCCTTCACTCCCTCGTCGAGCTTCCGGTCCATCCCGGTCCTGGAGAACAGCAGCTCACCGAGGCGCTCATCGGCGGCGATCTGCTCCAGCCTGAGGGCAAGCCTTCCCCTCGAGTCAGCGGCGGCCTCGATCTCCCTTTCAAGGACAGCGGCTTCCTCCTCCGCACGATCCCTTTCCTTCCTCCCGTCTTCCGCCGGAAGGGACAGGAGTTCCCCTCCCGCCTTCTCCATTTCCTCCCCGGAGCCGAAAAGGCCGAGGAGAACCTTCCGCTCCCGGGAAGCATCCTCAAGGAGCCTCTCTCTTTCGGCCCAGCGGGCGGCAAGGTCCCTGTACCGCTCCTCGTTCTCCGAACCGGCGAAGGTGAAGAGCTCCGCCGTTTTCCCGCCGTTGCCCTCCAGGTTTTCCCGGAGTTCCGCGAGGGAGGCGGAAAGGGCCGCCAGATCCCGTTCGAGATCGGCGATCTCCCCCTTTCTCTCCCCGGCCAGCCGCAGAGCAACAGCGAGAGACCGGATGGAAGAAGGGTCCGGCTCTTCCGGAAGCTCTACTCCCGCTCCGGAGAAGAGATCCGCAAGGGAGAGGATGCGCTGCCTCACCGAGGCGACATAGCTGTCGAGCTCCCTCAGCTCTGCCTTCCTGGACTCGATGACGGATTTTTCCGACCGGAGCTGCAGTATCCTGGGCACCAGGGCCTCCATGTCCTTCGGGGCGAGGTTCCGGTCGAATTGCCGCCCGGCAAGCCACCGGCGCCATTCATCCATAAGCCTGTCAAGCTCCCCGGCGGTCCGCTCAAGGGCGCTCTCCATGGCTTCGCTCTCACTGTCCATCCGGGCCAGCACGGCGGCCATCTGCCTGCTCCGCTCGCTCAGCACGGCGAACCGTTCGTTGGCCGAATTATCCCTCTCCCCCTCTTCCAGGAGTTCGTCCATTTCATTGGCGAATCTCGGAGCCCTGATGCCGAGCCGCTCACCGAGTTCCTCCCGCCGGCTCCGGAGCCTTTCGACCCTGGCCTTCTGGCTTTCCAGCAGCAGCAGTGTCTCCTCCATCCGCAGGTCGAGATCGTCCATTCTGCGGGTCCACCAGGAGAGGGCCGTCTCGTACCGCTTCTGCTGGTCCCGGTGGGCTATGAAGGAAAGGAGGGAGGCGCTGAAAAGGGCCACCGCCCCGAAAAACCACAACCGGTCCGAAGTGAGCCAGGCCTGGTAGGTACCTCCCCCGCCGACGGCGAGCAGCGCCCCGGAGATGAGGGCCACCATATTCCCGGGTTCGGGAGGCTCTTCCTCGGCAAGAACCGCTTTTTCGCTGATGATGGTGGTCCTGGCCTCCTCGAGGTTGGCCAGATCTTCTTCCTCGTCGCACAGCTCCCCGAACACGGCCCGCAGGTCGGTGATGAGGCTCCACCGCTCGGTTGCCCGCTTTGCCCTGACCTCAACTCCCGCCGTTTCCCGGTCGAGGGAGGCGGCCTCGCTTCTCCGGTCCTCCCGCAGCCGGTTCCACTGGACAAGAGACTTCTCCTCTTCGCCCTTCCGCCTCTCGAGACGTTCCTTCCGCTCCGCGGTCCTCCGTGCGAACTCGATGGCCTCCGCCGAGACATCGGCTCCGGAAAGATGATCCTCAGTCCACCAGGAACAGAGGTTCTCCAGGTTTCCCCTGAAGGCCTTTTCCGCGTCTTCTATCTCCTTCGCCAGGAGAATCCTCCTGGCGAGAGAAGCCCGGAACTGCTCGCTCTCGTGCTCCAATCCCTCCACTTCCTGCCGCGCTTGAAGACACCCGAGGACGGGGTCCGCCTCCAGGACGGCCTTCTCCCTTGCCTTCGCCGCCTTTTCTTCCTCCAGGCGGGCGACGGCGGCCTCTATCCTTTCCTTCTCCTCTTTCAGCCGTTCCAGCCGGGACAGGCCGTTTTCGGGAAAGGGATGAAGCTCCGTCATACCGGCAAGCCTCAGTTCAGTCTCCTCGAGGGCCTTCCGGGAGGGGCGGGCCTTTTCAAGAAGCTCCAGCCTGGCGATCCGTCCTTTGAGGATCTCCAGCCGCTCCTTCTTCTTTTCAATGGAGTCTTCCATGGCAGACAGGTCGTCCTTCATCCTCCGCCATGCGCCGTTACGCTCCCTGAGATCCCGTATGGCGGCGTCCGTTTCGCCCATGGAGGCGAGAAGCCGGTTCACCGTGGATGCGCTCCGCGCGTTCCCCCAGGGACGGTACAGTTCATTCTGCCGGGCCTCAAGGACCGAGAGCAGCCGTGGAAGGGACGCCGACCCCAAGCCCGCCCCGGCGGCGAAGAATCGGGCGGCCACGTCGGAAGAGTTCAGGGGGTCCAGGGACTGCATCTCCCCGAGTCCCATGGCGAACACGCTCTCGTAGACTTCCCTGCTGATGGAGAAGAAGTCCGGGGACAATTCGGCGGCGGGACCTCCGTCGGCGGGAGCGATATAGTTCTTCTGCCCCTCCACGGAAAGAATGTATTCCCTTCCGTCCTCCATGCGGATCCTGGCGGAGCCTCCGTGCTGACCGCCCCGCTGGGGCTCGTAGAGGTTCGTCTTCCCCCTGCCGTTCTTTCCCCTGCTGAAAAGCAGGCGGCGGAAGAAATTCATCAGGGTGGTCTTGCCGCTTTCGTTATCTCCCTGGAAGACCGTGAGACCCCCGGACAGCCTCGCTCCCGATCCTGAAAAGATGCCGAAGCCGCTCACAAAAAAATCGGTTATTTTCATACTCCGTCAATCCCTTCGAGCAGTCCGGACAGGGCCGACCAGGTCCCCCTGTCGAGGAGCAGCTCCGTGTCCTCGTCAGAGAGGGAGTCTATCACTTCCAGCACATCCCTGGACTGGATCCTGTCCAGAATACCCCTTTTCCGGAGGATGTCTTTCAGTCCCTCCCGGAGATCGCCCCTCTGCCGGAAGGCCCGGATCTCCTTCAGAAAATCGCCGGCGAAATGGCTGCCCGCAGCGAGGGAATCAAGATCCAGGGGGGGCAACGTCACCCCGGAAATCTCCTCGGTGAAAACAAAATCGGGCCTGTCCTCCTCCCCTTCGTTCATCGTCTCCAGGAGTCCGCCGGGCCCCCGGAGAAACCCCGGACGCCGGAGAAGCCCGTGGATCTTCCCCCGCCCGGAAACGGAAAGCCGCAGAAGGGCCGGCAGCCCGCCGTTTTCCCGCCGCACCGTCTCTTTCAGGTCCGACACGGCCTGGAAAAACTCCTCGTCCCGTTCCATACCGTCGATGGAAATGTCTTCGCTTCTCCACCGGACCACGTCGCAGGGAATGAATTCGGCGCACCCCGGTTCACCGGGGAACAGGGTGACGGAAAAAACGCCCTTTTCCCCCGTCTCCCGGATGTTCCTCCCCTGGATAGTGCCGGGATAGACCACAAGGGGGTCCCGGCAGAGCACTTCCGCCCCGTGCACGTGCCCCAGGGCCCAATAGTCCATGCCCGCAGCCCTCAGGTCGTCCAGGGAGCAGGGAGCGTAGTTTTCATGGCCCTTCCGGCCGCCCACGTTGCAGTGGAGCAGGGCGATGTTCACGCCCTCTCCCTTCCCGCCGGAAAAACGGAGGGCCATGTTCTCCTCCACCTCCCGGACGGGATAGCTGAAACCGTGAACCGTGCCCGCCCTCTCCCCTCCAAGCAGCAGGGGGACTGACTCGACCCCGGGGCCGAAGCGGAAGGCCAGGGGCGGAAAATCCCGGTCCGCCTCCCACCCCGACAGGGGATCGTGGTTTCCGGCAGCGATGAAAGAGGGAATCCCCCCGCCGGAAAGGCGCCTGAGCTGTTCAAGAAAGAAGACCTGGGCCCGGACGCTTCTGTCCTCGCTGTCATAGACATCGCCCGAGACCAAGAAGAAATCCGCTCCCTTCTTCAGGGCGAAGGTGACGGCATTTTCAAAAGCCCGGAAAGTCGCTTTTCGCAGAAATGCCCCGAGGGAGGGAGAAATATCGGAAAGCCCGGAAAACGGACTGTCGAGGTGAAGGTCAGCGCAGTGAACGAAAGAAATTTTCCGGCCGCTCACCGGGTCTTCCCCCTCTCCGCCGGGAGAAAAGGCAACTTGTACTGGTACACTCGGCACCACTCCCTTCAAAAATCCCGTCTACTTTATGCCACACCCCTCTTCTTTGCAACACGATCCTGTCCCCTTGAATCCGCAGCTTTTCCCGGCAAAGCGTGGCCCCTCGCACCCTTTCCCTCCCGGGACTTGTCACCAGCCGGTGACAATGGGATAATTCTTCTGTAATTGAATCCGATTGTGGAGGATTGTCGAGAGATGAAAGGATTTGGAGCGGCCATTTCGGCCATTTCGTATTACCTTCCGCCGAAAGTGGTGGACAACAGGGCCCTCGTGGAGGAGTTCGGCACGTGGACCGAAGATAAAATATACCAGAAAACGGGAATCAGGGAACGCCACGTGGTCGACGGGGAGCTGGTGTCGGACCTTGCGGCCAGGGCAGCCGAAAAACTCTTCGAAGAACACGGCGTCGACCGGGAGACCATCGATTTCCTGCTGCTGTGCACCGAAAGCCCGGACTACTATCTTCCCGCCACCGCCTGCGTGGTCCAGGACCGTCTCGGCCTGAAAAAGACCACCGGCGCCCTGGACTACAACCTGGGGTGCTCGGGCTTCATCTACGGCCTTGCCCTCACGAAGGGGCTCATCGCCGCGGGCATAGCGTCAAAGGTTCTGCTCATCACGGCCGACACCCTGACCCGGACCATCCACCCGAAGGACAAGAGCACCCGGACCATTTTCGGCGACGCCGCGGCGGCCATCCTGGTGGAGCCCTCCGACACCGCCCGCATCGGCGATTTCATCCTCGGAACCGACGGTTCGGGCATGGACAAGCTCATCATCCCCGCCGGCGCGTGGGCCGCCCCCCGCTCACCGGAGACCGCCGCCGAACGGACCAACAAGTGGGGAAACACCAGGAGCGCGGAGAACCTCTACATGAACGGCCCCGAGGTACTCAACTTCACCCTGGCCACTGTGCCCGGGGCGGTCAGCCGGGCGCTGGAGGCCCATTCCCTGAAACTCGAGGACGTGGACCTCTTCGTCTTCCACCAGGCCACCCTCCTCATCCTGGAGCACCTGAGAAAGGAAATCGGCATTCCGGAGGAGAAGTTCTTCATGAACATGGAGAACAAGGGCAACACGGTGAGCGCCACCATTCCCATGGCCCTTCGGGACGCCGCCGACCAGGGCAGGCTCCGCCCGGGGGACAGGGTCATGGCCGTCGGCTTCGGAGTCGGGTACTCCTGGGGGGCAACTATAATCAGATGGTAAGAAAAGCACCGCTTTTCAACCAAAAAATATGATAGACTGGGGGCGGAACAGAGATGTTCCGCCCTCTTTTTCCGGCTTCTCCCAAGGAGCGTGAATGCAATGAGCGAAATGGTACTCCGGAAGTTTGTCGCCCCTGAAGTCATCTTCGGCAGAGGAGCCCGCTCGCTCGCCGCCCGGTACGCCAGAAACCTTGGAGGCACCAGGGTTCTCGTGGTCACCGACGACGGCGTGGCGGAGGCCGGGTGGCTCGAGCCCCTCCTTGAAAACCTTGACGGCGAGGGACTGGGCTGGGCCGTCTACCGCGACGTTCAGCCGAACCCCACCGACGTCATGGTCATGCGGGGCGTTGAGGTCTTTGACGGCGAAGGCTGCGACCTCATCCTCACCCTCGGCGGAGGAAGTCCCATGGACTGCGCCAAGGCCATCGGAGCGGTCCATGCCAACGGAGGGAACGTTCTGGATTTCGTGGGGGTCGATAAAATCCCCGTTCCCTGCCCTCCCGTGATCTGCGTACCCACCACCGCCGGAAGCGCCGCGGACATCTCCCAGTTTTCCATTATCAAAAACGAAAAAACAGGGATCAAGCACGCCATCGTCAGCAAATCCATCGTTCCCGACGTGGCCCTGGTGGACCCGGACACGACCCTCACCATGGACGGCTTCCTCACAGCGTCCACGGGAATGGACGCCCTCACCCACGCCTTCGAGGCCTACGTCTCCCGGGCCCATTCGCCCCTTACAGACGTCCACGCCCTCCAGTCCGTGGAGATGGTACACTCCTTCCTTCTCCGGGCCATGGGCGACCTTTCAAGCCCGGAATACCGGACCGGGATGATGCTGGCGTCCCTCCATGCGGGCCTCGCCTTCTCCAATGCGAGCCTCGGCGTGGTCCACGCACTCTCTCACAGCCTCGGCGGGCTCCTCGACCTCCCCCACGGGGAATGCAACTCCCTGCTCCTCCGCCACGGCGTGGAGGCCAACTACGGCGCCGCCCCCGAACGGTTCGCCGTCCTCCTCGAACGGTTCGGCGGGTGTGCTGAAACTCCCGATGTCCTCTCCGAACTGCTCGCCCGCCTTGACACCCTGCGGGATCAGGCCGGCCTTCCGGGAAGACTCAGGGATCTCGGACTGAAGGAGGATCTTCTTCCCGAAATAGCGGCGGCGGCATGGGAAGACCCCTGCATGATCACCAACCCCCGGCCTCTCTCCCCGGCCGGCCTTGAGGAAATCCTCCGAAATGCCTACTGACCGGCGGACGACAGAGCAGGACGACCAGCTCCTGGCCCTCATGGGGCTGGGAGCCCGGTCGGGGAAGAAAAGCCACTACCCGGAGCTGAAACGGCGCCTCGCCGAGCTTGAACGGGTCCAGGCCCTGCTGGACAGGGCCCAGGACGCCATATTCGTGGTTTCCCTCCCCGATGAAACAGTGGAATACAGGAACGAAGCAGCCCTGGCCCTCCGCGGCGGCTTCGGGCGGGGTGAACTCCGCCCCCTGGAGGAATTCCTGAAAGGCCCCGACGGGAGAGGACTCACCATCAGGTCATGTTTTCCCGCTTTTCCGGACGGAGAAGAGCGGATGATCCTCCCCCTGGTGACCGAGAAGGGCGTCCGCCGGTTCGAGGCCTCGTTCCTGGCGGCGGAGACCGATGGCCGCCTCTCCGGGGTGCTCATCCTCAGGGACCAGGAGGACAGGATCCGTGCAGAGACGAGGCTTGCCGAATCCCTTCGGCAGGTGGAACAGGCCCGGATGCGGACCGTCCATCTCACCGCAACCCTGGTGGAGATCAAGGACTCCTACACGGGGAAGAACCAGCGCCAGGCGGCAGGCCTCGCCCACGCCATCGGCACCGGGCTCGGAATGACGGGCGACCCCCTGGAAAACCTGGTGACGGCCACTCTCCTCCACGACGTGGGGATGATGGCCATTCCCGCCGAAATACTCTGCATTCCGGGACCTCTCCGGCCGGTGGACCGCCGCCTCATGGAGGAACACGCCTCCATCGGCTGCGATATCCTGAAGAAACAGGGGTTCCCGCCGGAAATTTACCTGACGGTGCTCCACCACCATGAACGCCTGGACGGCAGCGGCTACCCGGAGGGCCTGAAGGGAGAGGACATCCCTTTCGGGGCCCGGATCGCCGGCATCGCCGACGTAACTGAGGCCATGCTGAGCCATCGCCCCTACCGGCCCGCGTGGCCCCTGGAAAAGGTGCTGGAGGAACTCTCGGAAAAAAAGGGGATTCTTTACGATCACGATGGGGCTGAAATCTGCATAAGGCTGCTTGAGGAAGGGTATACCCTCGACGACCAGTGGTTTTACAAATAGCGGGGAAAAAACCGGGGGCCCTGAAGGGCCCCCGGAACGCGTTACTGGCGGGACACGTTGAACACGAGATCCAGCCGGGTAAGCTTGAACAACTCCTCCACCATGCCGCGAAGGCCGGTGATGACCATTTTTCCGCCCTTCTGGAGACATCTCTTGTGAATGGAGATCAGGACTCCAAGTCCGGAACTGTCCACGTAGTCAAGATCCGAAAGGTCAACGGTCAGATGCACCATTCCATCCTCAATGAGCCCGATAAGCTGCTCCCGGACCGACGCGGAATCCTCGACGTACATGCTGCCGCCCAGGCGCACCTGCGCCCCGGTGCCGCTTTTGGTGATATCCACTTTCATGGCGAATCCTCCTTCTCCACGGTCAAACTTCGGAAAACAGGCCAATTATACGACAGCGGGCTTATTTGACAAAACCCCGCCGTCCTTGTCCACCTTGAAGCGCTCCGTCATGCGCCGCATGTCCTCTGAGGTCTCGCTCACTTCCTGGGCGCTGGTGGCCACGGTCTCCATGGCTGCCGCCGTCTCTTCCATGGAGGCGGCAAGGGTCTGCACGTGATCGTCGGTAAGTTCCATGACGCTGGCGGTGGTGTCGATGAGGGAGATCACCTTGTCAGACTTGGCCACCTCCTCGTCGGTGGTGGAGATGATCTTCCTGATATCCTCCACGGAACTGCTGATGGCCTTGCCGATACGCTCAAGGGATTCTCCCGCCACGTGGGCGATGGAGACCCCCTCTTCGACCCCCTGCCGGCTTTTCTGCATGGACGCCACAGCGGACCTGGTCCCGTCCAGGATCTTTCCCACCAGTTCCGCCACTTCCCGGGCTCCCTGCTGGGACTGCTCAGCCAGCTTCCGGACTTCTTCCGCCACCACGGCGAATCCCCGTCCGGCCTCGCCCGCCCTGGCCGCCTCGATGGCGGCGTTGAGGGCAAGAAGGTTGGTCTGGTCGGCAAGGCCGGTGATGGTGTCGCCCACCACGCCGATCCTGGCGGAAAAGGTGTCGAGCTGGGAAAGGAGCTGTTCCGTCTCTTCCACGGAAAGCCGGATGTTCTCCATGCGCTCCACGGTCTGGGCGACGGTTTTCCGCCCCTCCTCCGCCGCCCCGGACATCTCGGCGGAGTTTTTGTCGGCGCTTGCCGCGAGGCTCTGGGCTATCTGGATGAGGCTGCTCATCTCGAGCATGACCTTCGACGCCTCGATGGAATTTTCCCGGCCCTTCCTGGTCTGCTCTGCCAGGTGGGCGTTGCTCTCGGCCACCTCGTTGGTGGTGCTGGTGACCTCTTCCGTGGACGCGGCCGTTTCCTCGGACAGGGCCGACAGGTGAACCGACTTTTCCTTCAGCTCCCGGACCATCTCCCGCTGCCCCCGGACCATGTCCGCCAGGGCATCCGCCATGCTTCCCAGTTCATCCCGGGTGACGATCCGGAAATCCTCCCGCTCGATGGAGAGATCCCCTTCCTTCGCCATCCCGGCCAGGACGGTCACCCTGTTCAGGGGCCGGGTGAGGCTCCGGGTCATGGCGAAGGCTATGGCAGCGCCGAGCAGCACCGCCGCTGCGGTGGAGAGAAGAATGACGGAAATGGTGGACGCCAGGCTGCCGACGGCATGATCGGCGATTTTCTGGGAATTCGCCGCCCCCGCCTTCACAACCTCGTCGGCCAGCGCGAGAATGCTTCTTCCCGTCTCAACCCTCCGGGCGTTGATTTCGTCAAGCCGTCTCCAGGCGGCCAGTATTTCCGCCATGACGGACCGGTATTCTGTTCCGGCTTTCATCACCGCGTCGAGCTGTTCGATGTTCACTCTCTGGAAAGTCATGGCCTTCAGGCGCTCCAGGGTTGACTCCACTTCACTGAAGTGCTGGAGTCCCTCTTCAAGGAGCACGGGGTTCCTCTGGGCCTGTCCCCTGTAGTTGGCCACCCGCACGAGGTTCCCCAGACCGATGAGAGCGTTGCCGAGAACGATCTTCTGCAGCCGGTCCGAAAGCTCCGACTGAAGGGTGCTCTCGCCGAACTCCCTCTCGAGGGCCTGTTCCTGGGACTGAACGTACTTCTCCGCGTTTTCGAAAAAGGCCCTCTCGCCGTCAGTTCCCCTGTTCCTGAGTGCGTTCATGATCTCCACGGTCTTTTCGGTATCGTCCATGAGCTTCACGTACTCGTCCAGGCCTGACAGGGCCTTGGCGGCGTCCGCCCTGAGGGTGAGCAGGGCGGGGTACTTCCCGGCGAGGGCAGCCGCCTCCCCCAGGGCTGCCCGGGCACTTTCAGCGGCCCGGCGGCCCGCTTCGAGAAAGGTCCGGTCGTAGGTGTAGCCATAGCCCCGTATTTCATACATGAGTTCCTGCACTGTGCTCTGAACCCTGTTGGCCACCACCATTTCCGGAACATACTCGTCGGCGAGGGAACGGGCTTCCCGGCTCACTTCCCCCATGTTGAACCAACTCAGCGCCCCCACCCCGGCGAAAATGAGCAGCAGGACGCCGAAAGCCAGGGCAAGCTTCGCCCCTATTTTGAAATTCCTGATCATTCTTCCACCTCTCTCCTCTTGAGAATATGTACCCAAAAAGCTCTTTCACGGCGGCTGCCCGCCACGGGAAACATGGCGCACCGGCGGACACCCCCCTTTCTCCGGGTCACTCCATCGTGACCGGATCTCCCTTTCGCACCTCTCCGCCCCGGACCACCCGGAGAAAGTACCCCGCCGAGGGCAGAAGGCACCAGCCCCGGTAATCGTAGGAATGGGGTTCCCCGGGTTTTTTCCCCTTTTCCACAACCTCAAGGAGGACGGAACTCCCCACCGCCAGGCGGGCACCCACGGGTAGTTCTTCGGGAAGCCCTTCCGCCACTAGGTTCTCGGCCAGGGATCCCGGAGGGAAGGGAAAACCGGCCTCTTCTTCAGCCTTCCGGATATCCTCGGCACGAAGAAGACTCACTTCCCGCTCCGTCACGCCCCTGTGGGAATCTCCCTCAATCCCGCCGGGAAGGAAAAGGACCCGCTCCACCTCTGTTTTCGGCTGCTGCCGTTCCGTGCTCACGCAAATGGCCCTCACTGAAGCCATGAATATCACGCCCCCGCCTGTTCGTTATAAAGAAAAGAACCAGTTCATAATACGATAGACGATAAAAAAAGGCGAGGCCCCGGGGCCCCGCACTTCACTTTCAGCAGGCATCGGCGGCGTGCCGCCGGTGTTCGTCAGGCCATCCTCGGCAGAAGAACGGGAAGAGCTTCCTCTTCTCCGGCCACCCCGGGGACGGAGAAGTCCACATGGCGCTTCCTCCCGCTCCAGGAGAGAGTCCGCCGGGCCGGCACCGTTTCGGCGATGACGGAGCCGTTCCGCACCGACCAGAGGCACTCGCTCTGGAGCCGGATCGCCTCGAACTGGTCCGGAGCGTCCAGGACCAGAAGGTTGGCAGGCTTTCCCGGTTCGATGCCGTAGCGGTTTTCCACGTTCATGGTCCGGGCTGAATTGACGGTGATCATGTCGAAGAGGCGGAATATCTGGTCGTAGCCGCTCATGTGGGCCGTGTGGAGCAGCAGGTTGGCTGCGGCGAGCATGGATCCCTTCCCCAGAGGGTACCAGGGGTCCATGATGGAATCATGGCCGATGCAGACGTTCACGCCCGCCGCGTCCAGCTCGTCCACCCGGGTGTGGCCCCTGCGGCGGGGATAGCCGTCGGTCCGGTTCTGGAGCACCGAGTTGTCGAAGGGAAGGGTGATGAAGTTCATCCTCGCCCGCCGGAAAATGCCCATGAGCTTCAGGGCGTAGTCATTGTTGTAATTGTGCATGGCCGTGGTATGGCTCGCCGTCGTTCGGGTCCCCATGCCGGAGGCGATGGCGCACTTGGCCATGACCTCGACAAACCGGGACTGGTCGTCCCCCGTCTCGTCGCAGTGGATGTCCACGAGCCGGCCGTACTTCTCCGCCAGATCGAAGGCCAGTTCCACGGACCGGACGCCGTCCTCCCGGGTCAGCTCGTTGTGGGGGATGGTGCCGACGCAGTCGCACCCCATCTCCACGGCTCGGCGAAGATTCCGTTCGCCGCCGGGGATGGTGTAGATCCCGTCCTGGGGAAAAGCCACCACCTGGATTTCGGCAATCTCCCGCATCTCGTCCTTGAGTTCCAGCAGGGCTTCCACGGTAACCAGTGACGGGTCGGTGGTGTCGGCGTGGGTCCGGATGAACTGCACTCCGTTGGCCGCCTCCCAGAGGACGGCTTCCCTGGCGTTCCTGAGGATCTCATCCTTCGTGACGCCCGGACGGCGCTCGCCCCAGATGGCGATGCCTTCGAGGAGGGTGCCCGAAACGTTGTACCGGGGTGACCCCACGGTGAGGACCGCGTCGAGGTGAAGATGGGGATCCGCGAAGGGGGGTGTCGTCAGCCTGCCGCCCGCGTCGATCTCCCGGTCCGCGCGGCACTCAAGCCGCTGTTCCACCGCGGCGAAGACGCCGCCGCTGATGCCGATGTCCGCGATTTCTCCCTTTGCAAGCCGTGCCCGGCGAATAATCAGGTCCATGGTCATTTCCCCTCTCTCATTTCTATGCTACCGGTTGCGCATTTTAACACGAAGGCTGTCCGGTGTCCATGGCTGACAAAATTTCGGAGAATTCTCGTTACATCTCACCATTGACATGGGACGAAGGCAACCGTTTAATGAAGTGAATAAGCATTTCGTCGGTACATTTCTGATAAAACAAGATACAACCCTTATCCTGCACCGGAACATACGGGGAGGTGAGCAGGAAAAGCCGATCCACCGGGAAAGGGTGCGTCCGAACGGCAGTTGGGGCATGCGTCCGCGATCCATGGCGGCCGCTGGTACCGAGACCAGGGAGGTGTATCTTTTGAGGAAAAGCGTATTGGCGTTGTTGATGGTATTCGTTCTGCTCCTCGCCGGAACCGCGTCGGCGGAGGTGAAGGACTACAAGGATTTCAAGCTGGCCGCCGTTTTCCAGACGGCCATCGAGGAACCCTGGGATGGGGCGATTCACCAGGCCTGCATCCTGCTTCAGAAGGAACTCGGCTTCACCTATGAATTTACCGAAAAGGTCGGAGCTGCCGACTTTGAGCGGGTTCTCAGGGAATACGCCGAGAGGGGATTCGATCTCATCGTGGGTGATGCCTTCCTCGCCGGGGAGGAACCTTCCCGCCGGGTCGCGAAAGATTACCCGGAAGTCGCCTTCGCCTTCGGATCCGAGTTCACGTTCCAGGAACCCAACTACTCCGTGTTCGACAACTGGATTCATGAACCCTCCTATCTCTGCGGCATCATCGCCGGCCGCATGACAAAAACCAACACCCTCGGCATCGTCGCCGCCCTTCCCATCGCGGAGGTCAACCGCCTCGTCCATGCCTTCAAGGAAGGCGCCCTTTCGGTCAACCCCAAGGTCAAGGTGAAGGTTGCCTACATCGGCAGCTGGTTCGATCCCCCCAAGGCCAAGGAAGCGACTCTCGCCCAGATCGAGGCCGGAGCCGACCTCATTTTCGCCGAACGGTTCGGCGTCTTTGAAGCGGCCAAGGAAAAGGGCGTCCTCGCCTTCGGAAACATGATGGACCAGCACGACCTCGCCCCTGAAGTCGTCATCACCGGACCGGTATGGAACATGGGGCCCACCGTACGCTACTGCATTGACGAAGTGAGGAGCAAGAAGTGGAAAGCCGGAGACCTGAGAGAGTGGTCCATGATGGCCCGGGGCGGCGCATATCTCGCCCCCTTCCACGAGTTCCAGCAGAAACTTCCTCCCGAAGTGCTCAAGGAAGTCCGGGAACTGGAAGCGAAGATCATGAACGGCCAGTTCACCGTGCCCATCATCGAGACCGAGCTGAAGACGGACTGACATCCGCTCCCGGGGCGGGCCTTCCTGCCCGCCCCTTTCGTCCTTATCCTTTTTTATCCGCAGCTACCGAAAGAGGTGGATACCATGCCCGCTGACAGGCACGCCATGAGCGCCGGGACGGAAGAAGCCCCGGCCTCCGGGCACACAGCCCCTCCCTGCGTCGTGGAAATGCGCTCCATCACGAAAACGTTCCTCGACGTCACGGCGAACAGCAATGTGACCTTTTCCCTCAGGGAAGGGGAAATCTGCGCCCTTCTCGGCGAAAACGGCGCCGGAAAGACCACGCTCATGAACATTCTCTTCGGCTATTACGCCGCCGACAGCGGAGAAATCCGCATCGGGGGCGAGAAGGTCTCCTTTTCGTCCCCCAAGGACGCCATCGCGTGCCGCATCGGCATGGTCCACCAGCACTTCACCCTGGTGCCGTCCCAGACCGTGCTTGAAAACGTGGTGGTGGGAAGCGGCGGAGGAAAATTCTTCCTCGATCTCTCCGGGGCACGGAAGAAGCTCCTCGCTCTCCAGGAGCGCTTCGGGCTCTCCGTGGACCCCGACGCCCCGGTGTGGACCCTCCCCATCGGCGGACAGCAGAAGGTGGAAATACTGAAGGCCCTCTACAGGGACGCCCGCATCCTGATCCTGGACGAGCCCACGGCGGTGCTCGCCCCCCTTGAGACCAGGGAGCTGTTCGCGACCCTCCGCACCCTCGCCGCCGGGGGCTGCTCCATCATCTTCATCTCCCACAAGCTCTACGAAGTCATGGAAATAGCCGACCGGGTGGTGGTCCTCACAAAAGGGGTCCTCACCGCCGAGAGAAAGGTCTCCGAGACCAGCGAACGGGAGCTGGCCAACCTCATGGTGGGCCGGGATCTCGCGGAAAAAAAGCGTCCCCCCAGGGGAACCCCGGGCTCCCCCCTCCTGGAAATTCGGGGACTGACGGTAAAAAACGACAGGAACCTCGAAGCCGTGAACGATCTCTCCCTGGACATCCGTTCCGGGGAGATCCTGGGCATGGCAGGAGTGTCCGGCAACGGACAGAGAGAGCTCGCTGAAGCCCTGTTCGGCCTACGGAAACCCGTGTCGGGAACCATCTCCGTGAACGGAATGCCCCTTCCGCCCGCCCGCCCGAAAGCGTCGGTAGAGAGCGGCATGGGAAGGATACCGGAAGACAGGATGACCACCGGCCTCCTCCTGGAGCTCTCCGTGGAGGAAAACCTCGTGCTGGAAAACCACGCCGATTTCCGGTCCCTGGGCATGCTGGACCACGGCGCCATCGGCCGGCACGCCGAACGGCTCATCTCCGATTTCAGCATAAAGACCGACGGACGGACGGCAAAGGCCCAGACCCTTTCCGGAGGGAACCTCCAGAAGATCATCCTGGCCCGGGAACTTTCCGCGTCGCCGAAGGTGGTGGTTGCGGCCCAGCCCACCAGGGGCCTCGACGTAGGCGCCATTGAATACGTCCACTGGCGGATCCTGGATGCCCGGGCAAGCGGCGCCGCCATTCTTCTCATCTCCGAGGATCTCGACGAAATATTCCAGCTCAGCGACCGGATCGCCGTCATGTACGAAGGCCGCATCATGGGCATCGCCGACGGCGGCTCAGCGTCCAGGGAGCAGATCGGACTCTGGATGAGCGGGGTGAACGAACCATGCGCATGATCATCACGAAGCGGGCCCCCCTTCCGGGATGGGTCCAGGTGCTCGTCCCCGTGGGAGCCATCCTGGTGACCCTTTTGCTTTCCGCCGTCCCGATACTGTTCGCCGGCGGAGACCTCTGGCTCTCCTACACGTCCCTCTTCAAGGGAGCCCTGGGCACCCGGTACAACTTCCTCGAAACCTGCGTGAAGGCCGCTCCCCTCACATTCACCGGGCTGGCCGTGGCCTTCGCCTTCCGGGCCAAGTTCTGGAACATCGGCGCGGAAGGGCAGCTCCTGGCGGGGGCCATCGCCGCCACCTGGGTGGGCATCAGCGCCCCCGCCCTTCCCAAGGTTGCCGTGCTCATCCTCGTCTGCGCCGCGGGCTTCCTCGCCGGAGGACTCTGGGCCACCGTCCCCGCCCTGCTGAAGACAAAATACAGGGTGGACGACGTGGTCACCACACTCCTCCTGAACTACGTCATGTGGCACATTATGGGCTACCTACTCTTCGGCCCCCTCCAGATGCCCAACTCGAGCTGGCCGAGGTCTCCCGCGATACTTGAGATCGCCCGTTTCCCCGTGCTGCTGGCCAGGTCACGGTTCCACCTGGGCATTGTGCTCGCCGTCGCGGCCGTCCTCATCGTCTGGTTCATCAACTCGAAGACCGTCTTCGGATACCAGGCGAGGGCCGTGGGAGTCAATCCCCGGGCGGCGGCCTTCGGCGGCATCAACGTCAACTCCGTGATCATCAGGACCGCCCTCCTCTCCGGCGGGCTCGCCGGAATGGCGGGCGTCGGCGAGGTGGCGGCCATCCACTTCCATCTCCTCATGGACATCTCCCCCGGCTTCGGGTATTCGGGAATCGTCATCGCCATGCTGGGCAGGCTCCATCCCCTGGGGACGGCCCTGGCCGCCTTCTTCTTCAGCGTCATCATCGTGGGGGCCCAGTCCATGAGCCGCCTCACCGGGGTCCCGACCTACATCGCCGAGGTGATCCAGGGCATGGCCCTTATCGTGATGCTCATCGCCCTCCTCCTCACCGAATACCGCATAAAGGCGGTGAAAGACTGATGGAACAGGTATTCACCATTACATTCATCACCGGGCTCCTCGCCGCCATGATGCGCATGGCCACCCCCATCATCTTCGGCACCCTGGGGGAAATCCTCAGCGAGCGGGCCGGCGTCCTCAACCTCGGCATCGAGGGGATCATGCTCATGGGAGCCATGACCGGGTTCCTCACCACCCTCACCACCGGCTCCCTCTGGCTCGGCGTAGCGGCGGCCGCACTGGTCGGCGCCCTCCTCGCCCTGTTCATGGCTTTCCTGGCGGTCTACCTGGGACTCTCCCAGCACGTGTCCGGCCTCGGCATCACGCTCTTCTCCACGGGGCTCGCCATGTTCATCTACCGGCTCAGCGTGGGATCCCCCGTGAACCCGCCCACGGTGCGCCCCTTCACCCAGGCGGCCATTCCCTTCCTGTCGGAGATCCCGGTCATCGGCCCGGCGTTCTTCACCCAATACACCCTGGTCTATTGGGCATTCCTTCTTATCCCGGCGCTCTGGGTCCTCCTGTACCGGACGACCTGGGGCCTGGCCATCCGCACCGTGGGTGAAAACCCCCTGGCGGCGGATACGGTGGGCATCAACGTCAGCCTCGTACGGACCCTCTGCCTCGCCGGCGGCGGAGCCCTCATGGGCATCGGAGGCGCATTCCTCACCCTCGCCCACCAGAACATGTTCCTCATCGACGTGGTGGGAGGCAGGGGATGGATCAGCATCGCCATGGTCATCTTCGGCAACTGGG
>VSSQ01000522.1_pt1 | contig 24015 bp, 22 predicted proteins | sample 4763081 | NCBI WGS metagenome assembly VSSQ01 (sample SAMN12137344, study PRJNA551015) | bioreactor metagenome | isolation source: SDC9 anaerobic chlorinated ethene degrading culture | place: USA: Knoxville, Tennesee | collected 2015-01-01
AAGACCCAAAGAAGCCAAACAGGCCATCAAAAGTTTCTTCGGCGGATTGATTTTTGACCCCTGGTATACTATCCCCTATCTTTTTAAGCTGGATAATGAACTTCGTCAAAAAACAGGAAACGACCGGTGTGAAATCATCACTTTTATCCGCTCATACAGCGGCAAAAGAAAAGAAGATAAACCCGTGGTAAATCTCGCCCATCCCGATTACCAGACACTCATCAGATACACCAGAAGAAAGAAGGTGTCAATCGGACTGCACACCAGTTACGAAGCCGGTTGCAATCCTGAACTGATTGCTGATGAAAAAAAACTATTGGAAAAGTTCACCCGTAAGGAGATCAGCTATAACCGCAATCACTTTTTGAACAACAGAGAACCTGAAGATTTTGAATATCTGATCAGCAATGGAATCACAGATGATTTCAGCATGGGATATGCAGATGTAGCCGGATTCAGACTCGGGACATGTAAAGCCGTACAATGGATTAATCCGGCAAAAAAACAACTTACAAAACTGCGTTTACACCATCTGACTATCATGGACGTAACCCTCAGCGAAAAAAGATATATGTATATGAATACGCACGACGCTTTTCAATACTGCGAAAGTTTAATTAATACAGTTAAAAATTTCAACGGGGAAATCAGTTTGTTATGGCACAATAATTCTGTTGAAAAGCATGTGAATTCATATCACAGAAAATTATACCGGGAATTATTAAAAACATTCAACAAAAACAATAATACTGATGAATAAACGCATCATCATTTCTGTTTCGAATGACCTGACTACAGACCAACGTGTGATGAAAGTCGCAACATCTTTATCCCGGAATGGATACGATGTGCTTCTGATCGGACGCCTGTTCAAAAACTCCATGCCTTTGACGACCGACATCGCCCACAAAAGGTTCAAATTATGGTTCAACAAGGGGATATTGTTTTATGCTGCGTTGAATGTACGTCTCTTTTTATTCCTGCTGTTTGCCAAAGCCGACATTTATTATTCGAATGATACCGACACCTTACCTGCATGTTTTCTGGCAGCCAAACTGAGGAAAAAAAGGTTGGTTTTCGACGCTCACGAACTATTTCCGGAAGTACCTGAACTTCAGAACAGACCATTTACTAAGAAATGCTGGGTGTTGATTGAAAACCTGTTTTTCCCTCATCTGGAAACAGCCTTCACCGTTTGCCATTCTATTGCTGATTACTACCGTCAAAAATATCACATCGACATGGAAGTAATCAGAAATACACCTTATATGCAAAGTGTAGATCAAAATATAAATCAAAAAAAGATTACAATTCCCGGTAAAAAAATCATCCTATATCAGGGTGCTATAAACACAGGCCGGGGATTGGAATGGGTTATTGATGCGATGCCGTTTATCAACGATGCCGTATTGTACATTATAGGCGACGGAGATTTATTTCAGATTCTGAAACAAAAAGTCAGCGACATGAAACTGGAGTCAAAAGTCATATTTCACGGAAAAGTACCGGGAGAAGAACTGCAGCAGTATACATCATCAGGAGACATCGGCCTCTGCTTACTTGAAAAAAAGGGATTAAGTTACTATTATTCTTTACCCAACAGAGTATTTGCATACCTGCATGCGCATGTCCCCATACTGGCAAGTCCTTTCCCCGAAATAGCAAGGATAGTAGACACTTACCATACTGGGGTCCTGACCGATGAATATGAACCACGTAAACTAGCAAACACCATCAGTGAAATGCTCAAAAATCCCTTTGATACAAATCATTTCAACGAGATTAAAGAGAAATTCTGCTGGGAAACAGAAGAAAAGACGCTTTTAAAACACCTTCAATCGTAATTATAAAATTCACCCGGGCTGGATTGCATGTATCCGGTAATTTCATTAATATAATCACACTATTAAATAGCATAAGACAAATACCTGATTTATGGGAGCAAATGTATTTTATGTAATTTGAGATGTATATTTACAAGGTAAAAATTCACTCTTAAATCATAAAAAAAAAGTATATTTGCAAAAAAAACATTTAATATGGTATATAATTTTTTTTCCATCATGCCTATATTTGTTGCATTGTTCTGGGTTGTGACATTGCTGATCGATAGAAACAAGAACAATTCAAAACGATTTCTGGCATTCTTTCTCTCTCTTTCTGTCTTCAATTATTTTGCACACTGGCTTTATTTCAATCATCAATATTCGTTTTACATAGTCTTCGACGGATTATGGATATTTACTTCCCTGGCTGGTTATCCGCTTTACTATTATTATATCAGACTTCTGACAACAGATACAAAAATAAATCTGCGCTGGAGCTGGTTAATTTTGCCCGCCACATTGTTGTCCGTTTTTTCTATTGTCGTTTACCAGTTCATGTCACCACAGGAAAAAGAGATTTTTATCCAGGGCATTCTGTATCACCATCCCGGTTATTCTCCTCCGTTCTCTACCCTTATCCAATTGCAAATGCTCAGGTTAGCATTTTTCAAAATCATATTCGCGATTCAGGTTGTGCTGTCTGTCTTTTTTGGTTTGAAATTAATAAAGGCTTACAATCTCGAAATTAAGCGTTTTTACTCGCAAACACATAAAAAAGATTTAAGACAAATCAAATGGTTATTAATTTTCTTTATTCTAGCCGCTTTCATTTCCTTTACTTCAAATACGATTGGTAAAGATTATTTTGCTGAAAACAACTGGCTACTTGCGATTCCATCAGCAATGCATTCCTTGTACCTGTTTGGTATCGGTTATGTCGGGAGTAGACTTGATTTCACCATCGAACATTTCCAACACGACATAGACGAAGCTGAAACGATGAAATCATCCAAGATCCCAATGATCCCATACAATCAGGTAAAAAAAAATCTTATCAAACTGCTTGAAGAAGACAAAATATATGCTAACCCCGAGCTTCGTATTTCGGATGTTACTTTTCTGTTAAACACCAACAGAACCTATGTTTCAAAAGTGATAAATGAAGAATTTAAAACCAATTTCTCCGATTTAATCAATTCATACAGGATAGCGTATTCAAAAGAGATGCTTTCCGACGTCTCTATCAAATCTCTAACACTAAGCCAGATAGCAGAAAACGCGGGATTTTCAAACAATAGTACTTTTTATCGGATTTTCAAGGAAAAAGAAGGGATATCACCTGGAGACTACAGAAAAAGACATGTCAAATTTACTTAAATGCTTTCACCTCCTCTTACTTAATCCAGCAATATATTACCTAAAACGATTATCTTTGTACATTTTCGCATGTCAGGTAGAATCATAACGACAAGTTATATCGTATGAATAAATTCAGGAAACTCTTATTTTGCTCTTTACTGCTGTTTCTATACATACCGGCAGGTTCGGTTCCGGCAACACCTTATCCAGTCACCCGGATACAGCCTGACGGAAGTGAGCTGACCGTTTATCTCAGGGGTGATGAGTTCTTTAAATATGAACTTACTACCGACGGGTACTTAATACGTCGCGACAAACAGGGCTTCTATCATTATGCTGAGAAAGGAGCTAAAGGAGTAATAAGAACAACCGGAATTCGTGTAAATCCGGCTGATAAACGAACCGAAGCAGAAAAACAATTCATCCGTTCTGCTGAAATTAATCCTTCTTTCACTGCCGAAAATAACAAAAGGAGAGTACAAAAGGCCGCCATAAAAAGGAACGATAGAAGAGGTACATTTCCCCGAACCGGCTCACCAAAATCTATCGTCATTCTGGTTAATTTTCTGAATGTTCCCTTTGTAACTCCCAATCCTAACACAGCATTTACAAACATGCTCAACAAAGAGGGATATAACGAAAACGGAGGAACCGGCTCTGCACGCGATTACTTTATTGCCGTATCAAACGGACTATCATCACCCGAATTTGTAGTCGTTGGACCATATACCTTACCGAATACCCGCGCCTATTACGGGGCCAATGACCTGACAACAGACGATGACATGAGACCGCAACAGATGGTGATAGATGCTTGTACAGCTGCAGCTGCCAACGGAGTTAATTTTGCCGAATACGATACCGACAATGATGGTGTTGTTGATAACATTTTCATTTTTTATGCCGGGCACAACGAAGCAGAAGGCGGCCCTGATGAATCAGTATGGCCACACCGGTGGGAAGTAGACGGCAATGTAACTTTCAACGGAAAAAGAATACAAGGTTATGCCTGCACTTCTGAACTCAGAGGTAATAGTGGAGCAAACATGTCTGGAATTGGCACTTTTGCCCATGAATTCGGGCATGTATATGGATTAGTTGATTATTATGCTACAAACGGAGAAGAGCATCATACGCTTTGGAACTGGAATATCATGGATAACGGCGCTTATCTGAATCAAGGCAGAACACCACCGACTTATTCGGCCTACGATCGTTTTTATTTGGGTTGGCTGGTACCGGAGATACTCAGATTCCCCCAACATGTTTTTCTGGAAGATTTAAAAATAAGCAATAAAGCTTATATTATCACTGCAAGTGGAAACCATAATCTGAATGGTAACAATCCAAATCCGGTGGAATTTTTCACCTTGGAAAACAGACAAAAAACAGGATGGGACGCCTTTCTTCCGAACAGTGGTATGTTGATTACGCGAATTTATTACAACGCAAACGCATGGGAAAACAACAGTCCCAACAACAACGCCGATGCGATGGGGGTTGATATCATCGAAGCTGATGGTGTCGCCGGTACATTTTCACTGCCAGGAGACCCGTTTCCGGGATCAAAGAATATTACAGAATACAGTCCTGTTCTTAGAAACGGAACGGATATAAACCGACCATTAACCAATATCAAGCAGGAAAACAGAATCATCAGCTTTGATTTCATGGGAGGTGGCGAAGGATTGATTCAATTTACCAGCAGAGAAAACAGCATGAGTGTATTCGGTGACAGTTATGGCAATATCATTCTGGACAAAGGGAAAAATACTGATGACAATAAAATGGTTTATGTTTATAATGCAACCGGACAACTTTTACGGCAGGTCGAATCTCCTTCACAAATTGTATCAATCAGCAGTCTGGATAAGAACACCTTATACATCCTGAAAGCAGGTAGAGACGCTATCAAAATAAGACTTTAATACACTATTCTGAAATAAATAACAAGCCCGTTGAAAATCAGTTTCAACGGGCTTGTTATTTATACTTAAAAATTATCTTCTGTACTTATCCTGTTACAGATTATTTCTTTTCCATCCGTTTTGCATAACGGTTCATGAACTTGTCAACACGTCCTGCAGTATCTACCAGTTTAGATTTACCGGTATAGAAAGGATGTGAACTGCTTGAAATTTCAAGTTTCAACAAAGGATAACTTACTCCGTCGATTTCGATTGTTTCTCTGCTGTTCACTGTTGAACGAGTAAAAAAGGTATCGCCATTCGACATGTCTTTAAACACAACCGTGCGATAGTTTTCTGGGTGGATTCCGCTTTTCATATCTTATGTTTTAATTTTTTTATTCTTACAAATTGGCTTGCAAAAGTACAACAATTAATTTAATTTCCAAAGAGAAAATTTGTTTTTTTTACCTGCTACCAAAATACAGCAACAACATCCCGATTAAAACTCCTATTAAATCAATCATCTTTAATTTTAGGTACTTATCCCGCAACACCAAGGCTCCGTAAATAAAGGGTACGATCACTCCGGCTCTCCTGACGGTTCCCAACACTGAAATAAGCGAATCGGGTAGCGTTAATGCATAAAAATATACGAAATCGGAACTGACTAACAAAATTGAAATAAATACGATAGACCAGCGAAAACGAAAAGGTGTTGTTTTCTTCCGGGTCGGGTACCACAGGGTAAAAGTGATAAAACCCATCATGACAACCTGGTAAAAAGTATAATAAACCTGCACGGTCATGTGGTTAAACTGTGCCATCAGATATTTATCGTACAATCCGCTGGTGGCACCGGTTACCGTGGCCATGATGATAAACCATATCCATTTGTTTTTGCCGAACACATAGCCTTCTTTTTTCCCGATCAGTGAAAACATAAAAAACGAAACCAATGTAATGGCGATACCTCCAATCTGAAAACCATTCAACTGTTCTCCAAAAATCAATACACCTCCGAGTACCACCAGTACCGGTTGCGTGGCTTTGATTGGAGCCGCCAGGGTAAGCGGCAGGTTCTTCATCGCGAAATAGGCAAAAAGCCAGGACGACAGTACAATAGTCGACTTAACCAGTATAAGCAAATGCGTTTTAAAATCGACCGGTGGCACAAAGAAAATACCTCCATCGAGCCAGGACGGTGCAAAGCGGGAAATCAACAGGAATGGCAATAATAGCAACGAAGATATGCAAATTGATGTAAACAGCACGGGTATCACTGCATTTTCATGCAACGACACCTTCTTGCTTACTTCATAAGAGCCAAGTAATAAAGCGGATATTATGCCAAGAAAGAGCCACATGATTTAAAGCGGAAAGCGAAAAACGGAAAGTGAAAAACTTTTTATGTACATCTCTTAATCACTTTATATCTTAATTATTATTTCTGAATTCATCAAATTCAATATGCAATTTCCACAATCATAATGACTATCATATTATACTTAATCAGAGAAAAATCACAAAAGCATAAAATCTGAAAGAATTAATTTCCTACTCATTTACTTGCGCTTTCCGTTTTCCGCTCACCGTTTTCCGCTTTTTTTTTATATTTTCATCAGCATACCTCACCTCCACCAAATACAGTCCATGGGCAGGAACGGAAACACCGGCTTTGCAACGGTCTCTGGCTTCGATGATGCGACAGAAATCAGCTACACTCAGTTTGTGTAACCCGACATCAAACAGGGTACCTACTATCGAGCGCACCATGTTGCGTAAAAATCGATCGGCCTCAATAGTAAACACCCATTCATCACCCTGTTGTTGCCAGCGAGCTTCGGTTACCACACAATTGTTGGTTTTCACATCGGTATGGAGCTTACTGAAACTGGTGAAATCGGTATAATCTTTAAGTTTTAGCGCCGCCTCATTCATCAAATCAAAATCCAAGGGATGAAACATCCTTAGCGCCAAATTTTCCTTAAACACATTTTTACCGATATAGAGGTGATATTCGTATTTGCGGGAAATGGCATCGAAACGGGCATGAGCAGCGGGATTTACAGCAATGATCTTATCTACCGCAATGTCCTTGGGCAGAATACTGTTCAACCTACGCACATAATCACCTCCGGCCAAATCTGTATGTCCGGAATCGAAATGAGCCACCATCTGTTTCGCATGCACACCGGTATCGGTACGGCCGGCAGCCACCACTTCCGTCTCTTCCCGGAGCAAGGTGCGCAAACCATTCGTGAACACCTCCTGTACGGAAATGCCATTGGGTTGAATTTGCCAGCCGTGGTAGGCCGTACCATTGTATGCAAAATAGATGAAATAACGCATCACTGAAACACGACGGTTCTGTTTTTATATGTAAGGGTTTTTCTTTCGATGTGTTTTTCAACTGCACGCGAAAGCACGATTTTCTCCAGATCACGACCTTTGTGTATCAGTACATCCACAGTATCTACATGCGAGATACGGGTCACATCCTGTTCGATGATCGGACCGGCATCAAGGTCGGTAGTCACGTAATGACTGGTCGCTCCGATGATTTTCACTCCACGTTCGTGCGCTGCATGGTAGGGCTTTGCACCCATAAAAGCAGGGAGGAAGGAGTGGTGAATGTTGATGATGCGATCGGGATAATGGTTGATAAATTCGGGAGAAAGGATTTGCATGTACCGCGCCAACACACAAAAAGTAATGCCTTTCGATTTCAACAATTCCAGCTCCTTTGCCTCTTGTTCAGCCTTATTGTCTTTATTAACCGGGAAATAATAGTATTCAATACCGAAACGTTTTGCCACCGGCTCCATATCCGGATGGTTACTGATGATCAGCGGAATATCCACATGCCACTCCCCTGCCGCATAGCGCGACAACAAATCATACAGGCAATGCGGCATTTTCGACACAAAAATTGCCATCCGAGGTTTCGCATCAGAGAAATAAAGCCTGAAATGCATATCAAACCGACTTGCCAGCAGAGTTTGGAAGTAATCCTGAATTTTCTCTTTCGGAATCTGGAAGGTATCCAAATCCCATTTTACCCGCATGAAGAAAACTTTTTCTTCACGGTTTACATACTGGTCGAGATATAAAATATTACCACTGTGCTGATTGATGAATTCAGTCACAGCCGCCAAAATCCCCGGTTTATCGGGGCAATGCAGTAACAATACCGCAGTATTATCGTTTAATTTCATTTTCTTTCTGATAAACTACCTTAAAAATACAAGTTGCAAAGATAGTATTTATCAATGAAAGAAAAAATCAGTCATGCTCCACCCAGATCAGTTTATCGGTATCAAAACCAATTTCCTGCGCTTTTTTTAAATACGCGATTTTGATTTCTTCGGGAATAGTTTTCTCCCTTGCCAGAATCCAGAGATATTTCAAACTGTTTCCTGCAATGAGCGCATATTTATACTCATCGTCCAGGGCTATTACATTATACCCCCCGTAGAAAGGACCGAAAAACGATACTTTCAGCATAGCTACCGTTGGGTCGCCTACAAATTTAGCTTTGCCGATTGACTCTTGCCATTCGTTTGTCACGTAATTATAGCCCCGGTTCTGCACCTTAATAAATCCATCTTCACGCATACTATAAAAAGCGGTTGTGTTGTTCAAATTCTTTTCGAATCTGAAATCAAAACGGGCAATTTCATACCATTTTCCTAAATACTTTTCTTTATCGAAAGAAGTTACGGCTACCGCACCCGGAGGGATGGTACTGCAGGATTTCAGGAATAGTCCCATACTGCAAAGGATGATTGTTAAAAATGTGATTTTTTTCATGATGAGTAATTATATTTTTACCGATACGTCACCAGTACTCTTTCTGCTTTAGCCCGGCATAGTCCGTAGACTACACCGAACAGTATTTACCATATTTATGCAAATAGTTTTTCAATTCTCTCTGCATAATGTGCCTCGATAACCTTGCGTTTGATTTTCAGGGTTGGCGACAGGAAACCACCTGGCTGCGTCCACTCTTCCGGTACCAACTGCCAGCGTTTTACCTGCTCGAAATCACCAAAGAAAGCATTATATTTCTTTATTTCTTCTTCATAACGTTTCAGCACAACCTTATTCTGGATAATATCCTCATTAGAAGTGTAAGAAATATTGTGTATGCCACACCATGATTTCAAATACACAAAATCCGGTGAAATCAAGGCAGCAGCAAATTTCTTATTCTCACCCAATACGATCATATTATCGATAAACGGCGATTCGGTAAACTTGGATTCGACAGCCTGCGGATTCACGTATTTACCAAAAGATGTTTTAAAAATACTTTTCAGACGGCCGGTAATAATCAACTGGCCTTCCGGTGTAAATTTGCCGGTATCGCCTGTATGGAACCAGCCATCGGCATCAATCACCTGTGAAGTTAGTTCCGGGTCACGATAATAACCCATCATCACATTATGACCTCGGCACATAATTTCGTCTCTCTCACCCAGTTTCACTTCTATACCGGGCAATGGCAGACCTACCGTACCGAATTTGCGACCATGTTTGCCTCGCTGACTTACCGCAATTACGGGAGAAGTTTCACTTAACCCGTAACCTTCAAATACCGGCATACCGATCGCAGAGAAGAATGAACCCATGTGAGGTTGCAAAGCCGAACCTCCCGACACCACGATATCAAAATTACCGCCAATGGCTTCCCTCCACTTGGAGAAAATCAGCTTATCAGCCAGTTTAAGCTGTTGCTTCATACACCAGCTATTACCTTCTAACTGATATTTAGTGGCTAAATTAAATGCCCAGTAATATAATTTTCGTTTGATGAAAGGCTGTTTTTTACCGGCCAAATAAAGTTTATCATAAATTTTTTCGAGCAAACGGGGCACACAAGTCATCATGGTAGGTTTTACTTCCTTGATATTTTCGGCGATAGTTGCAAGACTTTCAGCATAATACACCGACATACCCAGATATTGGTACAAATACACCAGAATACGCTCGTATGCATGGCAAAGCGGCAGGAAACTCAAAGCTGTTTTACTCCATTTGGAGGGAGTCATTTTCAGATTATCGAGCTGACTTATAAGGTTATGGTGCGATAACATCACTCCTTTAGGGTTTCCTGTAGTTCCTGAAGTGTAAATGATTGTTGCCATATTCTCCGGTTTAATGGCAGCTTTGATGCCGGATAGTGCTTCCGGAGCAGGGTTTTCTTTCCCCAGTTGAATAAGTTGATCCAAATATTTATAATCCCCGTCTTCTTCATCAAAAAGAAAAATTTCTTTCAACGTTTTAATTTCGGGCATAACCGGTTCTAATTTACGGAGCAGTGATTTCCCATCAATAAAAATCATCTTCATATCAGCATGATTAAGGATATAACGATAGTCATCCTGACTGATGGTCGGATAAATCGGAATTGAGATAGCGCCCGACTGCATGATAGCCATGTCAAGCATATTCCATTCCGGACGATTGCCACTGACAATACCTATATTATCTCCTGCTTTTACCCCCAGTTTCAACAATCCGTAACTGATATTATTCACGGCATCAATATACTCCTGTATGCTGATTTTCTTCCATGTTCCGTTTTTTTTGCTTGCCAATGCAGCATCCTGATTCGGATAATTTTCCAGATAATTATCCAGCAAATCAAATATACGCGTAACTTCCATATAATTTCCTATTAATAATTTCTTGTTTTTCAGATTAAATGAACTTTCAAAATTAGAAAAAATTATCGAATATTCATCAAAATTGTTTTTTTTACCGTAGAGACATTGCATGCAATGTCTCTACAAAAGGCAATTGTGTGCATCACATACATCACATAACACGCATCAGATGCGCCACATAATGCGCATCACATGCACCACATAATGCGCAATAGATACATTATTTTACTTTTTGAACAATACGCGGAATGCTTCCTCTACTTTTTTCACCCGGATAATTTCCATGCTGATTTTATCGAGGTTAAGGCCTTTGAGGTCGAAATTGGGAATGATCATTTTGGTAAAACCGAGTTTCTCAGCTTCACGGATGCGTTGCTCAATGCGGTTGATGGGACGGATTTCGCCGGAAAGACCGACTTCACCGGCCATGCAAACATGCTTTTCGATGGCGATATCCACATTCGAAGAAAGGATGGCGGAGATGACAGCCAGATCGATGGCCGGGTCGTTGACTTTGATACCACCGGCGATATTAAGAAAGACATCTTTTTGCGCTAATTTAAAACCTACGCGTTTTTCGAGTACGGCAAGCAGCATATTGAGACGACGTAAATCGAAACCGGTAGAGGATCGTTGGGGTGTTCCATAAGCTGCGGAACTTACAAGAGATTGCACTTCAATTAAAAACGGACGGATACCCTCCACAGCAGAAGCAATAGCTACCCCGCTGAGTCCTTCGTGATTCTGGGACAACAACAATTCCGACGGGTTGTTTACTTCCCGCAATCCGTTATGCTGCATTTCGAAAATACCTAATTCTGCTGTACTTCCGAAACGGTTCTTGATAGCTCTTAAAATACGGTACATGTAATGCTGGTCGCCTTCAAACTGCAACACCGTATCCACAATGTGCTCCAACACTTTCGGACCGGCAATACTACCTTCCTTATTGATGTGTCCGATAAGCAGCACAGGTGTTCCGGAACTTTTGCAGTATTTCAGTAAAGCCGCGGCACACTCACGCACCTGAGATACAGAACCGGGAGAGGACTCGATGGTTTCAGTCGACACAGTCTGAATAGAATCGACTACCACCAAATCAGGATTAATATTGCTGATGTGTACGAAAATCTGCTCGAGTGAGGTCTCGCTGACCACATAGCAGTCGGCCGCATCGGAATTTAACCGTTCAGCACGCAGCTTAATTTGCTTGACACTCTCCTCGCCGGAAACATAGAGGATTTTTTTGTTGCGGATGTTCAGCACCACCTGCAACACAAGAGTTGACTTACCAATACCAGGTTCGCCGCCGATGAGCACAAGTGATCCGGGAACCAATCCCCCACCCAACACCCGGTTCAGCTCACCCGAGTGCGTATCTATTCTGCTTTCTTCGGTTGTTTCCACTTGGGAAATCAACAAGGGCTTTTCCTTTGTCATTTGAATACCAGCGAGTTGCATGCTTTGCTTGCTTTCCTTGCTGATAATCTCTTCGACATAGGTATTCCATTCTCCGCAAGATGGACATTTACCTATCCACTTCGGAGAATCGTTGCCGCAGTTTTGGCAGACGTATACGCTCTTGGTTTTTGCCATTATTCACTTTTTTAAACCACAAAAGGCACAAAAGAAAAATTCATAAAACTTATCATACTTATTGAAGTTGAGAAGTTAAAAAAGTAAGGGAGTAAATCATCAAGCTGTTTCTAACAACAATTATTCGCTATTAGAAATTAGCTGTGTTATGTTTTCTTTGATTTTCTTTTGTGCCTTTTGTGGTTTATAGATCAAAATGCATCAATAATCGCTTTGAAGTCAGCTACTTTGAGCGAAGCGCCACCAATCAAACCGCCATCCACATCGGGATTAGCAAATAATTCTTTGGCATTACCGGCGTTGCAGCTTCCTCCGTAAAGTATAGAGCAATTATCAGCTACTTCCTGACCGTACTTGGCGGCTAGTGTTTGACGGATAAAAGCGTGCATTTCCTGTGCCTGAGCAGCAGAAGCCGTTTTTCCGGTTCCAATAGCCCATACTGGTTCATAAGCCAGTACAATTTTACCAAAATCTTCAGCCGATAAGGCAAACAATGAATCTACAATTTGTGATTTTACCACGTCGAAATGTTTTTCAGCTTCTCTTTCTGCCAACACTTCACCAATACAGAAGATAGGAGTCAGTTCATTTTTCAGCGCCAATTCAACTTTAGTCTTCAGCATTTCAGCTGTTTCACCATAGTAAGCACGTCTTTCAGAGTGACCTAAAATCACATAATTCGCACCGGTCGATTTAACCATGGCAGCTGAAATCTCACCTGTATAAGCGCCTGATTCTTTGTCTGCACAGTTTTGGGCAGCTACCCCGATTTTATTGGTATCGATGGCAGCAACTACGCTGGCCAGATGGATAAAGGGCGTACCGATTACCACATCGCAATTCGGCGTTACACCTTTCAGAGCGCCGTTCAGTTCTTCAGCCAACGCCAACCCTTCCTGCAGGGTTTTATTCATTTTCCAATTACCTGCTACAATGTTTTTTCTCATTTTTTTTGTTTGATATTTTATGTTTGACAATGTTATTATTTAAATATCGTTCGTTGTAGAGACATTGCATGCAATGTCTCTACAATTGCATGCAATGTCTCTACAATCGCATGCCATTCCATTTCCCTTTTACTGTTCCACCTACCAGTTTCATCACCCCGGGATTGGCCCGTATCATGGTTTTGAGGGTAATCGGATCGGTTTTATAGAAAGGGAATGTCAACCCGTACTTCGTTTTAAACTCCTGAATATCGTGGGAGGAAGAAGCTGTCAGGGCATAGACTTTCACCTCCGGATGTTCCTTTAATTTGTTTGTAACAAAAGCCTTTACTTTTTCGATGCCTCTCTCCGAAGTTTTTTGCAGATCATACATCACAATTAAATAAGATGTACCTTCGTAATTCAGCACCTCTTCAGTTACATCCTCAAAATCAGCCGTCAGAATCACCAAATCGTGGATGGGCGGTTTGTAACCTTCCGAAACAAGTTTGGTTTCCTGGCTGACAAAGGTCCAGCTTGAGTCCGGCAACTGGTCAATAGAGAATATTTTTCTGGCTCCATCCTTTTCATATACAAATTTATATTCATACACATCGCCGGGCGCATCATCAGGAACTTTCATTTCATCCGGGATATTCACCCCGATTTTATACGGACGAAAATCCAACACCGGCAAATGCGTCAGGTTATACACCATAAAGCCAAAAGATGCCACTACAAAAACCGTAATGAATCCCCATTCGACATTCGGCAGAAAAATCTTGTTGTATTTATTCTGAAAAACCAGAAGCAGTAAAGTCAGGATGAAAAAGAAAACATTTTTGTAGAAAGTCATCCAGTTACTGACTTTCAAAGCATCGCCGAAACAACCGCAATCCGTAACCGGGTTATACAAGGCAATATACAAAGTAAGTGGCGTCATAACCAGCATAAATGCAAAAGCCAGCCACGACGACAATTTGAATTTAACCTGAAAAACAAGGTTCAGTCCGATAAGCAATTCCACAGCAATCAGCAGAAATGCGGCCGGGAAAGCCAGAAAAGTCAGTCCGCCCCATATACCATCGAAAGCCGTGAGGTAATCTTCGATTTTGTAAACCGTACCCAGCGGATCCACTGCTTTCACGAACCCGGAAAAGACAAACACCAGTCCGATAAGCAATCGGTTGGCATGCAACAAAACCGGAAGCATACCGAGCAACTTACCCGATCCGGAAGTCATGGTATGTCTGCGTCTCCTTTTCAAGAATTTTCCTCCATTTTTATCAAACCGAAGACCGCGTAGTTGATCATATCAAAGTAATTAGCATCAATGCCTTCGGAAATAATCGTTACACCCTGATTATCTTCAATCTGTTTGGTACGGTAAATTTTCATGAGGATTAAATCAGTATAGGATTCCATGCGCATAGAACGCCATGCTTCGTCATAATCATGATTTTTAGCCATCATCAACTCTTTGGCCTGTTGCAGATACTTGTTATATAGCGCCAGGCCTTTGTCATAACTCAAATCATCGACCTCTGCAACACCGAGTTCCAATTGGATCAACCCAATCACACCATAATTTACGATGGCTATTAATTCCGAACGGATACCCTCATCCACCTTAGCCACACCTTTGGTTTCGATACTGCGAATGCGGTTGGCTTTGATATAAATCTGATCAGTCACTGATTTTGGGCGGAGAATACGCCAGGAAGCACCGTAGTCCTTCATTTTCTTGGAAAAAATATCACGGCAAATGGTGGCAACCTGATCGAATTGTTTGTCGGTGTGGCTCATACTGACAGCTTATTTTTTTGAGCAACAAAGGTACAATTATTTGTTGAAATGAACAATGGGAAAAATCAGTAGTCAGTTTACAGGCTACGGCCAACAAGCTATAGTCAGAAATGAATAACATCTAGCCGGGAAACTACAAGTTGGAGATTAATGACGATGCAACAACTCTTTGAATATGGTTCAAAGAATTCTGAACTGTAACTACTTTTTTCTGTTTTTCCGGCACTTTATCCCGATTTTTCCTTTTTGGAGTAGAGATTTCAATATGCGTAATTGTCTTGTTCATAATTATTCGTTTTAGTCCTTGCAAAGATCGATTTTCTAAGTCGATTTTCATTCAGAAAGAAAGTTAAAACCATTAAACAACTTTAACAATCTTATATTTGTTTATTTCAAAATATCCCGATACATTTGCAGCCTTTATTCAACAGCGGTGAAATTAAACAAGGTATCAGATAAATTTAAAAGCCCAAACGAGACAGGTAAATATTCCGGTTGGATATACCTGGCCGGCATATTGATGTGTTTTTTTCCTTTTGTTTCACCGGCCATCTCTCTCAGTGCCGGATTACTTTTATCTCTGATCGGCATCCGACATGATTACTTTCACCGGTACACCGCTAAAATTCTGCAATTATCTATCGTTTTGTTAGGTTTCGGGATGAATCTAGACGATGTCATTCATGCTTCAAAAAGTGGTTTTATTGAAACGCTTGTCTCAGTTACAGCAGTCATAGTACTGGGCATTCTATTAGGCAAACTATTCAAAATAGAAAAAAACATTGCCCTGCTGATATCTACCGGGACAGCCATTTGCGGTGGCAGCGCCATTGCAGCGGTAGCACCTATCATCAAAAGTGAAAATTATCAGAATTCATTTGCCTTGATTGTTGTATTCGTTCTCAATGCTGTTGCGTTGTTGCTCTTCCCATTCATCGGACACAAACTGGGATTGAGTCAGGAAATCTTTGGCAATTGGGCAGCCATAGCCATTCACGACACTAGTTCCGTAGTTGGCGCCGGCGCTATTTATGGCGAAAAAGCCCTGCAGATAGCTACTACCGTAAAATTGATCCGTGCATTGTGGATCATCCCGCTTTCGTTGGTGATAGCACTCTTAAACAAACGCGAAGGCAATCATACCATTAAATTTCCCTGGTTTATTTTATTTTTCGTATTGGCCATTCTCTTTGCCAATTTCTTCCCTTCTCTCGAACAAAGCTACTTCCATTTCAACTGGCTGGGAAAACGCGGTATGGTAGTCGCCCTATTCCTCATCGGTTCTAACATCACCATCCGGCAAATCAAACAATCGGGAGCTAAAAGCTTTGCCTTTGGCATCGTATTATGGGCTGTGACTGCAATTGGATCGCTGGTATTTTTGAGTTGGTAGCTCTTATCAATATCATCCTACTACTATTTTCAGTAAAGATTTTAATATTTTCCAGCATACATCTCGGCAATTTTAAATAAGCATTTTGTTGATTAATTAACCTTATTTTAAATTACATGCAATCTATCATTGCAATTTTAAAATAATACTACTACTTTTGAAACTCTCAATGTTTTAAGCCATGACAATCATCCCCCACAACACCGATATTGCCGAAATAATCTCAGAAGTTCCTGTTATTAACAAAACTGAAGACGGTTTAGATTTATTAGGAAACCTCTATTATCAGGGGTTTGATAAAATCATCATACACGAAGAAAACATTACGCCGGATTTTTTTGTTCTTAGTACCGGAATCGCCGGTGAAATATTGCAGAAGTTTTCCACCTACCGTGTACGATTAGCGATAATAGGTGATTTCTCGAAATACACCAGCAAAAGCCTGCGTGATTTTATGTATGAAAGCAATAAGGGGAAACACGTCTGCTTTGTTGCAGATATTGAGAATGCAATTAAAATGCTTTCAAAAAAATGATAAAAAATAAATCGGAGATCAAAAAACAAGATTCAAAAGAAAAAACTGTACTTTTTTTTGAAACACAAGATAAATTCAGAGCCTGGCTAGAACTGTACCACGAAAAGGAAACAGAACTGATTGTTGGTTATTATAAAATAGAAAGCGGGAAGCCTTCGATGACCTGGTCGCAATCAGTTGACCAGGCACTTTGCTTTGGTTGGATTGACGGGATCAGGAGATCCATTGACAAGAAAAGTTACTGCATACGCTTTACACCCCGGAGAAGTAAAAGTAACTGGAGTTCCGTCAACATCAGGAAAGTGGAAGAACTAACAAAAGCAGGGCTGATGAAGCCTGCGGGGCTGAAAATTTTTAACGAATGGCAAGATAAGAAGTCTGCAAATTATTCGTATGAAAAGGACATCATATCCCTCAATCCGGATTATGAAAAACAATTTACAGCAGACAAACCGGCATGGACTTTCTTTATAAAACAAGCACCCTCCTACAAAAAGGCTGTAATAAATTGGATCATGAGTGCTAAGCAGGAAAAAACCAGGCAACAAAGGTTGGATAAGGCAATTAAAGCAAGTAGCATGAATCAAAAAATTTATTAAGCACGCTATTATGAACGAGATCGATCAATATATTTTGCAATTCCCTGAAGAAACCCGTGATATCCTGAACAAAATAAGGGCATTAATCAAAGAAAATGCTCCTGAAGCAATAGAATCTATCGCCTATGGAATGCCGGCTTATAAACTCAATAAAAAACCGCTGGTGTATTTCGCTGCTTATAAAACCCATATAGGATTTTATGCAACACCTTCGGGACATGAAGCATTCAAAGAGGAACTCTCAAAATACAAACAGGGTAAAGGTTCCGTTCAGTTCTCGCTTAATCAGCCGATTCCTTATGATTTGATTATGCGTATGGTGAAATTCAGGGTGTCGGAGACATGCGACTCAAGACACTGAAAATATGCAATGGCGGAATTGGGATATTGATAAAATTACTGAGAATCGGGAATTTTTGACAGGAAATCTATAATCCCGCACGCCATGGCATAAAAACCATTATTATCGAAACCAGAAATATAATCATTTGTATTTTTTCAGATTATTTGACAACCACCATCAACCAATATAAATTAAATTTGCACCTTGTTTCGTTTACATTTTATATTACCTGATCCACAACCTGAACAGATATGTCTGAAAATTTTTTTAACCGGTACCGTATACCTTCAGCCCGCATGCAACATTGGGATTATAGCTGGAATGCACCCTATTTTATTACCATCTGCACACAACATCGCACTTGTTATTTCGGAAAAATTTTTAATGGAGAAATGATATTGTCGGAATTAGGAAAGATTGCACTTCAATGTTGGATAGAAATTCCGTTACATTTTCCACACATTCATTTAGGCGCATTTGTGGTTATGCCAAATCATGTCCACGGTGTTGTCATCATTGACAAACCTAATGATGGACGAAATGATATATTTGATAAACATTCGGTTACAATATGCGAAAGGGAAATTATAGAAAATAAAAAAATCAATGATGATGGGAACAACATAAACGGTTATGCAACCAACAATAACGAAATTACAATCAACAATAATGATGGGGAAAATATTATTAACAACAGGGAAACCATTATTAACAATGATGGGGAAATCATTATTAATAACAACAGGGAAACCATCATTAATAACAACAGGGAAACCATCATGGTAGAGACAGGGCATGCCCTGTCTCTACAGGCCACGACATCGTCACAACACAACCAATTAAACAATTCAATTGGAAAAAACCGATTTCAAAACATCGGTAAAAATTCATTGTCATCAATCATTGGTTCATATAAATCTGCCGTTACAAAAAACGCTCGTATAATTGATCCCAATTTTGCATGGCAAACCCGTTTTCACGAACACATCATCCGAAACCACCAATCGTTTGTGCGCATTGGACAGTATATTATTGAAAATCCGGCGAAATGGAATAATGATCAATTTATGAATCGGTAAATATCCATTCGAATATATTTGTCGGGCAACGTAAAAATTGGGTATCAGAAAACGTAGGGACAGTGGCGGGTATGTTGGGTAACGTTGGGACGACGGCGGGTATGTTGGGTAACGTTGGGACAGCGGCGGGTACGTTGGGTAACGTAGGGACGACAGCGGATACGTTGGGTAACGTTGGGACAGCGGCGGGTAACGTAGAGACAGGGCATCGGTAACGTAGAGACAGGGCATGCCCTGTCTCTACAATTTACCAAAATACATGGCAAACGACCGGTACAGGAAATGCGACCATTTACCAAAGGGCACAATGATTAATGCCCATTGTACCAATACGGTAAAATGAAAAACATACAACCATTTATTGGTTTCTAACCACGACATGTCCTGAAAGAATTTTACCAGAAAAGCTGTTAGTCCCATCAGCAGTAACCAAATAACAAAAAACCAATCGGCTGGTTGCGATTTTTTGGTGAGCGTGGAGGTTTTGCGAACTCGGTGCGATACAAAATCGATGGTCACGATAAATACCACGGCACTGAGCACGTAACCTAAAATATGCACGAACAGACTTTCTGTCGAAAACCAGTTGAGAAAAACAGTGGTGAACAGCAGCGACAAATAAGCAATAACGAGGATAAAATGCTCAAACCAGCGCAGGCGGTTATCATCACAACTTAAAGATTGTTTCTGAGTAAACATGTGCACAAACAACTCGCCGATCGAAGTCACATATTTTTTCAATGGCACTTTCACTCCGGGTTTCAGTATAGTAAAATACCACATCCGGATAAGGTTGGGCAGTAAAACAACCACACCCACCATTCCAATAGCAACTTTTTCGAACACATGCCCGACTTCCATCAAATGCGCCAAGTTGAAATCCTGCCGGATGGCATACAACAGCACCCCTAACATGGTCAATACAAATGCTGTTATTGTGAACGGAAGCGACTTATACAGCAAACCGGCCATACCGGTCCAATCATATTTAGCCATCAGCCAACGGCGGAGACTCATCATCAACTCGCCCGGATCGGCTTGTCGCGGACAATTCGTGGTACATTCGCCACAAGCATAACATTGCCAGGGCTTCAGCGATGATTTTATTTCATCTTCCAATCCAAGCGTTGTAAATCGCACCATCTCCCTCGGGAAAGAGCTTTCAGCTGTGGAAAGCGAACAAATTGCCGTACAGTTACCGCAATTGTAACACGCGCTAAAGTCCTTTTCTCCGTATTTATACAGTTCCGACACAAAATCGGGATTCACTCTTGCCATACATCAATGATTTTTAACTTTGTAATAAAAATAGAGTTCCTTTTCATCCATTCCGGCAGGTTGCACGATGCCATATTTATTCATCGTCATCAAGTGCCAGGTCACCAATTCCCTGCTGAGTCTCGAATTTTCTGCTATCTGCGGAATGGTATTCTGTTCGCTGCTCATGCCTGCCAAAATCTCTTTCCAAATCTGTGGATATTCTTTCATCTGTGTTACAGGATCTTGTCCTGTTTCTTCTTCCTCGTGCTGCCGTTCCGGAATATCAAACTGAGTCGTGAAACCATCAATCATAGATTCAATTTCATTGTCGGTAAACTGCGCTACCTCGATGGCATTTTCGGGACATACCGGGGCACAAATACCACAGCCCGTACAAACTGCTTTATTAACTGCCGCGATACGTTTTCCACCCGCTTCGACCTCTTTCAGCGCTGTATAATCACATATATCAGCACATTTTCCACACCAGATACAGGCATCGGGATTGATGCGCGCGATAACCGGATCGACCGAAATGGTATCTTTCGACAACAGGGTATTGACTTTGGCTGCCGCAGATAAAGCCGACTGCACCGACTCGGTGATGTTACGTGGTCCCTGACAGCTACCGCCGATGTATACCCCTTTAATAACTGTCTCCACCGGTTTCAATTTCGGATGTATCTCGTTGAAAAACTTATCGTTACCAACCGGTATTTTCAGATGTTCTGATATCCGGGCTGAATCTTCACGGGCTACCATACCAGTCACCAACACCACCATATCCACCGGAATTTCAATTTCTTTTTTGGAAGTAAGATAATCTTTCACCTTCACCAGCATCTTTTTTCCCTCCGCCGAAACAACCGGCAGCTCTTTTTCTTCGTATTTCAGGTAAACATCACCCTGCCGGCACGATGCTTCGTACATCACTTCATGTTTTCCATAAGTCCGGATGTCCCGGTACAGATGATAAGTCCGGATACTTTTAAATTTCTCCTTCAGCTGAAGGGAAGTATGCACCGCCGCGTTGCAACAGGTACGTGAACAATATTTATTTTCACCCTTGGTCTGACGACTTCCCACGCAATAGATAAACGCGACACTCCCGACCGGTTTATCCTGATAAATCAATTCACCCTCGCTCTTTTCCATCAACTCGTTAAATTCGGGAAGTGTGATGACCTGCGGAAACTGTCCGTAACCATACTCCCCTTCTTTCGGTTGATAATGATCGAAACCCGTTGCCACCAAAACCGAGCCTACGATGAAAGTCAGATGCTCATCTTCTTTTATCTGACTTACATTCGAAGTATTCAAATGGCGGGGTTTAACTTTGATATCTACCTGAAAATTACCCAAGCTACCGGAAACCTTGTCTAAGGTTGCTCCCGTGAAAAGGGTGATGTTATTCCGGGATTTAATTTGCTGATACAGTTTGTCGACAATCTGTTTCCCTTCCTGTCCGGTCATAAAAACCTTGCCTGCTTGCGCAACATGACCGCCCACACTGAATTCCTTCTCGATGAGAAAAACCTCGTGACCATTGTTGGCGAGCTCGATAGCTGCTTTCATCCCCGACACACCGGCGCCGATAACCAATACTGATTTTTTGATTTCAACTTCGATATTGTCCAGCGATTCGGAATGAATAACCCTATTTATACCCGCACGGATAAGACCGGCAGCTTTCACAGTAGCTTCTCTCGGCTTATCGGAATGAGGCCAGGAACATTGTTCCCGTACGTTCACCTGCACATAATTCATCGGATTTAGCCCGGCCCGGACAGCCACATTGCGGAAGGTATGCAAATGCAGTTTCGGGGAACAGGAAGCCACTACGATACCATCCAACTGATTTGCCTGAATATCGGCTATCATGTCCTTTTGATTGGAATCGGCACAAGCAAACATAACGTCCTTCGAAACCACGATGTTTTCTTCCTTGTGAAACATCTTCCCGAGTTCAGCCACATCGACGTAGTCGGAAATATTACCGCCACAATGACAAATATACACACCTATTCTCTTCTTCATATCAACGGATTACTTTAAAAGTTTTTACTTTATCACGGGGAGTTGCAGAAGCTAAAGTATCTTCAACCCTTCCTCCATGCAGGTAAGAAGCCACTTCGGCAGCAGCACATCCGGCCGACAATATTGAATCCGGAATATCTTTTGGTCCTGATGCCGCACCCGCTACAAATACACCCGGAATATTTGTCTGTGCCGGGTTAGTAAGTTCATCCGGCTGCATCACGAAACTAAATCGGTCGAGTTCCAGTCGTTGTGCAGTGAACATATCCGGTATTTTTTTATTAGGAATAACTCCGGTAGAAAGCACCACCAAATCATGTTTTGATTCTTTCACGATACCTTTGGTAATGTCTTCATAGCGTAAAATCAAATCACCCGATCCGTTTTCATTTTCACAAATAGAAGCAACTTTGCCTTTCACAAAATTCACTCCCATCGATTTGGATTCACGGAAAAATTCTTCGTAACCTTTTCCAAAAGCCCGAATATCAATATAATAAATCGTAATATCAGCCATTGGCAATGCACCCATCAGTAACTGAGCCTGTTTGATGGAATACATGCAGCAAATCTGAGAACAAATAGGATTATTGGCACAATCGCTTCCACAGCCTCCATTTTCGATGGATGAATCACGTGAACCGGTACAGAGCACATAAGCGATATTATCCGGCGCCTTGCCATCACCCGGTCGCAGCAGACTGTTAAAAGGACGTGTCGGCGCAATGAGGCGATCCATCTGCATGGAATCAATTACATTAGGATATTTAGCATAACCATATTGCGGTTTTCCGCTTGGCGGGAACAGACTGTAACCGGTTGCCAATACGACTGAACGCGCTTTCAGACGTTTTTTAACAACCTTCTGACTAAAATCAATAGCGTTTGAGGGACAAGCTGCCACACACTGATGACATTCCCGGCAGTTGCTGCAATCCAGACAGCGATTTGTCGCTTCTTTGAGTTGTGCTTCTGAATATACCTTTTCAACCTCCTCCCACTGTCTGCCACGTATCCGGGCATCCAGCAATATCGGTTCTACAGGGAATTTTTGTGCTCCTTTGTATTTTTTGATGATGGGTTCTTTGTTGACAGCCGGTAATTTATCACCATCCTCAAAATCATGCATATTGAACCCACGCAACAACTTATCCATATAAAATGCAGCTTTGCGCCCCTGACCGGCTGCTTCGATGAGTGTTGTAGCTCCTGTCGTGGAGTCACCACCTGCAAAGATATAATCCACATTGGTCTGTAAGGTTTTCGCATCAGCTTTGATGGTACCATTTTTATTCATTTCCACCTGACCGGTAAAAGGCGCCGTGGTAGGTCTCAATCCGATTGCTTCGATTACAAAATCGACCGGTTCGGTATGTTCAGAACCTTTAATTGCTTCTGTGGTTCGGCGTCCATCATTTCCTTTATCACCCAACTTCATTCCGGTAAGCTGAATTGCTGATATTTGCCCATTCGTCCCGATGTATTTCACCGGATTACGCAGCACCCGTATTTCAACTCCTTCTTCTTCCGCTTCCCTTATTTCGGGTTCAAAGCAAGGCATCTCCTCCCGGCTTCTTCTGTAGATAACTGATACTGTAGCTGCTCCGCAACGCAAAGCTGTACGCGCCGCATCAATGGCCGTGTTTCCTCCTCCGATTACCATAACTTTTTTGCCGG
>VSSQ01000523.1_pt1 | contig 23956 bp, 22 predicted proteins | sample 4763081 | NCBI WGS metagenome assembly VSSQ01 (sample SAMN12137344, study PRJNA551015) | bioreactor metagenome | isolation source: SDC9 anaerobic chlorinated ethene degrading culture | place: USA: Knoxville, Tennesee | collected 2015-01-01
TCGTCCGCGGCAGCGGCGCCACCAGCGACAGCGCCCCGAGCCCCAGCACCGCGACCACGCCGCCCGTGGCCAGCCCCGCGATCAATCCACGAACCATGCGTTCCGCCCTCTCGAATCTGTCCCGTGCGCCCCCGAAGGCCCCTCAAACCGCCCTCCGGCCCTTGACCCCGGCGCGCTGCTCTGAGCATCTATAGCCCGACGCAAGCCCCGGTTCATCCCCTGAATCTCGTCGCGGATCCCGGGCGGCAGAAGGAAACGCCCCATGCTCCTGCTCATCGACAATTATGACAGCTTCACCTACAACCTCGTCCATTATTTCGGCGAGCTCGGCGCCGATGTGAAGGTCGTGCGCAACGACGCGATGGATGTGCAGGCGGCGATGGGGATGGGCGCCGAGGCGATCGTGCTGAGCCCCGGGCCCTGCGACCCCGCGCAGGCCGGCATCTGCCTGCCGCTGACGCTGGCCGCGGCCGAGGCCGGAGTGCCGCTTCTGGGCGTCTGCCTCGGCCATCAGACCATCGGCGAGGCCTTCGGCGGCAAGGTGGTGCGCGCGGGCGAGATCGTGCACGGCAAGATGGGCTCGATCCACCACGCCGGCCAGGGCGTGTTCAGGGGCCTGCCTTCGCCCTTCCAGGCCACCCGCTACCATTCGCTGATCGTCGAGCGCGAGAGCCTGCCCGACTGCCTCGAGGTCACCGCCTGGCTCGAGGACGGCATGATCATGGGGCTGCGCCACAGGGAGCGGCTGATCGAGGGGGTGCAGTTCCACCCCGAATCCATCGCCTCCGAGCACGGCCACCAGATGCTGCGCAACTTCCTCGACGAGGCGAAAGTGAAGGTGACGGCATGAGCGAGTTGAAACCCCTGATCGGCATCGCGGCCGAACGCACCCTGACCCGCGAGGAAGCTGAGACCGCCTTCGCCACCTTCTTCGAGGGCACGGCGACGCCCGCACAGATGGGCGGCTTCCTGATGGCGCTGCGCACCCGCGGCGAGACCGTGGACGAGATCGCCGCTGCCGCCGCGGTGATGCGCGCGAAGATGAACCGCATTTCCGCCCCCGCCGGCGCCATCGACATCGTCGGCACTGGCGGCGACGGCAAGGGCACGCTGAACATCTCGACCGCCACCGCCTTCGTTGTCGCCGGCGCCGGCGTGCCGGTGGCCAAGCACGGCAACCGCAACCTCAGCTCGAAATCCGGCGCCGCCGATGCGCTGAGCGCGATGGGGCTTGATGTGATGAAGGGCGCCGAGGTGTCCGAACGCGCGCTCGCCGAGGCCGGCATCGCCTTCCTGATGGCGCCGATCCACCACCCGGCGATGCGCCACATCGGCCCGACCCGGGTCGAGCTCGGCACCCGCACCATCTTCAACCTGCTCGGGCCGCTGACCAACCCCGCGGGGGTCAAGCGCCAGCTGACCGGCACCTATGCGCGCGACTGGATCCGGCCGATGGCCGAGGTGCTGCGCACGCTCGGCTCGGAGGTCGCCTGGCTCGTCCACGGCGGCGATGGCACCGACGAGCTGTCGATCGCCGGCGTGAGCTGGGTCGCGGCGCTCGAGGCCGGCGAGATCCGCGAGTTCGAGGTGCATCCCGAGGATGCCGGCCTGCCGGTCCACCCGTTCGAGGAGATCATCGGCGGCGAGCCGCACGAGAATGCCGAGGCTTTCGCCGCGCTTCTGGACGGCATGCGCGGCGGCTACCGCGATGCGGTGTGCCTGAATGCGGCGGCGGCGCTGATCGTCGCGGGCAAGGTCACCAACCTGAAGGACGGTGCGCAGATGGCGGCCGAAAGCATCGACTCGGGCGCCGCGCGCGGCAAGCTCTGGGCGCTCAAGCGCGCGATGTCCTGAGGAGGCGCGGATGAACATTCTCGACCGGATCAAGGCCTACAAGCTCGAGGAAGTGGCGGCGGCGAAGGCCGTGCGCCCCCTCGCCACGCTCGAGGCCGAGGCCCGCGCGCAGACGCCGACCCGGGGCTTTGCGCAGGCGCTCGCGGCCAAGGCTGCGACGGGCTACGGGCTGATTGCCGAGATCAAGAAGGCCTCGCCCTCGAAAGGGCTGATCCGCCCCGATTTCGACCCGCCGGCACTCGCCCGTGCCTATGAGGCGGGCGGCGCGGCCTGCCTGTCGGTGCTGACCGACGCCCCCTCGTTCCAGGGCGCACCCGGGTTTCTGGTCGCGGCGCGCGGCGCCTGCAGCCTGCCCGCGCTGCGCAAGGATTTCCTTTACGACACCTATCAGGTCACCGAGGCACGGGCCTGGGGCGCCGATTGCATTCTCATCATCATGGCCTCGGTCGAGGACGGCCTTGCCATAGAGCTCGAGGACGCGGCGGTCGGCTGGGACATGGACGTGCTCGTCGAGGTGCATGACGAGGCCGAGATGGAGCGCGCGCTGAAGGTGCTGAAATCGCCGCTTCTGGGCGTGAACAACCGCAACCTGAAGACCTTCGAGGTGACGCTCGACGTCACCCGGCGGCTGGCGCCGACGATCCTGGCCGAGGGCCGCGATCTTGTCTGCGAAAGCGGCATCTTCACCCGCGCCGACATGGCGGCGATGGCCGAGGTCGGCGCCCGCCGCTTCCTGATCGGCGAAAGCCTGATGCGGCAGGCCGATGTCACCGCCGCGACGAAGGCGCTTCTGGAGGCCGCATGACCGGGCTCAGCCATTTCGACGCGCAGGGTCAGGCGCATATGGTCGACGTCTCGGCAAAGCCGGTGACCGACCGCGTTGCGGTGGCCGAGGGCTGCGTGGTGATGACGCCCGAGACGCTCGCCCATGTCACCGCCGGCACCGCGAAGAAGGGCGACGTTCTGGGCATCGCCCGCGTTGCCGCGATCATGGGGGCAAAGCGCACCTCGGATCTCATTCCGCTGTGCCACCCGCTGCCGATCACCAAGGTCTCGGTCGAGCTGACGCCCGACGCCAGCCTGCCCGGCGTGCGGATCGAGGCGACGGTGAAGACCTCGGGCCAGACCGGGGTCGAGATGGAGGCGCTGACCGCCGTCACCACCGCCGCGCTGACGATCTATGACATGCTGAAGGCGGTCGAGAAGTCGATGCGGATCGAGGGCATCCGCGTGGTTCTGAAGGACGGCGGCAAGTCCGGCCGCTACGAGGTGGCGCGATGATCCCGGTGGCCGAGGCGCTCGACAAGGTTCTGGCGCTGGTCGCGCCGCTGCCGGCCGAGACGGTGCCGCTGCGCGCGGGGCTTGGCCGGGTGCTGGCGGCGCCGGTGCGGGCCACGCTGACGCAGCCGCCCTTCGACGCCTCGGCGATGGATGGCTATTGGCTTGCGGCCGCCGATCACCGCCCGGGGGCGCGCCTGCGCGTCGCGGGTGAGGCCGCGGCAGGCCGTGGCTATGCCGGCCCGCTTGCCCCCGGTCAGGCGGTGCGGATCTTCACCGGCGCCCCCTGCCCCGCCCCGGGCGGCGTGGTGGTGCTGCAGGAGGACGTGACGCGCGAGGGCGACACGCTCACCCTGCCCGAGGCACTGTCGTCCGCCGACAACATCCGCCCGCGCGGACAGGATTTCGCCGAGGGGATGGAGTACTTCCCCCGCGCGCCGCTGACCGCGCGCGATCTCGGCCTGATCGCGGCGATGAATGTCGCCACGCTGTCGGTGCACCGCCGCCCCGTCGTCGCGCTGATCGCGACCGGCGACGAGCTGGTGATGCCGGGCGAGGCGCCGGGCCCCGACCAGATCCTCAGCTCGAACAGCTTCGTGCTGGCGGCGCTTGCGGAAGAGGCCGGCGCCGAGGTGCGGATGCTGCCGATCGCGCGCGACACCGAGGACAGCCTGCGTTTCGCCTTCTCGCTCGCCGAGGGGGCCGACCTGGTCGTTACCGCCGGTGGCGCTTCAGTGGGCGAGCATGACCTTGTCGGCGCCGTCGCGGCCGAGCTCGGCCTCGAACGCGCCTTCTGGAAGATCGCGATGCGCCCGGGCAAGCCGCTGATGGCGGGGCGGATGGGCAAGGCGGCGCTGCTCGGCCTGCCCGGCAACCCGGTCTCGGCCACGGTCTGCGCCCTTCTGTTCCTGCGCCCGATGCTGGCGAAGATGCAGGGCGTCGACGGCCGCCCGGTGCCCGCCCGCGCGGTTCTGGGTGCCGATGTCGGCCCGACCGGTCCGCGCACCCATTACATGCGCGCGCGCCTGTTGCCGGGCGAGAGCCTGCCGCAGATCCTGCCGGTCGAAAGTCAGGATTCGGCGCGGATGCGCCTGCTGGCCGAGGCCGATGCGCTGCTGATCCGGCCGATGAACGACGGTCCGCGCAAGGCCGGCGACGTGGTCGAGTTCCTGCCGCTTTAACCCGCGATCAGTTCCTGCGCCGCGGCGCGGGCCGCGCCGGTGACCTCGGCGCCCGAGATCATCCGGGCGATCTCGTCCACCCGCTCGGCATCGCTCAGCACGCTGACCCGCGAGGTGGTCATGCCGTCACTGACCGATTTCGCCACACGGAAATGGGTCGCGCCGCGCGCGGCCACCTGCGGGCTGTGGGTGACGACGAGCACCTGCGCGCTGTGCGACAGCTTCGCCAGCCGCCGGCCCACGGCATCGGCCGTCGCCCCGCCGACACCGCGGTCGATCTCGTCGAAGATCAGCGTCAGCGCATCGGCACCGCGCGCCAGCACGACCTTGAGCGCAAGCAGGAAGCGCGACAGCTCGCCGCCCGAGGCGATGCGGTTCAAGGGCCCCGCGGGCGCCCCCGGATTGGTCGCCACGGTGAAGGCCACGGCATCGGTGCCCTCGGGACCGGGCTCGCCCGGTGCGATCTGCGTCTCGAAGACCGCGCGTTCCAGTTTCAGCGGCGCAAGCTCGGCCGCCATTGCCGCATCAAGCCGCACCGAGGCCTCGGCCCGCGCCGTGGAAAGCAGTGCCGCCGCCGCGCGATAGGCACTGTCGCAGGCCGCAACCTCGGCCTCGAGCGCGGCAATCCCCGCCTCGCCGGCATCCAGCGCGGCCAGGCGGGCGCGCAGCTCGGCCGCGAACCCGCCCAGTTCATCGGGCAGCACGCCATGCTTGCGCGCCAGCGCCCGGATCGCGAAGAGCCGCTCCTCGCAGGACTCGAGCGCGCGCGGATCGAAGGTCAGCGCCTCGAGCGCGGTTTCCACCCCCTCGGCCGCCTCGCCGAGCTCGATCAGCGCCCGGTCGAGCGAGGAAAGCGGCCCGTCAAGCCGGCCCTCGGCCTTCTCGGCCGCGCCCTGCAACCAGCGGTCGGCATCGCGCAGCGCCCCCTCGGCGCCCTCGGGGCCCAGGATCTGCAGCGCGCGGGCGACATCGGCGCGAATGCGCTCGGCGCCCTGCATGGTGCGGCGGCTGGCGTCGAGCGTCGCCTCCTCGCCCGGCTGCGGGTCGAGCGCGTCAAGCTCGGCCACGGCGTGACGCAGGAAGTCTTCTTCCTCCTTCACCGCGGCGAGCGCCGCCTGTGCCGCGGCAAGACGCTTTGCCGCCCCTGCCCGCGCGCTCCAGGCGCTGCGGGTGGCAGCGATCAGATCCTCGTGAGCGGCGAAGGCATCGAGCAGCGCACGGTGGCCGCGCGCATTCAGCAGCCCGCCGTCGTCCTGCTGACCGTGCAGTTCGACGAGCGTCGCCGAGACCGCGCGCAGCACTTCGCCGCTTGCCCGCCGATCGTTGATCCAGGCGGTCTTGCGGCCATCGCGCGCGTTCACCCGGCGCAGGATCAGCTCTTCGCTCACCGGGATGCCGGCTTCTTCGAGAACGGCGCGCGCGGCGTGCCCCGCCGGCAGCTCGAACACCGCGGTGACCTCGCCCTGCTCGGCGCCCTTGCGCACCAGCTCGGCCCGGCCGCGCCAGCCGAGCACGAAGCCGAGGCAATCGAGCAGGATCGACTTGCCCGCCCCGGTCTCGCCGGTGAGCACGGTCAGACCCGGCCGGAACTCGAGTTCCAGCCGGTCGATCAGCAGCATGTCGCGGATGTCGAGCGTGCGCAGCATGTCGGCCCCTCAGGCGCGCGCGGTCAGAGCCACTCGCCCTTGATCACCTGGCGATAGATCTTCGACAGCCAGTTGTCGCCCTTCGCCTCGGGGCTCAGGCCCTGCTTCTTCAGCAGGCGATAGGCGTCGTCGTAGAACGGCGAGGACTGGAAGTTGTGGCCGAGAATCGCCCCCGCCGTCTGCGCCTCGTCGGTGATGCCGAGGGCGAGATAGGCCTCGACCAGCCGCTCGAGCGCCTCGGGCGTCTGCGTCGTGGTCTGGAACTGCTCGACCACCACGCGGAAGCGGTTGATGGCGGCGGTGTAATGGCCCTGCTTCAGATAGTAGCGCCCGATCTCCATTTCCTTCGCCGCGAGATGGTCGAAGGCAAGGTCGAACTTCAGCATCGCCGAACGCGCATAGTCGCTGTCGGGATATTGCTCGATCACCTCGCGCAGCGACTGCAGCGCCTGGAAGGTCAGCCCCTGGTCGCGGCCGACCTCGTCGATCTGGTCGTAATAGGAGAGCGCGAGCAGATATTTCGCATAGGCCGCATCCTCGTCGCCCGGATAGGTGTCGAGGAATCGCTGCGCCGAGGACCGCGCCTCTTCGTATTTCTTCGCCTTGTGCTGGGCATAGACTTCCATGATCAGCGCGCGCTTCGCCCATTCCGAATAGGGATAGAGCCGCTCGACCGCGGAGAAATAGCGCAGCGCCTCGGACGGGCGACGCGGATTGCCGACCTCGAGCTCGTATTCGCCGCGCTCATAGATCTGCTGGGCGGTGAAATTCTCGAGCGGGGGCTCCTTGTTCGAGCCGCCGCCGCAGGCGGCCAGCGCCGCGACGAGCACGAAACTACCGACCCGAAGCGCCGCGGTTCTGCCCAGTGCCATGCCCTGCCTCTTCCCGATTCCGCCCGGGAGTTCCTGCCCCGGTGCCCTGCCAAGCCCGCCCCACGGGGCGGCTGCTTCGCTCCTCCTAGCACAGAAAAATCCGGGGCGCAAAACGCCTTTCGCGCCGGAGGACCCCTGCGCGCGCATCGCCGCCAAGCTCAGCGCGCAGCCACCGCAACCGGCCGGCAAACGCCTGCGCCGGGCAGGCTGTGGACCTGGGCGGGAGTGCAGTCTTCCCAGATCCAGGCGGTGCGGTCGGCAAAGAGCGCCCGCAGCAGACGGTTGGTCATCGCATGGCCCGAGCGCGTGCCGACATAGCGCCCGACGATCGGCGCGTCGGCCAGCGCAAGGTCGCCCATGGCGTCGAGCATCTTGTGGCGCACCGCCTCGTCCTCGTGACGCAGCCCGCCGGGGCTGAGCACCTTGTCGCCGTCGATGACCACCGCATTCTCGTAGGTGCCGCCAAGGGCAAGCCCGTGCGACTGCATGTAATCGACATCGGCCTGACGGCAGAAGGTGCGGCTGTCCATCAGCTCGCGCACGAAGGCGCCATTCGCCATCTTCAGCCGTTTTTCCTGATGGCCGATGGCGGCGTCGGTGAAGTCGATGGTGAAGTCGATCTCGAACTCGGCAGCCGGCTCCAGCCGCGCCACGGCCTCGCCCTCGCGCACCTCGACCGGACGCAGGATGCGGATCGCCTGCACCGGCCCGGGCAGCGAGCGCAGCCCGGCGCGGCGGATCGCGCGCACGAAGGGCGCCGAGGAGCCGTCGAGGATCGGAACCTCGGGGCCGTCGATGTCGATCAGCGCATTGCGGATGCCAAGGCCCGCAAGCGCCGCCATGACATGTTCAATGGTCGAAACCGAGACGCCGTCCGCATTCTCGATCAGCGTGCAGAGTTTCGACGGGGTGACAGTGTCCCACCGCGCCGGAACGCGCGGGTTGCGGTCGGTCACGTCGGTGCGGTGGAAGACGATGCCCGTGCCCGCCGGCGCCGGACGCAGCACCATGTGCACCGGGGCCCCCGAGTGCAGGCCCACGCCGTCAAAGGTCACCGGATTTGCCAAGGTCGTCTGCACGAGCGTCTCCTGTTCACAGTGCAGCTCCGGTCCATGCCGGGGCCTGCAAGTGTCAGTTAGGCAAGACCGGGCGCCATCACAATTCACTCTTTGCAACAAACTGAAACATTGCTGCGGCAGCGCGGCAAATCCTCGCCGAATGCGGCTCAAAGGCTTGAATACAAAAAGAAAAGAGCCGGGTTTCCCCGGCTCTTTCGTGCACGATTTGTGAACTCGTCAGTTCGCCTGACGCCGCAGGAACGCGGGGATCTCGATGCGGTCCTGATCGTGTTCGGCCTCTTCCTCGTAGCTCGGACGCTGCGGGGCGGCGGGGCGATAGGCCTGCTGCGGCTGCGGCGCGTGCTGCGGTGCCTGCGGCTCGGCGGCATGGCCGGTCATCCGGTTGATCAGCGAGTTGATGCCGAAGCGCGGCTTCTCGGCGGCCGGCTGCGGCATCGGCGCACGGCCGGCGCCCATCTGCGGCGCCGCGGGACGGGCCTGGCCGGGCTGCGACGGGGCCTTGTTCACCGCAGCCTGCAGCCGGGCCAGCGCCTCGGGCGAGGGCGTGCCGGGCGCGCGCGGACGCGGCGCCACGAAGGAGCCCGCGTCTTCCTCGACATGCAGCTCGCGGGCCGGTGCGGCGGCCGCGCGCGGCTGGTAGGCGGGCGGCGGCAGCTCGTCCGAGACCTCGCGCGTGGCGGGCTGCGGCGCCGGGGCGGCGGGCGCGTCGAAGAGGTTGCGCTCGGGCGCGGCCTGCGGTGCCGGCTGCGGCGCCACATGATGCGCGGCGGCGGCCGGAGCGGCGGCCGGCTCGTTGTGGCCCGACTTCAGCGGCTCGGCCATGGTGCGGCGCGGCACCGGCACCTCGACGGCGGCCGGGGCGGCATCGATCCCGGTCGCGACGACCGAAACCCGCATCATCCCTTCCATGTCCGGATCGAGGGTCGAGCCGACGATGATGTTGGCGTCCGGATCGACCTCTTCGCGGATCCGGTTCGCGGCTTCGTCCAGCTCGAACAGCGTCAGGTCGTAACCGCCGGTGATGTTGATCAGCACGCCCTTGGCGCCCTTGAGCGAGATCTCGTCAAGCAGCGGGTTGGCGATCGCCTTCTCGGCGGCCTGGATCGCACGGTCGTCGCCCGAAGCGTCGCCGGTGCCCATCATCGCCTTGCCCATCTCGTCCATCACCGAGCGGACGTCGGCGAAATCGAGGTTGATCAGGCCGGGGCGGACCATCAGGTCGGAGATGCCCTTCACGCCCTGATAGAGCACGTCGTCGGCCATCGCGAAGGCTTCGGTGAAGGTGGTGCGTTCGTTCGCCAGACGGAACAGGTTCTGGTTCGGGATGATGATCAGGGTGTCGACGACCTTCTGCAGCGCCTCGATGCCCTGCTCGGCCTGACGCATCCGCTTCGCGCCCTCGAACTGGAACGGCTTGGTCACCACGCCCACGGTCAGCACGCCAAGCTCGCGCGCCGCCTGTGCGATGATCGGCGCGGCGCCGGTGCCGGTGCCGCCGCCCATGCCGGCGGTGATGAAGCACATGTGGGCACCGGCGAGATGGTCGACGATCGCCTCGATGCTTTCCTCGGCGGCGGCGGCGCCGACGGAGGGACGCGCCCCCGCGCCCAGCCCCTCGGTCGCCTTCAGGCCCATCTGCACCCGTGCCTGCGACCGCGACTGCTGCAGCGCCTGCGCATCGGTGTTGGCCACGACAAACTCGACCCCGTCGAGCTGCTTCTCGATCATGTTGTTGACCGCGTTGCCGCCCGCACCACCGACGCCGAACACGGTGATCCGCGGCTTGAGGTCTTCGTGATCCGACATCATCAGATTCAAGGTCATGGGTTTCCGCCTGTGTTTTGTGCTGATCGGCCCTGTCCCCGGCCGAAACGTCCCCGTAATTCCCTTAGTTTTATCTGCGAATCCGAGAAACGTCACTCAAAAAACACAGGGGAAGCACAAAATCTGGAGCGCAGCCGCGCCCGTTCAGCGGTATTTCGCGCATACCTCTGCATCTGGTGGAAAACGAATCGGACCAGCCCCGGCCCTTGCGTTTCACCAGTTGTCGCGGAACCAGCGCAGCGCGCGCCGGAACGACCGGCCGCCCAGCTTCTCGGCCGGGATCTCGAAATCCCACCATTCGTCCTGCGGATGCGCGGCAAAAAGCGCGAGCCCGACGACCGAGGAAAAGCCCGAGCCGGTCGCGGCCTGCGGCAGCCCCTGCACCCGCAGGGGCCGGCCAAGACGCACGTTCTGGCCGAGGATGCGTGCCGCGAGCCCGTCGAGGCCGGGGATCTGGCTGGCGCCGCCGGTCAGCACGATCTGCTGGCTCGGCAGGTGGTCGAAGCCCGCGACATCCAGAAGCGCCCGCACCTCCTCGAGGATCTCCTCGACGCGCGGCCGCATGATGCCGATCAGCTCGGCACGGCTGACGCGGCGACGGTCCTTTTCCCAGTCGCCCGAGTTGCCGGCGAGCTCGATCATCTCGCGGTCATCCATGCCGGTCGCGACGACGCCACCGTGAAACGTCTTGATCCGCTCAGCCGTCGCCATCGGCACCTGCAGCCCCGCGGCGATGTCGCGGGTGACGTGATCGCCGCCCATCCGCACCGCATCGGCAAAGATCATGTGTTTCTTCATGAAGATCGACACCGCGGTGGCGCCGCCGCCCATGTCGATGCAGGCCGAACCGAGCTCCTGTTCGTCCTCGACGAGCGAGCTCATCCCCGAGACATAGGCCGAGGAGGCGATCCCCGCGAGCTCGAGGTCGCAGCGCCGGATGCAATAGATCAGGTTCTGCACCGCCGCCGCATCGACGCTGAGCAGGTGCATGTCGACCGCGAGCCGCGCACCGACATGGCCGCGCGGATCATTCAGCCCCGACCGGTGATCGAGGGCGAAATTGACCGGATGGGCATGCAGCACCTCGCGGCCCGACCCGATGTCGGGCATGTCGCAGGAGGCAAGCACGCGGGCGAGATCCTGCTCGTCCACCTGCGCCCCCATCACCTCGACCTCGCCGGCCAGGCCATAGCTGCGCGGCACGGCACCCGAGAAGCAGGCGATGACATGGTCGACGCGGGTGTTGGCCATCTTCTGTGCCGCCTGCACCGCGGTGCGGATCGCGCGTTCGGTCTCGGCCATGGCGTCGATCTCACCGAAGCGCACGCCGCGCGAGCGGGTGGTGGCGGCGCCGATGACGCGGAAGCTCGACTGCCCGGCGAGCGAGCCGACGCCTTCGGCGTCGCGCGTCGCGTCGTCATTGTCGAAGCGCAGCACGAGGCAGGCGATCTTCGAGGAACCGATGTCGAGAAGAGCGATCACCCCGCGCTGCAACGCCGCCTTGCGCATGTTCCGCATCGCCCGCTGGGCCTGGTAGAAATCGGTCATTGGGACACCTTCACACTGTTCAGCGCGCCGGCGCTGATCGCCCGGTACTGGGCCAGCGCCGGGGCGCTGAGCCGGATCGTCGGGCGCTCGGCATTGCGCATGTCGAGCCGGGTGAAATCGCGGCTCAGCAGGTCTTCGGCGGCATCGAGGGCGAGCACCCGCTCGACCGCCTGCACCGGGTTCTCCTCGGGCAGCAGGATGCGCTGGTCACGGTCGAGGACCAGATCCCACCGCCGCTCGCCCATCCGCACCAGACCGCGCGCGCGCGGCAGGATCGGTTTCGCCGCGGCCAGGATCAGCAGCGCCTCGGGCACGGCCTCGTCCGCCCCCTCCCCCGCAATCAGCGGCAGGTCGGGGCGCGCGTCGCGGCGGGTCAGCGAGGCGGTGCGGTGCCCCATCTCGTCGAGCATCTCGATCCCCGAGGGCGTGCGCCACAGGATCACCGGTTCGCGCTCGGTCACCTTGACATCGAGCGCGCCGCCGGTGCGCACGATCAACGACACGTCCTTCACCGCGTCGAGGCGGGCGATGGTGTCGTGATAGGCGCCGAGATCGATGGCAAAGCGCGAGGCCGGAAGCTGAACCGGCAGCATCGCGCGCACCGCCTGTTCGACCTCGGGGCTCGCGCCTTCGACGGTCAGGGTCGAGACCCGGAATTCGGGCCGGTTCTGGATCGAGAGTTTGATGTCCTCGAGCTGCGCCATCGCATCGGCCCGCCGCCCCTCGTCGCCAAGCCAGAGCCCGAGCCCGAGGGTGACGACGAAGACCGGCACACCGATGCGGGTGAAGGCGCGCACGAAGGGGGTCAGCCACAGCCGCTGCAGCCGGAACGCGAGGCGCGAGGGCGCCGGATCGCGCCGCATCCCGCCGGCGCGCGGCTTCACCGACACCCGGCGCTGGCCGGCCTGCAGCAGGTAGCGCGGTTCCGCCTTCAGCGATCGCATGAGGCCCCCTCCACCATCCAGCGGCAGAGCTCGGGGAAGCTGATCCCCTCGGCCGCCGCCTGTTCGGGGGCGAGCGAGGTCGGCGTCATCCCGGGCTGGGTATTGGTCTCGAGCAGCACGATGCCATCGACGCCGCGGCTGTCGTCCCAGCGGAAATCGGTGCGCGACAGGCCGCGGCAGCCAAGCGCCCGGTGCGCGCGCAAGGCATAGTCCTGGCAGGCGCGTAACACGTCCTCGGGCAGCTCGGCCGGGCAGACATGGCGCGAACCGCCTTCGGCATACTTGGCATTGTAGTCATACCAGCCGGTGGTGATGATCTCGGTCACCGCCAAGGCGTGATCCTCCATCACCGAGCAGGTCAGCTCGCGGCCCGGCGCATAGGTCTCGACCATCACCGTCTCGGGCATCGCGGCGGAAAGCTGCGGCGGCCCGTTCGAGCCTTCGGTAACGATATAGACGCCGACCGAGGAGCCCTCGTTGTTGGGCTTGACCACATAGGGCGCGGGCAGCACGTGGCGCACGCAGACCTCGGCCTTCGTCGCCAGAACGCTTTCCACCACCGGCAGGCCGGCGGCGCGATAGGCGGCCTTCGAGCGGGTCTTGTCCATCGCCAGCGCCGAGGCCAGCACGCCCGAATGAGTATAGGGCAGGCGCAGCCATTCGAGCAGGCCCTGGACACAGCCATCCTCGCCCCAGCGGCCATGCAGCGCATTGAACACGCAATCGGGCCTGGCGGCGGCCAGCTGCGCCGGCAGATCCGGCCCCGCGTCGATCTCGATGACCTCGAATCCCGCCACCCTGAGCGCCTTGGCGCATTCGCGCCCGCTCGACAGGGACACCTCCCGCTCCGCGGAAGGTCCACCCATCAAGACCGCCACAAGGTGGGATGCCCTGCTCGACATGCCCGCCACTTTCGCCTCTCCCGGGGTTTGCCCCCGTGGAATAATTTTCGCTACGACTGCGCGCCGCGGATCAATATTCGCCGACGCGCATGATTTCCCACTCTAGCGAAATTCCCTGCGTCTGCAAAACCTTTTTGCGCACATCCTCACCCAGCCCCTCTAGATCTTGTGCCGTGGCGCCGCCGGTGTTGATCAGGAAGTTCGAGTGCATCGCACTCATCTGCGCGCCGCCGCGGCGCGCCCCGCGCATGCCGGCCTCGTCGATCACCTTCCAGGCCTTCAGGTCATGCACGTCGTCGGCCCGCCCGGTCGAGGAAAAGCCCGCCGGGTTGCGGAAGGTGGAGCCGGCCGAGCGCTCCTTCGTCGGCTGGCTGGCGTCGCGCTTGGCGATCTGATCGGCCATCCGCGCCTCGAGCGCGGCGGGCTCGCCCCGTTCGGCGCGGAAGGTGGCGGCGGTCAGCACCGCGCCCTCGGGTAAGGTGCTCGAGCGATAGGCCAGATGCAGATCGGCCGCGGGGATCACCACGCGCTCGCCCGTGCGCAGCACCGCCTCGACCTCGATCAGATGGTCGGCGGTGTAGCTGCCATAGCAGCCCGCATTCATCCGCACCGCGCCGCCGATCGAGCCCGGGATGGTGCGCAGGAAGGTCAGGTCGAGCCCCGCCTCGGCCGCGCGCCGCGCGACATGGGCATCCAGCGCCGCGGCGCCCGCCCGCACCCGGCCCTCGCCCGCCATGACCTCGATCGCGTTGAAGCCGCGGCCAAGCCGGATCACCACCGCCCGGATGCCGCCGTCGCGCACGATCAGGTTCGAGCCCACGCCCATCGGGAAGACCGCCACCCCGGCCGGCAGCGCGGCCAGGAAGGCCGCAAGGTCCTCGACATCGGCGGGCTGGAAGAACCAGTCGGCCGGGCCGCCAACGCGCAGCCAGGTGAGATCGGCAAGCGGGCGGTTGCGGCTGAGCGTGCCGCGCGGGGTATAGGCGAAGCTGTCCATGACCCCCCGCTTAGCTTGCTGCCGGCGGCCGGGCAAGAGGCCAGCCGGCCCGATCACCCGGTGGCATCAATCACCACCTCGTAGTCGAGCGTGGTCGTCACCCCCGGCCCACGGAACCCACCCTCGAGCGGCAGCGTCCCCGCCTGCCCCGGCGCGACGCACAGCGCCACATGTCCGTCCGTCACCGCCAGCCCATGCGTCGGGTCATAGCCGCGCCAGCCCTGCCCCGGCAGCAGCACCTCGGGCCAGGCGTGCAGATGGCGCCGGCCGTCGATGCTTTCGGCCTGCGCCTGATAGCCCGAGACGAAGCGCGCCGGGATCCCCTGCGCCCGCGCCGCGGCGATGAACAGCATGGTCAGATCGCGGCAGGCCCCCTTCGCCGTCGCCAGCGTCTCGGCCGGGGTCTGGGCATTGCCGGTCAGGCGGATATGGCGGTCGGTGCGGGTGAACAGCGTCTCGTTCAGCGCGGCGAGGAAGTCCTCGGCCCGGCCGCGGGTGGCGGCGGCAAGGCTGGCGGCGAAGGCCGCGACCTCGGGGGCGATGGGCTCGGACGGCAGGAAGGGCGAGGGCGCAGGCGCGGCCCAGGGCAGCGCCGGCAAGGCCTCTGCCGGCGGCGCAGGCACGTGGGTGTCGAGGGTGAAGCGGCTCTCGATCACCAGCTCGCGGGTCTTGCGGCCGAAGGTCAGCCGGGTCAGCGGGTTGCCCCAGACGTCGGTGCGATCGACCCGGGTCACCGGCGCCGGCGTCACCGCGATCTCGGCCGCATGCAGCGTCACCCCCTCGGTCCGCGGGCTCAGCCGCAGCCGCTGCGGGCCGAGCCGCACCGGCGCGGAATAGCCGTAGCGGGTGAGATGACGAACGGTGAAGCGCATCGGGGCCTCCTGCCTTGCCCGGGCAGGATAGGCCGCAAGGCCTGTGTGCACCAGTGCCGTGCTCAGCCCCCGGCCTTGCGTCCGATGCGGAGCAGACGGCGGAAGAGAAAGCGCAGCGGCCAGCGCAGCACCGAGGCCTGCGCGGCGAGCAGCAGCCCGCCGACGACCGGTCCCTCGGCCACGAAGACCCAGACCAGCAGCGGCAGGCCGGTGACGATCAGCGCGATACCGCCCGGCCAGTGAAAGCGCCGCGGCGCAAGCCCGATCAGCGTGGCAATCAATGCCCAGAGGCAGGCGGCAATCAGCGCAGCGCTCATGCCAGCCCCGCGAAGGAGGCGGCAAGCGCAGCCCCCGAGGCGAGCGCGCCGAAGACCGGCACCGCCATCGGCACCCGGAACGGCGCGGCGGGCGCACGCCGCTTCAGCCCGATCAGCGCGAGGTTCACCAGCACGAAGACGCACAGCAGCACGGTGGTGGTCAGCTGCGCCAGTGCCGCGACCGGCAGCGCGAGCGCCGCGACCAGCATCAGCGCGCCCGCCAGCAGCGTCGCCGCCACCGGCGTGCCAAGCCGCGGGTGGGTATGGCGGAAGACGCCGAGCACCGGCAGCCGCCGGCCGAGCCCGTAGAGCACCCGCGCCGCCATCACGACCTGCGCCAGCACCCCGTTCAGCGCCGCCGCGACCGCAATCGCCGGCAACAGCGCCCGCGGCGCCGAGGCCTTCGCCCAGACCTCGGCAAGCGGGCTTTCCGACCGTGCCAGATCGGCCGGCGCCACGGCATGGACCGCGGCGGCCGAAACCGCGACGTAGAGGAGCGTGGTGATGACGAGTGCCGCCAGGATCGCGCGCGGCAGGGTGCGGGTCGGGTCACGCACCTCCTCGGCCATGTTCACGATGTCCTCGAAGCCGATGAAGGCGAAGAAGGCGAGCGCCGCCCCTGCGGCAATCCCCGACCAGGGCACCGCGGCGGCGATCTCGGGCGCGGTGGGCGCACCCGCCCCGGCCCAGATCACCAAAAGCAGCCCCGCGACCTCGATCACCGTCAGGATCGCGGCAAAGCCGATCGACTCGAGCACGCCCCAGAGCGCGATCACCGTCAGCAGCAGGCCGAGGGCAAGGATCAGCGGCGCCGAGGGCAGCGGCAGCAGCAGGGTCAGATAGCCGACCCCGCCGCGCAGCACTGCGGCCGCCGAGATCACCCCCGAGAGCACGATGGCAAGCCCCACCAGCGCGCCAAGCGCGCGCGAGGCGAGCCCCGCCTCGACATAGGCGACCTCGCCCGCGGCCTCGGGCAGACGGGTGGAGAGCTCGGCATAGGAGAGTGCGGAGGGCGCGGCAATGAGGCCCGCCAGCGCGAAGGCAAGCGGCGTCCAGCCGCCCGCATGGCCCGCCACGGCGCCGACCAGCACATAGATGCCGGCGCCGACCATCACCCCCACGCCATAGGCGGTCAGCAGGACGGGGCCGAGGCGACGCTTCAGCTCCCCGCCCTGCGCCATCTCAGGCGCCGAGGATGTTGGGCAGGTTGTTCGCCCAGGCCGAGATCGTGCCGGCGCCAAGGCAGACGACGATATCGCCGGGCCGCGCCTGCTCTTTCACCAGCCGCGCGAGATCCTCTTCGTTGAAGAGGGCGCGGGCGTGGCGGTGGCCGTGACGGATCAGCCCGGCCACAAGATCGTCGCGCGTGGCGCCCGGGATCGGGTCCTCGCCCGCGGCATAGACATCGGCAATCGCCACCACATCGGCCTCGTTGAAGCAGGTGCAGAAATCGTCGAAGAGGCTGTGCAGGCGCGAGAAACGGTGCGGCTGATGCGCCGCAATCACCCGCGCGCCCGGCGTGCCCGACACATATTGCCGCGCCGCCTTCAGCACCGCGGCAATCTCGACCGGGTGGTGGCCGTAATCATCGATGATGGTGACGCCGCCCAGCACCTCGCCCACCTTGGTGAAGCGCCGGTTGACGCCGCCGAACTGCGCCAGCGCCTCGCGGATCTCGTCCTTCTTCATGCCGAGGTGGCGCGCGACCGCAATCGCGGCAAGGCTGTTCGAGACGTTGTGGTTGCCCGGCATCGGCAGCGAGCAGCCCTCGATCTTCGCCTCGGCCCCCTCGTTTTGCAAAAGCACGTCGAAATGCGCCCGGCCTTCCGAGAAGCTGAGGTTGACCGCGCGCACATCGGCCTGGGCGTTGAAGCCGAAGGTGGTGACGCGGCGGTCGGTGACGCGACCGACGAGGGCCTGCACCTCGGGGTGGTCGGTGCAGCACACCGCCATGCCGTAGAACGGGATGTTGGTGACAAAGTCGTAGAAGCCCTGCCGCAGGTTCTCGATCGTGCCCCAGTGCTCCATGTGCTCGGGGTCGATGTTGGTGACGATCGCGATGGTCGCCGGCAGCCGGTTGAACGAGCCGTCCGATTCATCGGCCTCGACCACCATCCACTCGCCCTCGCCCGCCCGCGCGTTCGAACCGTAAGCGTGGATGATGCCGCCGTTGATGACGGTCGGATCGAAGCCGCCCTTGTCGAGCAGCGTCGCCACCATCGTCGTGGTCGTGGTCTTGCCATGGGTGCCGGCGACCGCGATGTTCGACTTCAGCCGCATCAGCTCGGCCAGCATCTCGGCGCGGCGCACCACCGGCAGCTTGCGCCGGCGCGCCTCCTCGAGCTCGGGGTTGCCCTTCTTGATCGCCGAGGAGATCACCACCACCGCGACGTCGTCGGTGATGTTCTCGGCGCGCTGACCCTCGTGGAAGGTGGCGCCCAGCTCGACCAGCCGGTCGGTGATCTTCGAGGCCTTCGCGTCCGAGCCCTGCACCTTGTAGCCGAGCGTCATCAGCACTTCGGCGATGCCCGACATGCCGATGCCGCCGATGCCGATGAAGTGGATCGGGCCCAGTTCCCCGGGAAGTTTCGTGGCAGCGCTCATTTCGGTTGTCCTGCAAGTTTCTCGACGATTTCGACCAGCCGCCCGGTGGCATCGGGGATGCCGTAGCCGAGCGCGGCCTGCGCCATCTGCACCGCACCCTCGGGATTGTCCAGCACCAGCGCGACCTGGGCCGAGATGCTCTCGGCGGTGGCCTGCGCCTCGGGCACGAGGATCGCGGCGCCGGCCTCGGTGAGACCACGGGCATTCGCCGTCTGGTGATCGCCGGTGGCGGCGGCATAGGGGATCAGGATCGCGGGGCGGCCGATCACCGAGATGTCGGCGACCGAGGAGGCGCCCGAGCGCGAGATCACAAGCTGGCACTCGGCCAGCCGGCGCGGCACGTCCTTGAAGAAGGGTTCGACCTCGGCCGCGATGCCGGCCACGGCATAGGCCACCGTGACGCGCTCCATGTCCTCGGGGCGGGCCTGATGGGCAACGCGCAGCCGGCCGCGCAGCGGCGCGGGCAGCGACGCAAGCGCCGCGGGAACGACATCCGAAAGCACCCGGGCGCCTTGCGATCCGCCGATCACCAGCACCGAAAGCGGCCCCTCGCCGGGCGGAGTGTAGGGGGCGGCGGCGCATTCGATGATCGCGGCGCGCACCGGGTTGCCGGTGTGCACCCCCGCCACGCCGGGCGGCAGATCGGTGGGCCAGGTGCCGCAGGCGAAGGCGTCGACATGGCCGGCAAAGACCCGGTTCACCCGCCCCATCACGCCGTTCTGCTCGTGGATCGCGCGCGGCACGCGCAACAGCCAGGCGGCGCTGAGCGCGGGGATCGTCGGATAGCCGCCAAAGCCCACCACCGCGGCGGGGCGGTCGGCCAGGTCATGACGGATCGCGGTGAAGATGCCGCCAAGGATGCGGAACGGCACGACGAGCTTCGCCAGCGCGCCCCCCCGCGCGAAGGTAGCCGAGGCCACCTCCTCGACATGGACGACATGCGGGAAGCCGCCGGTATAGCGCGCGCCGCGCGCATCGGTCGACAGCTTGACCCGCCAGCCGCGGCGCACCATCGCCTCGGCCAGCGCCTGCGCCGGGAACATGTGCCCGCCGGTGCCGCCCGCGGCGATCAGCAGAAGCGGTGCTTTCGGAGCGGCCATGGCGGCCTCCTTCACTTGCGGCGGGCGAGGATGTCGGAGATCTCGCCCTGCGGCCGGGTGCGGGTGAGCGCCAGCAGGAAGCCAAGCGCAATGCCCGAGGCGATCACCGACGAGCCGCCATAGCTGACGAAGGGCAAGGTCATCCCCTTCGCCGGCAGCAGACGCACCGCGACGCCCATGTTGATCAGCGCCTGCACGCCGAAGGCGCAGGCAAGCCCCGAGCCCGCCAGCCGGGTGAAGGGATCGCGCTCGCGCATCAGCCGCAGAAGCGAGCGCACGACGACGATCGCATAAAGCGCGATGATGATCATCACCAGGATCAGGCCGTATTCCTCGGCCGCGACAGCGATGATGAAGTCGGTGTGCGCATCGGGCAGCGACCATTTCACCGTGCCCTCGCCGACGCCGACACCGAAGAAGCCGCCCTCCTGGATCGCGTTCGTGGCATAGCCGATCTGCGTGCGCGGGTCGATCTCGGTGCTCAGGAAACCGTTGATACGACGGGCGAAGTGCTCGGACATGTTATAGGCGAAGAGCCCGCCCGCAGCGGTCAGCCCGGCGATGGCGGTGAGTAGGAAGATCGGCGCGCCGGCGATGAAATACATCACCATCCAGCTGAACAGGACCAGCGAGGCCTGGCCGAAGTCGGGCTGCAGTGCCAGCAGCACCACGATGAAGACGGTGAGCAGGAAGGAGTAGAGCCGGCCGGGCGGGCCCGCGACCTCATGCGCCGCGGCCATGAACCAGGCGGCGATGATGACGAAGCCGGGCTTGAGGAACTCGGAGGGCTGCACCGAGGCGAAGCCGAAGGAGATCCAGCGCACCGCGCCTTTGCCGAAATCGGTGCCGATCACCGGCAGCGCCAGGATCGCGAGGAAGGCGAAGAAGAAGCCGATCACCCCGATGCGGCGGACCTGGGTCGGGCTCAGCATCGAAATGAGCAGCATGGCGATGATGCCGAGCGAGCCGAAGAACGCCTGCCGCTTGACGTAGTAGAAGGGTTCGAGCCCGTTCTTTTCCGCAAGCGGCACCGAGGCCGCGAGACCAAGCAGCATGCCGACGCCGAACAGCATCAGGATCGCCGAGAGCGCCCATTTGTCGATCGTGCGCCACCAGCGCGGAAGAACAGGTTCACCTGCCCGAACGGGCACGGTGCCGAACACCATCTCTGTCATGGGCCTACCGCCGTCACTGCCTCGAACACGCCCGTTTTTCCGGGTCTGGCGAGGAGTCTAGCGCATTGCCACGCGGCTGCCTAGGGGAACGTGGCCCGAACGCGCAAGGATGGCGGCACACTGCCGCGCCGCCTTTGCCGCGCCGCCGCACTGTGCCATGATAGCGCGAACATCGACGGACGGAGGCGGCAATGAAAGTCGGGATCGTGGGCGCGGGAATGGTGGGCTCGGCCGCCGGATCGGCACTCGCCCTGCGGGGCGGGGCAAGCGAGGTGGTCTTCGTCGACCGCAATGCAGCGCTGGCACAGGCCCAGGCCGAGGACATCGGCCATGCCGTGCCCTTCGCCCATCCCTGCCGGCTGAGCGCGGGCGAGTATGACGCGCTCGAGGGCGCCGAGGTGGTGATCCTCTCGGCCGGCGTCGCGCAGAAGCCGGGCGAGAGCCGGCTCAGCCTGCTCAGCCGCAACGCCGAGGTCTTCGCGAGCGTGATCGGCGGCGTGCGCGCCGCCGCCCCCGGGGCGATGCTGCTCGTCGCCTCGAACCCCGTGGACATCATGACCCAGGTCGCGCTGCGCGCCTCGGGCCTGCCGCCCGAGCGGGTGATCGGCTCGGGCACGATCCTCGACACCGCGCGCTTCCGCAGCCTCCTTGGCGCCCATCTCGGCATCGCGCCGCAATCGGTGCATGCCTATGTGCTGGGCGAGCATGGCGACAGCGAGGTGCTGGCCTGGTCCTCGGCGCGGGCGGGCACCGAACCCGTCGCCCGCTTCGGCGCCCAGCTTGGCGCGCCGATCACCGAAGAGGTGCGCGCGCGCATCGACGCGGGCGTGCGCCGCGCTGCCTACCGCATCATCGAGGGCAAGGGCGCCACCTGGTATGGCATCGGCGCGGGGCTTGCGCGCATCGTGCAGGCGATCCGCGACGATCAGGGCGCGGTGCTCTCGGTCTCGATCGTGGCGCCCGAGGTCGAGGGCGTGCCCGACATCGCGCTGAGCCTGCCGCGCGTCGTCGGCCGCAAGGGCGTCAGTGCGACGCTGATGCCCGAGATGAGCGAGACCGAGACCGCGGCGCTGCGCGCCTCGGCCGAGGTGCTGAAGGAAAGCACGCAGGGGCTGTGGTGAGCGAAATCTTCGGCGCCTTCCTGCGCCTTGGCCTGACCAGTTTCGGCGGACCGACCGCGCATATCGGCTATTTCCGCACCGAGTTCGTGCTGCGCCGCGGCTGGCTGGGCGAGGCCGACTTCGCCGAGCGGCTGGCGCTGGCGCAATTCCTGCCGGGACCGGCCTCGTCGCAGCTCGGCCTCGCGATCGGGCTGCACCGCGGCGGGGTGGCCGGCGCACTTGCGGCCTTCCTCGGCTTCACCCTGCCCTCGGCGCTGCTGATGACGCTCGCCGGGCTGTCGGCGCAGGCACTGCCGGGCGGCGCCGCGGCGGGCGCGATCGCCGGGCTCAAGCTCGTCGCCCTCGCGGTGGTGGCGCAGGCGCTGTGGGGCATGGCGCGCAGCCTTTGCCCCGACACCGCGCGCCGGCTGCTGGCGCTCGCCGCCTGCGCGGCGCTGCTCGCGCTGCCCGCCGCAGCGCTGCAGATCGGCGTGATCGCGCTGGCCGCCGCGTTCGGCGCCAGCCGGCCGATGCCCGCCGCAGCCCCGGCGCGGATGACCGAGCGCTGCCGCGCCCTCGGCCCGGGGCTGGCGCTTGCCTGCCTGGCGCTTGCCGCCCTGCCCTTCGCCCGCCCCTACCTCGGCGCGGGCGCGCTCGTCTTCGGCGGTGGCCATGTGGTGCTGCCGCTCCTGCGCGAGGCGCTGCCCGGCGTCGGCGCCGAGACCTTCCTCGCCGGCTATGGCCTTGCGCAGGCGATGCCCGGCCCGCTCTTCACCTTTGCAAGCTATCTCGGCGCGGCGACGGGCGGGATCGGCGGCGCGCTGATCGCCACGGCGGCAATCTTCGCCCCGGGCTTCGCGCTTTACGCGCTCGCCCTGCCGCTCTGGTCGCGGATCGGCGCAAACGGGCGCGCGCGCGGCGCGGTGGCGGCGGTGAATGCCGCGGTGGTCGGCGTGCTTGCCGCGGCCTTCCTCACCCAGATCCTGCCCGCCGGGCTGCACGACGGCCGCGCGGCAGGGATTGCCGTGCTGCTTCTGGCGCTCGCCTTCGGCACCCGGCTGCCGCCGGTGGCCCTTGTCGGCCTGGGGGCGGGGCTGGGCGCGGTGCTGCTTTAGTGGCCTCAGTCCGGCAGTGCCGCGACCAGTGCGGCGAAATGCTCGCCCCGCTTCTCGAAGCTCTTGTACTGATCGAAGCTCGCCGCGGCCGGCGCCAGCAGCACGGTGTCGCCGGGCTCCGCCTCGGCCGCCGCGCGCGCCACCGCCGCCTCCATCGTCTCGCAGATCTCATGCTCGAGCGGGGCAAGCTCCAGCGCGAAGTCGCGCCCCGAATGGCCGATGAAATAGGCCTTCTTCACCGCGCCGAGCAGCGGGCGCAGCGCGGCGACACCGCCTTCCTTGCCGAGCCCCCCGGCGATCCAGCGGATGTTCGGGAAGGCCTCGAGCGCCTTCGCCGCGCTGTCGACATTCGTCGCCTTGCTGTCGTTCACATAGCGCACGCCGCGCTTTTCCGCGACGGTCTGCGAGCGGTGCGGCAGGCCCGCGAAGCTGTGGAAGGCCGCCTCGATCACCCGCGGCGCAAGGCCGAGCGCGCGACAGGCGGCATAGGCCGCGCAGGCGTTCTGGTGGTTGTGCGCGCCGGGCAGGCCGGTGACCTCGCGCAGGTCGATCGAGGCGACCTGCCGGCCCTTGCGCCACTCCGTCAGGAAGCTCTTGCGCGCGAACACCGACCAGCCGAAGGCGCCGAGCTTCTGCGCCGAGGAGACCCGGATCACCCGGTCATCCTCGCGCGAGCTGGCCATCTGATTGGCCAGATAGACGCCTTCGGGTTCGTCGACACCGATCACCGCGCGATCCGGCCCGCCCTCGGCAAAGAGGCGCCGCTTCGCCGCGAAATAGCCGCCATAGCCGGCGTGACGGTCGAGGTGGTCGGGCGAGAGATTGGTGAAGACCGCGATGTCGGGGGTCAGCGCGCGGGCGAGGTCGGTCTGATAGCTCGACAGCTCGAGCACCACCACCTCGCCGTCGATCGCCGGCTCGAGGTCCAGCACGCCGCGCCCGATGTTGCCCGCCATCTGCGTCGGCCGGCCCGCCTGTTCGAGGATGTGGTGAATGAGCGCCGTCGTCGTCGACTTGCCGTTCGAGCCGGTGACGCAGACCGTGCGCGGCGTCACATCGAAACTGTCCCAGTCGGCCGTCGCCCAGGAGCGGAAGAACAGCCCGATGTCGTTGTCGACCGGGATCCCCTCGGCCATCGCCTGCGCGATCACCGGGTTCATCTTCGGATAGAGATGCGGAATGCCCGGCGAGGTGATCAGCGCCGAGATCCCCTCGAAGGCGCCCTCGCGGCCAAGGTCGGTGCAGCTCCAGCCCGCCGCCTCGGCCTTCGCCCGTGCCTCGGGGCTGTCATCCCACAGCACCGGCACCGCGCCCCCCGCTTTCAGCGCCGCCGCCGTGGCGAGCCCGGAACGCCCGAGCCCCAGAACCGCGACCTTGTGCCCCTCGTATCCCTGAACCGGAATCATCTGCTTTTCCTCGCGTCGGACGCGGGGGTTTCACACCCCCGCACCCCCGTGAGGTATTTGAAGCAAGGCGAAAGGGAAAGACCCTTCCCCTGCATTCATCTTGGCAAAAATACCTCGGGGGGTGAATTTGCCCGCAGGGCAA
>VSSQ01000414.1_pt1 | contig 23933 bp, 17 predicted proteins | sample 4763081 | NCBI WGS metagenome assembly VSSQ01 (sample SAMN12137344, study PRJNA551015) | bioreactor metagenome | isolation source: SDC9 anaerobic chlorinated ethene degrading culture | place: USA: Knoxville, Tennesee | collected 2015-01-01
TTTCTTCCTTCGTTGAAAGGTAGCTACTTATTCTTTCTTCCTTTGCAGAAGGGGGAGCCCTTCTTTTCATCTCAGCCCTTTGTGCTAAATACTTTTTCCCTTGACGAAGGGGGCCCTTCTTTTTCACTTCTTCCCTTGTGAAGGGTAGCCCCTTCTTTTCCTTGATGAAAAGAAGCAAAAATCAAGACTGCGCCTTCGCGTGCTAAAACTGTCTTCTTCCGTCTGAACGGAAATAAACTCGCTTCGCTCAAACAAATTTCCGCTTTAACCGCCTACAGAAGACAGTTTCTTAACGCCCGCTCCGACGAGGTCGGGTCCTTCTTTGCGGCTCGCCTCCGGCATCGCCCTTCCACCCCAACTTGAACAGCGCAGCGCATTCACGAAAGCAGGGGGAGGGGGTATTGGTTGAGGAAGTAGGGATTTGGCCTCAGCGGAGGGGACGTAAAGAAAACCAGGAAGGAAGCCGGAGAAGCGGAAAGCTGTTTGAGCGCAGCGAGTTCTTTCCGCGCGGCTGAGAGTATGGTTTTTAGTCCCCGCCGCGTCAGCCTTGATTTTTTTGATTCTTTTTTATCAAGAAAAAAGAATATATTAAAATGAATTTAGAAAGAAATAGCTTTAGACTGTAAAGCCAAAGCAATTACAGAAAAAAAAAGAATATATTAAAAACAAAAAAATAATCATATATTAATTACATTTACGCCATATTTTAAATAATCCTGTCTTTAATACGATGCGATATTGATTATGGCATTAATTTGTAAAAAGATGTCATGATTACGTATAGTCTTTTGTTAAATAATTTGAAATATTTGTGATATCCAGAATGCGTGAGAATAACTTTCGCCAGTAGAACATACGTCTTATAGAATTAAATTATGAATGAAACACTATATTTAGGGTTAATGAATTTTAAATACTCCCTGACTGATACTAAATCGGACTGTAACAATTTTACGTTGCAACAGATTGAAAAAAACGAAGTAATTGAGTATAAAAGAGATTGTTGCAATTTTGTTTTATTCGTAATGCAGGGTGAAATTGTTGTTTCCGACAAATCGATTTCAAAGAGTTTATCTGGGAATAAGATGCTGCTTATGACTATTCAGGAGGAGTGCATTCGGATAAAGGCTGTGGAAGATTCGGTCGTAATTGTTCTGAAGTTTTATAACGTAGAGAGTCTTATTCTGGAGAGCCTGCTTCAAAAATGCACAGAGGATATGAAACCCTGCCTCTTCTCTACAGAAACGATTTGTCCGGAACTGCTACGGTTTCTCTCTACCATCGAGGATTACATCAAGGCGGATGTCTTTTTTCAACATCTGTTCTACCTTAAATTAAATGAGTTTTTCGGACTGATTTCCATATATTATACGGAAGAGTCCTACTCTGCCTTTTTATCTCCGCTGCTATACTATAAAAGTAAGTTCAGATACATGGTGTTGTCTAACTACGAGCCGAATATAAATGTGATTGAGCTGGCACAAAAATGTAATATGTCTTTACGTAATTTTTCGAGACGTTTTACGGAGGAGTTCGGCATGTCGCCCGGAAAGTGGCTGATGGATAAAAAAGATGCGTTGATATTGGAAAGTTTATCCTCGGCCAACGCGGTGATGACTGCCATTGCCGAGAATTACGGCTTTGCATCGTCTTCTCATTTCTCCACCTATTGCCGGAAAAGATTCAATGATTCGCCGTATGGTCTGCATAAGAAATTGACAGCCAGAGCCGAGCGATGATTTATTTGTCTTGATTTTGCAAAAAGTTGGCAATAATTATTCATATATTATAATTTGAATTAGAGCAACTTTGCAGCAGATTGATAAAGTGATTAAAAACGGACCGTTTTGACTTATGTTTTACCGTTGTCTCCCTATTCCAGTGAATGATATTTATTAATTATTATAGATAATTTGAAATGAAAAGGTTCGTATTTTTGTTATTTTTCGCTGTATTCGCTGTTCATACCCACATGTATGGACAGAATGTAGCCGTGAAAAACAATCTTCTCTATGATTTGACTCTGACACCCAACCTGAGTGTGGAGGTAGGATTGGCACCTAAGTTTACCATGGATTTGCAAACAGGACTCAACCTGTTTACATTGGGCGACAATAAAAAGCTGAAGCATTATCTTATTCAACCCGAATTGCGGTACTGGTTCTGCGAACGGTTTAACGGCTTGTTCGTGGGAGCACATGCGCATGGAGGCCAGTTCAACGTGGGAGGTTTCAAATTGCCTTTCGGGTGGATTCCCGATATGGAAAACCATAGCTACGAGGGTTGGTTTATTGGTGGCGGTGCCAGTCTGGGCTATCAGTGGATACTGGGCAACCATTGGAACCTGGAGGCTTCGGCCGGGGTTGGCTATGCCCGTATTACCTACGATAAATACCATTGCGCCAATTGCGGGACGTTGGTAAAGTCGGATAAACTGAATTATCTGGGAGTTACAAAAGCGGCTATCTCGTTGATATACATTATAAAATAGCCTGAATATAAATCTTTTCAACACGATACAATGAAACGAATATACTTTGTTTTTATAGGATTATTGTGTGCATGCTTTCTGTTTGCACAAAACAAATACGAGAGGACTATCTCTTTTGGTGAAGCCAAGGTGACTCAAAAAGACAATGTTATGAAGCTGGATATGGAGATGGACTTGAGCGGCATGAAGCTTGCTTCTACCGGGATGGTGGTGCTTACTCCGGTGCTGACAGCTGCCGATGGAACAATAACCAGGGAGTTTGCCCCGGTGGTTGTAACCGGACGAAACCGTACCAAGGCTCTTAAACGCTCGCTTAAGCTGAATCATCAGCCTGCCTTTAGCATGGAGCCGCAGCTGTTTGTGAAACGTTCCAACGGTAAAGCACAGCGGGTGAATGTATCCCTGACTGCTCCCATGGAGAAGTGGATGCAGAACGCGGGGTTGTCTCTGCGTGAGGAGGTTACCGGTTGTGCTTCGTGCAAAATGGGTGGCAGAGATTGGTTGGTTGCCGACCGTATTATTCCTGCCCCGCACGTTCCTTCTTACCGCCTGGCCTATGTAGTGCCGGAGCCGGAACCGGTAAAGCAGCGCAGCGCCTCTTTTAAAGCGTACTTTAATTACAAGGTGGGTAGTCATATCTTGTTGCCCGACTATAAGACTAATGCTACGGAGTTTGCAAAAGTGGACCGGGTTATCAGCGAGATTAAGAATGATAAGGATCTTACAATAACCGAACTTGCTATTGAAGGGTATGCGTCGCCGGAAGGTACGTTTATCAGCAACATGACGCTTTCCAAAAATCGGGCCTACTCTTTTGCCTCGTATCTGGAAAAGACCTACGGTATAAGCAATGACCGGATCAAGGTGAGTTGGTTTGGCGAAGATTGGGACGGACTTAAGGATGCGATTCTGGCTTCCGACTTTAAGCAGGACCGGGAAAAAGTATTGGATATTATTGATAATGTAGATGTAATGGCCGGACGAGAGAGTAAATTGATGCAATTGTCGGGCGGTACCACCTACCGGATGTTGCTGGAGCAGTTCTTCCCGCCTTTACGACGGAATGAGTATCGGGTTGCTTATGTGGCCAGGGCTTTTAATGTGGAGGAGGCGAAGCAGATTCTTAAAACAAAGCCCGGATTGCTAAGTCTGAATGAGATGTATATGGTTGCAGGTAGTTATCCGTCGGACAGCAGAGAGTTTCGCGAAGTGTTCGATATTGCTGCAAGGTTGTATCCGGACAGTGAAGTGGCCATCGTTAATTCGGCCGCAGCCGACATCGAGAATAAAAACTACACCGCGGCTATCGAGCGACTGAAGAAAATCGAAAATAAACCGTATGCCTGGAACAATTTAGCCGTAGCTTATAGCTTGATGGGCAATAAGGAAAAGGCGGATGTGTATTTTAAGAAATGGGCTGAAAGTGGTGCATCTGAAAGTAAAATCAGCTGGAAAGAGATACAGGGAGAGAAGTAAAACAGAATTTATATCCGGTTTGTGGAACCTATATTTTACAAACAAATAGACCAACGATTAATATAATTTTAAATGATTAAACAATGAAAGTGAACAAACTATTTTTATCAGCAGCCGTTATCCTGGGTTTGGGATTTACTGGCTGTAGTAATGACGATGATGTACCATCGGGTGAAAAGGGTAACACGAATGTGAGTGTTACGCTGAAAATGTCGGCCGGGTCGCAGACTAAAGCGCTTCCCAATGATTACAATTACATTGGTGAGTGGGCCGGAAAGGATGATATCAAGACGGTAACTGTATACCTGGTTGACGGTTCGTCGGTTACATCTAAATCTCTTGAGGTAGGTGCCAGCGGCTCTGGCAAAGATTATGAAAAGATTGTAAGTGGAAGCGATATAACATTGGTTCCTAAAACAGTGAATGCGGCAATCAAGACTACGGCCGGAAGCAAGAAGGTATATGTACTGGTTAACGGTACAACACAGGTGGTGGATGCTTTGGCAAAGACTCCGGTGGCCGAGTTTGAAGATGCCTATACCCAGGTGGCATTGGCGATGGCCAATTCCGGTACAAGCACCACGGTGAGCACTTCGGCTGATAAGCTGGCTGTCAAGAATGGTACTACGGATGAAAAGATTGTGATGACCAACGTGGAGCCTAAGACAATTCTTGTTGAGGCCAATGTTACAGATACGGAAACGCTGGCTGCCACTGCTCCCAAGAACCGTGTGAGCCTCAACGTGGAAAGAGCGGTTGCCCGTGTAATGGTTTCTACAGAGGCTACTACCTATATTGTGCCATCTGCCGGAGGTTCTCCGCTGGGTACCATCTCAGATATCAACTGGGTATTGGCGCAAGGTGAGAATTCGTTGTATATTCAGCGTAAGGCCGATTATGCTACGCCTAATTTCGGCTTCATCCCTACGGAAGCAACGTATGCTGCTCAGGCTGGTAGCAAGTACGACTATTCGGGCTTGTTCGAAAACTATGTGGCTGCCGATCAATTTGGTGGTACTCCCGTTGCTACGATGGCCGATTATGCTACTGATCCCTTTGGAAAAGTAACGGCTGAGCTGAATGCGCAGCTTTCTGGTAAGTTTATCCTGCCTACTACGCACGAATATGGTGCGGGTGCGGCTTCAAAATACAAAAAAGGGAATACGGCTTATGTGCTTATCCGTGCTAAATTTACGCCTGCCGCTGCTGCTTTTGCCGATGGTTTGCCGTATACTCCGGGTGCCGACTTCTTCGTGGGTGCCAACGGTAAGTTCTATACTACTGCCGCAAATGCGGTTGATCCTGCCAAAGGCGGTGTAACCGGACAGAGTGTGGCTAAATATGTGAAAGGTAAGGTGCTGTATTATGCTTGGGTGAACCCGGATGCAGTTCCTGCATGGTATAATTCGCCGATAATCAGAAACAATGTGTATCATATCCATATTACCGGTTTCAAGAACCTGGGTACGAACTGGAATCCGCTATATCCGGAAGATCCCAATTCTCCCAGTCCGAAGAACCCGGATCCGAAGCCAAGTGTACCTGGTGTAACTGAGCCTGAGAATCCGATTGTTCCTACCGATCCGCTTACTACTTCCGAAACATGGATGAGTGTGGATGTAAAAGTGTTGCCATGGAAGCTTCATTCTTATTCGGTATCTCCCGGTATTTGATTTTCAGATAGATAAAAAAAGTAAAACACCGGAGGGGGCTTACCTCCTCCGGTTATATATACAAATAGCAATAGTTAAATAATTGAACGGATGAAGAATTTGCAAATCAAGACTATACTGGTATTGTTGGCGGCAGGGATTCTCTTTTGGGGGTGCGATTCCCTTATCTACGATGACCTGAAAGATTGCCCGCAGGGTGTTTATGTAAAATTCTATTCCAAAACCCCGTGTGCGGAAGATTCCTTATATATAGGAGAGGTATCTTCGATTACCGTATTTGCATTCGGTCAGGATGGGAAGTTAGCTGCTTCCGTGACTCGCCAGAAGGTAAATTTAAGTAGGGATTTTGAAGTTCTTGTTCCGGTATCGGATGGAAACTATTCGTTTATCGCCTGGGCGGGGATAAATGATAAATTTAAGATGAATACCTTCTCTCCGGGTGTTACTACCAGAGAGGATGTGATGACTACCCTCAATTCTGTTAATAATGTGGCTGCAGCTCTTTCTGCTACAGAACACATCTGGCAGGGAGAAAGTGCGGTTGTTTTTTTACCAGATCCGGAAGAATTTGGATCGGTATACAAGCATACGGCCATAAACTTACGCGAACTGACCAATAAGGTGCGGATTATCGTGGAATTCGATAAAACGACCATGAAGACCTATGATATAAAGAAATTGAATGTGGCTGTTTCGTCGGCCAACGGAACCTTGAATATTGACGGAAGTATGCCCTTGAATGCTCCGGTGCTTGCTTACGCTCCCACCGAAACGAAAATGGAGGGGAACTCTGCGAGCTGGCTTTATTCTATGCTGGCCCTGAAGACGGGGTACAACAATATGTTGAAAATAACCTATACCGGAAACGATAAGGAGGAGACGGTGTTTAACGGCGACCTGATTGCCAGTATCCTGCTGAGAGCCGTGGAGAGTGGTGTGAATCTGGATTGCGAGAACGATTTTACGGTGAAGTTGCTTATAAAGGATTATTGTGCAGAATGTTGGACGCACTTCAGCTGTTCCATCTATGTAAATAACTGGCTTGTACATAGCTATAATACAGATTTAGAAATTTAAGCGTACAGGTCCGTATAACCAAATAGAATATGAATGTAAAACTACTATATTTCCTGACTGCTTGCTTGCTTTTAGCTTTGGGGGCTTGTGATTCGCTGATTTACGACGATCGGGAAGGATCGCACGAAACCGAAGAGGGGCCGGTGGTGTACTTGTCTGTCACCAAGGCACAGGCTGCGGGACTGGAATCATTGAATGCGGATGCTGCGGATTACGAAGATCGTGTGCATGATCTGGCCTTGCTGGTGTTCGACTCGGCCACGGGCGAAAAGGTGGGCGAATACTTTGACGAGAATATTCCGTTCGGGGTAAAGGAAAAGAGCTTTACCGTAAAGTTGACTCCGGGCACCCGCGATTTTTATTTTATTGCCAATATGCCGATGACCGAGCTGAAAGCGATCGGTTCCAAGGGGGTTATGCAGACCTACATGAGTAGTTTGCGTAACCTGGATGCCGACTTGTATCTGGGGGCTACGGTGAACAAGGGTTTCCCGATGTCGAGGGTTTACCTGAACCAACAGGTAACCGAGGGTGGCACTGTATACACTCCCTTGCCTTTCCGTCCCAATGGCGAAGACCGGGTGAATCTGATCCGGACAGTGGCCAAGCTGGAGGTGGTGATAGAAGGTGGGGCTACCGGTGCAGGTGTCCAGAATATTTATTATAAGAATGCCTTCCGTCAGTTTGGATTTACGGAGGGTGCTTATCCGGCTTCGGTGAGTTATTACGAGGATAAACCCTTGAAGAAGGTGGGTGACTCGTATATCTATTATATGCCGGAAACGATGATAAATGCTGTCAGCTGGAGTGCTGCAGCGGACCATAAGCCTGTGAATTATTTCAGGATCGAGATGGCTGGGGGGATTGCGTATGATATCCCCATCATAACAGACAATCGTGTAATTACGGATACCAATTATATGACTTTTGCAACGGGGAAGAATCCTGCCGACTTGCCCGACTATTCGCTATACCGCAACAGGCATTATTATTATCTCATTAAAAACCTACAGAAAATAGAGATCATGTACTCTGTGGATCCGTGGAATGTGACTAAAAGTCAGACTTTTATGGGCTACGGGTACAATGTAAACGTGGGCGACGACGGAAAGGTGAGGGTGAGCAATACGGTGAACGTATGTGCACCTCATACGGTGAAGCTTGCAACCGTGGCTCCGTTTACTTTTAGCGACGGGACTACCCAAAAGGTATTTACTTCGCTGGGTACAACCGATTTCGTGGAGTATACGCTCAATCCGGTACCTAAGACGGGTGATGGGGCGTTTCTTAAGGTCTGGTACAACGACGGTGGCTCGGATGCCCCGGTGAAAACGTTCAGTAAATAAGTGAATACATATGAAGAAATATAGATACATAACCTGGTTTTTAAGTCTGATACTGGCTTCTTGTTCGCTTTATGATGATCCGGTGGATTGCGGGGATGATACCATCGAATTGTCCCTTCAGATAAACAGCTTTGTAAAAGGGGCGTTGCTGTCGTCCGAGACTGATCTTGGTTCTGCTGATGAACAGGCGATTGATAACCTGTATGTATTCCTTTTTCCTACTTCCGGTTCGCAGACACTGAAGAAGTATTATGTGCAGTCGTCTACATTCACCGGAGGGTCGTGGAGTAGCGCCGACCGGAAACTTGTGCTCGATATTTCCAGTACAGAGGCGGGGAGCAGAGAGGTGTATGTGGTGGCCAATTGTGCGGATTTGAAGACTGCCCTTGATGGGGTTAGTACGCTGGTCCAGCTGCAGGCGGTTATGCAGACGAGCAATACGCCGTGGTCTGCTGTGTTGAAGACTCCCATACTTATGTCGGGTGGCAAGTCCCACGATTTTAGTTCGAACTACCAGCTCAATGGTATTCCGTTGGTGCGTGCCGTTGCCAAGATACAGCTTAATATAGCGCTTTCTGCCAGTCACCAAAGCGTGCCTCTGGTGGATGGTGTTGCCCGGTATCAGTATAAATTCATCAATTTTGATAAGAATATGTATGTGATAAAACCGTCGGTAAAAACAGACAATCTGGTAAGTTCTTCTACATGGAATGCCTGGACAACCACCGGTACGGTTACCTCTTACACCCTTGTAGGGGGGAAGGTTACCGGTCTTACCCTGACCACCTACCTGAACGAACGGGATGCCCAGGGAAGTGCCATCGAGATAAGCCTGCCTTACATGGGTTCGGGTCCGCTGCCGCCGCCCGAGTTTGGTGACGAAAGCTATACATTAAAGCTACCTGCAAAGGTTGAACGGAACCATTGGTATATTTATGATGTGGCAATTTAAGTTTATTGTATTTTCAAAACTTCAGAAATATGAATCGTCTGTACAGTCGTTTGCTTTTAAGCATACTGTTGATAACTATATTTGAATCTCTATTTCCCTCGCAGGTAAATGCTCAGTTTACCATTACAGAGAATTTTAAGGGGAGCACTGTGGGGAGTAATATCATACTTGGTGGTAATCCTTCGTCTGTTCTTACTTCGGGTGTATACGACCCGGTTAACAACGGGTGGCTGAGACTTACAACCGATGCTACCAATGTGCGTGGATTTGCTTATATAGATACGCCCTTTCCCTCTTCTATCGGTGTGTATGTGGAATTTGAGTATAAAACATGGAGAAGCACAGCCGATAACAGCTATAGCGGAGCCGACGGGATCAGTCTCTTTTTGTTTGATGCCACCAAGACCTTTTCCATTGGTGCATTCGGGGGCTCACTGGGATATGCCAATCAAACGAATGTGGCCGGTTTGGAAGGGGCTTACATCGGGGTTGGTCTGGATGAGTACGGTAATTTCGCCATGAATAGCGAAGGGAAAAACGGAGGGACGGCTTCTTTGGCTCCCAATTCCATTGTGTTACGCGGACCGAAGAATCATGCGCAGCCATACCGTTATCTGACCCACGTTCAGCTTCAGACGAGCAGTTCAAACAATACGAATTCTATCGATTATAATACGGTGACTACCACAAGGCCCACCGACAGCCAGTTTTACAGGAAAGTGAAAATATATATCGAACCCATCGGTACGGTGGCGGTTCCTAAATATAGAATCAGAGTGTCGTGGACAACCACTGTGGGTGGTACGGATGTTCAGCATATCTCTTACGAAACTACGGATCCGATTCCTTCGATGCTGAAGCTGGGCTTTGCCGCTTCTACAGGAGGAGGATTCAACTTCCATGAGATCAGGAATATATTGATTACAACACCCGGAGGTGTGCGTATAGCGAAGGAGGTGGATAAAACGAATGCTTATAAGGATGACGTCCTTACCTATACGGTGAATGTCTATAATGAAACTGCTTCCAAATTAAATGGATTGGTACTGAATGATACCATAAGGGATGGAAACGGAAATGTAGTGAGCCTTTCTGATTTTCAGATTTCAAGCATTACATTTAATAATAAGGGGAATACCGCCAATACGGCTGTGGGATACACCAGCGGGGTAGCCAAAACAACGGGATTCAGCAACCCATTTTCGACTACAATGTCGCTGGCTGCCAATAGCTCGGCAAGTTTTACAATCGCGGGTCAGGTGAAGAAGATTCCTCAGGGTGGGATTTTGAAAAATTCGGCGGCGGTGGATCCTTCGGCTACGGGTATAACCGATGCCGACCTTACCAACAACTTTGCGTCTGTAAGCACTACAATTCTGAGTCCGCTTACTGACCTGAAGATCGAGAAAGGAGTGAACAATAACGGTATTGCCCGTTTGAGTGGAAATACCTATACCATAACGGTAAGTAACGTAAGTGCAAATACCAAAGCGGCCAACCGTCAGGTTACGGTTACAGATGTAATTCCCGCCGGACTTACGGTGTCGGGTTATACAGCCACGGGGTGGACTGTCACTAACTCGGGCAATACGTACACTTTTAAGCGCTCGGATGCATTGGCTCCGATGTATGCCTACAATCCGATTGTGATAAATGTGACTCCTACTGGAAAGGGTCCGTGGGTAAATACGGCAACACTGAGTTGTGCCGATGATACGGATGCTTCGAATAATAGCAGCTCGGTGGAGCTGAAGTGGCTGAATTACTGGCAGGGTACTGTGGATACGGATTGGGCGAAGAGTGCAAACTGGACGGCGAATTATGTGCCTGCATCGGGCGAGGATATTGAGTTTGCAACGGTTGCAAACAACGGTGCTTCGGGTGCGGGCAACGGTACAGGGGCTGCTGTTCGGGATTTGTACCTGGATACGGACCGTGTGATAGGGAATCTGATCAATAATTCGGATATGAATATGGTGGTAACCACTGGTAATCAGCTAGTTGTGAACGGTTCTGTACAGGATGCCAATGCTGCCAAGGGGACGATTATCGTTAAGACTGCCACGGATAGTCCTACCGGTACGTTGCTTTTTAAAAATCCCCTTACCAATACAGCCGTCAATGCTACTGTGGAGTTTTATAATAAAGCCTACGAGTGTGCTACCTGTGGTTTTTATAAGAAGCAATGGCAATATTTTGGTATTCCGGTATCCGGTTCGGCCTTTCCATCTACCGGGGTGGAAACGGTCAACCAGTGGGTTGAGCCTTACAACGGGAATAAATGGAGACCGGCGCCTTATACTCCGGATACCGAATTGAAGGCTTTTAAAGGGTACGAAATTACAAATAGCACCAATGCCGTGCCAACTCGTATTTATAGTTTCAGCGGCAAGCTGAACGTAGGTGATGCCGATGTGGCGGTTACCAATTCGCTGACTGTGAATTATCCGGGTATGAACCTGATTGCCAATTCACATACGGCAGCCATCCCTATTTCTAAAAGTGCCATTGTGTTTGGTGCCGGTCTGCTGGCGGACGAAACGGTCTATCTGTTTAATACCGGTTCGAGAGATGACTGGCGTAAACTGAACGGTTCTACAGTCTCAGGTGTGAGCGGAGGTCAGTACCAGGCGGTTCCCATCAACCTTGCCGGACAGAATAATCTGCCGGACCGGATTCTCTCCATGCATACCTTTATGGTGAATGCAGCCGTTTCAGGATCTGTAAAGTTGAAATACTCCGAGCTTGTTAAGAATGAATTGGTGAACCAGACAGCCTGGCGTTCTTCGCTTAGAAGTGCGCGGATGCAGCTTCCCTATGTGGTGATGGATGTGATTGGCGATGTGTCGGCCGACCGTGTCTGGTTGTTCGAGAACGAGGAGGCTACCGCCGGTTTTGATACAGGATGGGACGGATATAAATTGCTGGAAGAGGAACGGGTACAGGTATATGTCGAAGATTATAATGATGCTAAATACCAGATTGCCACTGTGAACAACCTGATCGGTACAGCTTTCGGTGTGGGTGCTTCCCCCAACGAAGGTTATTCCATCAGTCTTTCGGTGGCTCCGGAGGTGGAAAGCCGTAACCTTCAGTTAAAGGATTTGTATACCGGACGCACCTATCCGCTTGTCAACAACGCAGAGTATGTTATTCCGGGTGTGAGTGCGGAAACGGCTTCCAGGTTTAAGATTGTAGATACCACTACGTCGTTGATTGAAGATAAATGGGAGGCTGAGGCGATCAGCATCCATGTTGAGAACAACCGTATGATAATCCGCAATCTATCGTCGGAAGACTGTGATGTAGCTATCTATGATGTACTTGGCAGGTTCGTTGCAAAGAAACCGGTTACCGCAAATAGCGAAGGTGCTGTGGATGGGGCGCTGTTAAGTAAGGGTGTCTATATAGTGAAGATATTGAGTGAGACAAAATCGATTAATAAAACCCAACGGGTTTTAATTAAATGATTGTGATGATGCGTGCTACAATAATCGTTTATCTTTCGAACCGTCAGTTTTGAGAAAGAGGTAGTGGCGATGCGAGAAGAATCAGGGAAACTATTCCCTGATTCTTTTTTTTGCAGAAAGGTAGAATAATTGGGTGCTGATTTTGTGCATCCGCTTGTAATAAAAAATTGAAAATAATGAAGTTATATCATTTTTTTTACTATATTGCTGCCATATTAACTACCTTATTTAAAGGTGGTAAAGGCTTCCGGAACACTATTTTATTAGAACACTAGTTAGGTATGAACAGAAAACGATATTGGGAGAATTTTGATTTGCCAAATGACGAATTTACATTGATTCAGATGAGTTCGGTCAGATTATTGGAGAGCGGGGTGTTGCGTTGCAGATCTCGTTTGTTGGAGCTTCGAAATGCATTGAATGAGGAAAAATCTTCTCTGCGCAAAACGAATTGGGGTGTTGCTTTTGCCCTGTTGCTGATTTTTATCGGTGCTTTTATTTCATTCATGCTTTATATTCAGGATGAGGCTTTCTCTATACCTGGCATCCTGCTTATTCTGAGTGCTCTGTTGGTTTTGTATATTTCTGATAAGTTCTTATCTTCCCGTCCGGCTTCGTTATTACTTGAAGATGTGGTGCTGGAGAAGTTTAATCTTTTGAAGGAAATGCAGGAGATCGTTACAAATATCAACGCTTTGTGGCCCTATGAATTGACTCCTTTAGAGTCGATTGACATCAATTATTTATATAGTTTGCCTTCGGATTTACCTCAATTTCTGAAAGAAGCCGATCGCCTTATCTCCGATTTTGAGAATGAGGCACGGGTTGCAATCGATAAGAAGTACTGCCAATGTAAGAAAACATTGTATGTATATAACTGATGTTTCGGATTTCTCTTACTGAATGTTAAGGCATGGATGTATAAATTGTTGGCATAAATCTTCTTTGTTCTTTGTAATTTTAATTGAAATATTTGCACGGTTAATAAATCCTGCTTCTTTTTGGTTTAAATGCAAACACAATAAGGGATTTGATTAATTGCTATACGTCAAAAACTAATAAGTGTTTGAGTATGTAAACATTAGCCAATGTTTGTGCCAATTATTTAGTCGTAAACATCCATGGATCCGATTACCTAGTCCATGGCATATATGTAATTTATTTATGGATGATGTAAAAACCCTCAGTTTCAAGGACCATAAGTCCTGTATTTATTACACTGCAAAGGAGAAAAACGGTTTTAGAAAGCAGACGCTTCCTGAAAACGAATCCATTGAATTTCATAAAGGGGATTGTAATCTGTTCCTGTTCGGAATGGATGGAGATCTTATCATTTCCGATAGTGAGAACCGGATGCAATTATCCGCCGGAACGATGTCACTCTGTACATCGGGAGATGCCTCCATACGCATAACCAGCCTGAACAGGGCCGAACTGCTGATCCTTAAATTCAAGAATCTGGAAAGTCTGGTGTTGGAATATATGCTTCAAAAATGCACGAACGAGATTGTAGAGAGGGCATTCACTCAAACCCGGATTATCGAAGAGATGCACCGATTCCTTTTCTCGGTCGACGATTATATAAGGGCTGATATCTATTGTCAGCATCTGCATGATCTTAAAATAGAGGAGTTTTTTCGTTTGATGGCCATCTTCTATCCTGAAGAATCCTACACCTCGTTTCTGGCTCCGCTCCGTACAAGCAACAGGATGTTCAGACATCAGGTGTTGTCTAACTTTCATCCTTTGATAAATGTTATTGAGCTTGCAGAAAAGTGTAATATGTCTGTGCGAAACTTTTCCAGACGTTTCACCGAGGAATTCGGGATTTCTCCCGGCAAGTGGATAGCCGACAAAAGGGATGGACAGATCCTTCAGAGCTTATCATTTCACGATGCGGAGATGAATGCAATATCTGAAAAGTTTGGTTTTGCATCGCCTTCTCATTTTACAAATTATTGTAAGAAGAAGTTCAACGATACACCCAATGGGCTCCATCAGAAACTACGGTCTTTTTACACGCCGCTGAACGGGAAGACTTCCTATTACGCTGATAAAAAGTTTAATTCATTTTGTCTGAGACCGATCAAAATATAATATAGGTAGCATAGGAATGAAATATCTCTGTATGATTCTTTCCTGCTTTTCAGGTCAAAGAACATACAGGAGATATTCTAAAGGAATAAAAAGTAGTGTTCGCTGGAGATTTATCTGAAATCAGTTAGAAGAAATATTCCTTTGCGACAAATATTCAAACTATTTTTTTTAATTATCAGTGCGAATCATGCCAATTTATTGCAAATTGCTGACAATGTGCTTTGTTTTTAACGATTTGATAATTAGATAACTCTCTTATATACGGGACTTTACCCATAAGTTGCCATGGCTTGATCTGTATCGTCTCATATTGTGTTGCAGCAGGCAACTGACTATCATTGCAGGTGGTTATCGCTTTACAGGTATAAAACAGGAAAGGTTGCCTTGTTTGGGCAACCTTTCCTGTATGTGGATCTTATTTTATCTCAGAATCAGATGATATCTATCTCAAGAATCAGATAATCAGCTTCTTTACATTCTTTTTTTCCTCGGAGTTTTCCTTGATGTCGAATTTTTCGTAAACGGAATTCTGACTGATAAATTCGGGTACAATCTGTTTCATGATGCGTACCGTATCCAGCACCTTTCCGGAGCGTGCGTTTTCGGTAAGGAAATCGATGCGGGGCTCTACTTCTCTGTAGTCGTATTCCCTTACTTTGGCTACACGGATCTTTTCGTGCGGGGTAGGCAAGGTATTCTCTTCGTCGCTGAGCAGCTCTTCGTAGAGCTTTTCGCCCGGACGCAGACCGGTATATTCGATGCGGATGTCTTTATCTGGTTCGAATCCGGCCAATTCGATCATACGTCGTGCCAGGTTTGCAATCTTTACTGGTTCGCCCATCTCGAATATGAAGATTTCGCCACCTTTACCCATGGTTCCGGCCTCCAGTACCAAACGGCAGGCTTCGGGGATGGTCATAAAGTAGCGGATGATGTCCGGATGCGTCACCGTAACCGGTCCGCCGTTGGCAATCTGTTCGCGGAAACGGGGTATCACCGATCCGTTGCTGCCCAGTACGTTTCCGAAACGGGTGGTTATAAATTTAGTGGATCCCTGCTTGCTTCCGTTCTTAAGGGCGGTTGCCAGACTCTGAACGTATATTTCTGCCAGACGTTTGCTGCAACCCATTACATTGGTGGGATTCACGGCCTTGTCGGTAGACACCATCACGAAGCGTTCCACATTGTATTTTACGGCCATATCGGCAACGTTGCGGGTACCCCGAACGTTTACGCGGATGGCTTCGCAGGGATTACTCTCCATGAGGGGCACATGCTTATAGGCAGCGGCATGGAACACCACGTTGGGCTGATAACAACCGAAAATGGAATCTACACGGGTTTCGCTGCGCACATCACCAATCACCGGGGTGAAAGGCAGGGTTGGGAACTTCTCTTCAAGCTCGAGACGCAGGTTATGCATAGGTGTTTCGGCACTGTCGAACAATACCAGGTGCTTGATATGGAATTTAGCAAGCTGACGGCATATCTCGCTGCCGATGGATCCGGCGGCACCGGTTACCATCACAGTCTTTCCGGCAAGGCTGTTGCCTATCTCGCTCATGTTAATCTTAATCTCGTCGCGCCCAAGCAGGTCTTCGATGCGTACCGGACGAACTGTACGGCGTACCTTTCCATCCATCAATTCTTCCATTGGGGGGAGGATAAGAGTCCGTAAATTCAGTTTCTCGCAATAACGTATCAACCGGTCTTGTTCTTGTTTGGCATCGTTTACCCCTACAAACAGAATCCCTTCCAGGGCGTTCCGGTTCATCAGGGTGGTGAGTGCCAGCCTGTCTTCTACGTAGTAAACCGGCAGTCCTCCGATGCTAAGCTCTTTTCCCTTGGGACCAACCACCAGATAGCCTCCTACTTTATATTCGCTCAGGTAGGCGTGGGGCATCAGGGCTGCTGCGGTGATGCTTTGGGAAGTGGTTCCGTAGATAAGCAGGCTGCGCTGGGTCTTGCCCGTATTGTTTAGTATAAAATTGTAGATGTTGATCAGCGTTACCCGCAGGCCCACAAGTAATGCACTGGTAGTCAGCGTATCGATAAAGAAACACATCATCCAGAACTTCATGGGTTTGGGCGATCCAAACATGTAGATCAATAGCAGTAACAGGACCGATTTAGCCACCGCAGCTAGTCCGATTCGCCACAATTCCTGCAGGGTAGAATGGCGTACCACTCCTTTGTAGGGTTGAAAAACGGCAAATGACAGAATGCTTGCAAAAATGGAAAAGGTCCCCATCCGCAAGAACATGGCCAAATCTACATTCAGATTGATGGCATAACGCAGAAAAAAGATGGTGAACAATGTTACCGCAGTGGAGGTAGTAAGATCTGCAGTAAATATAATCCAACGGCTTAGATACTTAATCTGGGCTAGTTTGCTTAACTTAGCTTGAATGTTCGTTTTCATTTCTAAAATTTTAAAGGGTTCTTTTGGCTTAAGGGCTTCTTGTGCAACATACCAAAGGTTCGTCACCCCCACGGGAATGACAACAAATGGTTTGTTCGTAACAGATATACTGACTACAAAGATGTGATATATTTTTGTATTTTCAACATCTTTTTATTAAAAAATAGCATCGGAACTCTATTTTTCATTGAAAAATAATAGAAATTTAATGGTTTTGCAATCTATTTTATTGATTCTCTTTAACAAAATACCATTACATTAAACTAAAAATGGACAGGACCTCTTTATTGAGGTCTGCCCATTTGTTTATACATGTTATAGAGTTCCTATAGGACGTCTGTTTTTTCCCTCTTTCTTTTGTAAATCGTCGCCCAGGTCTTCCCTGGCTTCGTTGGCCATTTGTTCCAGTCTGCCGGCTGCTTCGGGATATTGCGAAAGGACGTTGTAACGCTCGCCGGGATCTCTGCGTAAATCGATCAATATCTTCTCTTCCAACATCTTATTTTCGTCCACCCGGCCCGGCATGCCATCGTTTCCAGGGGCAAAACCTTCGTAAGTACGTGTAGGGTGAGGGAAGATGAGTTTAAACTCGCCATCACTTACAGCTTCCAGGCTGTTTCTTCTGTAATAATATAGAAAGCTGGTTCGTGGAGTAGATTTTGTATCTCCTTGCAATAGAGAGAACAGATTTACACCGTCCGTTTTATGAGACGGCATCGCTGCACCGCTGATATGGGCAAAGGTAGGCAGCAGGTCGATGTTTACGGCCAGTTTGTTGCATACAGATCCTGCAGGAATGGTTCCTTTCCATTGCATAAGGCAGGGTACACGCTGACCGCCCTCGAAGCTGGTGCCCTTGCCTTCCCTCAGACCGCCTGTGCTTCCGGCATGGTTGCCGTAATTAATCCAGGGACCATTGTCGGATGTTACCACCACCAACGTATTTTCATCCAGGCCCTCTTTGCGTAGCTTCTGCAGAATTTGTCCTACGCTCCAGTCAATTTCCATCGTCACATCGCCATACAGTCCCTGTTTGCTCTTTCCCTTAAACTTATCCGAAACAAACAGCGGTACGTGGGGCATGGGGTGGGCCAGATAGATAAAGAAAGGATGTTTTTTGTTCTTGTCGATAAACTGGATGGCCCGTTCGGTGAAGTTGGTTGTAAACTGACTTTGATCAGGATTGTATGCAATCACCTTGTCTCCCTCATACAATGGCAGATCCGGATAAGTTCCGGTTGGATGATGGGGCCACATGTCGTTGGAGTAGGGGATGCCGTAATACTCGTCGAACCCATTGTGTGTGGGGAGGAATTTGGTATGGTGACCCAGGTGCCACTTACCGTAGGCGGCGCAGGCATATCCTTTTTGTTTGAGCACCTCAGCCATCGTGCTTTCGTTTTCATTGATCCCCGTAACCGCATCCGGACCGGGGGCTCCTGAAAACCCGATCCGGTTGGGATAGCAACCGGTAAGCAGTCCCGCACGCGAGGCTCCGCTTACCGCCTGTACTGAGTAAAAACGGGTGAAACGCATGCCCTCGTTGGCCATCTTGTCGAGGTTGGGTGTTTCGTAACCAATAGCTCCCTGGGTTCCGATATCTCCGTAGCCCATGTCATCCATGAGGATGACAATTATATTGGGCTGTTTCTGAGCTTCTGCCGTAAAAATTGATAGTAATGCCGCTGCCGGTAATACTAGTTTCTTTTGTATCCGATTCATGATTTATCCTGTAAGTTGATTAACTGGTCTTCTTTCAGGATGTAAAGATAGTTTTTTTCGGTAAAACTATTCTACAATCAACTCGTCGAAGTATACCCAGGTGTCTTGCTGTGCTCTTACATGGTTTGCCGGACATTTGCCGGGGTTACCGAACTCAACTTTCAGGAAGCGCCCTTTCTGAGGGTGTACATCCAGATGGATATCTACGGCTTGAGTACCCTCTGCAAAGTTTTGCGCCTGCGTGCGTTGGATGGTGGCCACCTGGTGGTAGCTCTGACCGTTGTCCGACAGATAGAGTTTTACATACCGGGGCGGATGTACCCCCATGCCGAAGTTGTTGAGGGACCCCAGACTTACACGGGTGATTTTTTGTCGCTCTCCCAGGTCTGCCACGAAGGATCCGTCTTGCGCGTACCAACCGCACCATTCACCATCGGTATGGCGGTCGCTTCCCCTCAGCCCGTTGGTAAGCAGGCGGGTGTTGATATTTTCTCCGGTCGCCGGTTTGGCTGTTGCTATATTGAAATGTACCGGCAGGGTAAGCACCTCGCCTTTTTGTTCGGATCCGTTGAAAGTAGCCGCCTTCAGGTTGCAATTGCCGGCGATGGTGAGAGGCGTTGAGTAGAGAGCCGAACGACCATCGGGTGCGTCTCCGTTGGTAGTATAACGAATCTCCAGGTCCGGTCTGATACAGCTTAAGGAAACCTCCAGTTCACCGTTGCGGGGCAATACCTTATGGTCGATGTTGTACATGGAGCGGGCATAATCGATTCCTTTATGCGAAAGATGAAGGTTAAACCGGTCCAGTCGGCTCAGGAAGCCGGTCCAGTCCTTTTTCCCCTTTTCGCTCCAAGCTACCTCGGCCAGGGCGGCCAACCGTGGGTAAATCAGATATTCCACATCCTGGGGAGTACTGCAGAATTCCGTCCACAACGAACCCTGGATCCCTTGCAGCAGTTGGCTGTAACCCGGTTTCCATTTATCCTTTACCGGCTCATATTGGTATACATCCTTCAGGGTGTTGTTCCCAAAATAGGTGAGAGGCTCGAACCATTGGGGACCCTGGTAACGTATCAGGTAGAGGGTGCGGGCGGGGGTGAGGATAAACGGATGTCCCAGTTCGGCAGCTTTCAGTGCAGCTTCGCCATCGCCTCTCCAGCCATAAATTACTGCCCCCTCGGGAAGCTTGCTGTTGGTGAGCTCGTCCCAGCCCATCACGGTTTTTCCTTTGCTGCGTACGTAACGGCTTACCTGTTCCATGAAGTATCCTTGTAATTCCTCTTCATTGGCCAGATTCTCTGTATGGATGCGATGCTGACAAAGCGGACAGTTTTTCCAGTGGGTCTTTGCAGCTTCGTCGCCACCCAGGTGTACGTAGCGCGAGGGAAACAGCGCCATCACCTCGTCCAGCACATTTTCGATAAAGGAGAATACGCTGTCGTTGCCTGCACAATAAATAATCTCTGCGTTTTTACCACCCAGACCCGGAATCACTCCGATGAAGGATTTCACCACCGGACAGGCCAGTTCGGGGTAAGCGGCAAGGGAGGAGTTGGTATGGGCCGGCATTTCTATTTCCGGAATAATTTCGATCTGCCGGCTTTCGGCGTAATCGATAATCTCTTTCATCTCCTGTTGGGTGTAGAATCCCCCCTCAGTTGTTTGTTCGCCGGGAAGCGGGTTTTTTCTGGCCGGAAAAGGTTCATCCCTTTTCACCCGCCAGGCTCCTACCTGGGTTAAACGCGGATAACGTTTGATTTCGAGTCGCCAGCCATTATCATCCACCAGATGCAGGTGCAATTTATTTAGTTTGAGCAGCGCCATGCAATCGATGGTTCGCAGGAGGGTTGCTTTGGGAATGAAATAACGCGAAACATCCAGCATGAGTCCCCTGTACCCGAAACGGGGCTGATCGGTAATCTCCACACAGGGAAGCTCCCATCCCTGCGTCTGGCTGTTCGTATCTTTCCGAAGGTCGGGGGGCAGCAGCTGACGGACGGTCTGCAGCGCATAATAGAAGCCTGCCTTTCCGGACGCCTGTATTTGAAGAGAATCGGGGGTGATGCGGAGCCGGTATCCCTCGCCGGCCAGAGAATCGCAGTGATTCAGACTGATCACCTGCGGGCTGGAAGGTTGTATTGCTACCGGGCGTGTGCCGGAGACCAAAGCCGCAGAAGCAGCTGCCGGTAATGCCATCGTTGTTTTCGATGCAGGAAGCTTTCCGGCACTCTCGAATCGGATTCCCTCCAACTTCCATCCGGAACCTTCTTTTTGCAGTTGTTGGCCGAAGCGCTTCACCACTTCAGCCTGTTCATCATTTTCCACCTGCCAAGGGGTGGCGGGGGTAAGCATAAAAGTTCCCGGACGATCTACCTGTGTCACAGGCTGTGGAACGACCTGGATGCGTTTGGATTGTGCAATAACACCCAGCTGTGCGTAGCCGGGTGTTACAAAGCACAAACAGATACCTAATACAATCTTTTGTATATTCATACTAACCTAAATCTTGAGTGAATTTCATAGTTCACAGCAAATATCCGGGTTTAGTATAAAAAGGATGTCTGTTTATGTCCAGAAGAAGTTTGTTATTTGTTTAAAAAGTAAAGTTTAGATATTTTCAAACATTGTTTAGTCAAATTTAAACCCCGGCATACGCCGTGCGGTTACTCTTTTACCACGGGAATATGTCCTATCTGCTTGATATGTTGCAGGTCGGCATAGTCGTACAGGTAAAATCCATCGTCGCCCACCATGAAGAGATATCCGTTTACCGGAATCACATCGTAGGTTTTAATATCCGGAAATGCCGCCAGCTGATGCGATGTGATAGCCTGCTTGTCGGTTGCATCGTATACCTTCAGTCCCGCTTTTCCGTCGCATACGAACAACGTATTATTGTCGATTGCCAGTCCATAGGGGTTGGTAAGGTTGTACGAGGCTGCGAGGGTGTTTGTCTTATAGTCGGCCGACAACTTAACCACATCCAGCCGGTTGAAGTCGGCGTGACAAACCTGTCCGCCTCTCAGCGTGATGTAAGCATATCCATCCTGCACCACCACCGGGTCGCAGCTGGTGGCATGCCAGAAGGTACTAACCAGTGCAGGCGTGTTGGGAACCTGCAGCGAGTAGATCAGCATTCCGTTGGGAGTCCCGAAAAAGAGATGCTTGTCGTACACAAACATAGTCTCGATATTGCCGTTCAGACTCGATTTGCCCACATTTACCAGCGTACCGCTTACATCGAATATATTCAGGATATAGGTGTCGGCTATGTAAAGGTATTTGTCGTATAACCCGAACCGGGCCATGGATCCGCTCTTTCCAAAACCGCTCCCGCTGATCCCTCCGGCCGAAAGTTTATCCGGCGAACTTGAGTTTGCCAGGTTATCGTACATCGGATAATTCGGATAATAGCTAGGTTCCAGCTCCCTTTTCTCGGTGATGACCTCCCACTCCAGAATCACCCCTTTTTTCTGATCTATTCTGGTTACGGGAAATTCGTTGTCGGTAGCGGGAACCCGGTAGGGTAATACGTCCTTTAGCCGGTGACTCTCTTTTACGTTGCTTAAGTTGGATACATCCAGCGCCACCAGGTCTACATAGCTGTCGGCAAAAAGCAGCTGGTTACGTATGGCCATGTCCGTACAGCCCGGTATCTCTATAAAACCGATGTTTTTGGGGGAGGAAGGAGTGGATACATCAATCAAATGAATACCCTTCATCTGCTCTATTATCAGGATGTAATTGTCCTTGAAATAGATCTTGCCCGGATGCTTCATCGGCTGGGAGGATGATGTCTTTACGGCACTCCGCAGATCGTCGTAACTCATGTATACCGGTGCGTTGGCGGTAAATATCTCGGTGTACTTGTCTGTGCACGAAAGCATTCCCAACAGAGAAAGCAGACAGAACAAGTGTGTGTAGATTCGTTTCATATAGCTATTTTTTTAATGGAATAGAATACCTAATTTGATGGATAACCGGTTGTAATCGGCCCGTAATTTATAATCGCTCTTGTCGCTGAAGCGAAGTTGGTGGAAGCGGTATCCGGCCGACAGCGTAATGCCATATCCATGGCTGGTTTTAAAAAACAGTCCGGCGGATGGGTTGATAAGAAAACCTCCCTGAGCATCGAGGTTGTCTCTGGTGATGGGTTGCGGCCAGTAGGAACTCAGGTAGTCGTAAGGATAATAACCGCCGCTGATGCGTGTCTTGTTCTCAAGGGCGATGAGGTAACCGGCCTGAAGCGTTACAAAAGGCGACACCTTGCGGTTGTTGAATTTGTATAGCAGGTTGGCAAATACAGGCAGATAGGTTTCATTGTAGAATTCAACTCCAATACCGGCCCCTGCCGAAAGGTTGTTGCGGAACGAATAATTCATGGAAGAATGAAACAGAAAAGGAGCCTTATGCTCGTTGTCGGGATTGCCAATCATAACTCCCCCTTCGGAAAGGTTGAACCATTTCCCGGGGCGGATATCGAAGAATTCGGCATCTCCTTTCTCCCTGGCTTGTCTGGTTGCTGCTTCCGGTTTGTTAAGGGTGATCTTTTCAACTTCGGAAGCGTCGATAATCTTCGACTCTTTGCCCTGCATGATCCGGATCTTTTCCAGATCGGATGAGTAGATGTACTTACCTTTCACAACAGAGCCGTCTTTCATGTGGATATACCCTTTTTCCATCAGGGCTTTATCTCCGGTGGTGCTTACCTGCGATGTGACAGAAGTCATTGAACACCAAAGAATCAGGTTAATAAGGAAAACTTGCTTTATCATAAGCTAACAAATTTATGGTTCTTTCTATTAGATGCTGTCAATATGAAAAAAGCTGGATGGAATTCTTTATTTTTCTTATAATTTTATTGTTACCCTTTCAGAGACTGGTGATTTGATAAAGGAATAACGATCCGGTGTCAACGATTTCAGTATGTTTTTTATCCTTAATGGAACGTAAAACTTTCCTTAAGGATAAAAAAAATTACCCTTAAGGGAAGTTTTATTTTCACTTAAGGGAAGATTTTCCAATAGGGGGGATTGTGACTTTTACTGATTTGAGCCTTGATTAATCCGAATTTGAGCAGGCACTTTTGTTAATTTGATACGAGACCATATCCTGATTTTATAGACTCTCTTTTATTCTTTAGCGCCCTTTATTCGCCAGGTATTGGGTGAAGCCTTCGGAATGTTCGGTTTTGTAGTTGCCTACAG